>Ga0209023_10005798_pt1 | contig 13309 bp, 11 predicted proteins | sample LakOneMetagenome_FD_187468 | JGI IMG/M metagenome (GOLD analysis project Ga0209023, IMG submission 187468) | Freshwater and sediment microbial communities from Lake Erie, Canada (SPAdes) (version 2) | ecosystem: Environmental > Aquatic > Freshwater > Lentic | place: Lake Erie, Canada... | reverse complement strand
CCGCGTCAGCATCTCACACCACCGGAATCAGCCTTGACAGCAGCCGGCGCGAGTCTGTCATGATTGGCGAAGAAAGAGCGAACATGGCTGAGTTGAGGCTGTTTCCAGGCGACTTCGGCCCGTTCACGACGAGAGACGTTGCGGACAGAGTCCGTACGGGCGGTGTCGACGCGCTGACCGAAGCCGAGCACCGGGCCGACAACGCCACCTATCAGGAAGTGGACTGCCGGTCGGCATTGAACCGCGTGGCTGGGATGCCGTTCGACTGGACCTTGAATCCGTATCGCGGCTGCACGCACGCCTGCCACTACTGCTTCGCGCGTCGCTATCACACGCAGTTCGAACTCGACTCGAGCGACCAGTTCGCGTCCGTCATCCTCGTCAAACGCAATTTCGTCGAGGTGCTCGAGCGGGAACTCGACAAGCCCTCCTGGACCCGCGCACAGGTTGCCCTCGGCACCGCCACCGACCCCTACCAGCCGATTGAAGGCCGCTACAAGCTGACGCGCCGCTCCATCGAGGCGCTCACCCGCGCTCGCACGCCAGTCGGTATCGTCACCAAGGGCCCGATGGTCGTGCGCGACCGTGACGTGCTCAGCGCGCCCGCCGCAGTGGCCTCGTGCACGGTCTACATGAGCGTGCCAACTGTCGATGAAGAGGCCTGGCGTACGCTCGAACCTGGCACCGCGCCGCCGCTTCAGCGTCTGCGTGCGGTGCAGGAACTGAGTGCAGCCGGCATCAACGTCGGCGTCCTCATGGCCCCCATCGTTCCCGGCTTCTCATCGTCTCGTTCGAAGCTCGAACGAACGATCAAGGCCATTGCCGATCACGGCGCACGCTTCGTCGGCTGCAACGTGATGCATCTGGAAGACGGCACCCGCACGCACTTCATGCGCTTTGTCGAGCGCGAGTTTCCCTCGCTGCACCCGCGCCTCGAGAAGCTGTACGTGAAGAAGTACGCGCCGGAGTCGTATCGGAAGGATGTGCAGGGAATGGTGCGCGTGCTGCAGGACCGCTATGGTCTGCAGCGCCGGCCGTCACGCGACGACTCGCCTTCCCCGACTGACGCCGCGCCTGAAACGGCCGCGGATCCCGAGCAGGTGGCGTTTCGCTGGTGATGCTGATCTGAATGAGTCGGAGGAGGATGAGCCGACCTGCGGATGAACATCCGCTCAGATCGGCTCACTCGTCACAGCAGGTCAGTGCTGGTTCAGGAGCGCGGCGATGCGTGCTTCGGTCGGCGGATGCGTCGAGAACATCGAGCCGATGCCCTGCAGCGAGAACGGCTTCATGATGAACATGTGCGCCGTCGCAGGATTGGCGTCCATCGGAATCGAGCGCGAGCCCGCCTCGATCTTGCGTAGCGCACTCACGAGGCCCATCGGCGAGCCGGCGATGGCAGCGCCGCCCGCATCAGCATCGAACTCTCGCGAGCGCGAAATCGCAGCCTGAATCAGCATGGCGGCAATCGGCGCGAGCACGAGCATCGCGATCATTGCAATCGGATTGCCGCGGTCTTCCTCGTCCCGACGAGAGCCACCGAAGAACATCGCGAAGCGCGACAGCATCATGATGGCGGCGCCGAGCGTCGCGGCGATGGAGCTGATCAGGATGTCGCGATGCTTCACGTGCGCGAGTTCGTGCGCAATGACGCCTTCCAGCTCGTCGTCGTTCAGCGTGCTGAGAATGCCTTCAGTGGCGGCAACGGCGGCGTGACTTGGCCCCCGACCCGTGGCAAAGGCGTTCGGTGATGCGTCGGGAATGACGTACACCTTGGGCATCGGCAGATTGGCGCGCTGCGCGAGCCGCGCGACGACACGTCCCAGACGCGAGTCAGGTCCAACTTCCGTCGCCCGGTACATCGACAGCACGATCTTGTCCGAGAACCAGTACGACACGAAGTTCGACACGACAGCGAAGGCGAAACCGACGACGAGACCCTGAGCGCCGCCGAGTTGTTCGCCAACAAACAGCAGAAGTGCGCTCATCACACCGAGGAGCAGCGCCGTTTTCACAGTGTTGGCCATGGTTCTATTGTAGTAAGACGCGTGAGGGCGCCTGCTGGTTCGCGCGACGTATAATCGCGACATGTTCGCGATGACCGTGCTGCTTGCAGCGGCGTTAATGCAACAACCGCCCGCGCCACAGCCGTTTCCGAGGGCTGGCGCGCCGGCGCAACCTTCTGCCCCAGCACCAACTCAGCCTGCGCCCGCAGCGCCGTCGGCGCCCGCGCCAGCAGCGCCGCGTCCGGCGGTTGCTCCCCAGGCACCTGACGCCGCTCAAGCCGAAACGCAGCTCGGTGTACAGATGTATCCCGGCGCGCAGTTCCTGGCGTCCTACGACGCCGGGCGCGGCCAGCGCTACTTCCTCTTTGGCACCGCCGCGTCGTTTGTCGACGTCGTGACCTTCTACCGCAACCTGCTCAAGCAGAAGGGCGAACTCGTGTTCGATTCGCCGGCCACGCACCAGTTCGATCTTGGCAGGTTCCGCGAAGAGACGATGGCGTTTCCGCCGAGTGTGACGGTGAAGGAATTCCAGTCGCAGATTTCGCAGGGGTATCCGAACCCGCGACCGAACGGTCAACCGGCTCGCTTCCCGACTGTCATCCAGGTCGTGCCGGTGGTGACGCCCTAAGAACTCTCGCCCTGGGGAGGCGAGATTTGGTGAAGTGGGATTTGGCGAAGTGGTTTGGTGAATTGAGTTGCCGGTTCCTCACCGACTCCAGAACTCACCAATTCTCAACCCACCCTCGAATTCTCGATGTTCAACCCTTGACCGGAATGTAGATCTCCCGCGTCTTGCGGAACTCCGCGGACTTTTCTTCCATACCCGCGTTCGCCGCAGACGCTTCGTCCATTCCCTTCGTACGGGCGTAGTCGCGAACCTGCTGCGTCAGTTCCATGCTGCAGAACTTCGGACCGCACATCGAGCAGAAGTGCGCGACCTTTGCGCCATCGGCTGGCAGCGTCTCGTCGTGGTAGGCGCGAGCCGTCACCGGGTCGAGCGCCAGGTTGAACTGATCCTGCCAGCGGAATTCGAATCGAGCCTTCGACAGCGCATCGTCCCACTCGCGAGCACGAGGATGCCCCTTGGCGAGGTCGGCCGCATGCGACGCGATCTTGTACGCGATCACGCCAGCCTTCACATCGTCTCGATTGGGCAGACCGAGGTGTTCCTTCGGCGTGACGTAGCAGAGCATCGCGGTGCCGTACCAGCCGATCATCGCGGCGCCAATTGCTGACGTGATGTGGTCGTAGCCGGGAGCGATGTCGGTGGTGAGCGGACCCAACGTGTAGAAGGGCGCTTCGCCACACCATTCGAGCTGCTTCTCCATGTTCTCCTTGATGAGATTCATGGGAACGTGACCGGGACCTTCATTCATCACCTGTACGCCGTACTCCCAGGCAATCTTCGTCAGCTCACCCTGCGTCTTGAGCTCTGCGAACTGCGGCTCGTCGTTGGCATCGGCAATCGAGCCCGGCCGAAGTCCGTCGCCGAGCGAGAACGACACGTCGTAGGCGCGCATGATCTCGCAGATCTCGCGGAAGTGCGTGTAGGTGAAGTTCTCCTGGTGATGCGCGAGACACCACTTCGCCATGATCGAGCCGCCACGCGACACGATGCCGGTGACACGTCGAGCGGTCATCGGCACGTAGCGCAGCAGCACGCCGGCATGCACGGTGAAGTAGTCGACGCCTTGCTCGCACTGCTCGATGAGCGTGTCGCGGTAAACCTCCCACGACAGATCTTCGGGGCGGCCACCGACCTTCTCGAGCGCCTGGTAGATCGGCACCGTCCCGATCGGCACGGGTGAGTTGCGCACGATCCACTCGCGGGTTTCGTGGATCTTCTTGCCGGTCGACAGGTCCATCACCGTGTCGGCGCCCCACAAGGTGGCCCACTGCAGCTTGGCCACTTCCTCTTCAATCGACGAGGACACCGCCGAGTTGCCGATGTTCGCGTTGATCTTCACCAGGAAGTTGCGGCCGATGATCATCGGCTCGAGTTCGAGGTGATTGATGTTGGCCGGAATGATGGCGCGCCCGCGCGCCACTTCGTCGCGGATGAAGTCAGCCGGCAGCCCTTCGCGGACAGCGATGAACTCCATCTCTTCGGTGATCTCGCCCTTGCGTGCGAACTCCATCTGCGTCACCGGCCCGCCGTTGGCAGCCGCCGCTCGGCGTGGGGCCACCCAGGCCTCCCGCAGTTTCGGCAGACCGTTGGCCACACCGACGTCCTGCGGACCGCTCGTGTCGTAGACGCGCAGCGGCGACTCGCCACCTGACAACGCGATCTCGCGCATCGGCACGCGAACGCCGCGTGCGCCATCAACCAGCACCTTGCGCGAATTGGGATACGCGGAGGCAAACTCAGACATCGTTCGGTGCTCCTGGCAAGGCGACGAGAAGGCGGGAATTTCCCGCGCTCCCTTCGCCGGTATCAACCGGTCGTTCACCCCGCGCTCGACACCGCCGTGAACAGCGGCTCGGGTCTGCGGGACGAAGCCCACCATCGCCGAGAGGCGCAGGCGGGTCAGGTTCCAAGGGTTTCATCTCAATCCCTGACGTGCAGGGATACCCCCGGCGGACAGCCGATCGTAGCGCCGACAGCGTTCAAATGCTACCGGCGACCGCGTCGCCAGCTCACGCGGACCGTGCCGTGCGGGCCGTCGTTCGGGCGCTGGCCCCTCGCGTCTGCGCGAGCAGCCGCTTGCGGACGTCGACCGGAAACTTCTCGATGGCGTAGCGAAGCGTCGTGCGGGGAACGGCTGCGCCGTGTGTCAGCAGATACCGCTCGAGCCGCTTCGCGTCGGTTCGGCCAGCTTCGCGCAGCAACCATCCGGCAGCCTTGTGAATCAGATCGTGCGGGTCAGGACGAAGCGCGTCGGCAATCGCGTACGCGGTGTCGAGGCACTGGCCGTGTGCGGCCAGTCGGACAAAGGAGACCGCCGCGGCCCGCCGCACCCACAGGTTGCGGTGCGTCACCCACGCCGCGACCGGTTCAATGAGTTCGGGATACGCGTGCAGTAGCGGGCTGATGATCGAACCGCAGAGTGAATCCGTCGTCGCCCAGTTTGCGGCCAGGTCGTTCGCAAGCCAGCGCTTGGCGACAACCAGCAGCGACGGCTGGAACTCGCGCTTGAAGCAGGCGAGCGTCTCGATGCCCGCGCCTTTCAACTCGAGCGCGCGGTCGTGCAAGAGTTCGTCGGCAAAGCCCACAGCGTCATCCAGCGTCCACGCGCTGCGGTGCTCGCGCGCCACCTGTCGCGCGAGGGCACGAACGATCGGCGTACGCACATTGAGGAATTCCATCCGCTCGGTCGTCCGGAAGTAGCGGCTCGGATCGAATTCGCCAGCAGGCCGCGCCTGCTGCTGCAACTCACGCCGAACCCGCGCCACCGCCGCGCGAACCGATGCCGACCGCCGTGCCTTCGCCGCAATTCCCGCCACGCCCGCCTCCGCTCACGTCACCCTCGACGCCTGCTGTTGCCAGCCCCGCCCGACCCGCGCCGGGCAGCTAGCCGGCACTGCCAGCCCGCCTGCCCTGCGCAGCCCGATCTGCCCTGCCCGACTTGCCCTGCCGGCCCGGTGTGCTTGCCACCACCGGTCACAGCGACTCCGCTATCCAACCTTCCGAAGGATGAAGCACTTCAGGTAGTAGGTTTCAGGCACACCCAGCAGCACGGGATGATCGCGCCCCTGCATGCGCTTTTCGACAACGGTCACGTGTGTCTCGGCATCGAGCGCTGCTTCGTGAAGAATCTGCGCGAAGGTTCCTTCGCTGATGTTGTACGAGCAGCTGCACGTCACGAGGAACCCGCCGACCTTCAGCAGCTTGAGCGCACGCAGATTGATCTCCTTGTAGCCGGAGATGGCTTTGTCCACCGCGCTCTTCGTCTTGGCGAACGCCGGCGGATCGAGAACGATCGTGTCGAAGCGTTCCTTGAGCCGATCGAGTCCGCGAAGTTCGTCGAACACGTTGCCGACACGCGCGTCCACCTTGACACCGTTGCGTTCGGCGTTCGTGCGCACGCGGGCCACCGCGTCTTCGGAGATGTCGAAGGCGATCGTCTCGCTCGCCTTCGCGGCCAGCTTCAGCGCGAACCCGCCGTTGTAGCTGAAGCAGTCGAGCACGCGTCCACTCGCATACTGTGCCGCGGCGAACCGGTTGTCTCGCTGGTCGAGGAACAGCCCGGTCTTCTGCCCGTTGCGCAGGTCCACTTCGAGTTGCACCCCGAGTTCATGAACGTGCACGACGTCAGGCACATCACCGTCGAGCACCGTGATCTCCTGGGGCAGGCCGTCGAGCGCGCGAGCGCGAGGGTCGTTGCGCGCCAGGATGCCCTTTGGCTGCAATCGATCGCGCAGCACCTGGACCACGGCGGGCAACTGCCGGTCCATCCCCTGCGACAGCGCCTGCACGACCAGATAGTCGCCATACCGATCCACGACGAGCGAGGGCAGCAGATCGGCCTCGCCGTGCACGAGGCGGTATGCCGTCGCGTCGATGCCAAGCGACTCGCGAAAGGCGAGCGCGGTGTCGATGCGGCGGGTCAGCAACGCCTCGTCTGCAGGTTCGTCACCGTAGGTGAGCATGCGAATCGCGATCTGCGAGTGGTCGCTGTAGAACGCCTGGCCGACGACGCGGCCGCGACTCGTGCGCACGGTCACGATGTCTCCTGCGCTGGCGTGCACTTCTCCGACGTCGCCGCGATAGACCCACGGATGACCGCCGCGAACGCGCTGTTCTCCGCGCAGTGAAATGGTGACGTGTGATGACATGAAGGCTCCGGGTTTATGGCGTCTGTAACGGCGTTCCGCGAAGGTCGGGCGGTCGGCCAGCCGTCTCGGCCAGTTCAGACCATACACCCCGACCAGACGCCAGCGGTCGACGTGCCACGTTTATGTCGGTGCTCAGCGGGACACGCGAGGGTTGAGCGACGAGAGCTGCGTGGCAGACATCACGCACATAGTACAATCGTCGGATGCGCGTGGCGATTGGCGCCGATCACGCCGGGTTCCTCCTCAAAGAGCACCTCAAGCAGACACTCGAGCGGCTCGGGCACACGGTCGAAGACTTTGGAACCGACAGCGAAGCGTCGGTCGACTATCCGCCGATTTGCATGGCCGTCGGCCGTGCAGTCGTTGCCGGGCAGGCCGATCGCGGCATCGTGCTGGGCGGAAGCGGTCAGGGCGAGCAGATCGCTGCGAACAAGGTGCCTGGCATTCGCGCCGCACTCTGCAACGACCTCTTCACCGCTCGACTGTCGCGTGAGCACAACGACGCCAACGTGCTCTCGATGGGCGGACGCGTCGTCGCCTTCGGACTCGCCGACGAAATCCTCGAACTCTGGCTGACAACCGCCTTCGCGGGCGGACGACACCAGCGCCGCATCGACCAGATTACCGACGCTGAACGCGCGCACTCCCATTAGCGGGTCCGGACTTCGAACCGGGCGCAGGATACACGCGAGACCTTGCAGGATTGACCATGCCGACAGAGACGACCAAGCTCCCGATGTGGCGAACGCTCGCCGAAACCGATCCCGAAGTGGCCGCTGCCGTCGCGAACGAGGTGACGCGCCAGAACACGGGACTCGAGCTGATTGCGTCCGAGAACTTCGTCAGTCGCGCGGTGCTCGAAGCGGCCGGCTCGGTGCTCACCAACAAGTACGCGGAAGGCTATCCCGGCAAGCGCTACTACGGTGGCTGTGAGTACGTGGACGTGGTCGAGCGCGCCGCCATTGCGCGCGCCAAAGCGATCTTTGGCGCTGATCACGTGAACGTGCAGCCGCACTCGGGCGCGCAGGCCAACATGGCCGTGTGCCTTGCCGTGCTCAAGCCAGGCGACACCATCCTCGGCATGAACCTGGCCCACGGCGGACATCTCACGCATGGGCATCCGCTCAACTTCTCGGGTCAGCTCTACACAATCGTTCCCTACGGCGTCCGCAAGGACGATGAACGCATCGACTACGAGGAACTCGAGCGGCTCGCGGACGAACGCAAGCCGAAGATGATCATCGTCGGCGCCAGCGCCTACCCGCGCGTCATCGACTTCGCGCGTATCCGCGCCGCCGCCGAACGCATCGGCGCAATTGTGATGACCGACATGGCGCACATCGCCGGTCTTGTGGCGGGCGGCGTGCACCCGAGCCCGGTGCCGCATTCGGACTTCGTCACCACGACCACGCACAAGACGCTGCGTGGACCACGTGGCGGGATGATTCTCTGCCGCGAGAAGTTCCAGAAAGATCTCGACCGCAGCGTGTTCCCCGGCGTACAGGGCGGTCCGCTGATGCACATCATCGCGGCCAAGGCCGTGTGCTTCAAGGAAGCCGCCGAACCTGCCTTCGCGGTGTATCAGCAGCAGATCGTGAAGAACGCCGCACGGCTCGCCACCGTGTTGAGCGAGGCCGGCTTCCGTCTGGTCAGCGGCGGCACCGACAATCACCTGATGCTCGTGGACGTGTTCTCGCGCGGCATCACCGGCAAGGTGGCCGAAGCCGCGCTCGGCAAGGCCGGCATCACGGTCAACAAGAACGCCATTCCCTTTGATCAGAACCCGCCAATGACGGCGAGCGGCATCCGCGTCGGCACACCCGCCATCACGTCGCGCGGACTCCGCGAAGCGGAAATGGACATCGTCGGCGAGTTGATCGCGCGTGCGCTCAAGACGCCAGACGATGATGCGGCGCTGACGATGGTGCGTGAGGAAGTCGAGCGGCTGTGCCGGAAGTTCCCGCTGTACCCGGACTCGCAGGCGTAACAGCCTCGGTCTTTCGCGCGGGCGGCGCGCTCTCTGCGGCGCTGCCCGACTACGAACCCCGCGACGGACAAGTCGAGATGGCCACACGTGTGGCCGACGTGTTCGAACACGGTGGCGTGCTCCTGGCCGAAGCCGGCACGGGCACCGGCAAGACCCTCGCCTACCTGGTGCCAGCCATCCTGAGCCGGCAACGCGTCCTCGTGTCCACAGGCACGAAGAACCTCCAGGAACAGATCTTCTTCAAAGACATCCCGACGCTGCGGGCGACGCTCGATGTGCCGTTCACCGCGACCTACATGAAGGGGCGCGCCAACTACCTGTGCCTGCATCGGCTCGAGCAGTTGAACGAGGGCACCTCGCTGGCGTCGAAGGATGTGTTCCTGCCGATGGTGAGCGAGTGGGCGGCTCGCACGGAAACCGGCGACCGCGCCGAGCTCGAAGATCTGCCCGAGGATCTGCCGTTCTGGCAGGAGGTGGCGGCAACGGCGGAGACCTGTCTCGGCACGGAGTGTCCGCGTTACGACGACTGCTTCGTCACGAAGATGCGCCAGCGTGCGGCATCGTCGGATGTCGTGATCGTCAATCACCATCTGCTGTGCGCGGACGCGGCGGTGCGGCAGAACGCGTACGGCGAGGTCATTCCGGCGTGCAGTCATGCCGTGGTGGACGAGGCGCATCAGCTCGAGGACATCGCGACGCAGTACTTCGGATTTGCGGTGAGCACCTATCGCCTCGAAGACTACGCGCGCGATGTCGAGCGGTTCATCAAGTCAGGCGCCGTGGACACGCGCAAGGCGCAGGATGATCTGCAGAAGGGCGTCGACCGGCTGCGCGACCACGCGCGATCGTTCTTCGCGGAACTCGCATTCGGGCACAAGACGAGCGAGCGCGCCAGGGGCGAGGAACGCGTGCGCGCGACCGACGGCTCACTGGCGCACACGCGTGAGGTCGCCGCGTATCTTGCCGGCGGGCTCGACCTGCTGGAATCGAGCCTCGCGCTGCTCAAGCCTGCGGCCCCGAGTGTCGACGACGAGCCGGTGTCGCCCTTCGACAGCTCGGCACTTGCAAAGCGCGCCGCCGACATTCGCGACGAGTTGCGGTTCCTGCTTCGCGCGTCAGACCCGGCCTACGTCTACTTCGTCGAGTTCAGAGGCAAAGGCGTCTTTCTTCGCGCCTCACCCATCGACGTCTCCGAAATCATCAGAGACCTTCTGCTCGACCGCATGCGCGGCACGGTGCTGACCTCCGCCACGCTGACGGTCGACGGCGCGTTCGACTACGTCCGCGGTCGGCTTGGCATCTCGTCGGCCGACGAAGTGCGGCTGCCCTCGGAGTTCGATTACGCGAAACAGGCGCTGTTGTATCTGCCACCGAAGATGCCGGATCCTCGCTCGCCTGACTTCGCGATGGCGGCCGGACGGCAGGTGGTGGAACTGTTGAAGCGAAGCCGCGGACGCGCGTTCGTTCTCTTCACCAGTTACGCGTCCCTGAGGGCCGTACAGTCGATCGCCGAGATGGCGCTCGACTACCCGATGCTCACGCAGGGGACAGCTCCACGTTCGCAGTTGCTCCGACAATTCAGAGAAACGCCGAATTGCGTCCTGTTCGCAACGGCAAGCTTTTGGCAGGGTGTGGACGTCGTTGGAGAAGCACTCAGTTGCGTGATTGTGGACAAGCTGCCGTTTGCCTCGCCGGGCGACCCGGTGACCGCCGCACGCATCGATGCGATTCGCGCGCGGGGCGGCGAACCGTTCGCGGAGTATCAGGTGCCTCTGGCTATCCTCGCGTTGCAACAGGGGTTAGGCCGACTCATCAGGCATCGGAAGGATCGCGGCGTTCTGGCGGTGCTCGACCCGCGACTGCGCACGATGGGGTACGGCCGGCGCTTCATCGCGTCGATGCCGCCGGCGCCGGTGGTGCACGATCTGGATCGGGTCGAAGCGTTCTTCTCAATCGTGTAAGATATTCGCAAACCAGTACTTAGACTTACTTCTACAGGAGGATTCTATGGTCCGCCGAATCTGCGGCCGGCCCTCGTGGCTCTTTGCGGCCGCTCTTATTGCAACGCTTGTGGCCGCCGTTCCGGCGTTCGCTCAGTCGACCGGCATGGTCAAGGGCGTGGTGACCGACGACAAAGGCCAGCCCGTTGCTGACGCCAAGGTTTCGATCGAGATGAACGGCGGCACTGGCCGCAAGTTCGAGACGAAGACCAACAAGAAGGGCGAGTACATCCAGATTGGTCTGGCGAGCGGGTCCTACAAGGTCACCGCCGAAAAGGACAAGCTCGGGTCAGCTCCGGCGACGGTGGGCGTGCGCGCCAACACCACGCAGGAAGCCAACCTGACGCTGGCCATGGCGAGTGCCTCGGCCGCCAAGGAAGTTCAGGCCAAGAACGCCGCCATCACGAAGACCTTCGATGAGGCGGTGCAGTTGAGCAACGCGGGTCAGCACGATCAGGCCATCGCCAAGTACAACGAAGCGATCGCCATCCTGCCGAACTGCTACAACTGCTACAACAACATGGCCTTCAGCTACGCGGCCAAGAAGGACCTCGTCAACGCCGAAGCGTCCTATAAGAAGTCGATGGAAGTGAAGCCCGACGATGCGGCGTCCTATGTGGGTCTGGCCGGCATCTACTTCAACCAGGGCAAGGCGGCCGACGCCAAGCCGCTCGTCGAGAAGGCGGTCACCATTGACCCGTCGAACGCCGACGCGCACTACATCTACGGCATGACGCTGGTCTCGGAGAACCCGGCCAAGGCGAAGACAGAGTTCGAGCAGTTCGTGAAGCTCGCACCCACTGCGCCGAACGCGGCGATTGCCAACTCGCTCATCGCCGAGCTCGCCAAGCAGGTCAAGTAGCGGCCCGGCGCTGGTCACGCAAGTCTGGCCGCGCCAGACCAGGTGACCGATGACCACCGACCTCGCACTTCGGCTGAAAGGCGTCCGCGATCGCATCGCGGACGCCGCTCGCCGCGCCCACCGCGACCCCTCCTCCATTTGTCTCGTCGCCGTCTCCAAAACCTTTCCGGTTGACGCCGTGCGCGCCGCCGCCGCCGAAGGACAGCTCGACTTCGGCGAGAACAAGGTGCAGGAAGGGCTCTCGAAGATCCTCGCCGCTGGCGCGCTTCCGCTCCGCTGGCATCTCATCGGACATCTGCAGTCGAACAAGGCGAAGAAGGCCGCGGCCAGCTTCGATGTCATTCACTCGGTCGATTCGACCGAACTGCTGCGGAAGATCGACGAAGGCGCCGCCGCACGACAGCGTCCGATTGACGTGTTGATTCAGGTGGACCTCGCGCAGGAACCAACCAAGCATGGTGCGCCTGAAGCGGACGTCCCCGCCATCATCGAGGTGGCCACGCAGTGCACGTGGGCACGCCTCACCGGCCTCATGCTGCTTCCACCGGCCACCGACGATGCGAACGATGCGCGCCCCTACTTCGCGGCGCTGCGCGAACTGCGCGACGGCTACGTCCGCAGCGGTGTACCGGCCACGATGCTCACGCAGCTGTCGATGGGCATGAGCCACGACTTCGAGGTCGCTGTTGAAGAGGGCGCCACGATGGTGCGGGTCGGCTCGGCGATTTTCGGGGAGCGGTCTTACTCGTAAGAACCGTACGGGTTCCTGGTTCTTGGTTCTTGGGTTGGCGCTTGCTCCTGGGTCGCGTCCGACGCGGCGCTCGGACTACGCACAAAGGGCCGGGTTCCGGGACCGGGGACCACGCACCGAGGACGTGCCGAACCAAGAACCCAGAACGAAGAACCAGGACCGAGAGACCCGTCTGCTTTCGGTTCTCACCCCGGCAGGCCGCTGCACACGCCCCCCTGTCGTTCTACGGCGATTCGTCCGATACCACATCAAGGTGAGGGTGTCCGCATGAACGTCAGTCCGCTTGAATTGCGCCAGCAGAAGTTCAGCACAGCGTTTCGCGGCTTCGACCCGGTCGAAGTCGGAGCTTTCCTGACCGCCGTTGCCGACGACTACGAGAATGCCGTGCGCGAGGCAGACCGTCTTCGTCAGGAACTGGCGCGCTCGGAAGGTCAACTCAAGGGGCATATCGACCAGGAAAAGAGCCTGCAGAGCGCCCTGATCATGGCCCAGAAGATGGCTGACACCATCAGGGCGAGCGCCGAGGAACAGGCGGCTCGCATCATCCGCGAAGCCGAGATTCGCTCCGAGTCGCTGCTCCAGAAATCGCAGGCGCGTCTCGAGGATATTCAGCGCGAGATCGACGGGCTCAAGCTCAAACGGCGCGACGTCGAGATGACGCTCGAAGCCAGCATCTCTGCGCTGCACAACACGCTCGACTTCGTACGCGACCAGGACGCGCGCGAGCGCGACGATCTGTTCGTGTACACTGCACCTCCAATCGAACAGCAGGAAGCCAGCGCGGGTTGATTCAACAGACGAAGACAGGCATCGAAATAGACATCAAGGTCGTGCCGCGTGCCGGACGCTCGGGTCTGGCTGGTGAGCGCGATGGCCGCCTGCTCGTCAGACTCGCGGCGGCACCGGTCGACGGTGCCGCCAACGACG
>Ga0209023_10005797_pt1 | contig 13309 bp, 8 predicted proteins | sample LakOneMetagenome_FD_187468 | JGI IMG/M metagenome (GOLD analysis project Ga0209023, IMG submission 187468) | Freshwater and sediment microbial communities from Lake Erie, Canada (SPAdes) (version 2) | ecosystem: Environmental > Aquatic > Freshwater > Lentic | place: Lake Erie, Canada | collected... | reverse complement strand
TGGCAGCGGTTCAGGATGGGGCGCTGCCGGTGTGAAATCGTCCGGCGGCGTCACCCCCATCCCTGCCCTTCCCCCATCGAGGGGGAAGGGTTGTGGTTTGGCGTTGCAGACCGTGAAGTCGCCACCTCCCCAAACCCCGTCATCCCGGGGCTTGTCCCCGGGACCCATGGTTCAGCCGCCCCGGTTTCGATCACCCCTGCGCCGCCCGTGCGGCGGACAGATGGGTCCCGGGAACGAGTCCCGGGATGACGGAGGATTATGGGTTCTTAGGGCGAAGCCGCCTCCGCGCCGGAGGGAGCCCTCCTTACATCTTACGGCGAGACGATCGCCGGTCTGGACAGGTTGCTCAAGGACGGCGCTCCGCGCCGCCGCGTCGCGGCTGGCCGCAGGCCAGTCCTTGACCAACCTGTCCAGACCGGCACGCTACAGCCTCCAAGAGATGTAAGGCCTGGCGCGACGCGGGGCGTCGGCTTTCGGGCGGGAAGCTGGGGGGGTGCTTTCGACCCTAGTGAGGCGTTCAGTTTGCCCGGAAAGACGTCCGACGCCCAACGCCCCCTCCGTCACGATGCGTATTCGCATCGCGCCACCTCCCCCGTTTGGCTTCGCCACCCTTCGGGACACGGGGCAGGAGGGTGAAGCCGTTCTTCTCCTGCCCCGTAGCGAAGCGTGCGGGGGAGGTGGCGCGGCGCCGATAGGCGACGTGACGGAGGGGGCGCTGCTGAGCCTGACTTCCGCGTCCCAACCGTTGCGGACGTTCGGGCCGCCCGCTTCCGGGCATCCCCAAGACCAGTTATCGTGGAGAGATGAAGTACTCCTCGCTCCTCGCTTTCTTGAACGGTGAACTGCTTCCATCGCAGCTTCGGGACGAGATTGCATCCGAGGTGGATGAGTGCACTTCAGCTTTGAAGGCCACTGGAAATGGCAGCATTTCCATAACGGAGGGGCCCGACACGGTCCTTACCCGGTCACATGCCCAGCGTTTGCTAAAAGCAGTCGCTGACAAAACGCTCTCATCAGAGATGGCAAGTTATATCGCCGACTGCATTATCATGGGCGACACCTTCGGAACTGAAGACGACCAAATCCTGGACGCGATCCATTTCTTAGCGGACGGAGACTACTGGCCTCTCTTGGACGAGGATATCAGGAGCCATATCAACGTTTTGCGCTGAGTTCCGCCCACCACCCGTCTCAACCCCTCGGAAGCTCCGCTTCCCGGCGCCAAGCCCAGCGGCCGCCCACGCACACGACGGTGATGGCCCCTACGCCTCCACCACCCGCCGCTCCAGCGCCGGCTGCCCGTGCCGCGCCGCCATGACCTCGCCGATCACCGCCACGGCCACCTCGAACGGGGCCTTGCCGCCGAGGTCGAGGCCGATCGGCGCGCGCAGCTTGGTCAGGTCGCGATCGGTCAGGCCGGAGGCCTTCAGGCGCTCAACCCGCTCGCCCAGTCGCCGCCGGGCGCCCAGCAGGCCGACATAGGGCGCGGGCGAGGGCAGGGCGGTCAGCAGGGCGGCGTGGTCGATCTCCAGATCGTGGCCGCAGATGGCGACCGAGGTCCACGGATCCAGGCCGATGGAGGCCAGGGCCGGCCCGGCGTCCGCCCGGGTATAGGCGACGCCGGCCAGCGGCGGCGGGGCGGCAGGGCCCTTGGGGCGGATCAGGAAGGTCTCAAAGCCGGACTGCGCGCCCAGGCTGGCCACGGCCAGGGCCGTCGGATCGCCACCCACCACCACCAACCTCGGGACCGGGTCATAGGCGCGCTCGAAGGCGCCCGGCCAGGGGGCCATCGGCTCTTCCAGGCACCGGCGCCGCTGCCCGTCGCTGACCCAGAAGGCCGGGCGGCGCGCGTCGGTGAGGCTCAGCAGGGTCGCCGCCGCCGGGTCGTCGGGCGCGATGCGCTCGACCAGGATCTCGATCCGGGCGCCGCACAGCAGCCGGATGTCGGGCCAGGGGCTGCCCTCGCCATAGATCAGCCGACGCGGGGCGCCGTCTTCGAGACAGGCCATGGCGTGGCCCTCGACATCGGCCTCGATGCAGCCGCCGGACAGAAAGCCGGAAACAATATTTTTTCCGAACACCATCTGTGTCCCGACCGGACGCGGGCCGCCGCCGCCCAGGGCGACGATGGTGGCGAGGGCCGTGGGGCCCGCCAAAAGCCCGGCCCGCAAGGCTGGGCGGGCGTCATCGGCCATGCCGTGGAGGGGCCAGTCGGCGGCCGTTTGAAAGCTGTTCATCCCCCCGACTTTAACCCCTCGGCAAGGTTCCAGAAACGCCTTCTTCAAACCTTGCCGCGTAGGGTCAGCGAACACAGGTGTCGTTCCTTACGGATGGTCATGCCCATTTCGGTCTCAAAGCTTGGTCTCGCGGCCGCCCAGTTCGGGCTCGATGGCATGACGTCGTCGCCGCGCGGCCGCTCGCCTGAAGCCGAAGCGCGCGACATCCTCAACATCGCTCACCGCTCAAACCTGTCGGTGCTGGACGTCTCGGGCGTCTATGGCCGCGCCGAATCCATCCTGGGCGACCTCATTCCCCGTCCGGTCAATTTCCGCGTCACCCTGTCGACCGCCCGCGCGGACCGGGGTCCGGACTTCGTCGAGGCCGAGGCCCGCAGCAGCCTGCGCCGCCTGGGCCTGGAACGCGCCGACGCCATCATCGTCCACTCGCCTTCGGAACTGTTCGGCCCGCACGGCGCGGCCCTGTGGGACCGCCTGGCCCGCCTGCGCGACGAAGGCCTGTTCCAGAAGATCGGTGTCTCGGCCCACGCCAGCGACGATCCGGTCGGCGTGGCCCGTCGCTTCAAGCCCGACATTCTTCAAGCTCCGGCGTCCTTGCTCGACCAGCGCCTGCTGGCCGACGGCTCCCTGGCCCGCATCGCCGGCATGGGCGTCGAGGTGCAGCTGCGCTCGATCTTCCTCAATGGCCTGCTGTTCCTGCCGCCCGATCGCGTGCCGGCCCAGCTGAAGGGCGCCTCGGGTCGTCTGTCGCGCGTGCGCCGGATGATCGCCGAGGGCCGTTCCGATCCGCTGCAGGCCGCTCTGGGTTTCGCCTTGTCGCGTCCCGAAGCCAGCGCCGTCCTGGTGGGCGTCACCTCCGCCGCCGAGCTCTCGGCCGTGGTCGCCGCCGCCTCCAGCCCGCCGCCGGATCTGGACTGGGACGACATGGCCATCGACGATCCGGTCGCCCTCGATCCGCGGCGTTGGGTCGCTTAGGCGACTCCCCGAATCAATCCCGACAGTACGAAGCCTGCCCGGCTCCGGCGACCCCGCGCGGCCCCGGAACATGGTTTATGGCGCGTAAGTCTTTGATTCACTCGACTTTTATCATTCACAGCTAGGCTATGCGGAACAACTGCTTTCAGGGGAGAGCGACGTGATCCTTACCGTCCTGCAGGCCCGCATGGGTTCCCGCCGCCTTCCCGGCAAGGCCATGGCCACGCTCCAGGGCGAGCCGATGATCATCCGCCAGCTGGAGCGCCTGCGCAGCGCCCGCTGTCCCAGCAAGATCATCGTCGCCACCAGCAACGACCCCTCCGACGACGCCCTGGCCGGCTTCGTGGTCTCGCGCGGCTATGCCGTGCACCGCGGGGCGGGGGTCGACATCCTCGACCGCATCGCCCGCTGCGCCGAAGCCATCAGCTCGGTCAGCCATGTGGTGCGGATCAAGGGCGACGCGCCGTTCGTCGATCCCGGCATCGTGGATGAGGCCGTTCGCCTGGCCCTGGCCAGCGGCGCGGCCTACACGTCCAACCAGGTCCAGCGCACCTATCCGGCCGGTCTCGAGGTCGAGGTGATCACCGCCAACGCCCTGCGCGTCGCGGCCGCCGAGGCCCGCGACCCGACGGCCCGCGTGTCGCCGACCGCCGCCATCCGCAACGATCCCGCCCGGTTCAGCCAGGCCCACCTGAAGGCCCGCCGCGACTGGTCGCATCTGGACTGGCGGGTCAAGACCGCCGCCGACCTGGCCTTCGCCCGGTCGATCTACAACGCCCTGCATCCGGTCGATCCGGGCTTCTGCATGACCGACGTGCTGGATCTGGTGGAAAGCCACCAGGACCTGACGCGGTTCGCGGCCTGATCCGACCTTTCGGGCAAGAAAAAGGGCGCCGGGCGGCTTCGCTCGGCGCCCTTTTCATGTCCGGGATCTACTTCCAGGCGCCGTAGGGATCGACCGACGGCTTGCCCAGCGCTTGCGCGACGGCCGGGTGGGTCAGCTCGCCCTTCAGCACATTGAGGCCCCGCGCCAGGTGGGCGTTGGTCTTCAGGGCGTCCAGGCCGTGGTCGGCCAGAGCCAGGCCGAACGGCAGGGTGGCGTTGCCCAGCGCTTCGGACGAGGTGCGCGGCGCGGCGCCGGGCATGTTGGCCACGCAGTAGTGCACCACGCCGTCGACCGTGTAGGTCGGCTCGGCGTGGGTGGTCGGCTTGCTCGTTTCGAAGCAGCCGCCCTGGTCGATGGAGACGTCCACCAGGACCGAGCCCGGCTTCATCTGCTTGAGGTGCTCGCGACGCACCAGCTTGGGGGCGGCGGCGCCGGCGGTCAGCACGGCGCCGATGATCACGTCGGCTTTCAGGATCTCTTCTTCGACGGCCGCGAAGGTCGAATAGCGGGTCAGGATTCGGCCCTGATAGAGGTCGTCCAGCTCGCGCATGCGCGGGATCGAGCGTTCCAGCACCACGACTTCCGCGCCCAGGCCGGCGGCCATGCGCGCGGCGTTGGAGCCGACCACGCCGCCGCCGAGAACGGCCACGCGGGCCGGGGGCACGCCGGGCACGCCGCAGAGCAGCAGGCCCATGCCGCCATTGTGCTTGAGCAGGGTCTCGGCGGCCGAGAACACGGCGATCCGGCCGGCCACTTCCGACATCGGGGCCAGCAGCGGCAGGCCGCCCCGCGCGTCGGTCACGGTCTCATAGGCGATGGCCGCGCAGCCGCTCTTCAGCAGGCCTTCGGTCTGGGCCGGATCGGGCGCCAGGTGCAGGTAGGTGAACAGGATGTGGCGGGGTTCCAGCTTCTCCCACTCGATCTTCTGCGGTTCCTTGACCTTGATGATCATGTCCGCGCCGGAAAACACGGCCGCGGCGTCGGCGGCGATGGTCGCGCCGGCCTTCAGGTAGTCAGCGTCGGCATAGCCCGCGCCGAGACCGGCGCCGGACTGGACGAGCACGCTGTGGCCATGGCCGACATATTCGCGAACGGCCGTGGGGGTGAGCCCGACCCGGTGTTCGCCCGGTTTGATCTCTGAAGGGACGCCGACGCGCATGATGATTTCCTCCTGAAGGACTTTATGCCGGTTTACGCCTCTCGGCCCGCAGGTTCCTTGGGCATTTCATGCGGTGAGAACTATGATATGCAGGAATCTTGCGTCACCACGGTGAAACATGAAGAAACCCGCCATCGACCTCGATGCTTTCGATCGCAAGCTCCTGACCCTGCTCCAGCGACGCGGCCGCGCCAGCTATGTGGAAATGGCCGAGGCGGTGAATCTTTCCGAGTCCGCCTGCCTTCGCCGGGTGCGGGCGCTGGAGGAGGCCGGGGTGATCGGCCGCTACGCCGCCGTGATCGACGAGCGCGCGGTGGGCCTGCCGCTCAGCGTCTTCGTCACCGTCACCCTGTCGTCCCAGGCCGAGGCGACCCTGAGCGCCTTCGAGAAGGCCATAGCCAGTGTCCGCGAGGTGGCCGAGTGCTATCTGATGACCGGTGGCTCGGACTATCTGCTGCGGCTGGTGGTGCGCGACGTCGATGACCTGGAGCGTATCCACGCCCAGGAACTGACGCGGATCCCCGGCGTCGTGCGGGTCAGCTCCAGCATCGCCCTGCGCACCGTGGTCAAGCGCGCTGAATTGCCGCTGTGACCAAAGTGCAAAAACCTACCGTCGGTTAACCTTGTCTCTCTAGTCCTTGACCTGACAGACAACCCGCGTCGGGGGACGAGATGGTTTCGAGAAGACTTTTGCTGGGCGCCCTGGCGTCCGGACTGGCCAGCGCGCCGCTGGCCGCCTTCGCCGAGGGCGACGACCATCACGCGCCCGCGCCGCGCAAGGCCGCGCCACGCCCCAAGGCGGCGGCCCCGGCGCATGCCGCGCCCGAGCCGGTGCGATCCACCGTCGCCGAATATCCCAAACCCGCCGAAACCCATGCGCCCGAAGTCCTGATCGATCCCAACGAGGCCCTGGGCCGCCTCAAGCACGGCAACGCCATCTTCGCCCGCGGCGGCGCCAGCATGGCCCTGCCCAGCTGGGCGCGGATCAACGAGCTTTCGAATGGCCAGAAGCCTTTCGCGATCGTCGTGGGCTGTTCCGACAGCCGCGTGCCGCCGGAACTGGTCTTTGACTGCACCCTGGGCGAGCTGTTCGTGGTCCGCACCGCCGGCTCGACCGTCAGCCGCGAGGGCCTGGGCTCGATCCTCTATGCCGTTGAGCACCTGGGCGCGCCGCTGATCGTGGTTCTGGGCCATACCAAGTGCGGCGCGGTCGGCGCGGCGGTCGACGTCGCCACCAAGCACGCCCACCTGCACGGCGCCCTGTTCGACATGGCCCTGCCCATCCTGCCGGCCGTGATCGAGGCCGAGGAAAGCCACCCGGCCGACCTGCAGGACGCCGCGATCCGCCAGAACGCCAGGAACATCGCCGACCGCCTGAAGACCGCCGACGAGGCCTTCAGCAGCCGCATCGCGGCGGGTCGGCTCAAGGTGGTCTCGGCCGTCTACAGCCTGCAGACCGGCCAGGTCGAATTCATGGGCTAAGGCCCCGTTGACCCGCCCCCCCGCTTCACGTCACATCGATTTTCGAACGTGGTGAACCGGGGGATTGTGGAATGTCGATGGACGAGACGCCGCCCGCGAGCGGTTCAGACGCCCCGACGCCCGTTTCCCAGCCCACGCTGATCGAGCGCCTGAAGGCGCGCTGGTCCGCCGACGCGCGCGTGCGCATGGCGGCCATCGCGGCCGGCGCCCTCGTCATCGGTTTCGGCGGCGGCCTGCTGACCGGCAAGGCCGGCGAGCTGGGCTGGTTCGGCGGAAACAAGAGCGCCGTCGCCTCGGCCCCGGTCAAGGGCGAGGCCTGGTCGCTGTTCGGCAAGCCCCGTTCGGCGGGCGCCCCGCGTCGCGGCATCCCCAAGCCCGAAGGCTTCGCCGTCTGGCAGAGCCGTATCGACAGCGCCGGCCAGGACCCGATGGCCTGCGTGCGGATGAGCAAGCCACTGGATCCGTCCAAGGCCTATGCCGACTATGTGCTGATCTCGCCGGACATCGGCCGCACGCCCGCCGTGCGGGTCAAGGGCGACGAGCTGTGCGTCGGCGGGGTCGGCTTCACCGATCACCGCGTCACCCTGCTCAAGGGCCTGCCCGGCAAGGGCGGCGAGACCCTGGCCACCAATGCCGACGTCGACTTCACCTTTGGTGAAAAGCCGCCCTATGTCGGCTTCGCCGGCGACGGCGTGATCCTGCCGCGCGACGACGCCGACGGGGTGGGCATCGAGACCATCAATGTCCAGACCCTGGCCATCGAGGTCTGGCGCGTCGCCGACCGCAATCTGGTCCGCAAGTCGATCAGCGCGCCCGATCCCACGGGCGAGGGCGACTGGGCCGGCGACTATGGCGACGACAGTGTCGGCGAGGACGGCCGCCGGGTCTGGAAGGGCGTCGTGCAGGTTACCGGCGCGGCCGGCCAGAAGGCCACCACCGTCTTCCCGCTGGGCGCCGTACTGAAAGACATGAAGGCCGGCGGCTATGTGATCAAGGCGCGCGACGCCTCGGGCGGCCGCGATCCGGACGAAGAGGGCGACACCCCGCCCGCCCAGGCCCGCCGCTGGATCATGTTCACCGACATGGCGATGATCGCCTATGACGGTTCGGAATCCCTCGACGTGGTGGTCCGCTCGCTGAAGAGCGCCAAGACCCTGTCGGGAGTCCGCGTGGCCCTGGTGGCCAAGGACGGCGAAGACCTGGCCGAGGCCAAAAGCGACGCCGATGGCCGTGTGCGCTTCCTGCGGCCGCTGCTGAACGGCGAAGGCTCCGAGCGCGCCAAGATGGTCATGGCCTATGGACCGCAGGGCGACCTGGCGGTGCTGGATCTCGACCGCTCGCCGGTCGACCTGTCCAAGCAGGGCGTCGGCGGCCGCGAAGGCGCCACCGCCGGCCGCGCGACCCGCACCGACATCGACGGCTATCTCTATGCTGACCGCGGCATCTATCGGCCGGGCGAGACCGTCCATCTGACCGCCATGGTCCGCGACCGCCTGGCCAAGGCGGTGAACGACCGCAAGGGCGAGATCGTGGTCAAGCGACCCTCGGGCGTCGAGTTCAAGCGCTATCCGTTCAGCGGCGCCAAGGCCGGCGCCGTGCTGGCCGATATCGCCCTGCCGCGCTCGGCGCCGCGCGGGCGCTGGGTGGCTGAACTGAAGATCGAGGGCATCGAGGCGGCCTCCGGCAGCCTGACCTTCAGCGTCGAGGACTTCGCGCCGCAACGCCTGGCCGTCACCGCCACGGGCCAGGAGTCGATTCCGCTGGGCGTGGGCGAGACCCGCAAGGTCGATGTCTCGGCCCGCTTCCTGTATGGCGCGCCGGGCGCCGGCCTGCAGACGCAGGGCGAGGCGCGGCTGCGCGCCGACGCCGATCCGTTCCCTGCCTACAAGGACTATGTCTGGGGCGACGCCGACAAGCCGTTCGAGGAGAAGTTCCTGGAACTGGGCACGACGGTCACCGACGGCGAAGGCCGCGCGGTGCTGTCGGTCGCCAGTGATCTGGCCGGCGACACGGCCCAGCCGCTGGTCGCCGCCGTCACCACCTCGGTGTTCGAGCCGGGCGGCCGTCCGGTGCGCGAAGGTCTGGACCTGAAGGTTCGCGCCAAGCCGCTCTATTTCGGGGTCAAGGTTGACCAGGGCGAAAGCGCCAAGGGCGACCCGCCGATCAGCCTGAACATCATCGCCGTAAACGCCGCCGGCAAGCGGGTGGGCGCCACCGCGACCTACACCCTGATCAGCGAGAACTGGGACTATGACTGGTTCCAGCAGGACGGCCGCTGGCAGTGGCGGCGCACCAGCCGCGACGCGGTGGTGGCCAAGGCTACGGTCAACATCGGCGCCGGCGATCCGGCCCGCTTCACGCGTCGACTGGGCTGGGGCGACTATCGCCTGGTGGTCGAGGGCGCGGACGGCTCCAGGACCGTCACCCGCTTCGCCGCCGGCTGGGGCTCGCCCGCCAAGGACGCCGAGGCCCCGGACTTCGTGCGTGTCAGCGCCGGGACCAAGGCCTATGTCCAGGGCGATACGGTCGAGATCACGCTGAAGCCGCCCTATGCGGGCGAAGCCCAGATCGCCGTCGCCACCGACCGCCTGATTGACCTGAAGACCGTCACCGTCGGCGAGAACGGGACGACCGTGCGCCTGAAGACCTCGGCCGCCTGGGGCGGCGGGGCCTATGTGATGGTCAGCGTCATCCAGCCGCGCGACCCGGTCGCCTCGCCCAAGCCGCGCCGCGCCCTGGGTCTGGTCTATGTGCCGCTGGATCCCAAGAGCCGCAAGCTGACCGTCAATCTGGGCACGCCCGTGAAGATCGACTCCAAGGCGCCGGTCGAGATTCCCGTGGCGGTGAAGGGCCTTGGCCTTGGCCAGCGCGCCCATGTCACCATCGCGGCGGTGGACGAGGGCATTCTGCGCCTGACCCGTCAGGACAGCCCCGATCCGGTGAAATGGTACTTCGGCAAGCGCGCCCTGGGCGTCGACTATCGCGACGACTATGGCCGCCTGCTGGATCCCAATCTGGGCGCGCCGGCCAATGTCAATTTCGGCGCCGACGAGGTGGGCGGCGAGGGCCTGACCGTGACCCCGATCAAGACCGTGGCCCTGTGGTCCGGCGTGGTCGAGACCGGCCTGGACGGCAAGGCGGTGGTCAAGCTGCCGGCCGCCGACTTCAATGGCGAGCTGCGGCTGATGGCCGTGGCCTGGACCGACACCGCCGTCGGCTCGGGCTCCAAGCCCCTGACCGTGCGCCAGCCGGTGGTGGCCGACCTCAACCTGCCGCGCTTCCTGGCCCCCGGCGACAAGGCCATGGCCACGCTGGAGCTGCACAATGTCGAGGGCAAGCCCGGCGCCTATACCGCCGAGGCCTTCTCGACAAATGGCCTGAAGGTGACCTTCAAGAAGGTGTTCCAGCTGATCCTGGGGCAACGGATCGCCGAAAAGATTCCCTTCCTGGCGCCGGACGTCACCGGCATCGGCAAGATCGGCTTCAAGGTGGCCGGCCCCGGCTTTGCGACCTCTAAAGACTATCCGATCCAGACCCGCCTGGGCTGGGGCGATATCGTCCGCACGACCACCGAACTGCAGCAGCCAGGCCAGACCTATACGCCGACCTACGCCCTGATGAGCGGCCTGGCGGCCGGGGATGTGACGCTGCAGGTCAGCTACTCGCCGTTCAAGGGCTTCGACCCGGCGGCGATCGCGGTGGCCCTGCAACGCTATCCCTATGGCTGCACCGAGCAGCTGGTCTCGACCGCTTATCCGCTGCTCTACGCCCAGAGCCTGACCAGTGATCCCAAGCTGAAACGCACCCCGGCGGCCCTGGCCGGCGCGGTGGGCAAGCTGCTGGACCGCCAGACCCTCGACGGCGCCTTCGGGCTCTGGCGGGTGGGCGACGGCGAGGCCGATGCCTGGCTGGGCGCCTATACGACCGACTTCCTGCTGGAAGCCCGGGCCCAGGGCGTCGCCGTGCCGGACGCGGCTATCGACAAGGCCATGAACGCCATGCGCCAGATCAGCCGTCCCGACGGCTGGGCCTCGGTCTCCTACCGGATGGAGTATCCCGAATGGTGGGCGGCGACGCCCGAGCAGTCGAAGAAGGCCACGGAACGCATGCGCCGCCGGGCCTCGGCCTACGCCCTCTATGTGATGGCCAAGGGCGGCAAGGGCGATCTGGCCCGCCTGCGCTGGTGGCACGACGTCCAGATGAAGGATGAGGACCAGCCCATGGCCAAGGCTTATGTCGCCGCCGGCCTGGCCCGCATGGGCGACAACGCCCGGGCCCGCTCGGCCATGCGCCAGGCGGTCAAGTCGCTGGGCTATCGCGACGATCAGGACTGGTACCAGAGCCCGCTGCGCGACGTGGCGGGGCTGACCGCCCTGGCCGTCGAGTCGGGTCAGGGCGACATCGCCCGCCAGCTGCAGGGCCGTCTCGAAAACGTGGTCAAGGATCCCGACGCCCTCAACACCCAGGAACAGGCGGCCGTGCTGCACGCGGCCTTCGCCCTGCTGAAGGCGGCCGGCCCGATCTCGATCGACGCCAAGGGGGCCGTGGCCCTGCCGCCGGCCGGCGGCGCGCCGCGCTGGGCGGTGGGCAAGCTGGCCGACAGCCGCTTCACCAACACCGGCAAGGGCGCGTTGTGGCGGACGGTCAGCGTGCGCGGCACGCCGACCGCCGCGCCGGGGGCCGAGGCCAACGGCCTGTTCGTCAGCAAGCGTCTGCTGTCGATGACCGGGGCGGCGGTGGATCCCGCCGCGATCCGTCAGGGCGACCGGATCATCGTGCTGGTCTCCGGCCGCTCGATGCAGGCCCGCTCGACCGCTCTGGTGGTCGACGACGCCCTGCCGGCCGGCTTCGAGATCGAGACGACGCTCGGCGCCGACGACGCCCAGAACGGTCCCTACCGGTTCCTGGGCGAACTGACCGGCGCCGACGTGCAGGAAAGCCGCGACGACCGCTTCATCGCGGCCATGGACCTGGAGGGCAACAAGCCCTTCGCCCTGGCCTATGTGGCGCGGGCGGTGACGCCGGGCGAGTTCTTCCTGCCCGGCGCGGTGGCCAAGGACATGTACCGCCCCAGCCTCAATGCGCGGTCGGACGCCGGCCGGGCGGTGATCGCGCCGGGGCAGTAGTGATGTCGTATGTGTGCCCCCTTCCCCCATCAAAGGGGGAAGGGAGAGCGAAATACGTCCCCCGTCTGACCCGGGCCCTCGTCGCCGTCCTCGCCGTCCAGGTCGTCCTCGCCACCCTCAGCGCGATCTTCCCGCCGGACATGACCCGCGCCCGGCAGTCCTCGCCGGTGGCGCTGGACCGGCGCGGCGCGTGGCTGCGGGCCCTGCCGGTGGAAGACGGCCGCTGGCGCATCCGGGCCGACCTCGACCGCACCGACACCACCTTCCAGAAGCGCCTGATCGCCGTCGAGGACGGGCGGTTCTACAGCCATCTGGGCGTTGATCCGCTGGCGGTGGTCCGGGCGTTCGGCTCGGCGGTGGTCCATGGCCGCCCGACCTCCGGCGCCTCGACCCTGACCATGCAGACCGCGCGGCTGCTGGAGCCGCGCCCGCGCAATCTGGGCGCCAAGCTGATCGAGATGATCCGCGCCGTGCAGCTGGAATCGCGGCTGACCAAGCGCCAGACCCTGGCCCTCTACCTGACCCTGGCCCCCTATGGCGGCAATCTGGAAGGCGTGCGCGCCGCCAGCCTGGCCTATTTCGGTCAGGAGCCCTCAAGCCTGACCGACGGCCAGCAGGCCCTGCTGATCGCCCTGCCGCAATCGCCCGAGGCGCGGCGGCCGGACCGTAGGCCTGAAGCGGCGCGGTTGGCCCGGCGGGCGGTGCTGGACAAGATGGTCCGCGCCGGGGTGCTCACCGAGGCCGCCGCTCTGGAGGCCGAGGCCGAACCCTTGCCGCGTCGGGCGCCGTTCCCGGCCCTGGCCTGGAACGTGGCCGGCGAGCTGGCCCGCGCGGCGCCCAATTCGCAAGCCAGCGTGATCACCACCCTCGACGCCGACCTGCAGGCCCGGCTGGAGCCAATGGCCGCCGCCATCGCCGCCTCGCAAGGCGCCGACGCCACCGCCGCGATCCTGGTGGTGGAGATCAAGGGCCGCGCGGTGCGGGCCGCCGTCGGCTCGGCGGGGCGCGAGCGGGCCGGGGGCTGGGTGGACATGACCCGCGCCCTGCGCTCGCCGGGCTCGGCCCTGAAACCCTTCATCTACGCCATGGCCATGGATGACGGGCTGGTGGCCGCCGACACCCAGCTGACCGACAGCGCCACCCGCTTCGCCGACTATCAGCCCGAGAACTTCGACCGGGTGTTCCACGACAAGGTCACGGTGCGCGAGGCCCTGACCCATTCGCTGAACGTCCCGGCCGTGGCGACGCTGGAGCGGCTGGGTCCCGAGGCCTTCGCCGGCCGGATCGAGGCGGCCGGCGCCCATCTGGCGCGGCCGAAGTCGGAGCTGAAGGCGGCGGGCCTCGCCCTGGCGCTGGGCGGGGAGGGGATCACCCTGCGCGACCTGGCCCTGCTCTACGCCGCCCTCGGCGACGGCGGCCTCGCCAAGCCGCTGGCCTGGACGCA
>Ga0209023_10005796_pt1 | contig 13311 bp, 18 predicted proteins | sample LakOneMetagenome_FD_187468 | JGI IMG/M metagenome (GOLD analysis project Ga0209023, IMG submission 187468) | Freshwater and sediment microbial communities from Lake Erie, Canada (SPAdes) (version 2) | ecosystem: Environmental > Aquatic > Freshwater > Lentic | place: Lake Erie, Canada... | reverse complement strand
TTGCCTTGGTAGCGTACTTGCAAGGCGCAGAAGACGGTACGCCGTTCAGCACACTTAACATCTTCGGATGCATGAAGCCGTAAGCACTTCGGCCCCGTTGGTTGCACTGGCGGGGCCGCTTGTCAATCGCTAGCCACCACGGTAGAAAGGAAGTTATGCGCGCCCGCAATATTGGCTTCATCATGATCGCCCTGGTTGTCACATGCATCGGGGCCTACACTCTCAACAGAGTGAGCGAAATCGACATGCATGAATACAGAACCCTCCGTATAGGGTTCAAGCAGGGAACAGGAGAGTATCGTGCGGCAATTGCAGAAGCAATGCAGAACGGTGAAGTGAGCCGCGGCGAGTATGAAAGCATGATGGTCAAGTTTGACGCCATCAACAGTGGTCTTCCGGTAGAACACACCGCGACAAGTCTGCGCGAAGAGCGCCTCGTTTTGGCTGCGATGACGCGGCAGCTCCAGGCGCAAAAATAGGATCGGAGTTCGTACTAATGAAAGCTAAAAGGCGGTTGACCGCCCCCGAGTTCGAGGCCTTACGCCCCCTACTCAATATTTCCGAAGACAGGGTAAATGCGGCAAGACGGGCTCTGGTCGAAGGACAAACCCTGCAGGAAGTTGCAAACGTCTACGGCTGGTCACGCCAAGCTGTCGGTGACGCTGTGCGCGTTGTGTGGAACACGTTCGAAAAGTACCACGAAGCACAGCGAGCGGCAGCAAGTGCAGGCACACTGCTGCCTCCTGGATGGGAAGAGGTAAAGCTCATCGCACCGAGTCACCTGATCACCCAGTTTCGCCAAATGATTGCCGCAGCCACGCCCACAGAAGGCACCCCGGTACACACGACTCCGGGCCAGAACATCGCATCACGCAGCAAATAAAAAAGCCCGGAGCGGGTTAGCGCGCCGGGCGAAAGTCAACGTAAGCGAAGAACCGATAAACATCAGCCCCCACTATCGTACGGGGATTGTAACGGAGGCACCGGTAAATGTCAGCTCGAAATCAACCAACATCCCGTAGAACACAAACGTCCGATGACCTGCTCAAGGATTCCGCCTCAGGCGAGTCCGGCAGCCCGTCCAACAGCTCGCCCTTCCCCGACTTCGCGGCCGACGCTGGCCCGCGCCTCGAGAACGTCCAGCGGCGCGCATACTTGCACAGCAAGGGTATCAAGCCGAACGATCAGTTTCAGCTCGACCTGCTCTTCCCCGACACTATCGGCAAGCGTGACGACTTACGACATATCCCGAACGACTACGCGCGCAGCTCACTCTTCACCGCGAGGAACAAGCGCGAGCCCCGTAAGACGCTCATGCACCAAAAACTGTTCCATTACAACGATCACGTAACGATCCTCTATACCGGAATCGAGCTACGTGCAGAAGACGATGAGCTTGTCTGGCTGCAAATCCTCAAGTACGGCCAGAAGCTCGCACTGGGAGAACCATTCGACTTCACCGTCAAGGACCTAGTGCGCGATGTCGGCTGGTCGAAGAACGGGCGGAACTACGACCGCGCCCGAGAATGCATCACCAGGTTGAAGGCAAATGAGGTCTTGGCCCTCAACGAGAAGGCCTACGGCAAAAGCGGGGCTATTTCTCTAATCCAGAACTACACCGTCATCAATGACGCCGATGGCAAGCCGAACCAATACCGCGTCTGGATCGACCCGAATCTGATCTTCCTCTTCGCAGGAAACACGTTCACAAACCACTCTTGGGAAATCTACCGAGGCCTGTCACCTGTCGCACGCCGTCTGGCCGACCATATCGAAAGCCACAAGCACCCATACCCGCTTGACCTGGAAACGTTCAAGAACATGTGTGGATCGACGGACTCAGCAATGTTCAGCTGGCGTCAGACCGTCCGGCGCGCCTGCCAAGAGGTCCAGGATGCACAAATCGTCAAACTTGCCCATTTGGATCAGAACGACAAAATCTCTGTAATTACCGATGCGAGAGAACTAGGTCAAACGTCACAGGGACGCAAGCTTCCTGGCAAGCGTGACGAATGACCTATGCACCGTGACGGATGACCTATGCTCTTAGGACAGCTCATAGGTCAAACGTCACGAAAAACCACGTTTTCCGATTGGAACCCTAAGAAATCAGTGAGCAACACGGCGGTGCAAGGTCCCAAGAACAGCTAAAGACGCGAGATCGTGACGTTTGACCTATAGAATGGCGTGAAATCCTTCCAAAACGTGACGCTTGACCTATGAGAGGCGCTTGGAAAGAGAGCATTGCGTGACGCTTGAACTATCAGACCGTGACGAATGACCTATATTATCGTGACGGATGACCTATCCACAGGCAACGCAAACCATTGATTCGCAATGAGAAAGTGACGTTTATTACTCGTGCTAACCGATCTTTTAACCGTTTTTATAACCAAAAACAAGCAGCCAGTAAGAAAGCTGCAAATCATCTACCAAATCTGTTAGCAAACTGACACTTGCAAAGCGTAGCAACGGTGAGGAAAACGACTCGAGATTTTCGCGTCCGCGAAAATAGGTTGGAATACTGTACATCTATACAGTATGCTTTGCGAATGAAAGTACGGTTGCAACTTAGATATGAAGATGGAGGAAGACCCATTGGGAAGTGGCGTGACTCGTTTGTTCATAACCTTGTTCTTCCGACTGGAACATTCCAACTTTGCACAGATTTCGTACGAGAGCTGAACAGCCATGTGATGAAAGCTCGCTTCGACCCGGAGGACGGTAAAAATGCCTACGCCCTGTACCGAGCACAGATTCTGTACATTAAAGATGACTGTATCGCGGTTACTGGACTAGAGCATGACCCTGTATCCAACAAGTACACAGCTCAGACCTGGCATCTGGCAGTATTGTCTCCAGCCTAAGACCGTCTCCGACGGCCCTGCGGGGCCTGCTCGCCGCGAGGCAGGGTTTGGGAGGAAAACCCTCCCAAACCCAACCTCGAAGCATAGGTCGCTACAACCGCATCAAGGGGCCGAGTCCTCGCCCTACGGGCTGCGGGCCGCACCAACCCCTTGACCCGGTTTCCGCTCCAGTTGTTAGCCAGGAACAAGAAAACTACTCTCATGCGTTCGCAAGCTGTCTGGCACATCAGAGCTCAAGGAAATGCAGGATGCATAGGTCAAACGTCACGCTTTCTCAAACAGGGGTATAACCCAAAGGTTGTCTGGCACTACACTCAGCAACATGTACAGGTTGGCGTGACGGTTGACCTATGGCTCAGCGACCGTGACGTTTGACCTATGGTCGTTCGCAAGCGCATCCACACGTTTTGCACTTGCTTGAAGCTTCTAAGTTGTGGAGCGGCAATATCCAAAGTAGCAATCGTCGGATATACTGGATATATATACAGTATTAGAGGCACCGATGACCGCTCTTCCGTCAACTGCTGAGCTTGAGAACCTACATCCATCACTTTGGCGGGCGTCACAACTTGCACGCTCAGCTGTTCGGTGCATCGACACTGGACACGGGCCGCTGTCAAACCAACTGGTGGGGGGTGGATGGCCTACTGGCTCTCTGATCGAGCTGCTCGTGCAGCAGCCAGGTATTGGCGAGATGCGATTGTTAGCTCCCGCGCTTCGACAAGTTGCGGAGAGAAAGATCGTGATGATCCAACCTCCGCATCCACCACAAACGATAGCCTTAGCGGCGATGGGCATTCGGCCAGAAAACACTATGTGGATCAAAAGTTCAGCAACTGCGGATGCGCTTTGGTCTGCTGAGCAAGTGCTGCGAAGTGGGTGCTGTGGTGCCGTATTGTTTTGGGCCACGCACGTCCGTCCAGAGAGCCTGCGTCGTTTGAACTTGGCAGCACAAGCAGGAGAAACGCTCTTCTATATCTTTCGTCCGTTAAGTGCTGCCCAGGACGCATCGTCGGCACCGTTAAGGCTTGGCCTTCGTCCTGCACAAGGAGGAATCGACATCAGTTTTGTTAAACGACGCGGCCCTCAGCGTGACGACACGCTGTTTTTACCTTTGAACCTTGGTCCTGTGGTACATCGGGGCACTACAACACCGCGAGAGACCGCCCCGCAGTTCGAGCCGACCATTCACGATAGCCAACCGCACGGGGCGTTCACAGTAACTTAAGCTTACCAGGTGCATCAAGTCGCCCCTTGTCGTTCTTGTACTCACTAGCGCGCAGCCGACGTCTACCACGCCATCCAGGACACTCTTGCGCTTGATGTGGTGCGTAAGGACGAGTCGCTTGCCAACGAGTGTTTGAAGTCATCGCACGAGCAGTAAGGAATTTTCGCGTCCGCGAAAATAAGCGATGCCCGATCAAACTTAGAGTCTATACCAAGTAGCGATGGTTTCTCGAATGCGTTGCATTAACCCATTTGAGACGGAAAAAACGTCTTAGTAGGACTGTCTCACATGGATGTACCTGTACGGTACAATTGCCCGTACGAACTTCCGCTTTCGGCTAGCACCGGACAGCTTCAACATTAGGCGCCACACATGAATCGTCGCATTCTACTCGCAGCCACTGGCCTTGCATTGATCCTCATCTCGGCGGTTGTATTTGCTTATGGTAATCAGTTTGGCTTTAAGTTAAACAATGGTGCAAGACCTGAAGATTGGGGCGCGTTCGGCGACTATTTTGCTGGACTGTTAAATCCGACTTTTTCGCTGCTTGCTTTTGGTGCACTCATGTATTCACTAGTGCTCCAGCATGACGAATCAATAAAGAACCAAAAGCGATTCGAAAAGCAGTTATCTAATGCTAAGGACGAGTTCGACGACTACGTCAAGGAAAAGCATGCTAGCGAGCTTCTTGCTGTCATAAGAGACATTGACGCAAGGCTGGACAATATACGCAATGCCAAGGTGAGTCCACCAGGAGCACAACCTGTGTTGACGGTAGCGCTCATGGTTGCAGAGGGCAATCGCATTCGCAATGTATTCGAACAATCCGATAGCTATGCAATGCTCATCGCACGTGCACAGGAGAGCGGAACAATCGTTGAAGCCATTGTGCGTGAAATAACAAGCCTAGTATCTGAGATGAAGCATGTGCTCACACAGTACTCAAGTTACCGAGGAACTTCTCAGGCGCCGCTCATCGTTTATTATGCCAACAAGACGTATCCGTTGATTACGCTACTTGAGGACGTGCGCGCTGTCGACCACACCACAAGGGAATTCTTCGCCACGATAAGCGACAGGCATCACTGAACCCTGTCGGCGAAGGGCCGCCCCCAGTTGGGAAATCATATTTCGGAAAGTGGGTATGAGCCAAAACGAACAAGTGTCTACTGACAGCTGGACCGACGACCGCCTTGCCAGGCGGGAAGAAGCTGCATATTTGACTCACTACCTAGAGGGTCGCTACCGAGCAAGGATGGGCGAAGCAGGCTTCGTGCTAGCTATCAACGCAGACTGGGGAATGGGCAAAAGCTTCATGCTCGAACGATGGAGCAGGGACCTGCGACAAGCTGGCCATCCTGTTGTGCTATTCAACGCATGGGAAAACGATTTCACCACTGAGCCTCTCGTTGCGTTCATTGCTGAGCTAGATAACGCGTTAAGCCCATATTTCTCGAAGCTCCCAACTGGCATCGCGATCCGTGACAAGTGGCGGGAACAGGCGAAGGCGGTGCTGGTACCTTCACTGAAAGTAGCCGGCTATGCGATCGTCAAGCAAGCTGCAGGGATTGGTATGGCGCAGCTGACGGATATGTTTAGTGCCGACGCTGCCGACACGAAAAATAGCGGAGAACGCTCTGGTGACTCGGATGAGGGTAACAAATTCGATGCCAAGGACCTTAAGGACAAACTCGAGAAGGCTGTCGAGGAGACGCTTAAGTCTCATAATGATACTAAGCAAGCAATCCACACATTTAAGAAACGTCTTGGCGGTTTGATAGAGTACTTACGAGAGGACTCTTTCAATCAATTGCCTGTATTCGTATTTATCGATGAACTAGACCGTTGTCGGCCCGACTACGCAATCCGTCTTCTTGAGAGCATCAAGCATCTGTTTGGTGTTCCAGGACTGTATTTCGTAATCGCGACTAACTTGACCGAGTTGGCTCATTCGATTCGTGCTGTCTATGGCTCTGGCTTCGCAGGCGACCGCTATCTGAAACGCTTCTTCGACATGGAGTATTCGTTACCAGAACCAGAAGGCGCGAAATTCGCCGAAGAGCTCATGACCCCGCTCGTAGAACTTGCCAAGTCAGGATTTGTAACCGGCTTGGAACGGTCCGAAATGGCTGATCAGTTGTCACAGTCTTTAGAACCGTTGTCGCTAATCTTTCTAACGAATTCGGTTGCTTTCGACTTAACTCTACGAGATCAACAGCAAGTCGCCAAGATCCTTGAAGCGGCATTGCTATCGCTAGGAAATCACCATCGAGTTCACATTCACTTCTTAGTTTTTCTTGCTTCCCTCTATCAAAAAAGTCCCCAAGTCTTTCACAACGTCTACCAGGCAGGCCATCTTGGAGAGGGAACTAAGTTTTCATCCACTTTTCCGCCAAACGGAAAAGGGTTCATGGTTCGCCGGGAGGACCACTCGGGAGGACACAACGTCATTGCACCCTCTCAAGTGGCACACGTTTATCTAGATTACATGAAGGATGGTACCAATAATACGACTTACCAACATGCCTACGAGTTCCCCGGAGGTATTTATAGGAATTTATTGAACGCGCGTCATGCATCGAACTTCCTTACCAGTTATTTTGAGGTTATTCGGCGTGCAGGACGTTTCGCTAAGTAAAGGCAAAGAGCATTCTTTATAGCTTCCCACTTCGTGGGACTTGGGATGCCCATTCCAGGCGCGCGCAGTCGCGCTTGGTCCCTTCGGGACTGCCGACCTGCGGCCGGTACCTTCCAGGCCACCCAAGGCGCCTCCGCGCTTAACGCGCTGCGCACGTCACAGCCGCTTGCCAAAGCCGATTTTCGCGGACGCGAAAATGCGTGGATGTTGTCGCTATCAGTCCAGAGTGCAATCAGTCTTCATGGGCGGGTCTGCTCCTGACCTTCAAGATGGCATAACCCTCGGCTTACTCGGTAAAGGGCCGCTTCGCTGCAACCTGGCGGTTGCCCCTTGACCGCGCCGAGGGCCATGCCCCTTTGAAGGCCCGCAGACCCTCATCCCATGAAGACCGATCGCACTCCCGGAGCCGCTGCCAGGCTGCTCAAGACCATCCACGTCCAGCGGCGCGTCGCGCCAATCCGTAATACTGAACACCCTCCCAGCGGCGCTCCGCGCCGTAGCAACCCCACGCCCCGCACCCCTAAACCCTGATCCCGATACGCTTCTTTACTTGTCAATACAAATCGTGTTGCGTGTTCGTGACAAGCGAAATCACTTGACAAGTTGCTTGCTTACGACTATACTAGACTCATGGTGAACGAAGATTCGCCGGGTAAAAAAAGTCAATCGTCAACGTAAGCGAAAAGGAGTTAATCATGCTGGCTAACAAATTCCGCAATCAAACAGCGATCCGTTCCAATGTTCCCCTGACCGACGAACAAATCATGCGATATGCGCCGTCGATCTTTGCCACCGATCCGCACGAAAGCCGCTCGGCTGCCTATACCTACATTCCAACGAGCGTCGTTCTTGAGAAGCTGCGCAAAGAAGGCTTCTCTCCCTTTATGGCGTGCCAGGCCCGCTGCCGTGATGAGGGAAAGCGGGAGTTCACAAAGCATATGATGCGCTTGCGCCATGCAAGTCAAATCGAAAGCGCCGAGGCGAACGAAATCGTCTTGCTTAATTCGCATGACGGAACAAGCAGCTATCAAATGCTGTCTGGCGTGTTCCGCTTCGTCTGCTCTAACGGAATGGTATGGGGCGACACCCAAAACGATATCCGCATCCGTCATAAAGGGAATGTGGTCGATAACGTGATCGAAGGCGCCTTTCGCGTTCTGGAAGACTTCGAACTCGTCACTGCTTCGGTGGATGACATGAAGTCTCTCAGCTTGAACGGAGGCGAGCAGCAAGCGTTCGCGCGGGCCGCTCTGGAACTGAAGTACGACAGCGAAGCAGGTCCGCTACCGGTAACGGAATCCCAGGTGCTGCAGCCGCGCCGTCGGGCTGATGCTGCTGGCGACCTCTGGACTACCTTCAATCGCGTTCAAGAAAACATGGTCCGTGGTGGGCTTCCAGCCCGGACAACGACTGGCCGTGTGCGTGCAACACGTGAAGTCACCGGCATCGATCAAAACGTCAAACTCAATCGTGCATTGTGGGTACTGGCGGAGGAGATGAAGCGCATCAAGGGATAAAGACAAGCGGGGAGAAATCCCCGCCTCTATGCGGCCGACGCTTGATCGTCCAGCTTTGGCGTAGGCCGCATTCATATCGGCAGTAACTCGTAGAGACCACGAGGTGCAATCATGATGTGCGCAATTGAAGGCGAGAAAATCTCCCTGTCGAAGGAAATGCTGTACCGGACTGCTGTGGTTAGTCGATGCCTGGCAGAGCACTTAAATACTTGTACGTGTAAGTCCGCTATGAGGGTTTCGGCGGGCACACCAGTTGCGATTCAGTTCGCCTGGCATTCGCTCGAAGGCGATGCTGTGTACTACTTTGGCCTTGAGCCGGGGCATTGGCTAGGGGTAAGTCATGAGTGTGGATTAGAATGTCTTTGCCTGTAGTAATGTCAAGTCAAATAGCTTTCCAAGCTACTTGTCATTAGCCCTATCTACGAGGCGGCGACTGCCTTAAAACCTGATTAGCTGGTCGTTCCGACCAGGTCAAGTGTATGTTGCAACCCCTTCGGGATTGCGTTGACTGATCCGCCGATAGTGGCCTACATGAGGGTGGCAGCATGCAGCTGTCGCCCTCTTTTTTGTTTGTGGTATCGATTTTCGCGTCCGCGAAACGGGGGAAGCATGAAACCAATCGAGCTGTTCGGACCCAGGATGAGAATGATTACTGCAGAGGAGGGAAGGGCACCTATGGGGTTCCGTCCTGACTATCAGCTACCGAGGTCGGAAGAGCTTGCTTGGCACTTGCTTGGCAATGCAGTAGCACCGCCTGTAGCGGCAGATGTCTTGGCCACGCTACAGGTAAGTCTATAGTTCGCGGGGCTATTTTGGTGCCTGATCAGTTTGAGAGTCGAGCTGTTCGACATAAAATTTTGTGAAAACCCCGGGGTTATTGCTTGGGGTCTTTACGTAGTTTTTATTGCTGCGGCTAAGGGGAAAATCTTTCGCGCAAACAGTCTGTAGGAGTGACTCACCTATGCTATCTGGAACGATATCGGCGGCTTCTTTCATCCCTGCCCATGACCTCTTGAAACTACCGTCCTGATGATAATCCGAAATACTCATGGCTCGAAATGTACGTTTTGCGCAGTCATAATCGACGCGCTGAGCCGTCGCCCACGCTCCCTCGGTATCTGCGTTTCGTGTTCTGTAGGTCTTTACCCAGACTCGCATGACATCTTTGCTTTTCTCGACAGTAGCAGCGTCGAAAAACCACACGGCGTCTGTTCCACCAACGAAAAGTGTGTACCAATCAGCGGCAATTGCAGGAGCGGTAATGCTGCTCAAAGTAGCAGCAAACATCAGCGAAGATTTCCAGTCTTTCATGTAGTTCCTTTTGGCAATGTGTCACTGTAGCTGAATATTGGAGAGATGAAAAGCTAAGTAGCATTCTTGCAACTAGGGGCAAGTACGGCATTGTTGTCGTCGCAAAAACGTCCGTTTCTGATACAGTACGAGTTGAACCGTAAAAAGTGCTGCAAGATACGGTGTTCGTGTCTCTTTTGCCGTCTCTTTTTCTATGTCTCGTAAACCTCTCAACAACCATGTTTTGAAACGATATGAACCTCGGCTATGCGCGGGTATCGACCGACGACCAAGAGCTGCACTTACAGACAGATGCGTTGAAGCGCGCGGGCTGTGAACGTTTGTTTTCTGACAAGGCTAGTGGTACGAAGGCAGATCGACCAGGCTTGATGGAAGCGCTCGACTTTGCGCGCCCGGGTGACACGCTGACCGTATGGCGGATCGACCGGCTGGGCAGATCGCTATCGCAGCTGATCGACCTAGTGGCACGTCTCAAGGCCGCTGGCATACACCTACGTAGCTTGCAGGAGAACATCGACACCAGTACAGCCGGTGGCGAGCTGGTCTTTCATGTGTTCGGTGCGATGGCTCAGTTTGAGCGGTCTCTGATCCGTGAGAGAACGAAGGCGGGTCTAGAAGCCGCCAGGGCGCGCGGTCGTAAGGGGGGGCGACCCGCCGTCGAGGCACAAAAGGTGAAGGCGATCCGCGCGCTAGCGCGCGATCCGGGGGTGAACGTTACCGAGGCCTGCACAACCCTTGGGATTTCTCGTGCGACTTTTTACCGTTACAGGAAGGCTGAGGAAGCTAACAGAGGTATAGTGGAGTAGCCCGACCAGTGGAGGATGAGATGAGTGTCATCAAGTTTCCGACCAAGTACCGGCCGCCGCCTTCCGTGCCGGCCCAAACCGATACCGCCAAGGCCAGGCGCAGGAACGTATGGGCAGTATCGATTTCCGGCCTTGCCCTAGCATGGACGATCATTCGTGTGCCTGTCTTTCTCCTGCTGTACTGGTTACGCATGCCCGTTGTACTGCTGTGTAACCTGATCTCGATTCCGTCTCTCTTCGCGTTCTTGTTTACGTGGTATGCGTTTCCTGAACACGAAAACATGGTGTGGGCGTTCGGCGCCGTCAGCTTCATTACCTTCGTTGGTGGGTACTTCTACGACGTGCTACTCATGGCCGTCGCGCCAGGTGAATTTGTACGCGCGCTATGAATTTTCCGGTAGACCTACAACGGGCGCCCAATATGAAGACCGTCGTCTCATCCCTTCGGCAAACGCCAACGAATCAGTTTAACGAATTTCTCAATGCATTGCCTTGCCATAAAGTGGGCGACAAAGGACTGGTGCAGTCTGTCCTCCTCGGTGGATGCTCGCGCGAAAATGCACTCTTCGATAGCGGCTCCTAAATGCTTAGGCATCCAACCAGGAACGCCTAGACGTTCGACATCTTGTTGCAATGCAGAAGTGAAGGATGTGAAGCGCCGCAGTTCATCTTGCGTAAATGTGGCCATGTAGGCGTCCAATAGGGCATGCGGCTGCTGCTGTGTGCGCCATCTCAGCGCATCTAACGTAACTGCCTTTGCTATATCGCTAATTGGAAGATAGGAATGGTTTGGGACCTCAGAAGCCGTCTCACTCAGCGATCCACTTAGATACTTTGCGTGTTGCTGCAAAATGTGCACGTTCAGCACATTGAGCCCAAGCATGTGCTTGAAACGATTCAGCACTGACTTCTCCTTACTATTTGTTATCTTCACGACGCTAGAGCCTAAGTTACCAAACATTTTCGCGGACGCGAAAATTCTAAACCTCGTCTACCGGCTACGCTCGATGTCGCGAGTGTGCTCGACTTGTTCACGTATCGGCACTTCAGGAATTTCACCTTTCGCCAGCTGGTTAGCGATTTGGCTGCGCACGCAGTCCATCACTACAGTGGATTGTTCGCGCGTCAGGCTTCCTTCGACAGTCTTTTTCATCATCGTCATAGCTGCATAGGCGCCCGCAAGCTCGGGGTACGTCTGGAGCGCGTCCGCGGGTGCTTGCGAAGTAAAGGCCTTCGCCATCGCTGCGGCTCTCTCGTTGAGAACTTCCAAAGACACTTGTTCGCTACCTGGCCCACGCTCCACACGGCTGATTGCAGGAGCGTTGCGCGTCGAGTATCGCACTGCCAAGGTGTCCGATTGACGGTGAGTAGGGTTACTGTATTCCGGCCGGTTGCTGTCGCCTGTTTCCAGCATCACGCGATCATGAATGACTGGCTTCCTAGTGGCCTCATCGTGTTGCATGACAAAGTGCGGCGTTTTCAGGACGATTGGCCCTCTATACGTGCCCCTTAATTCGTCGACGTCGCCCAGCTCGTGCCCATGCTTCATCGCAGAGGCGATCAGCTGGTTAAGTTCTTCTTCACGCTGCTGCAGGGGTTGCACTAGCCGATCTATTACCCAGGGCTTTGCTTCGGGCGATAGCTGGAACACGGCGTCCTTCTCTTGCACGGCCTGCAGTCTAGCTTGTTTGAAATCGGCTGAGTTGTCGTAGACGAAAGCGGCATCAGCTTCTTCCGTTGCACGTGGTAGGAGGGCTAGCGTGCGATCGTATCGGTCGCGAACCTTGTCCGGGTCCACATAATGCCCGGTCGTGGTCTGGCTTTGGTATCGGTAAGTGACCCGAGCAACGTTCTTCTCAGGATCATCGGTCGTCACGAAGGTAAGGAACACGCGATAGCCTTGTTCCTTCAACATCAATATTTCGTTGATCCTGCTAGGGTGAGACATCACAGTCTCAAACGCGAACGACTCCTTACTGTTGGAGGCGTCATGTCGCATCTGGACCGCTGCATTGAAGGCGGCCACGTCGCGCTCATGCTGATTGGCAAACGTCCCCTGTAGATCCTTTCCGACCTGGTCGGGGTTGATGAACCTAGACGGAATCGGAATCATGCCAGCAGAGGTTTGCAGGCCGGTTTCACGGAGTTCATCTATCAGTGAGGTTTTGCCGGAGCCATTTGGGCCAGCGAAAACGACGACATAGGGGCTGGCATCAGCGTAGTCTTTTTTGTCGGACATATAAAAAAACGCGGGCTTAGCCGCGTTTTCTCAGCGTGTGTAGGGAGGACTATTTGCCGTTCACGACACGTTTGCTCATCAAGCTTGCAACGTCAAAGGACTTCGCCTCTTTGACATCGCGCATCGGTACAGTTGCGGCTTGTTGTTTCATGCGATCTAACTTCTGTTGCATATTGCCCGTGATCGCTGCATCCCAGGCGCCTACTGTCGCGCCAAAGAATGGGGTATCGCGTTTCAGCACCGTAGGTGCGCTGAACGATTTCGAATTTGCCGAACGGCCTGACAATTTCATGATGCCCTCCTACTTGAGTCACTATAAGTACATTATACGCCTGAATTGCGGATGAAACCGATCCTGATGGTCGATGCTGTAGCGTATTGTGCGCGCATGTTCATGCTACTCGCGTGATCATCCTACCTAGTGCCTTGCGTCCTATGACTGCACTAGCTGCGTCGAGTTCTTATGCTTCGGTGCAACGTTCATACTCTCGAGTCTTTGCTAGATAAACCACGAGGACATGATGGCCGTTGGGAATTTTGGTCCGATAGCGAAGGAGTGTACGATGAAAAACGATGGTGACAAGGCCGTTATGTGGCCCGTAGAGCATTGGGAAATTGCCAAGTGGGTCTGCGTGTGCGTTGTACTACTCGGCGTGATCCTAGCAGGCCTAGAAGTCATGACGTGGCTTACAGCCTTTATCGCAT
>Ga0209023_10005795_pt1 | contig 13312 bp, 6 predicted proteins | sample LakOneMetagenome_FD_187468 | JGI IMG/M metagenome (GOLD analysis project Ga0209023, IMG submission 187468) | Freshwater and sediment microbial communities from Lake Erie, Canada (SPAdes) (version 2) | ecosystem: Environmental > Aquatic > Freshwater > Lentic | place: Lake Erie, Canada | collected... | reverse complement strand
GGGGTGCGTGGCGCCTTCTGCCAGATGCGGAGCCAGCCGTCGCGGAGGACATCGAGGAGCCGGCCCAGGAGTTCGATGATCTTGCGGGCGAGTCGCTCCAGCGCGCCGACGGGGCCCTCGAAGAACGTCTTGATGAGTTCGGCGAAGAAGCTGCCGATGGAGGCGAGGATCGCCCGGATGGCACGACCGGCCCGCTTGAGGTATCGCCACATCGTCCGAAGGAAGCCCATCAGCCTTCTCCGTCCGATCGGTCCGAGTCCGCTGAACCCGGGTCGGATCCAGGTTCTGCGCTGAGGTCCATCGCGTACAGGTGCACCATCAGCGCGAGGTCCGGGATGCGATTGTCGATCACGTCGGTCAACGAGTCGCTGACTCGGCGTGCAGGGATCTCGCTCGGCTCGATGTCTGGGCTGAAGAGGTGCCGGTAGGCAGCGCCGTCTCTGCCGCCCGGCAGCGCGAAGTAGTGACGGGTCCCGACCGACGGTGCGTTGTCGGCCGAAGTGATGGCCGGCGTCGTGTTGCCTTCGATCGCTCGACGTGCCGCGTTGCGAACGGTTGGCCGCTCAGCGAGCAGCGCGCCGAGGTCGGGCCAGAGCTGTGGGCCGAGGCGGTTGAGCAGCCAGCGCGTCCAGAGAGGTTCGAGTTCGTCCTTGCTGAATGTGCGCAACGCGTTCGGTTGGCAGTCCGGTCGGATGAGCAGGATCAGGCTGCGCGCCCCGTCGCTCGGTTCGGGTGCGTCAGGAAGGATCTGCTCGGCGAGCTCCTCGGTCGACAGCAGGCTGGCCATGGGAAGGTCGACGGCGTAGCGGCTCGTCATGCCGGCCGGGTCTCGCCGTTCCGTGACGCGAGTCTGGAGGTTGTCGCGGCTCTTGCGTGACTCGTGGATCAGCCAGGCGAACCACTCGACGAGGGTGCGTGCCTCGTCGGGACGATCCGGGGCGCTGTCGTCATCGAGCCACTCCGGTCTGGTGCCGATCCATGACCTCAGCTCCACGAGCGTCTGACGTCGAGCGTCGGCAGCCCACTGCTCGACGGTGTCGATGAGTTGCTGCTCGAGTGCTTCGTTGAGGCGATCTCGAACCTTGAGAGTGGTCTTGAGGCGGCGTTGGTAGAGGAGGAACCCCACGAGGAAGATCGCGAGCGCTGCCGCCCGGCCCCATGGTTTGGTGAGGTGCTCGAGGATCGGGAGATCGCTTGGGCCGGTCAGCGCTCCGACGACGACAAGGGCTCCGAGGGCAGCGGCGAAAAGGCGGAGCGCGACCGCTGGTCCGAAGGGCAGCCATCGTGTGAACCTGCGCAGCTTGGTGCGATCGCGCTCGACGAGATCCGGGTCGACCTTCCGTGTCGGCTCGGGGATGGCCTGCATCGCCTTCTCGAGGCCGGCCTGGACCCCGAGGTCGAAGGCGATCGCGGACTCGAATCTGACTGCGCTCTCCAGCTCTTCGAACGTGCGGCCGATCACACTCTGCTTGAGTTCGTCGAGGCGCTTGCGTCGGTTGCGCTCGATGACGTCGCGCACGGTGCCCAGCTCCTGGGTCGCCAGGAGCGTCTGTTGGGTGGTGAGCACGTCTGACCAGGAGATGATCGGGACGTGGTCCCAGTCGATCTCGTCCATTCGCACGCGGCTGAGCAGTGATCCTCCGCTCGGCGAGGCGAGCAGAATGTCGCGTTCCTTCGCGTCCGGCAGGTCGAGGTCTTCCACCCAGTGCTCGCCGAGGTCGAACGCGGGGTCACCGGCCGGTGAGTCCGCCAAGAGGTGTTCCTCGAGCAGACGCAGCCCGTGGTGCGCGGAGATCGCCTCGCCGACGCGACGGGCGGCGTAGGTGAGCGATGTGGAACCGCCGATCCATGCGAGGGGCTCGGCATCGGCGAGGTGCCGTTCCAGGTCGGATCCGACCAATGCGAGCGTGACGTCGGCGGCGAAGCAAGCCTGCTCCTCGGCGTCGTGGGTCACCGACGCGTGGGTCGCTGACGCCGAAACGATGATTCCACGGAGTCCGGCCTCACCGCTGCCAGCGAGGCGCTCGATGAAGCGCCGTTCCGGCTCGTCGACGACCTGACCGACCATGTGGACGACCCATTGGTCGATCCGCTGTTTGCCAGGGAATCGCTCCCTCAACGACTGGTGGACAGAAGCCAAGGCAGAGGTGAGCGCGTCGACTGGGTCGCCCCCGTGATCCGGGATCTCCAGGTCGGGGTCCTGGAGTGGACCGACGACATGGACGACGAGGAAGGCGTCGTAGGCGCCCACCTCGGCGAGGGCTGGCTCGACGAGATCACCGGTGAACTCTGCGGCAGTGCATCCGACGATCGATGCGCCGGCGCCTTCGATCACCCATCTGACTCTGCCGATGGCGGCCGCGCCGAGGCCGTCGTGTGCGACGAGCAGAGCTGGGAGTACCTCCGGCAGCGTCACATCCCCGTGGCGGTGAGGCTCTGGAGTCGGATCTCCCAGTTCTGGAGACCTTCGAGCACGTGAAGGAGGACGTTCTTCTCTTTGGGCTGCTTCTCGACGGCGTCGATGAGCGTTTCCAGCTTCTCGTCGACGTACGAGTCGACAACGCGGTGCAGTTCGCTCGCGCCGAGGGTCCGGATCAACCACTCCGAGACCGTGACGATGGAGGCTTGCATGCGGGCGTCGGAACCGAGTGTGGTGAAGCAGTCCGTCCAGGAGTCACCGAGCATCACGGCGCCGTCGTCTGACCTGAGTCGATCGTCGACAACTCGGATCACGTGGCCCTCGAAGTTTCCGTCGGCCTTGATGGTCAGCAGCGGCAAGGCGGGATGGGTGCGGCTGTGGTCATAGCCGCCCAGCACCTGCTCGTCTTCCGCTCCGAGCAGCGAGCCGAACACCAAGGCCTGGCCGAGCATCTCGCCGATCCGCTCTGGCTCGAAGTACTCCGGGACGAGTTCCTCGAGCTCGAACTCGAATCGGCGGTCGATGTGCACCGGCGGCGTCTTGGCCCGCTTGCCTCGGCTGCGGTTCTCCGCCTGCTGGCGGTACGAGGCGCGCCACGTGTGCATCTGGTGGAGCGCGTGAATGGGCACCGCCCACTCACAGCTGAGGGCCACGACTCGCTCGTCGTCGGCCATCTCCACCATTTTCGTCTCCGCCGCGACAGCTCCCGTGAGCATGTCGGTCAGCGACGCCGGGTGAGCGATGACCGTCGTGACCGTCGGCGTGACGTCGTCGCTCGCCAAGCCCTCGCAAGGCGACGACAGCCGAAGCCGCCCTTCCTCCCAGGACCAGCACACCGAGCGTGACTCGTTGACGAGCCCGCCGATCGCGTGGCGAAGTGTGTCCGGATCGTGAGCGGTGACGGCCTTGAGGTCCCCAGGAAGGCGGGGCACTCGGTCGTCGCTGTCCTTGTCGACCGTGTAGAGCGCACGGTTCCGTGCGTCGCGTCGGAGCGCTGCGACCAGCGAGCGCTCCGCTGTTGTCGATTCGCCCTCGTTGTCCGAACCGAGCGAGAAGAACCCCCGGTTGGAGTTCTCGGTCGACCAGCGACCGAGGAACTCGACGAGCGGGTCGCCGGCGAGCACCTCAGCGTGTTCGTCCTTGATCTCGGTCAGCCATCCACGTGCCATCGCGCAGTCTTCGACCTGCGGCTGTGCGTCGGCAGGCAAGAGGGTCGTGGTGGCGAGGGGACCGGCGTCCTTGCCCAGGAGTGCGTCTTGGCTCCAGTGCCGCCGTGCGGCCTCCGCCAGCTCGTTCAGGCGCTCAGTGGCTCGCTCGAGCTCGAGGCGCATGGTCTGCACGCGACGGTTGAGCTGCTGAAACAGCTCGAACCTGGCTTCTGCGATCTCGGCGTCGTAGATCGCTTGGACCCAGACCTGGATCGCCCGGCCGAGGCGCGCCGCGATCTCGGGCTTGGTGTCGTCCTTGCCGACGACGGCCACGAGTCGGGCGGCGATCCTCTCGTGGAGGTTGCGACGACTGGCGGCGTAGAGCTCCTTCAGGAGCTTGCGAACCTGCTCCTCCGCGTCCACGCGTCCGGCGACCTGCTGCGTCGTGTCGATCTCGGCACGATCGAGGATGGAGTTGAGCTGCTTGCTCAGAACGCGGAGCGCTTCGCCCGCGAAGGCGACGCCGTAACCGGACTGGAAGATGGTCTCCTCGATGAAGTCCTCAGTGGCGTCCAGCATCGAGCGGTTGCGACCTCGGGCGGTCTCCTGCACCGACCGGATCGCTCCTGGCGACCGGCGCTCGACCTGTCGGATGTGCTTCTCTGCCTCGGCAGCCTCCGGGATGCGCTCGAGTTCGCTCGTCGCCACCTCGACGATGTCCAAGAAGTCCTGGACGTCGTCGTCGACATCGAGGGACCCGGCCTCGGCCTCGAGGGTGTTGAAGCGGTCCTCCAGCTTGGCCACCAGGTCGTGGTCTCGGACCAGCGTCTGCAGTTCCTTGGGTACCGCGAGGAGGGACTCACGCAGGTACCAATCGATGTAGCCGCTCACGAGGTGGTAGCGCAGCGTCTCGCCGGGGAACACCACTCGGGCGATGCCGAGGCCGCAGTATCGGCGAGGCTTGTCAAACTCGTCGAGGTCAGCCAACGCCCGATCGGTGTTGGTGGCGTCCACACCCACGAGCGGCATGCCGACGTTGGTGAGCGTGAAGTGGTACATCGCCTCGGCGGCGATCTCGTACATGTCCCCGATCGAGGAGATCTCCGTCTTGCCACGCAAGGTGTTGTCGATGACGTAGACCTGCTTCAGCAGGTCGCCATCAGGGATGTCGGGTCCGCCGTTCTCGTAGGGCTTGCCGAAGTATCGACCAAGCTGCGAGCTGAAGCGGCAGAAGTGGTCGACCTCGCGGAAGAACGCGTAGGTGTTCGCCTCCTGCGCTTTTGCGGCCACGAGCCCGCCCGGCGCCTTCGTCACGGCGTTTCGAAACACTGACGGGAGGTAGATGAACGCCCGGATCTCCGGGTAGTACCCACCCGCCTGCGCGGCCTGCCACACCGCGAACACGACTTCGAGGAACCCTGAGCTGCCAGTTCCGCCGGCGGACGAGCAGGCGATGTACACGGGGATCGTCGGGAGGCCCTTTGCCTCGCCGCCCGTGCCGAGGTGCTCGCTGATCGAGATCGCTCCGCTCATCGCGTGACCGATCTTGGTGATCAGATCCTGGCGGACGCGATGGAACGCCAGCCGGCCCAGCATCCGCTCCCGCTTGAGGCCCTCGGTGATCGGGCCCATCGGGGGTTGGTAGTCCGGGTCCCACCACTGCTGCAGGTACGTGTCGGTCGGGAGCTGACCCCGCACGTAGACCGAAGCCTGGAACGGGTCCTCGGTGACGTTGAAGAACTCACCCACATCGAGCGACACGCCGTCGGGCAGGGGAGGCTGCTGTGAGGTGAGGTCGACCGCGTCAACACCGAGGAACTTCAGGGAGTCGATCGCAGCCTGATCGGGCCGTTCAGCGTGCACCGCTGACCGCAGACGGGTGATGGTCTGGATGCCGCTGCCTCCGATGCCGATCACCACGGCAGCCGAGATCGGCTTTAAGGCTGCCCCGTCGGCGAGCCCCCGCGTCGGCGCCGCGCCGAACTCGACTTCGTCCAATGCCGTCCTGCGTCCGCTCAACGTTTCCTCGCTTGGTTGTCTTGTCCCCGCCGCTCAGTCACGCTCGGGCGCTTTCGGCCAGTACTTCATCCTGCCACCCCCGAGTCGATAGCGGTTGACCCGGATCTCCGTCTCCTCGGTGATGATCTTCTCGCGGCGGCGGTCCTCGACCTCGAAGAACTGCGGAGACTCGACCCGCGCATACACCCGCTTCGGTTTGCCCCGGCGAGTGAATACTTCGATCTTCGCTGGGCCGGCTCCGGGAACGTCCTTGGCTGTGATCCGCTGGCGTTTGCCCTTGAGCGGGATGACGGCACGGTCGGCATCTACGGCTTTGTCCACAACGAAGACCCCAACAAGCTTCGGGAGCTGGATGAAGCGGCGGTAGAGCCACAGCAGAATCAACGCGAGGAGCAGCAGTATTCCCAGGAAGGTGACGACCTCGCGGATCGTGCGACCGAAAGTCCGGCTGGCGTCGACCACATGGGTGCCACCTACGGTCCCCATCGTCGGTGTGGCAGTGACACGGGCGAGCAGGTCCTTCGGGAGCACTTGGTAGGACGCGTCGAGAGTGACGTCGAACTGGTCCTCCTCGGTGACGGGTGGAACCTTGAACCCCGGGTCCTCGACCTGCGGCTCCATCCGAACGGTCACCGTGGCGGTGCCGTCGGGTCCGATGCGCAAAGCACGGTCCCCCACGATCTCCGCCTCGACAGGATCGCCGTTCGCGTCCTTGACCTCGACCCCCGCGAGCATCACGTCGACGGGAAGCTTCTCGAGATGCGACTTGATCTCGACCTCGACCTCCATCGGATCGGCCAGGCGCGCTGATCCGCTCGACGTCACGTCGACTCCGTTCGCCAGCTCTTCGTTCACCAGAGCCGCCAGGCGCGCGACCTGGCTGCGACGGACCGACTCGCGAAAGAAGTCGGGGAGTTGATCCGATGGGAGGCTGTTGATCTCGGGGTTGCCGAACACCTGGCGCAACAGCTCGATCCCACCCGCGCCCTGGTCGCCGAGACCGACACCGAGCACGAGGGTGTCGTGGCTGGCGTCAACCGCCTGAGCACGCGCACGGAGTGCGTCCCATTCCGGTCCGCTGTTGCCGGGATAGGCACTTCCGGCGGCCGGCTGATGTTGCCCGTCGGTGAGGAAGAGCACGAGTTGGACGTCGGAGGCATCCGCGCGCTCGAGCCTGCGGAGGGTCGCATCGATCGCGGACCCGATGTCGGTGCCCTGCCCTCGAGCTTCGGCGGGCAGCGCTGCCTTCGCCTGTTCGCGAGAGGCCGATGAGATCTCGCCCTGGAACGCGAGATTGGGAGACGAGTCGAACGTCAGGACCGACAGGTTGTCGCCCTCAGGGATGGAGTCGACAAGCGATTGGTAGGCACCCAGCACAGCCGGGTAGGGAGGGTTCTCCCCCTGCGACATGCTTCCTGACGTGTCGACCACAACCACGAAGTCCGCAGGAACGGTGTCGACACCGAACAACGCGAACAGCTCGTCGATCGACGACGGAACCTCGTCGCTTTGGGCTTCGTCCTGAGCCCCGGCTGTACGAGCCGGGGCAAGAGCCAGAGTCACGAGCATGAGCATGAGCACTGCGAGGGTGAGCCCCACGAGCGTGCGCGCCTTCGCGAAGCTCCTCGCTGGCTTGGTGGTGCCGCGCGTCGCGGCGTCGTTCCACCCGTCCACCTAGCCCACCCCTCCTCGCTCGCGCACGACCGTACACGGGCAAGCCGGGAGGGTAGGGCGTAGCGAGGTCTCGAAGGAGTGCGCCATCGGCCGCAAGTGTACAGACCATCGTCCACTGGCTGGCAAGTGGATTTGCCAGACGATAGGGTGAGGCCAGTGGAACGGCTCACCGCTCACTACCAGCGCCAGGAGGACCTCCTCTGGCGGGCCTTCGTGGAGGAGTCACCTGAGATCCACGCGGCCGGCCGAAGCCTCAGCGCGGTTCAGGAGCAGCTTCGGTCGGCCATCTTCGAGCGGGGCCATCGCGACCCGGAGATCGTCGACCTCGTGGAGCTTCCGGACTCGTCTCGCGACGCAGTCACGGAAGCCACCCAAGCGAGAGCAGATGTGGCAGCTCTCGCCGAGCGCTCCGCTGAGCTCACGAGGCACGCTGCGCAGGCACTGGTGAAGGACGGACTCAGCCTCCGCGATGTCGCCACGGTGCTCGGGCTCTCACACACACGGGTCCAACAACTACTCAGAGAGCCGGGCCCTGCCGACGATCCACCCAAGTCACGACCATGAGCGAGCGGGCCAACCTCAGGGCGATGTTCGCCCCCGGCGCGCCGTCTCACTTATTGGCACGGGATGTCTTCACCGACCGGGTCGGTGAACGACGGGCATTTCAAGCGTCAATCGCGTCGATGGCGGATCGGCTCGATCGCATCGATGCCACGGATCTCAGCACGCCGAGGACGAACGTCCTCTACTTCTACGGCATCGGTGGTGTCGGCAAGTCCAGGCTCCTCGCGGAACTCGAGCGACTTGCGGCGGCCCCGGGGCAACTCGGGAACTCGACCCGGATCGTTACGGCTCGCGTCGACATGGGTGTCGGCGGGCTCGACATCGAGCGTCTGCTGCTCCAGATGCGCGCCGACTTCGGGACGGCATTGAGGCGCGCACAGGCCTTCGACCTTGTCGCAGCGTCGTATTGGGAGCGGGCCCACGCCGGTGAGTCGATTTCCCAGTTCTTCCGAAGGGATTCGGTTCTCAAGCGGCACGCGGAGAAGTCGGGAGTCGCCGATCATGTGAAGATCGCGATCGAGGAGGTCACCGTTGCCGCAGTCGGTACGTCGGTCGTCGCCTCGGTCGGCACGACGAGCGCTCGGCTGCTCCGAGACAGCATCCGATCGTCCCAGCAGTACCGACAGCTCACGTCGCGCCTCCCGTGGTTCGAACATCTTCTGGCAGCCGACCCGACCGTCGAGAACTTCAGCTATCTCGCCGCCCTCCTCGCGTGGGACATCAGCGAGGAGCAGCAACGGAGCCTGCTCTTGCCGATCGTGTTCGTGGACACAGTCGAGCACGTTGTCGGGGCAGGTCGCCGGCACGATGAAGCCGTCCTGCAGCGACTCTGCTTTCTCCTTCCGAACGTGCTCTGGGTGTTCGGAGGCCGCGATCGAATCGAGTGGGGTGACGACCCGGCGAACGCCGAGATGGAGTACAGCGGAGCGAATCTCTGGCCAGGGCTCTCGGCCAAGGTGGACCCCGCTCTGGAACCGCGCCAACACCTTCTCGGAAACCTGTCGCCCGACGACTGCGAGCAGTACCTGACTGACGTGATCCGGGACGAAGCAGGGACACCCCTCATTCCGGAGAGTGTGAGGAGCCGCATTGTCAGCGGAAGCGACGGGCTGCCGCTCTACCTCGACCTCGCTGTCAATCAGTTCATCAGCGCCTCCGCAGGCAGACAGCCCGTCAACCCAGCGGATTACGGGGGTCCCCTGCCTTCGGTGGTTTCACGCGTGCTCCGCGACCTGACGGCTGAGGAACGGCGGATTCTGCGCTCGGCTTGCCTCTTCAGTCGGTTTGATCATGACCTCGCCTCCGCCGCCAGTGCCGCCGGAAGCGATGCCGTGGTCAAGCGCCTCCTCAGCCGCTCATATGTCGACAGCAGCGCTCCGGAGCCCTTCGGTCTGTCGCTCCCGGCAGCCCTCCGGGATTCGATTCGTGCCGTCGACCCCCAACTCGACGACGGTTGGTCGAGGCGGGAGTGGAGCGCAGCCGCAGCACGCGCACTCGACCACCTCGAGGGACGGTGGGACGCCTACACCCGAGGGAATGACTCCGGCGGGGCCGACGCTGCGTTGACTCAAGCGCTCGAGACCCTGACCGAGGTCCAGGAAGTCCCCAGCTGGTTGTACGAGGCCTCCGAGCTGGCCGTCGAACGGGGCCAATGGCGACTGCTCCGGGCCGCTGATCGCTCCGTAGGTCAAGACGGAACTGCACGCACGGCATTCAGCCGCGGGCTGGCGGGCATCGTGGAGCGCCGGGCGGGATCCTTACCGGAGTCCATCCGACTTCTTCGAGACGCTGTGGCCGACGACGGCCTCCTTCCCGGGCAGATCAGCGACCTCTTCAGACTTCACTTGGCCAACGCGAGGCGCAACCTCGGCGAATACCAGAGCGTCAGCGATGAATACATCCGCCTCTCCAGTTCCTCCAGCAGCAGTGTTCGGTGGCACGCGGACTATCAGTTGGCGGACCTCGAGTATCTATTCGGTGACTTCATCGCGGCGCTGAACCGTTCGGACGCTCGAGCCGAAGCCAGTCCTCGCGAGGTGGAGCGGCTCAGGCTTCACGGCCACATCCACCGCTACAACGCTGATTTTCGTTCGGCAACGCGCTCCTATCGTGAGGCACTTGAGCACGCCGATCGCTGTGGCGGCGACGGGCTGAGGGCCAAAGTCGAGACGAACCTGATCGAGACGTGGCAATGGACCAAGCCTGATCAAGCGCTCGAAGACATCGGAGCCGTCATTCATCGCACGGAACGAGCGAAGAACGGGCTCGACCTGTGCAAGCTCGCCGCGGCAAGAGTGACGTTGGCCGGGTGGGCCCCCGATAGCGCCGACCTTGACCCGCTGGTCGCGTCGGCTCTTGGCTCGATCGAGGCGAGCGGCTATCAAGCAGCCGAGATCTTTGTCCGGATGGGTGAATGCTTCGCGGCCATCCGTCGCGATGACCCGCAGCGAGCGCAAGAGGCTGCCAGCCGGGCAGCGATCCTCACCGATCGTCTTGGCGTCTACCGGTTCTGCGCAACGATCTGCGGACTCTGGGTCGGCAAAGATGTTGCGTGGGAGTGGCCTCGGTACCAATGGTTGGACGAGGGCGCCAGGGAACGGTGGCGCGAAGTCGCTCACGGACGACCCGTCTCATGAGATTCGCTCTCTACGGAGCCGGCAGAATGGCACCGATCCACGCCGCTGCGATCGTTGGGGGCCAGGGTCAGGTCGTCGGACTTCTCGACCCGAATCGAACGGATCCTCTGGTGGTCGACGATCGGCCCGTTCAGGCGGTCGCCGACCTCGACGGTCTGCTCGATCTGGATCCCGACGCAATCCTCGTCGCGACGCCGACCGGCGACCATGCACGGTCGATCGAGCTCATCGCTGGGATTGCGCCTGGCACGCGAATCATCGTGGAGAAGCCGGTCGCCACATCGGCCGAGGACTACCGATCGGCCATGGATGCGGCAGATGCCAACGCATGCCCGGTTTCCGTCCTCCTCCACGCAGCACATGCCCCGGAGGTCCAGTGGGCTCAAGACCTTCTCACTACTTGGCAAGATGAGCACGGGCTCATCCGCAGGTCGACCTCAAGGTTCTGCGACCCCTACGGAGCGCCCGCCGACGACGCACGTCGGGCGTCGCTCGTGTCGAGCTGGATTGACTCTGGAATCAACCTCCTGTCGGTCCTCGATCGATTCCTGGACGTCACCAAGACCGAACCCGTGGACTCGATCCCACCCTTCGAACATCTCGCGAGAGGGACGGCCCGGTTCTCGGGAACCGAGCCCTTTCCGGTCACGATGATCACGAGTTGGCGAGCGATCGAGCCGTCGAAGTCCACCGTCCTCGACTTCGAGGACGGGGCCCAACTCATCCTCGACCATCAAGCGGTTGCGGGTTGGCTTCTGACGCCGAGGGGCCAGGCGACGCACTACCGCCTCGAGAACGCAGCGCCGCGCCTGGCTGAGCACTATCGCCGGATGTTCAAGGAAGAAGCGGCGACCGACTGGCGTCCACATCGCGACCTCGACGATCGGCTGCACAAGCTGCTCTTCGCCGGCCGGGGCTGACCGACAGTGCAGCTACCTTCTTGTCCGTGACGCGGGTGGCGACGGTGAAGCTGGAATCGGGTGACGTCTGCTTCGCGCTGACGCTCCGCCATCTCCACCCCGACCGCGAACTGGATGCGGAGACGGTGACGCGCGACGGGGTCGCGTTGGTCACTGCGCTCGAAGGTCAGCGTGACGCTCGGTTCGTCCTTCAGACCGCTTGCTTTCCTGATCCTCGCCAACCGGAGTACGGCCGGATCGCGATTCATCTCCTCGCCACTCTCTCAGCTGCTGGCGAACCAACCGCTGACCGGATCGGTGAGCTGTGCGATGACCTGCTCGACTTGCTGTCGGCGCCCCCAGTGCGCTGGAGCTTCGAGCCGGTGACCGACGTCGACGAACTCGCCGCTGTCCTTGCGCCACTCGTCCCAGCGCAGCTCGCCGAGGTCGCTCGGCGAGAAGAGCCCTGCATGCCGACGAGATGGTCCGGCGGCATCGGCTTCGGAACGGACCCGAGCGCCCGCACGGCGGACCGGACGCTGTGGTCGATGTGGACCCTCGGCCCCGCCTCGCGTGACCTCCGTCGTCTCGGCTCAGTTCTGCTCGCTCAAGAGGCCCCGGTCTGCATCCGGGTGTCGCTGACGCCGAGTGCGATCTCTGCCGAAGAACGCGAGGGGATCGAAGCGCTCTCGATGAACGTCGCTGACGCGGTTCCGGTCGAAGGCTTGCTGCGGGCTTCGTGGCACACGGTCGAATCGCTGCTGTACATGCGGCCGCTCTTCGACGTGCGCTGCGTGGTTGCCAGCCCTGAACCTCTCTCGCCGTCGATGCTGTCGGCGCTCGGGCACGCCTACAGCGAGCCCCCTACCCATGGCACACCCGAGCCGGTGTTGAGGGGTGGTTTCGCGGTGTTGCGTGGCGACCACGAGGTCGACAGGGACATCCTCCTCGATGCGTACTCCACGTTGTCGTGCGGAAATCCCATCCCGAGCCTTGCACCGAAGGGCCTGGAGCGGCTCCGGCGCCTCCTTGGTCCGTGGGAAGCAGCGAACATCTTCCGAATCCCGGCAACGGATGAGGACGGATTCCCAGGCCTGAAGACACTTCGCATCCCCGACCTCGAAGTCCCTCTGGTGGACCTCGCGAAGTCCGGTCAGGTCGCGGGCCACGTCGTTGGCAACTCCCGTCAGCAAGTCCTCATCGATCCCGAGGAACGCTTCCGCCACCTGTACGTCTCGGGTCAGACCGGCACTGGGAAGAGCACCCTCCTGCTCAACCTCGCCCTCCAAGACATCGAGGCGGGGGCGGGCGTCGCCATCCTCGACCCGCATGGCGATCTCGTCGAGGCACTGCTCGGCCGCATCCCCGCTGAACGCGCCGACGACGTCGTGCTTGTCGACCCAGCCGACCCCGTCGCTGTCACGGGCGTGAACCTGCTGGAAGGAGAAACCCCGATCCAATGCGAGTACGTCGTGTCCGAACTCGCCCGGATGTTCTACTCCCTGTTCGACCCGAACCGGACGGGGATCATCGGCCCACGGTACGAGTCGTGGCTCCGCCAAGCGGCGCTCCTCTTGCTCGCGCACCCTGACGAGCCCTCGTCGTTCCTCGATATCTCAACGGTGTTCGTCGACCCAGCCGTGCGCAAGCATCTTGTCGATGGCATCACTGACCCGATCCTCTCAGAGTTCTGGCGAGGGGAGATGGCCCAGACCTCCGACTTCCACAAGAGCGAGGTTCTCGGCTGGTTCCGCTCGAAGTTCGAGATCTTTCGCACCTCTGCGCTTGTGCGCAACGTCGTCGGCCAGGCCCAATCGACGGTGTCGTTCAGCGACGTGATGACGAACCAGCGCATCCTGCTCGTCAACCTGTCGAAGGGGTTGCTCGGTGACTACAACTCTGCGTTGATCGGCCACATCGTGTTCAGCCGCCTGTGGTCCGCGGCGCTCGAGC
>Ga0209023_10005794_pt1 | contig 13313 bp, 12 predicted proteins | sample LakOneMetagenome_FD_187468 | JGI IMG/M metagenome (GOLD analysis project Ga0209023, IMG submission 187468) | Freshwater and sediment microbial communities from Lake Erie, Canada (SPAdes) (version 2) | ecosystem: Environmental > Aquatic > Freshwater > Lentic | place: Lake Erie, Canada... | reverse complement strand
GGCCTGCTCGCGAGAGATGGTCGCGCCGCGAAACATGCTGGCGTCGACGAGCCGCAGGCCCCCGAGGTCGGCACCGCGCAAATCGGCGCCATCGAACCGCGAGCCGTCCATAATGGCATCGCGCAAGCTGCACTCGGCGAACGTCGCATGCCGAAAGTCGCATTTGCGAAGGTCGGCCTGCGAAAAATCGATCCTGTTCAAACGGGCCTTGCGGAACGAGCGGCCGGGAAGCTTGGCGTTGACGAGCAATGTCTCGTCGAATTCGATTTCAAGCCCCTTCACGTCGAACAGATCGGCTCCGGTCAGCTTGCACTGGGCAAACTTCGCGGACTGAAGGTTCGCGCGCTTGAAAGAGGCGTTGTTGAAGTCGCAAGCGGTGATCGCCGCTCCGCCAAGATCGCTGGCCGTGAAGCTGGCAAAAGCACCCCGGCAGGATTGCCAGGTCGTGCCTTCCAGTTTGGCGCGGCTCAAATCGGCCCGCCGGAAATTGCATCGTTCGAAACTCCAGTCCGACAGATCGAGACCGGACAGGTCGCTTTCCTCAAGGTCGCAGTCGATCACAGTCTGGGAAGACGCCAGCAAGCTCTCGAGGTCGCCACGAGCCAAGGTCTTGCCGCGAAGCGCACGGTCGGAAAACAAATCATCCATCCGGGCCTGTTAGCGCTGGCCGGGCGCTCGAACCAGCGCCGATGGCCGGTTTCCCCGCCCATGCGCAAATCAGGCCGACCGTTCCAGACTCCGCATCTTGCCAGCCGGCAACGTGCGATGCCACGCAGAGGCAAAGCCCGGAGAGTGACTGACGATGACCCTGACTGCCGAGATCGCCGACCATTTCAACCTGAACATCGATCCGGATCTCTACTGGAGCGAGAGTTCGTGGTTCTCGTGGCATATCCCCGAGCGGCGGATCAACGGGTTCTTCTACAACCATTTCCGCCCCAACATGAACTGCATGCTGGCCGGCCCGGCGATGTGGGATGACACCACGCCGCATGCCTGGGACTTCCTGTTCTACGACTGGCAAGCGATGCGCCCGCTCCCCCGCGGCCGTTACGGGGTGGACTACGACAAATACGATTTCGAAACCGACTTCTCGTTTTCGATCCGCACGCTCGAACCGCTGAAGCGCTACAAACTTGGTTACGAGGCCAACGGCTTCAAGCTCGATCTGACCTTCGAAGCTATCTGCGAACCCCACGAGATCGGTAGCCGGGAAGACCATGGCTTCGACGGCGCCTACCGGCTCCATTTCGAGCAACCGGGCCGAATCACCGGAAAGGTCGAGCTCGACGGCACCACGTTCGCGGTCGACAGCTTCTCGATCCGCGATGGCTCGCACGGCCGGCGCAACCTCGAAAAGTGCACGCCCGGCGGCTATCTGTGGTCGACCGCCGACGCGAAGACCGGCTGGCACATGATGGCGGTCGACGCGAACACGAGCCGCGATACGGTGGCGGTCGGCGGTTACATCTTGCGCGACGGGGTCATGGCGTCCCTCGCCGAAGGAACCCGCCGCGTCATCGAGCGCGAGGGTGCCCGGCCCCGCGTCGTCGAGGTCATTGCCACGGACCAGCTCGGCCGTAAGCTCCATGCCGTAGGAAGATCGGTCTGCGCGGCAGAAGTCATCCTCTTCCCCGATCGCGGGATGTGGTGGCAGCAGTTCACCTGGGACTACGATGGCTTCAGCGGCGCGGTCGGTGAGGATCAGGAATATTACGGGCTTCAGGACTACCGGATCTGGCACCGAGCCGGACCCGATGCCTGGGCGAAGCGCTGACCGCATGGCCCGGCTCGTCATCGTCACCGGCACGACCGGCAGCGGCAAGACCACCACTTGCAAGGAGTTTGTCGCGCAGGCGCAAGACCTGTGGCTGCACTTCGGCGTAGATATGTTCCTCGGCCAACTGGTTCCGCGCAAGTTCGTCGATGGCGGTCCGCGCGGCGAGGAGGGGATGCATATGGCGCCCGACGATCCGGCCAATCCCGATGGCCCTTGGCACATGGACCCGGGCGTCTACGGCGAGAGCCTGATCGAGACCTATCACCGGATGGTGCGTAGCGCTGTCGAACACGGGCAATCGGTGATCATGGACCACGTGACGACGCAGAGCCCGCCGATCCTTCAGGATCTGGTCGCACGGACGAAGGATCTCGATACACTGCTCGTCGCGCTGAAGCCGCCGCAGGATATCCTCGGGCAGCGGATCGCCGGACGCATCGCCGAGGTTGAGAAAGTGCTGGGCAAGGAACACGCGGCCCGCAACAACGAAGGCACAAAACGCGCGTCCGAATTCATCTACCGCGAGATTTTCCGCCACGATTGCTTCGACATGGTCCTCGACACCGGCGACTTATCGCCCGCGCAGGCGGCAGGAGCCATCCTCACGCGACTTGAAGACGGCCCGCCCGGTCGCGCCATTGCAAATCTTGCTGCGCAGATGGGCCTTCAAGTAGGTTCAGTGCATGCTGCGGGGGTCTGATCCTGAGTGTGCGGATACTGGTCAAGGGCTGATTTTCCGATACCGCCGCTTGAGCTCCGACGGGCAAGCAGCGGCACCTCCAGCGCCTTACCGTGCGGATGCCATGAACGCTTCCGCCAACTGAAACATCCGGGGCTCGCTGTCGGGCATGCCCAGGATCTGCAGCCCGATCGGCACGCCGCCGACAAGGCCCGCCGGGACGCTGATAGCCGGCCAGCCGAGCAGGTTCGAAACCGCAGTATGGGCCGAATAAGTCTTCATATAGTCTGGAGATTGCCAGGCACTCGCCCATTCCTGCCGGATGGGCGCAAGCCACTGGCTAGTGGGCGAGAGCAGAAAGTCATACTTATCGAATGCGGCAGAAAGGCGATTCCAGATGGCCTGCCGTTTCGCACGAGCCCGAACCACATCTTCGCCGGATGGCTCGCTGCGGATGGCATTGGTGCGGTCGGCGCCCATCACCACGCTGCAGGCCCAGCCCGGATCTCCGATTTTCACACCAGATTCCGATATCGCCGCACCGGAATCAGTCAAGCCGAACGCTGCGGTCCGCACAGCCGAGATGATTTGTGCCGCTGCCGGTCCCGCATGGGTCGAAGCAAAGCCGAAATCGTCAGTCCACCCGACCTTCATACCGCGCACGCTATGACCCAAGCTTGCCAGGTAATCCGGTGGTGCATCGGGCAGACACATAAGGTCGCGTCCGTCCGGTCCGGCAAGAACCGAAAGCGCCGTTGCCGAATCGCGCACATCCCGGGTGAGCGGACTGACCGCAGACAGCAGTTTGGGATTCAACTCCGCCCAATTGGCCGACGCGACCCGGCCTCGCGTCGGGTTAATCCCGACGAGACCACAGAATGCTGCGGGCAACCGGGTGGAGCCCAATCCATCCGCCGCGATGGCCAGTGGCACCATCGCGGTCGCCAGGGCGCAGGCGCTGCCGCTGCTGGAATCCCCGCAGACCCGTTGCCGGTCCCAAGGATTTTGCGGCTGGAGTTCAGAATCGCCGAACTCCCGCGTCGTCAGACCGGCCACAGTCGTTCCGACTATGACCGCCCCCGCCGCGCGCAGCCTCTCGACCTCTATGCTGTCGCGCGGGGCAATCAGGGACCGTGCGGTCCACGAATCCCACCACGCCAGCCCCTTGACCGCCACATGCTCCTTGATCGCAACCGGAATGCCATGCAACGGACCAAGAGGTTCACCCGCGAGCACCGCCTGCTCTGCCCTACGGGCCGTCTCGCGGGCACCCTCTGCGTCTATCATGCGAAACGCATGATAAAGCGGATCAAGCTCTTCGATCCGCTTCAGAAAATGATCCGTGACTTCGACCGGAGAGATTTCGCGCCGGCCAACCAGCTCGCGAATCCGCCATGCCGGAAGCCAACTGAGTTCATGCTCGCTCGCAAGAGCACCAGAGGCAAGGCGCAGCGCGAGTCCCGGAAATTCCGATGTAATGGCCATCTCGCAAGACTTCCGCAGTCCGGGACCCAATGCAAGGCATATTGCACCTGATCCATTGCATTCGGTTGCGCCCGGGGTGTAGCTTCGAACGAAATTATAAAGGACGAGGAGCGGACCATGCACGATATTCTTATCCGTGGCGGCACGGTGATCGATGGCACCGGAAACCCGGGCTTCACCGCCGATGTGGCGATCAGCAATGGCGTCATCACTGAAGTCGGACGGGTTAGCGGCGCTTCACGCGATGTCATCGATGCCGATGGCGCTCTCGTCACACCAGGGTTCATCGACGTTCATACGCATTATGATGGTCAGTTTCTGTGGGATGACCGGCTCGATCCGAGTTTCTCGCATGGTGTGACGACCGCGATCGGCGGTAATTGCGGTGTCGGCTTCGCGCCTGTCCTGCCCGAGCATCGTCAGGCGCTGATCGAACTGATGGAGGGTGTCGAGGAAATTCCCGGTATCGTGCTCGACGAAGGGCTCGACTGGGACTGGAAGAGCTTTCCCGACTATCTCGATCGCCTGTCCGCACGCGAGTACACGATGGATATCGCCGCGCACATCACGCACGCGCCGCTGCGTGTGTTCGTCATGGGCGAACGCGCGCTGCGACAGGAGCCGGCAACAGCGGACGATGTGAGACGTATGGCGCTGCTGGTGCGCGAGGCGATGGATGCCGGCGCGATCGGCTTTTCCGGCGCCCGGCTGATTGAGCATCTTTCGAGCAAGGGTGAAAACGTCCCAGGCACATTTGCCGATGACGACGAATTGCTCGGTATCGCGAGGGCTATGGGCGAAGCCGGCCACGGCACCTTCCAGATCATTCCGCTCGGCGGTGTGGGCGCCAGCATGTACGATCAGGCCGGACGGGAGGCGCGGCGTGCAGAGCATGAGCGTATCGTGCGGATCGCAGAAGTCTCGGGACGGCCCCTCACCTATTCACTTGTCCAGTTCAATTCGGACGAAGACGACTGGCGTATGATGATCGAGGCATCGGAGCAAGCCGCTGCCGACGGCCTGCCGATCACCCCGCAGGTGGGCGCGCGCGGGGTCGGGGCGATGACGATGCTCGACGGGTTTCACATTTTCATGCTGCGCCCGTCTTATCTCGAAGTTGCCCATCTCGCGCTGGCGGAGCGTGTGGTCGCGCTTCGGTATCCGTCACGACGCGCAGCCATCCTGCGCGAAAGAAGCGATGCCGCCGTCGTGGCTGCCGATCCCAAGACCGGAGCGTTCATCGAAATGCTCACAGGTCGCATCGGTGGCGTTTTCCCGATGGCCTTACCGCTCGACTACGAGCCGGCGCCGGAGGGCAAGCTCGAGGCACTCGCCGCGGCCGCCGGTGTGTCGATGGAGGAATACCTCTACGATCACTACACTGCGGGTGACGGCACGAACGTCTGCGCCAGCCATGTTCTGAACTTCGCCGGTGGCGGGCTAGATGCGACTTACGAAATGCTCAGGCGCGATATCACCGCCAGCGGGCTTGCCGATGGTGGCGCACATATGAAAATGATCTGCGATGCTTCGATGCCGACATTCCAGCTTTCGTTCTGGGGACGCGACCGGACGCGCGGGCCCAAACTGCCTCTGGAACATCTGGTCCGCAAGCTGAGCCGCAAAAATGCCGAACTCTATGGCCTGAACGATCGCGGCGCGATCGCTCCCGGCCTGCGAGCGGACATCAACGTCATCGACTTCGACTGTCTTGGCTTGCTGATGCCGCGCATGGTGCACGATCTGCCCAAGGGCAGCGCCCGGCTGCTGCAGGGTGCTACCGGCTATCTGGCGACGCTTGCTGGCGGCGTGGTCACCCGCCGTGACGGTCTGGAAACAGGGGCGCGGCCGGGCCGGCTGATCCGCTCCACTCCGGCGCGATCATATCACTGACCGTCGCGAAAATGTGGGGCTGAAACACGATGATCAAACTGATGCTGCTGCTGAGCCGGAAGCCCGGAATGACCATCGCAGATTTCCGCGATTACTATGAAAACCGGCACGTTCCGCTCGCCACCTCGTTTGCGGCGCCTCTGGTGCGATACCGCCGCAACTACATCATCGAACGAACCCTCGGCGCGCCCGATTGCGATTGCATCACCGAAGTCTGGTATGATCTGGAAGGCAAATGGAGCGATCATCGCGACAGCCTCGTTTCGGCCGAAATGGCAGAAATCATCGCGCAAGACGAGGCACAGTTTCTTGATCGTAATGCCACACGGATCATTGTCGTCGAGGAAGTGAACAGCGAACCTGAAACGCTGCCGGGCAATCGGCTTGACGCCTCTCTTCAATGATCGACGTAGCATGAGTGCGATGCCGTAAACGGACTAGCCGGTTTTCCGGTGAATTTCAGCTCTGCCCAACGCGGAAGTCGAAGCCAGTGTACCCATCCCTGGCAATAGCGTCGCATTTGGCGCGGTAGACGCCGAGCCCACCGAGATAAGGCATGAAACGGCGCGGTTTGCCGGGGATGTTCGCTCCGACGTACCAAGAATCGGCGCGCGGATAGAGCGTGCCGTCGGCAACCTGCTGGACGTGGTCCATCCAGGTGGCCTGCATGACAGGGTCAGCCTCGATCGCCGCGCAGCCCTTCGTCCGCATGTGCTCAAGGCAGTCGGTTATCCAGTCGACATGCTGCTCGATCGACTTGACCATTGCCGTCAGCGGGCCGGGGCTGCCGGGGCCGGTAACGAGGAACAGGTTGGGAAAGCCTGCCGAAGCGAGGCCCAGGTAGGTCTCGGGCCCGTTCGCCCATGCCTGGCGCAGTGTGAGGCCGTCACGCCCGGTGATCTCGATCCTCGCGGCGGCGCCGGTCAGCGCATCGAACCCGGTGGCGAACACGATCGCGTCGAAGGGGTGCTTGGCCGTGGTGGTCTCGATGCCTTCTGCAGTTATCCGCACGATCGGCGTCTCGCGCAGATCGACAAGGCGGACATTGTCGCGGTTGAACATCGCGTAGTAGTCTTTGCCAAGGCACGGCCGCTTGGTGGCGAACGGATAGCTGCGCGGGGTGAGCTTTTCGGCGACCGCCGGATCGCTGACGATCTCGCGGATCTTGCCGCGCACGAACTCGCTGACGGTCTCATTCGCCGCCTCGTCGGTCATCAGGTCGCTGTATGTCAGCCGCAGCGCGAACAGGTGACTGTTCTCCCAGGCGTTGCGGTACGCCTTGTCACGCTCTTCTGCGTTGACCGAGAGTGCCGCGGTGGTGGGGAACGGATAAGGAATGCCCTGCCGCGAATGACGCGAGCGTTCGTGCCGTTCGGGCGAAGTCTTGCGCCATTCCTCTAGAGCCTGAGGTGTCAGCGGATGGTTGATGACCGGCGCGGTGTAGTTCGGCGTGCGCTGGAAAACGGTCAGCTGCGCCACTGTGTCGGCGATCGCTGTCGAGGTCTGCACGCCCGACGAGCCGGTGCCGATCACCGCCACGCGTTTTCCGGTGAAGTCGATCGGCTCGTGCGGCCAGGTGCCGGTGTGATAGATTTGCCCGGCGAAGTTCTCGCGCCCCTCGATCGCGGTGAAGTTCGGCATCGATATCGCGCCGCCCGCGAGGATGAAGAAGCGGGCTTCGATGCTCTCACCGCTGTCGAGCCCCACCGTCCAGCTGGCGTCGGCCTCGCCATATGTTGCAGAGGTGACGCGCGTTTCGAAACGGATGTCACGGCGCAAGTCGAAGCGGTCGGCAACGTGGTTGAGGTAGCGGAGCAGTTCGGGCTGGCCAGGGTAGCGCTCGGACCAGTCCCACTCATCCTCGAGTTCCTTCGAGAACGAATAGCAGTAGTCGAAGCTCTCGACATCGCAGCGCGCACCCGGATAGGCATTCCAGTACCAGGTTCCGCCGACGCTCGGTGCCGCCTCGATCGCCAGCACCGAGAAGCCCGCGTCGCGCAGCCGCTTGATCAGGTAAAGCCCCGAAAACCCGGCGCCCACGACGACCGCATCGAACCGTTCGGACACGGAATCTATGCCGCGACCGCAGCGACGGCGGTGATCGGCTCTTCGCCGGCGAGCTTCACGCGGTGCAACTCGCGCCCGCAGTTTAGGTCGAACGGCACCACGCGGTGCATCGTGCCGGTGTTGTCCCAGATCAGGATATCGCCGACCTGCCACTCATGGCGATACTTGTACGCGGGCTTCTCGGCGAGATCGAGCAGTCGGCGGATCAATGCGTCGCCTTCGTCCTTCGAAAGGCCCGGAACCGCGCGGATCGTCTCGCCGAGCAGCAGCGACTTGCGACCGGTTCTATGTAGCCAGACCAGCGGATGCGTGGTCGCGGGGATCTTGCGCTCACCCCACAAGTCGAGCTGCCATTCGGTGGGATCGGGGAACGCCTTGCGCTGGATCGTCTCCTGCGAATGCACCGCGGTCAACCCGTCGAGAGTGCGCTGCTCCTCGGGCGGCAGGTCGTCGTAGATCGCATAAGTGTTCGCGAATTCGGTCTGGCCGCCCTCGGGCGCGACTGTCCTCGCGCGCAACACCGAGGCGAGCGCGGGGTACTCCATGTAGGTGTCGTCGAAGTGGAAGAAGTACGTCCCTTCGGTGTACTCGGCGAAGATCGGGCTCTTGGTCTTGTCGGACGAGACCTTGGTGATGTCGGTGCCGTGCTCGTTGCGCGGGGTGCCGAGCGTCCTCGCGAACCGGAGCTGATCCTCGTCGCTCATATCAGTGCCGCGGATCAGCAGGACCCCGCGTTGTTCGAGCAGCGCGCGCAGCTCCTTCGCGAGCGAACCGTCGAGCAGCGCTTCGCGGTCCGCCCTGACCTCGGTGCCGATGCTCGGGCTCAGATCGACCGTGGAATACGCCATCTACCCTCTCCCCTTCCTAAAGGGCCGGCCCGAAGGCGAGGCCCGCGAAATCGCCTTGGTCGCGCCAATCCCGGATCAGCGCGTCGAAGGCGTTGTAGCCAGGGCCGTAAGGCTCACCGAAGATCGTGTAGCGGGTGACTGCGAGGCCTTCGTTGTTGTTGTAGCCCGGCGTGCACGCCTGCCAGAAGCCGACGTCGAGCATCAGGTTCTCGCGGATCGTGCTGACCCACTCCGCCTCTGCCTCGGCGGTCGGCTCGACAGTGCTGCCGCCGCGCGCCATCGCTTCGGCGATGATGTGGGCGATGTGGCGGCCTTGCTGGTCGTACATCTGGGTGGTGCTGCCCGACACGCCCCCTTGCAGCCAGCCGGTAAAGAACAGGCTCGGGAAATTGTGGATGCTCATCCCGTGGAACGTACGGAAACCGTCCTGCCAGTGCTCGTAGAGCGACAGTCCGCCCCGGCCTTCGATCACGTCGATGCCATAGCGGCGGCGCATGTCGGTCGTGGTCTCGAACCCGCTCGCGTAGATGATGCAGTCGATCGGATGCTCGGTGCCGTTGGCGACGATCCCGGTCTCGGTCATGCCCTCGATCCCGCGCGCTTCCGAGACGTCGACGAGCGACACATTCGGGAGGTTGAAGGTCGGCAGGTAGTCGTCGTTGAAGCACGGCCGCTTGCACAGGAAGCGGTACCAGGGCTTGAGGATCGCTGCCGTCGCCGGGTCATCGACGATGCCGTCGACGCGGGCGCGGATTCGCTCCATCGCGCGATAATCTTCCTCCTCGCGCAACGCCATCAGCTCTTCGAGCGTCAGATCCGGCCACCCGTCGGCTTCGCGCCTCGCCTGGATGTTACGGTTGAGTTCGCTCCAGCCGTCGCAGATCAGATCGACGGTCTCGCGATCGTAGATCTCGTTGATCCCGGTGTGGAAGTTCTGCATCCGCTCGATCTGCCAGCCGGGCTGAAGTGAGCGCGCCCATTCGGAATCGGTTGGCCGGTTGCCGCGGTCGTCGATGTACGAAGGGGTACGCTGGAACACGGTCAGATGCCTGGCATAGCGCGCGAGGAACGGCACGCATTGTACCGCGGTGGCGCCGGTGCCGATCACCGCAACGCGCTTGTCGGCAAGCTTGTCGAGCACCGGGCTTTCCCAGCTGCCGCCGGTGTAGTCGTAGTCCCAGCGCGTGGTGTGGAAGCTGTGGCCCTTGAAGTCGCGGATGCCGGGGACGCCGGGCAGCTTGGGCCGGTTGAGCGGGCCCGGGCACATCACGACGTGGCGCGCGCGGATGTCATCGCCACGGTTGGTGGCGACATGCCAGCGGCTCGTCGCCTCGTTCCAGCGCAATGCGTTGACGGTCGTGCCGAACACCGCGTGTTCGTAGAGCCCGAAGTGGCGGCCGATCTGCTGGCAGTAGGCGAAGATCTCGTCGCCATACGAATACCGGTCGCGGGGCATGTAGCCCATCTCTTCGAGCAGCGGCAGGTACGAGTACGATTCGACGTCGCACTGGATGCCCGGATAGCGGTTCCAGTACCAGGTTCCCCCGAAATCGCCCGCGCGGTCGATTATGCGGACATTCGTGACGCCTGCTTCGACCAGGCGGCCCGCGGCGATCAGCCCGGCGAATCCTCCACCGAGCACGACGACATCGATCTCGTCGCTGAGCGGCGCGCGGGGCGGGATCGGCTCGTAGGGCTCGAACTCGAGGAATTCCTCAAGTTCCGCATCCATCTCGACGTACTGTGCGAAGCCCTCTTTTCGGAGACGCTTGTCGGCCTCGAGGCGATAGCGCTCGCGCAGCGCGACAAGATCGATCTGCGGTGTGTCGGTGGGTTGGCAGTTCATGCGTGCCTTTCTCGAGCGGCGGCCTGCAATGGACCGCTCGCTTCCTCTCCTGCCGGAAAGGATGTCATATTGGACGACATGATGTCCATCAATTTCTTGCCATGCTCGAAATCCGGGTTAAGCTGGGTCCGACCGCGAACGTGCAGACAGTCCGCGGCGGGAGAGGTCTATGTTCAAGGTGGCATGGCTGTTGCGGCGAAAACCCGGCATCAGCTTCGAACAATTCCGCGATCACTATGAGAGCAGTCACGCTGTGCTGGGCCAGCGATACTTCGGGCACCTGATCCTGTCGTATACCCGAAACTACAACCCGCCCTCGCCCGAGCCCGGGCCCGAGGCCACGCCTGTCGAACGCATGATCGCCGCGAAGCGCTGGGACTACGACTGCATCACCGAATGGGAAATGCGCGACGAGGCGGCGCTCGACGAAGTTTTCGCGCTGCTGTTCGATCCGGAGATCGGCAAGGTATTTCACGATGACGAGGAGCACTTCCTCGATCGCTCGTCGGTCCGGCTGGTTCGGTGCGACGTGCGACAGACGGTGCCAGTGACATGAGTGCCAACCCCAATCTTGCGGTGCAGGAGCGCTTCGTCGCCGCAGTGTTCGCGGGCGATGCCGACACGCTGCGCGAACTGGCGGCGCCGGACTTCGTGCTGCTCGAAGGCTCGGGTTTGCCGTTCGAGCCCAGCTATTCGGGTGCCGAAGGGTTCCTGCGCTTCCTTACCGCGTTTGCCGCGACCTTCGACATCGAAGTGCTCGCGCCGGTGCGCAGCTTTGCATCCGAGGATCCCGACGTGATCGCCTTCGAATTCGAGTTGAAGGCGACCGACCGCGCCACCGGCAAGCGTTTCGAAACATCGCTGATCGAGGTCTGGACCTTTCGCGAGGGCAAGGTCGCCGCGCTCAAGCCGCACTATTTCAACGTCCCGAAGCGGCCGTGAGAGGGAAAAACCATGTCTGATTATGTCGAACGCACGGCCTATTTTGCGGGGGCGCCGGTCGTTCTTGTCATCGGCTGCGGCGGGCTCGGGATGTCGGTCGCCCGCGCGCTGGGCAGGCAGGCCGCGTTGGTGGTGGTGGACATCGATCCGCAGCACCTCGCCCGAAGCGTCGATGCTCTGACGCTCGCGGGCTACTCGGTGCGCGGCATCGCCTGCGACATCACCGATCCCGCGCAGACCCGCGCCTTGGGCGAAGACCTCGCGAAAGGGCCGGGCGTGCGCGTGCTCGCACATGTCGCCGCTGTGGGCATGTCGATCGGCGACTGGCGCAAGATGATGGACGTCGACCTGATCGGCGCGCACCTCGTGGCAGAGGCGGTCGGGCCGCTCATGGTGCCAGGCGGCGTCGGTATCTTCATTTCGTCGCTGGCGAGCTACCTGCCGCCGCGCGACGCGGCGCTCGAGGCGCTGCTCGATGCGCCGATGGGCCAGGGCTTCGAAGCGGCGCTAGTCGCGCATCACGGCAGGGAGCCGGACTTCGACTGGACCTATAACTATGCCAAGCTCGGCGTGAACCGGTTGGCCGAGCGGCTCGCGATCGAGTGGGGACCGCGTCAGGTACGCGCGGTTTCGGTCTCGCCCGGCATGATCGATTCGCCGATGGCGCGTGCCGAAGGATCGACGCTGCCGAGCCACGACGGAACCGAGGCACGGGTCACGCGCGCCGATAAAGCCCGCGAGATTCCGCTTGGCCGACAGGGCTCGATGCTCGAAATCACCAGCGTGGTGACCTTCCTTGCCTCGGACGGCGCGAGCTTCATCAATGGCATCGACATTCCGGTCGACGGCGGCCACCGCGCCCGTTGGCGCGCGACTGGCATCATCGAGCGGTGAGCACCACCAATCCGGCCGATCCCTGCGCCGTGCAGCACCGGGGATAGCTGCGTTGCGGCATGGTCATCGCAGCGCTCGCGCAGTATCCCCGGCCAACGCCATGATAACCTCGTCCGCGACCCATGCCGCCTGAACCGAAGGCGCAGATCAAGTACCGCACGCCGCTGCGCGAGGCGCAGCGCGACCAGATGCGTGGCCGTATCGTCAACGCTGCGCGCGAACTGTTCCACGAGCGGCATTACGACACCACGACGATGGACGAGATCGCGGTTGCAGCCGGGGTTCGGCGCTCGACGCTTTACCTCCACTTCCGCGACAAGTCTGAAGTCCTGCTCGAGTTGATCACGGAGTATGGCGCCAAGGCCAAGGCGGTGCTTGCCCTGCTCCCAGGTCCGTCCTCGTCGCTGCCGGATATCCGCGGCTGGGTCGACGGCATAGCCGCGTTCATCGCCCGCGAACGCGTGCCATTGTCGATAATCGTCGAAGTGCGCCGACGACATGCTTTCGCGGACACCATGCAGCAATTGACCGATGACCTGCTTGCGGCACTCGCGACGAACAACCCGGCGTGGAGCGAGATCAACACCGCACACTTCGATCCCGCACAGCGGGCACGCGCACTCATGCTGCTGCAAGAATTGACGTACGCGTGCGAGGTGCACCTCGAGGATGTCGCCGATCCCTGCGGGCAGGCATTGCTGCAGATCGCAGCTGAAGATTTCCATGCCAATTTGATCGCACCAACGCATGGATTGTGAAGGCTTGCGGATCGGACAAGGGAATCGAGGACACCTCTGTGACCGAACGCCTAGATGGTCGAAAAGGACGAAACCCGGGAACAGACGGCCTTCAGCTCATTGGCTACATCGATGATATGCT
>Ga0209023_10005793_pt1 | contig 13313 bp, 17 predicted proteins | sample LakOneMetagenome_FD_187468 | JGI IMG/M metagenome (GOLD analysis project Ga0209023, IMG submission 187468) | Freshwater and sediment microbial communities from Lake Erie, Canada (SPAdes) (version 2) | ecosystem: Environmental > Aquatic > Freshwater > Lentic | place: Lake Erie, Canada... | reverse complement strand
ATCAATAGCAGGGAAACTCTTATTTAGTAATGTCTAATACCAATCATATGTCTAATACAATTGCAGAATATTATAAAGATGAACTGATTGACTGGAACCATGCCATCACTTTTCATGATGAGGAAATAAGTGAGCTTGAAAAAAAACTTGGTGAGGTGATCAGGCGTAATGGAATTATTGATATCGCCAGTAAAGTTGAAGCACAGCAAAAGCTTTTAGACCAGGTTGCAGATAAATTTTACAGGCTCCAGATCGAATTCCAGGAGCAGGAAAATGTGCTTAGAACGGATCATACTTACATTGATAATGCCTTTATCAATAACGAGACTGAAATACGACAGGCTGAATTGCGGCGAAAAGTAGAAGCCCTGGAAAAGGAATATATCAGTATAAAATATGATTGTTATAATTTCTTGTCAGGAACGTTGAAAAAATAAAGTAAGTGAAAATAATATGATTGCTAACAATGTTCATTAATAATAAAACCTCGAAAAATGGAAAGTAAAAATTTTTGCCAGAGTTGCAGTATGCCACTCGACAAACCAGAAATGCTCGGAACAGAAAAAGACGGATCACCCAGCCATGAATATTGCACCTATTGTTACCAGAAAGGAGCTTTTATAAACCCCGATATGACATTGGCTGAAATGAAAGTATTGGTTAAAGAGCAGATGGAAAAGATGAAGATCGATAACAATATTATCAGTATGGCTACTAACAGTTTACCTTACCTGAAAAGGTGGGCACCTGCCAAAGTTTCATCGTAAGTTATCTTTTGCCAAAAATATCTCATACTAAGAAGCAAATTCTTATAAAATTAAAAATGATGCCAACAAGAGATAACGATGGGAAGCCGGTTGCAAAGCCAGCGGAGGAACCTGAAGTAAATCCATTGGTTGACCCGGAAGAACTGATAGTTCCGGAGGAAGACCCTGATGTTATTCCCGATGAAGATCCATTTGAAACACCTCCTTATGAAGAACCTGAGCCTGGGGAAGGCCCTTAATGATCAGAATCAATTTATCGAATTATAATTTACAGCGGAAATAAGTCAGGAAAGATTTAGTACAGCAATCAACGGAATGCAAAAAATAGGTTATGTTTTGTCAGGAGGCGGTGCAAGGGGGTTTGCACATTTGGGAGTTATTAAACTGCTGGAGGAAATTGGCATTAAACCTTATGCCATTGCCGGTGCGAGTGTAGGGGCTGTGATGGGTGCCTTATATGCATCAGGAAAAAATTCAGCAGAAGTACTGGATATTTTAAAGAACAATAAATTTTTTTCCTGGAGTAACCTCAGTGTACTAAAAAAGGGTTTTTTTTCGATGGATGTCCTGAAAAAGATATTGCAGGATAACATTAAAAAGAATGATTTCAATGCACTTGGTACAAAATTGTTTGTGGCTGCTACTGATCTTATCAAAGGCGAATCAGTTATTCTTTCTGATGGTGACCTTTTTGAATCGGTCATTGCTTCTGCTTCAATTCCGGTTGTGTATGAACCTGTCAGGTATGCCGACAGGTTATTGGTCGACGGCGGCGTACTGAATAATTTTCCAGTTGAGCCACTCGTAAATATATGTGATGCAATCATCGGATCACATGTGAATAAGATAGAAAATGGTTTCCAGGAAAAACATTTTTTTAAGACCGTTGAGATACTGGACAGGTGCTTTCATCTTGCAATTTCCAATTCGGTATACTCCAAGATTAACAAGTGTGATGTTTTTATAGACATACCTTTGCAGCACTATAATACATACGATGTAAAAAATGCCGATAAGATATTCGAGATCGGATATAAAACAGCATTGCTGTATAAAGAACAACTACTGAGGTTTACAAATAATCAATGATAGGGCAGTCCTGCTTCCGGGATTCTCAGCATCATTTAAAAAATAAAAAAATGAAAAGATCGATTTTGTTATTACTGGTGATCATTGCCATTGGTTCATGCCGCACAAAACAATCAGAAAAAACTACCAGTACAGATTCAACAGTGGTTATAGTTAAAACGGATACAAGCAATGTAAAATCAGACAGTCATTATTTCTGGACATCTGAACTGGATCAAAAGCTGGGGCTCGTAATGAAGAAGACAGCGCCTGTAAGTAATGATTCACTCACGGCTGCTAATATGATCCACATGCTCAATAAAGAGTATCCCGAGGTGCAACTTGAATTTATAAAGATATCCGGCGACAGCATATTTACAAGAATTAAAAAAAGCACTTACTTAACCCAGCAGATGGGATCAAGTGGTGCAGATGCTTATCTTGCGGAAGCAACATATAACCTTACCGAACTGAACGGTATCAATTATGTTGATATCAGGTTTAAAGAAGGTGATCACGCACAACCGGGCGTTTTTTCAAGAACAGATTTCGTAAGGTCTAAGGACTAACTCTTTTAATTTTTTTTCAGTCTTATTGGCTGAATTATTATAATTGCATTAAATCCCCGGCAATATTTTGCCGGGGATTTTTGTTTTATGAAAGCTGATCAAGGCTTGTATAAATAAGTGTTTATACGGTTTTCCGGACAAAAGTTATTTCATAAATTGGCGTACCTGAAACATTGTGACAGGCAGGACATACCGTGAAAATCACTTGGATGAATTTTATATCATCACTATAAACATTTAACCATGCATTATTCAAACAATGGTTTTTACTCTTATGTAAACCTGGTTTACAGTGAATTTTCTCTCAAACCCACTAACAGTTTCCTTCTTAAGCTGTTTAAAATATTCCCGGTGATCATTTGGCGCACATTAAAAGATGCAGGGATTGAACTTTTTTTCCTGATCGTATTCTGGGCTATCCTGATCGAAATGTCGCAGGGAAGGGACCTCATCGTCAGTCTCTTTGAACCCGGTGGATTGTATGGTGACGCACGTATTTTCTTCACTACGGTAGCGGTTGTGAGTTATTCAATTTCTATGTGGATCATTCCGGCATCTATGTTCCAGTTGCGGGAAAATAAGACCGGTAAGACCAAAAACCCTCAGATCCCTTTTAAAGAACACCTGTTTTTTGTTCACAGGGTGTTGCCTTTAGTGCCTTTCTGGTTGCTTGCCGCAGCTTTATTCAATGATAAAGTATTTGTTTTTTGCCTTGCGGCCTTAGCAGAACTGGTCTTTTTGTATGTATTCAATCATACTGTAAAATCAATGCTGGTGCGCAGGTTAACCATGTTTGCGGTGCTTATCCTCTTGCTTATCCTCACCATTTATTTCTTTTATCATTTCCAGGAGCTTTATACCGAAATGAAAATAATATTTTCTATAAACCTTTACCTGATGTCGATTGTGATGTTCTTTATCTTTCATGAAGCTGATGAGCGCATACTGAAGGAACATGCTGTTGTTGACAACCCGCTCAAATCAGTTTACCGAAAATACAAGATCAATACGATCACTTATGCTGTTTGCATATTGCTGCACACATTGGCTGTGCTGTATATTTATTACCGTCCATTTAAATTTAATATAGCACCTGAATCGATATTGCTGTATATGTTTTCGGTGTATGTTTTTGCCATCGATCTTTTCTTTTACTTTGTTATGATCTCATTACGAAGGCAGTTGATAGCTGTATTCTGTGGCATCATACTCCTGGCTTTACTGATTTCACCTTTGTGGAATGTCAATGTGAGCAACCATACCATTGATGCAATTTCAGATTCGAGTTTTTTTAAAGGCCGTGACCGGGATTCATTTGACGACCGCTATGCCGAGTTAAGAAAAAAGATCATGACTAACCAATCGGGTGAACCTTACCCGGTGGTACTTGTGAGTGGGGAAGGAGGTGGATCAAGGGCCGGACTTTGGTTCAGCCAGAACCTTATCAACTTTGATTATGATACAAAAGGAAAATTCCGGGAACATATCTTTTCGATCTCAACAGTGTCAGGAAGTTCGGTCGGGTTAAGTACAGTGTTTACATTCTGGGACCATACAAGGGGTTCAAGCTTTATTGATACCGCATGGACTTATTTGCCCGGCGAGGTGTTTGCCAATAATTATGTGGGAAGTTCTATCCGTGGTTTGTTGCTGACCGATCTGTATAAATCAATTGTTCCCGGCAAATGGAAGTATGACCGCAATACAACCCTGCAAAGCGAAGAAGCTTTCACAACCGAAAGAGCAGTATTTAAAATATTCAATGATAAAAGATATAATGAGTATGATTACCCTGATTCGCTGATGACACTTTACAAAGATTTCATGTACTTTTTTTATGAGCAGAAGAACGGGAAACTGTCATACAGGGAAAATACTCCAATAACGCTGATCAATACATGCCGTAGCAATGATGGAAGGAGAGGGATATTTTCTTCTATAAAATTAAATGACAGTTATTTTAATGAAGCCATTGATATCGCCGGATATCTTTACGAAGATTCTATACGGGGTGATGACGGCAAAGCAAGGTGCAAAGGAATAAGGAAGGCTATATCGCTTGGCGAAGCATGCAATACCAGCGAACTGTTCCCCATATTCAGTGTACCTGCATATATTGACAGCCTTGGTAGCTTTGTAGATGGCGGTTATCATGAAAATTCAGGGTTAAAGTCTACACTGGATGTGTACCAGCAGTTAAAAATGAGGCTTGAAAATGACACTGAACTTATAAGGTCAGGAAAAGAATACAAGATATACATTATGTACCTGAAAAATGGTTCGGGGGAAAAGCAATTATATAAGCGTATAAAAAGTGAACCAACACTGTTGCAGCCCCTGAAAGCGTTGTTTAACCAGCCGTTTGAAGGAAGTGCTTCTTATTTTGAGGAAAAAGCAAAATTTGTGAGTGCTTCAGATCGCCGGGCATATTTTATTCCAATAAACCTTAACCCGGAATTTGTGTTGGATGCGAATAAAGCCGGTGTAAAAAATGATCCAAAGAAAGAGAAACTTGAAAAAGAGATATTAAATGACCTTATCGTAGATACCATCCGCCGTGAAGATGGAAGGCTGGATACCATATTGAATTTCCCGCTGGCAAGATGGCTTTCCAAAACTGTTATCAATCGTATCAAGGTAAATGCCTCTCCCGGCAACCTGGGAAAGGAAGCTAAAGAACTCCTGGAGAACGTAAGGGCTGTGCACAATGTAAATAAACCTGTCATCAATCCGTTTGATAAATATCCTCAATATCGTGAATTGCAGGTGCAGGCTGATTCCAGTTTTATGAATGTAAACAAGGAGCAGTCAGCAACTGAAATGAAAAATAAGTATTTGACCAAATAAGATACATTGCTGATAGGTGGATATGCGGCCTTTTACCATTAATTTATGTACGCAGAAATCTTTCTACCGGCCTGCGTAATGAAACTGGTTGTGGGTAGTTCTTTACATAACCGGTTCTTAAAATAAATTGAACCCTGTCGCTGATGCCAAGCGATGAATTTATTATTTTATTTGTTTGTTGCTCTTCAAGTATCTGCGTCATCGGGTGAATGGCTATATTTTTATCCCTTACTTTCAAAAATAACCGTTGCATTCTTTTGCCTGTTTCCAGCAAAGTTTTCAAAGAATCATCCTTGCTTGTTATCAGTAGCCAACCTGCAGACCTTGAAACCTGTTTTACTACTTTATCAATACTTTGTTCCCTGAAACTTTTTTTGAGCACATCTTCTTTACCATAAAAATTTCTGAGATACCAGGCAGGTATTCCTTCTATTTCCATGCCTGCCAATGTTAACCCATCAGTATTTTTCTCAGCATCCTTGCTGGAAAATCTTATCCATTCCGCTAATTCAGTTTGTGCATCATTCCTGTAGGCCTGTATCCGGTTTGCCTCAATGGTTTGCTCATTCAGCCAATCGTATTCTTTGCAGGCATTTGGGATAAAATGTATCCGGTCAGTTTCATCACCGATGAGGTAAGAAAGATCATCTTTCTTTAAATGATCATCCAGGTAATTTGACCTGATCGTTCTTCGCAGTTGTATCTTCTCAATATTAAATGAGGGCGCATTGTTTATTTTTTTTAGTTTCAGGTCAAGGATATTTTCATCCTGGTTGCTGTTTGCCAGTATTTCGATCTGGCAACTAAAACCAAGATTACTTGCAGCATATTCAAGGTTCTGCAAAAATGCACCGATAGATAAAATGGTTTCACGCTGCGATGGATCAACGGCTGGTAACCATTTGGTTTTATCATTGCCTAGTATCCAGTGAAAAGGCTCAATGTATTTTATAAACCAGGGCTGTGTGTTGTGCCCGCTTGGCGCAAGCGATGCCAGAAATAATATTTCCCTTTCCTGTGCATTTAACGGACTGTTATTTTTTTTCGGTTGCCTGGTATCAGCCCTTACATAATTCCTTTTATCACTAAACAGGTAATATGTTATTCCGGCAATAATAACAACACTCCCGGCAGCAGCCAGGAATTTTCTTCTTTTCATGAGAATTTCCTTTACAGTTTTTAACGAAAGAAAAGGTGAAGGTATTTAATAAATAGGATGAAATTTTTGCTTGCTGATAAAACCTTCCTTCAATATTTTTTATATAATACTGGTTTTATTTACATGTATTTGCGGAAGTAAAGTTGAATTTTCTACCAGTATACATCTTATATAATCCCGGAAAATAATTACATGATCCACATGTTTTGTATGCAGACCGGGCAAGTGTACCAACTCATTATATATTCTGATATTTTTCTTCATTAACAGGTTGCAGTATCTCCGGAATGTGAGAATAGTATAACTAATTTGTTTAATTGTGTAATACTTTCCAATTGATATACAACAACCTTTACATATTAAATAACCGAAAACTTAATAAGCAAATAAATGAAAATTCATATTGGGATCAATGATGCAAACCGCCAGGAAGTTGCTAAAGAACTTGCCAAATTATTGGCAGATGAGTATGTTCTTTATACAAAAACAAGAAATGCTCACTGGAATATTGAAGGAGCCGATTTTTATGATAAGCATAAATTTTTTGAAACTCAATTTGGCCAGCTGGACGAGATCATCGATAAAGTTGCTGAACGTATCCGCTCTCTCGGGCATTATGCCTACGCAACCTTAAAGTCCTTTTTATCATTAACACATCTTACCGAAGTGAACCGCGAAAAAAATGACAGCGAGGGTTACTTACGTGAACTACTGATTGATCATGAGAGCATAATCATTCATTGCAGGGAAAACATACATCTTTTTGGTAATGAGTATAAAGATTTTGGAACAAGTGATTTTATCACGCAACTGATGGAAGCCCATGAAAAGATGGCGTGGTTTTTACGTTCGCACTTAAAATAGATAAAATGAAAGAGAATAAATTATTTGAACCGGTAGTATCGGGATCTACAACTTTGTTGAACAGGATAGTAATGGCACCTATGACAAGGTGCAGGGCCATTGGAAATATTCCAAACGACCTCATGGCAACATATTATGAACAGCGTTCACAGGCAGGATTGATAATAACAGAAGGGACATCACCATCACCTAACGGGTTAGGTTATGCCAGGATACCAGGAATTTTCAATAAGGCACAGGTGGAAGGATGGAAAAAGACAACTGCAGCTGTGCATGGGAATGGCGGAAAAATATTTGTTCAGTTGATGCACACCGGCAGGATCAGCCATCCGCTGAATATGGCTGAAGGTACTCAAATACTTGCCCCATCTGCAATAAAAGCAGCAGGGCAGATGTGGACAGATGCCAAACAGTTACAGGATTTTCCGGTACCAAAAGAAATGACTGCGGAAGATATTTCAACCACAAAAACGGAATATGTAACTGCAGCCCTGAATGCTATCGAAGCAGGATTTGATGGCGTAGAACTTCATGGTGCCAATGGTTACCTGTTGGAAGAATTTCTTTCTCCGTTGAGCAATACCAGGAAAGACAGTTATGGTGGATCTATTGAAAACCGTTGCAGGTTTGTTATTGAAGTAACAAGTGCTGTTGCAGATGCGATCGGAAAGCAAAATACCGGTATTCGTTTATCGCCCTATGGCATAGCAAGCGATATGCCTCATTATCCTGAGATCGATGAAACTTATGATTACCTTTCTAAACAATTAAACAGGCTTGATATTGCCCACATACATATCGTTGATCATTCTGCAATGGGCGCTCCTTTAGTGCCAATGGAAATAAAAAAATTGATCAGGAGTAACTTTAAAAACTCAATCATACTATGTGGTGGCTATGACCGTGATAAAGCCGAAACTGATTTAGAAAGTGGATTGGCAGACCTGGTAGCATTTGGAAGGCCATTTATTAATAATCCTGACCTGGTTGAAAGATTGGCGAATAACTGGCTACTGTCACTAGAACTTCATATGGATCTTTTTTATTCTGCCGATGAGAAAGGATACACTGATTATCCTGTTCATAAAACTGCATTACTCACCAATTAAATAAAACAGGATTATGAGTAATACATTAAAATTAACCTTGAAACCCGGGCGCCACATAAAATGACTGAGACACAACAGCAGGAATTTGTAAAGCAATATTTCTTTAAAAGTTTACCGATGCTGGCTTAAACACGAATATAGCGAGGTAAATAATTCTATGGTAGAATGGGAGCAACCTGCATGCAGGGATATTTATCAATAATAAATAAACAGTATGAAAAAAATATTAATAGCGCTCGATTACAATCCAACCGCACAAAAAGTTGCCGAAACAGGCCTTTCAATCTGTAAAGGAAGTGATGCAGAAATAACATTACTTCATGTAATTGCAAATCCCACTTATTACGCTTCCAGTGTGTATGACCCGATCATGGGATTTGGTGGATACATGAATGTAGATCTGTTGAAACCAGATTTTATGGAAGGACTCATAAAAGCTTCTCTTGATTTCCTGGAAAAAACAAAAGCCCATCTTGGTGATGCTGGTATTAAATTACTGGTAAAGGAAGGCGACCTTGCCGGTACTATTTTAGAAACTGCAAAAGAGTTAAACACTGATATCATTGTTATGGGTTCCCATAGCCAGAAATGGTTGGAGAATATCTTAATGGGAAGCATAACAGCTCATGTGTTAAGGCATACATCAGTTCCGCTTTTTATAGTCCCCACAAAAAGTACCGGGAATTAACTTCTATGAATGAATTGCTGGTTTCAAAGCTTATATAAATTTAACCAGGTGTTTATTGCCGGCACTTATCGCAGTGTTCGGATAAATTTCTTTTTCACAGATTCCTGTTTAATGATATTTTGAAGGCGCATGTGCAGGTTGTTCAATGCTGTTTGCATGTTGTATTCGTAATTGATATTCGGTTCTTCACTTATGCCAAGTTCCCTGGTAAAATAAAAACTGTTAATATCCTTGGTTACTGTTTCATTTCGGGTAATGATCGATATCTGGAAGAATACGGAATGGTCAATATTAAGTGAGCGTATCTTTCTTTTCCCGTTAACCATTTCGGCGTATTGGGGTATTTTGAGTTCTTCCTTTTTAATTTTATCCTTATTGGCAAAATAATAATGCCAGAAAGAATCGTTGGCAATTATTTGTGTTGAATAATCAAAGCAGATGTCTTTCCTTGTTGCAAATGTTTTTCCTTTCTCTTTCCAGAAAATATAGGTCGGGAGTGAAGAGAAATTGCCTTCACATAGATTATTCTTGTTTACCGGGTCGAACAAACAGCCAATGCAATACTCATTGTATATGCAAACAGTATCGATCCCTTTTTTCTGAAGGTTTTGGGCATATTTTTTTACAAGCGAGTCCAGTTGTGGCTGTGAAAGTTGCCCAAAAGCAGTTGACAGGAACAGCAGGAAGCATGTGATTGATATAATGATCTTATTCATATTTTACTTCGCTAAAATTAACCGATAATAAAAAACCTGTACACATTTTTGTACAGGCTTTATTTTTAAAATTCTATAAAGGGGTTTAATTCCCCATGGTAAATTTTCTTTCTTTGTTTATCTTCTCAATTCCGGCAATGGTAATACAAACAACAAGTGTGTCCTCCTGGCTTGTAACAACCAGACCTTCATCCTCCAGTAATCTCAGGTGTTGTTGTATCACACTCCAATCCTGGTATTGTCGTAAAATAATTTCCCTTGGGCGGCATTTGTATGTGTCCGGTTGCGGGTCGTCTTTGGCTATATTGTAAACAGTCTGTAGAGTTTTGTAATGGGCTTCCATACGGTAAATATATTTTGAAAATTGCATATAAATACAAATTTGGGTAAACAAAATTTTTTGTTGACTTTTTTACCATGCCTACAGGCATTTTACATATTCACAGGCGGTTGTGGAAAACTTTTTTAAAGCAGGCTGGTATTGGATTTTACTAATGGTCTTGTTTAAAAATGAAATATCAATGACTCAAGAACCGGCTTGCCTTTTTTAAAAATATTGCGAAAAACAGATTTGCCCGGGGGCGGCATTCCAGGAAAAATGGTATTTGTAATTGTATACCGCAAAAAAGAAAGAAGGGGGGGCGAGACAAAGAATACCAAATTAAATATACCAGAATAATCAGTAAACCGTACTTCTTCCTGGAATATTCATTTGTACAAACTTTTACTTTATTTTGAGCAATAAGGTAAATAAGTTCTTATTCTCCTTTGTCTTCATCCAGATCATTATGATCATCACCCCCTAAACTATAATAGTTGTTTTCTTCATCTTCATTACCATCAATTTCCATGTCGTCATCCAGTTCTGATCCCGGAACATCAAGGTCATTGATGTTCATATCTTCTGTGAGTTCCCTTACATTGTAGTTATCTTCATTATCATTCGGCGCTTTATCCTGTAAGATGTTTTCCGGATCTATATTTTCTTCTTGTTTTGACTGGTTATAAATATCATCTTGCGATCTGTACACAGGCAAGCCTTTAAAATTACTTTTAATGCTGTCTTCAGAAGATTTGTGCATGTCATTCTTTTCTTTCATAAAAAATAATTTAGTGCTTACAAATGTTTTATAGCCTGCTGTATCTTTTAATCAGTTACGTATGCATCGTTTTAAGTGAATTCAACAATCCGAAAGCCTGTAAAAGCCATATGATCACAACAATAACAACAACAACATTCAGAATACTTTTTATCTTTCTGTCCATTGGAATATATGTGTTTACAAGCCAAAGGATAACACCTACAACGATCAGTACAATTAAAATGGTAAATAGCGGCATAAATATTAATTTAATTGATATAAACAAAGTTGGGATAGTTTCACTTTCCTATTGTTATATAATGGTTGGTAAAAGTTGCATTATTCACACATCCTGGAAGTGGGATTGCTGCAAATTATTTCCATAATGCTGTAATGTTCTTCATTATAAACAGGCAGAACTTTGCCTAATACTTTTTTCATAAATCCTGTTTTATAATAAAGTAAATGGCCATGCAATTTTTTATTAGCATACATTACAATCCCGATGACCATTTATTGTATTCATACCACGATGAATTTTCAAAAAGGCAGAATAGGTGGTTAAATAATAGCGGTTATTTTGAAAAGCTGGTATGAAGCAACTTGTACACGTGATCCGTTTTGAAATTAAACATTAAGCAGCATGAAAAATATTGATACCAACGAAGCCGAAAAGTCAAAAGCACTGATCATTGTTGAGATCATTGAGTATGTACCCAATTCAGTTGTTATTAAAACGATCATCAAAAAAGCAACAGGAAACATCAGTGCTGTTTCATTCGATAGTGGTGAAGCACTGACTGAAAAGATAACGCCCTACGATACTTTTGTACAGATCATTGACGGTAAAGCAGAAATTGTTATAGATGGAGAATCGCATTTTCTTGATACCGGCCAGTCGATCATCATTCCTGCGCACAAACCTAATATAGTAAAAGCCAATGTGAGGTTTAAGATGATCTCTACGATCATTAAAAGTGGCTATGAATAAGTTAATCAGCAGCTGAACATTCCAGTTTCATTTCTTCCTGCACCTGCATAAATACATCATTTATGCATTCATTGAGGCATATTATTTTTTCAATACCGGTCCTGATGGATCCTAAAAATTCTATTTCTTCAAACACCGGCTTTAGTGATGCAATACCAAGAATAGAAAATGCGGATTTTAATTTATGGGATATATCGGTGATATTGATATAATTCATTGCTGCAATGGCATTCGTGAGGCTGTCCAGGTCTTCCAGCGCTTCTTCAATGAATACGTCGATGATATTTTTCATGCTCGTTTTATTTCCCCTGGTTACAACAAGCAGGTAACCGAGGTCGCAAACTTTTTCTTTACGGTGCACTGGTTCTGTAATTACAGGGTTCCTGTTTTGCTGCGTTTTGTTAAGGGTAAGATTATAGATCATCGTGAAGAGCAGGTTTTCGTTGATTGGTTTTGAAATGTAATCATTCATCCCGATCTGCAGGCATTTTTCCCTTTCTCCCGGTGCCGTATGTGCGGTCATGGCAATGATCGGCACCTGGTTCTTAAGTTCGTTCCTGATCATTGTTGTTGCTTCATATCCATTCATAACCGGCATTTCCATATCCATCAGCACTATATCAAAATGAGTTGCTCGTAATTTTTCAATTGTTTCAAGGCCATTTTCGGCTATGTGTAACGTTAAGCCATTCTGTGCAAATAATATTGAAACGAGTTTGCTGTTTAGCGGGCTGTCTTCGGCCATCAGTATATTTAAATTGCTGAGTTCTGTTATATCATGCCTTCTCATAGCATTTAATGTTACATCAGTCATGGTAATTGTTTTAGCGGGCTGTGTAAAGTTGAAGCGGTTTTGATAATATATATTACACTATCTTATAAAAAACTTGTATGATTCACACATTGAATGACAAAGATTCCAGATTAATTTAAAAAGTTACGTCATTGCGAGGTACGAAGCAATCTACCCGGTTAATAAAACAGATTGCTTCGTACCTCGCAATGACGTGCCGATAATGTTTAAAACAACATTTACATCCTGTCCATATACCAGGCCAGTTCCTTTTCCATTTTTTTATAACGGAATACAGCTGTGATGATCTTTTGCAGCCGCATAAAAGCCGTTTCGCTTTTCACCACATAATCCAGCGCACGGTGGTGCATGCAGTTTATGGCCACTTCAATTTTATCCTGCGCCGATAGCATGATAACAGGGATATCGGGGTTTGCTTTTTTTATTTTATCAAGTGTGTCAATTCCATTCATCGCATCTTTGTCAATGCCATCAAGCAGGTAATCGAGGATGATCACATCGGGATAATGTGGAAGGTTTTCTATGCAACGTTCACCAGATGTAAATGTTTCAATAGAAAAATCTGCATGCTGCAGGAATTCAATTTCCAGCGACTTTAAAAACAGTGCATCATCATCAACCAGGAATAATTTTATCTTT
>Ga0209023_10005792_pt1 | contig 13314 bp, 13 predicted proteins | sample LakOneMetagenome_FD_187468 | JGI IMG/M metagenome (GOLD analysis project Ga0209023, IMG submission 187468) | Freshwater and sediment microbial communities from Lake Erie, Canada (SPAdes) (version 2) | ecosystem: Environmental > Aquatic > Freshwater > Lentic | place: Lake Erie, Canada... | reverse complement strand
AGTACATCGATCGCCGCGACGGCTGAGCAACGGTGTCCGGATACAGAAAAACCCACCGTCGCCGATGGGTTCTGTCGGTGGCCAGGGCCGGGATCGAACCGGCGACCTTCCGCTTTTCAGGCGGACGGGATAGCCGCTGACCTGTGGTTTATCTGCGTCTGTGCGTCGTATGCGCCGCATTGAGCTGCGCTGACGTATTCAGTCTGTCCGACGAACGGACATAAACCGGACACGGTGCTTGCACTCCTGACCAGGAGCTGTCGCGCCGCCGACTGCGTTGTGGGCGGCCTCGGAGGTTCCGGGGAGCAGGCATCCCGATGCCCAGCATCGAATCAACAGCCAACCATTCGACACCGTCGGCGGGCGGCTCAGCACCCGACACATCGCACCCGCCATTCGGTCACGGTTCTGCGGGCGCCTCGGTTGACGGGAGGTCGCGAGCGCCCGAGGCCGCCAGGCCGCAGGGCGGGAGAGCGCCAGCGGTCGGCTGTACGTCGACCGAGGCACCCGGTCTCAACCCGGCCGCTGCCGGCGGGCTTGTTATATGTGCCGAAAATGTCCGCGAGTCGGTTGACGACGGTATCTCGACCGGCGAGCTACGGGCGATCGACGCAATGGGGCTGCGGTTCCCGAGCCCCGAGATGGTCACTGCCGCCGCGGCACTGCTCGAACCGGCGGCTCCGTGGGCGTCTGTCCGTGGGCGTCGCGGCGTCGAACCTGAATCCGGACGGTTTCGCATTTCCATCGGTCCTGGTGTCGTGCGGCTCAGTTGGACCAATCCTGTTCGTGTCGAGAAGACCGCCGAGCGGGGCGTTGCTCATCACCAACGAGACGTTGACGACGCGGCGTTCCATGTCAGAAGGGACCTCGACGGCGATGCCGGGCACGGTGATCGGGCCGTCGGGTCTTCGATCCGACGGAGTTCTACGGAACACAACCAGCCGGGGACCGGTGCTGTCATCACCGAATGGTCCCGGAAATCACGGTCGTCGATGTGCCGCACCTTCGCCGAACTCGACTACAGCCCACTGGTGGAATCCGGTCGCGTTCCCGCCATGGTCACCCTCACGTACCCCGGCGACTGGGAAGCAGTTGCCCCCGACGGGGCCAGCGTTAAGCGACACATGGTGTTGTGGCGCAAACGCTTTCAACGCGAGTATGGCGAGCAGGCCCGCTACATCTGGAAGCTGGAGTTCCAGCGCCGAGGCGCTCCGCACATTCACCTGTGGATGGCGCCGCCGATCTCGCCGGGTCGCTCGGGCCGCGGCTTTGCGCAGTGGCTGTCGGACACATGGGCACATGTTGTGGATCATCCTGACGCGGAGCAGAAGGCTCGTCATCGGCTCGCCGGCACCGCTATCGACGTGCGGAACGGGCTGAAGGCCTGCGACCCCAAGCGGTTGGCCATCTACTTCACCAAGCATTCATCGCCAAACATGAACGGTGACAAGGAATACCAGAACGTCGTGCCCGAACTGTGGCGACAGCCGGGCCGCGGCCCTGGCCGATTCTGGGGCGTGTACGGACTCAAGAAGGCCGTCGCCGTCGTCGAGGTCGCTCAGGACGCATACCTGGCCGCGCGCCGGATCATGCGGCGGTGGTCACGCAACCAACCGGTTTATGGCAATTCGACTGGTCGCTTCCCCACTGCCGTGCTGCCGCGCACGGCCATTCGCCTGGTTCCGCGCGTTGACCGTGACTCGGGCCGAGTGGCTCACCGTCGGGTGCGGCGACGCCGAACACTTTGCGACCAAGGCGGATTGGCTGGCGGGTACGCCCTTGTGAATGACGGTCCAGCGTTCGCTTCGCATCTTGCGACCGCATTGTCGGGCCGCCGGCGGTAGTGCACGACTTCAAAGTCACCGTTGCGGTTGTTCTTACGAAATCAGTTTCGTTTGGGCGTAGCTATCCGGTTCCATCGCCCCCTACGGTTCCAGTTATGACTACTCCTCCGTTCGTGGTCCGTGTTTCCGGGCCACCGCCGTCCTGGCGACGCTGGCTGCTCAGCGCGCTATACAACTTCGACCGACACACGATTTATGACTGGGCCGGCCTGATGGCAGGCCATCTTCGGCGGCCCGACGGCGTCACCGCGATGCAAACCGCTCGCTACACCGTTGACGTCCTGCTACTCGTCGACGATCTCAGGCTCGCGACCGCGAATCTTTCTGCACGCGGTCATCTCGCGGCCCGTCCCCAATTGGTAGACGCTGACCGCAGTCTGAAGAACGCCCTCGATCGACTGTCCGAAGCGCGCAACCAACTACTGAAAGCCGCTGGCGCCGAACATGTTACCGACGATTAGTTAGAGCGGATACGCGCTCGTGAACGACGGTCCAGCGTTCGCCATCCAGCTTGCGCGCGATCAGTTAGCCGCACTGGACACTCGCCCTACTTGCGGAACCTTGTTCGAACAGCGTCCTTAAGGCCAGCGGTCTTGTCGTTGGCCGCATCGGTTACGTGGGCTGCTCTGTCCTTTGCTACTCCAGCCAGCTGCGCGACCTTGCCTTTGGCTGCGGTGGCCCCGTTCGACCCGGTCGCCAGCGCTTTATCCACCACCTCGCTCGCGGCCTGGCTCCATCGCTTCGCATCGGTGGTCGCATCGGCGGACTCGATGCCGAAGCGGTCGCGAAATGTCACCACATCCGTCGCGATCTCTTTGCTCGACCGAACGGCCGCTGGCGCGTCGCGCGGATTGAGCAACACTTTGGAGTTCGCGCTGCGGATCGTCTCATTCATCTGGGTCAGTAGGCGGGCGGTGCTGCTCGAGATCAGGTCCAGCCGCTTTTGACGAGCTTTGGCGAGGCCCAGACGGTGACTGTCGAGATCCTGGGGTGCGGAGTCGAGTACACGGTCAAGTTCCAGCATGGCCATGCCGTCCTGGAGATGAAAACAGCGCGCTATCACCGCTAGCCACTCACGCACCGCGGGTTCTGCCTCCTTCGTGGCCTTAGCGATCTTGCCCGGGTTGTTGCCTTGCGTCTCCAACATCCCGGCAATGCCGTCAAGCTGACGTATCGCGTACGCCTGGGTTTCCACGAGCACCGAGGTACTTGACTGGATCTTTGACCAAGTGATCTCCGAGACGCGCCCGACCTGGTTACGGACAGTCAGTGCTTCCTCGATGAGGAGGTCGGCGGCGATAATCTTGGCGAGAACCGCATCTTTCTGATTGCGCAGGATGTTGTCGACCTTCGCGTTGATCTCCTGGAGATACTCAACGATCTGATCCATCTGCTGCTGCATTGCCTGCTGCTGCATCATCGCCGACAGCGCGGACAGCGCCATCGGCCCGCTAAGTAGTGCCGTCGGCGCCTGAGCGATCTGAAGCCACTGCTTGACCTCACCAGGCTTCCCGATCATCGCGTGACTGACGCCCGGCGTTTTGGTCGCCATCAGGCCGTACTGCTTGACGGCCTGGGCAGACTCCGCAGTCAGCTTGACCCAGCGGCCCGAGTTCGCGGCAACCTCCGAGCCGACGCGCAGTGCCGTCCCACCGGTACCGGCGAACGACGAGAGACGGCGGACATCCAGCTCCTTCGAGGGCGCCCTACTGAGGCCTTGGTCGAGTAGGAAGCGCTCAACATCGGATGAGTCCCCGATCACGGCCAAACCGTCGCCGTCGGTTACCAGTTCGATCTCGTTGCCCATCGTCTCTCCGTTTGAAATGAACGCCATCGGATGCCGCTCGGTTCACCTCGCCAGACGCTACCGGTGGACACCGACCACCGGGGCAATTGAGACTTGTCGCTGGCATCGCTCTACGCGTTTCAACGCCCTGCGCAGCGCTCCGCGAACTCTGATCGGTTGGGGCGTAGCTGTACTGCGAATCCGGACCGTAGGTTCCGAACATGACTGCTTCTCCGGCACAATTTTGTTCACCCGCACGATGGCCATCAGCCTGGCAACGCTGGGTGCTCAACGCGCTCCACGGTTTCGACATGCGCACCATCGACGACTGGACGGCAATGATGACAGTCCACCTCGAACGATCCGGCGGCGCCACCCCAATGCAAACTGCTCGCCATACCGTCGACGCACTGCTTTATGTGGAGAGACTCAGGCGTGCGACCGCGATCCTTGCCGCCCAGGGGAACCCTGCGGCTCGCTACCAGTTGGCCGATGCCGCTCTCGACCTGAGGTCCGCTCTCGACAGGCTTTACGAGGCACGCGACGAGCTGCTGCGAGCCGCTGGCGCCGACCGCGTTGCTGATGAATAGCGGTGAGCGGCTGTCCGTTTTGCGGAACGAATTCGCGCCACAAGCACGTGCCCACTGAACGAGACGACAAAAGCGAGTGGTCTTTGAGGACGTGTGCTGCGCCAGCTTGCAGGTGGTGCGACGTTCACCCAGTTTCGTAACTTTCGTAACTCTGCTACGCTTGGTCGAGTTCCAGCGGTGAGACGAAAGGAAGTGAGACCCATGAGCAGCGCCGCCGCGGAGATTGTTAACCCGGTTCCGGCCGATGCCAATGGGCTCGCCGATGTCCTCAGCTTCATCGAGGCGCATGAGGCCCGTCACGGGGCCTCACCTGAACCTGCGTTCTTCCTTTCCGGCGCGGGCGAACACGATCGTGTCGAACTGACCGAACAGCTATACGACGTTCTCAAGCGTGCCGCCCACGCACTCAGTCACGGCCAGTCGATCAGCATCCTGACCCGCGACCAGGAAATCTCCACCCAGCAAGCCGCTGAGATCCTCGGTCTGAGCCGTCCCACGGTGGTTCGCCTCATCGATGACGGCGAGTTAGACGCCCACGTGCCCGGCACGGTCCGACGCAAGCTGCGGCTTGCCGACGTCCTCGCCTACCGCGAGGAGCTTCACGCCCGACGCAACCGGTTCATCGCCGAGAGCTCGGAGGAGTTCGCAGATGCCGACGCCGACGAGGTCGCCGAGTTGCTCGCCGAGGCAAAACGCAAGCGTTGATCGCCCGCGGAGTCTGAGAGACTCGCCCACGTGTATCGCGCTGTTCTCGACACCTGCACCCTTGTGCCGAGCCTTCAGCGCGACTTCCTGTTGCAGCTGGCCGCTGAGGAGGCGTACTCGCCGTTGTGGGGGTCTGGGATCCTCTTCGAGCTGGACTACGTATTGGCCGGCCTGCACGACACGCGCGGGATCAGCGATAGCGCAAGTCGCCGTCAGCACCTTTTCGATCAGCTGAAGGATTCATTTCCAGGCTCAGAGGTTCACGCACCCAAAGACCGCGACTACAGCTACGGCCTCAATGATCCCGATGACGGCCACGTCGCCCACGCGGCGATCATCGGCAAAGCCGACGCCATCGTCACCGATGATCGCCGGGCCGGGTTCAGCACAGCAAGCGTGCTCTCGGAGGCCGGCATCGAGACCGTGCACCCACATCAGTTCGCCGCCAACACAATGTCAGCGCACCCCGCATGCGGGAATCCGCGCGTTTGCGAGAGATGTCGAATCGCCGCAGCAACCCGCCACAGACCCCGAAACAGATCCTCGAACTGCTGGTGACGCGGTATGACATGACCGAGGTCGCCGAGATCCTGCCGCTGCTGGCGGAAGGCCCCCAGCGACGCGGCTGACGAACAGGTGCGCCCGCGCTCCGCGACGCGCTGGCCAGCCTCATCGCCGATAAGGCAAGCGGCTTTGATGCACTCTCGATTCACCCGTAAGACCAGCACCAACTTGGCTAAACTCAGCCAAACCCGGTTACATCCGGGATCTCGTCGACGCGGAGGTTCACATCGGTATGCCTGAGCCCTGGTTGTCGGCCGACGACATCTCAGCTCACCTCGGCGTCACGAAGGACACGGTCTACGCGTGGATCGCCGACAAAGCGATGCCTGCGCACAAAGTTGGTCGCCTCTGGAAGTTTCAGGCGAGCGAGGTCGACGACTGGGTCCGAAGCGGGGGGGCCGAGACGACGGGCGAGGCGAATTCTCCAACCTAAAGCAGCTTCAGATCTTGTCGGTCGGTCGCGCTACCTTGATCGACTTGCCAGTAGCCGGACCGGAAAGGAGCGCCGATGATGACAGCCACACAGCGATACGCGCTTTCGTTCACCAGCGGTTCACTGCTGACCCAGGAAGCCCTCATCGCTGCACCGATCTACCTGCGCGAACGTGATTGGGCTACGACCCGCGCACGGATCAGGGACGAAAACCTACTCCAGGCCCGCGTCGCTCGATCAAACACCCGCATGCTGGGCGAGCTTATTCCGCGGCTGCAAGTACTCACCGACGCCGAGCTCCAGATCGTCGCAGACGGAACGTCAACTGAACGCGGTCACCTAATGTGGGCGTCGGCTTGCCGTCGATACTCATTAATCGGGGAGTTTGCCGAGGAAGTGCTGCGCGAGCGGTTCCTCACTCTGGCCGGCAATGTGACGTACGAGGAGTTCGACTCCTTTTACCGCGGCAAGGCCATTTGGCACGACGAACTGGATGAGGTCACGGACCTGTCGTATCAGAAGGCCCGACAGGTTGTCTTCAAGATGATGGTCGATGCCGGCCTCCTAACCAAGCAGGGCTTGATCGAGCCGACTTCGCTTTCGATACGTGTCGCTGACTGTCTCCGACACCGCACGCCGAGCGACATCCGATTCTTTCCGACGAAGGCGGCATGATGACGATGTCAAACCGGACCACGCTGGCACAGCAGGAAGAACATCTCTTCCAAGTGCTTAAAAGCGAGCGCTTCCTCAAGATGCAGGGCCTGGGCAATGAGGTCGCTCACTTCATCTACGACTACGACCCATCTTGGGCTCTCGACGTCGCGCAGGCCAAGAAGCGAATCAAAACCAAGCTCGAGACCGAAGAGGGCATAAAGGTTCTCGAAATCAACCTCTACGACCTCTGCGTCGAACTGCTGAAGCAACGCAACGTCTGGGATCGCGTCCTCGCCGCTGAGCCGTCGATGGATAAGCCCGACTTCCTCAAGATGCTGCAGAACATGCTCGATCCCCAAATGCATCTTGCACCGGCCATCAAAGCACGCATCAGCAGCGAGACATTCCAAATCTTGTTCCTGACCGGAGTCGGTGAAGTTTTCCCCTTCGTTCGCTCGCACACCGTGCTCAACAACCTTCAGACCGTGGTCTCCGACTGGCCGATGCTGATGTTCTTCCCCGGCAAGTACGACGTGTCCGCCACGCAGGGCTCAGCGCTCGTCCTTTTTGGCCAGCTCAAGGACGACTCCTTCTACCGCGCCAAGCGCATCCTCGATCAGGAAGCATGACCGATGAAACTCAATGAAATCTTCCTTAAGGACGTCAACCGCTCGATCGAGGGCGTGGTCAAGGCCGACGACGTCGATCACCTAGGCGTTGAGGTCGAGGAGTATGTCTTCACCAACGACGCTGCCAAAAGCGTCGGTCCGTTGCTTGAGGAATACACCAACTACACGAACGCAAATGGCGTTTGGATCTCTGGCTTTTTCGGCTCAGGTAAGTCCCACCTCCTGAAAATGCTTGCCCATCTTCTCGGAGACGTTGAGGGCCAAGCTTTCCCGCGAAGCAAGGTCAGTGACAGCTTCCTCAGCAAGACCGATGATGCGATGCTGACCGCTTCGCTGAAGAAGGCCGCAATAATTCCGGCGAAGAGCCTGCTGTTCAACATCGACCAAAAGGCGACGCTGATCGCCAAGGATCAGAGTGATGCGCTGCTCAAGGTCTTTGTGAAAGTTTTTGACGAAAGCCGCGGCTACTTCGGCAACGACGGCGCTGTCGCGCGCTTCGAAGAAGACCTCGACAAGCGCGGCCAATACGAAGCGTTCAAGGCGGCATTTGAGAAGCTGGCCGGCATCGCCTGGGAGCAAGGACGTGAGCAGACAGCTCTCGAAGCCCACCACATCGACACGGCATTCGCAGAGATCAACGGCGGGGCGAACCCCGGAATCATCGCGCAGTACCAAAAGTCGTACGCCGTGTCGATCGAAGACTTTGCTACCTCAGTCAAGGCGTGGATTGACTTGCAGGAGCCTGGTTACCGTCTCAACTTCTTCGTCGACGAGGTCGGTCAGTTCATCGCTGACGACGTGAAGCTCATGCTCAACCTGCAGACCATTGCCGAGTCCCTCAACACAAAATGCAAGGGCCAGTCATGGGTCTTCGTAACGTCCCAGGAAGACATGGACAAGGTCGTCGGAGACCGAACCAGAGAGCAGGGCAACGACTTCTCCAAAATCCAGGCGCGGTTCAGCGCCAAGGTGAAGCTGACAAGTCAGGATGTCGAAGAAGTCATTAGCAAGCGCCTCTTGGAGAAGAACGACGCGGGCGCGGCCGAACTCAAAGCGATCTACGTCGAGGACTCCGCGAACTTCAAGACGATCTTCGACTTCGTCGATGGCGCAAAGACTTACCGCAATTACGTCGATGAAAACCGTTTCATCAACACCTATCCGTTCGTGACCTACCAGATCCCGATGTTCCAGGCCGCGATCGAAGGTCTGTCTGATCACAACATGTTCGAAGGGAAGAACAGCTCGGTCGGCGAGCGTTCGATGCTCGGTGTCGTCCAGGAGGTTGCCAAACACATTGGCGGCGAGCAGGTAGGATACCTGGCCACCTTTGACCAGATGTTCGCCGGCATCAGCGCGGCGCTCAAGTCTGCCGCCCAGAGTGCCGTCCTGCAGGCGGAGAAACACCTTCCCGATCCAGCCTCCGAAGTGACGATTATCGCGAACCGCCTGCTCAAGGCACTGTTCCTGGTCAAGTACGTCGACACCTTCAAAGCGACGCCACGCAACCTCACCGTGCTCGTTTACGACCGCTTCGGTTTAGACCTCAAATCGTTAGGCGCCTTGGTACAGGAAGCGCTCAACTTGCTGGAAACGCAGTCGTACGTACAGCGCAACGGCAACATCTACGAGTACCTCACCAACGAGGAACAGGAGATTGAGAAGGAGATCAAAGGCGTCGACATCGACTCGGCTGAGGTGTCCAGCAAGCTCTTTAAGTACATCTCGGCCGACATCCTGAAGACCAACAAAATGAAGTACGTGAAGAACGGCCAGGACTTCGCCTTCGGGTACAAGCTCGATGACATCGTCCAAGGCAGCCAGCGCGAGCTGACCGTCCACTTCATCACCCCAGAGACGAGTTACACCGACGACGAAATCAAGATGCAAAGCGCGGGTAAAGATGAGCTTCGCGTCTTCCTTGGTCGCGACAAGCGATTGCTCGCCGACCTACGCCTCTTTATGAAGACCGAGAAGTACACGAAGCAACGCACAAACTCCGGCGCCACACCGTCAATGCTTGCAATCCTTCAAGCCAAGCAGCTGCTCAACGCCGACCGCGAGAAGGAGCTTATCGAGAGGCTGCGCCAGGCAGTCGGGAACGCACAGATGATCATCAATGCCTCTGAAGTCACATCGAGCTCTCATGAGGCACTGACGCGCGTAGCTGATGGCTTCCAAGAACTCGTCAGCCGCACCTATACAAGTCTGGGACTTCTTGGCGGCAAAACCTTTTCGGAGCAGCAGGTAGCTGGTGCCGTTCAGAACGACCAGGGTCTGTTCGGTGCCGAGAACTTGTCGACATTGACATCGCCTGGGGCCGAGATGGAGTCGTGGATCATCTCCCAGACAAACCTCGGCGAACAGGTAACAGTCAAGAAGATCGTCGGCCGCTTCGAGTCAAAGCCATATGGCTGGAACCTCGGTTCGATTGAAGTTGTGCTGGGCTGGCTGGTCGGGACCGGAAAGATAGCCCTCAGCGTCGACGCCACCCCGGCCGTACGCACTGAAGCGGCGGCGCTGATCAAGAATACCGCCAAGCAGCAGCACACCGTTGTCGCTCCGCAAAAAGCTTACGATGCAACGAAAGTGGCAGCATTCAAGAAGTTCTGCACGGAATTCTTCGACGAAGGCGCAGTGCCGAGCGACCCTGCGGAACTCGCTCGGTTCGGCAAAGACAAGCTCGCAGCCAAACGTGAGGAACTCAACGCACTCGTCAGCGCCAGCCGGTACCCGTTCGTCAGCCGACTCTCAGCAGTCGCAGCGCTTCTAGACCAAGTCATCGGAAAGCCCGTCGACTGGTACCTTGCCGAATTCAGTGCCGCCGACGAACTCCTTGAGGCGAAGGGAGACTTAATCGACCCGATCAAGGCCTTCCTCAAGGGTCAGCAAGCCAAAATCTTCGACGAGGCGGTCGCGCTGCTCACCGCCAATGCGGGCAACCTCGACTACCTCCCCGAAGGCAGTGCCGACAATGTCAAGACGCTCCTTGCGGATCCGAATGCCTTCCGGGGCAACAAGATGAGCCAACTCAAGGCAGCGTCGGACACCCTCAAGGCTCTGCTTGATGGCAAAGTGACCAGTGCCCGCATGGCAGTAAAAAGCGAGGTCGAGGCCAAGCTTGAAAGCCTGTTGCAGGAGCACTTCTACACGGCTGCATCGGCGGATGCCCAACAGGCGGCAGTCAACACAGTAAACACGCTTGTGTCGACGGTCGACAGTGAGAACCTCATCGCCGTCGTTCGACAAACTGGTATTCAGTTCGAGTCCATCACCTATCCGGCCCTGATCGACCAACTCACCAAGTCCGCTGACCCCGGCGGAAAGCCGCAGAAGCCTACGGTCGCCGTCGCCAGCATAAAGGCGACGGGAGGCCCGGCCATTATCGAAACCGAGACTGACGTCGACGCGTACCTCGCCGCACTTCGGGTCTCCCTCGTGCAGGCGATCAAAGAGAACCGGATTTCAAGCTGATGGAGACTGCACCACTCAAGGCATTCGCGACGTCAGCTCGTACCGAACTGATCCGCGAAGTCACTGCGCGAATCACGGCCGTCCTATCACAAGGATCGCCCGAGCGAGTCGAAAGTCCCACGACAGTCGCCGGTCTGGAGAAAGCAGTCGCCGCTGCTGGAGGCGGCGACAAAGGCAAGGAGCATGTGGCAGACAAAGTCGCCTACACATGGTTCAACCGCATCATTGCCCTTAGGTTCATGGACGCCAACGGATACACGGGTATCGGTGTGGTGTCACCAGCCGCCGATCAAGTCGGCCAACCCGAGGTGCTTGCTGCAGCTAAACGTGGACAGATCGACAAAGAGGTCGTTTTGAACGATCACACCATGGCCGCCGTCGTAGGCTTGCTTAATGGCACAAGGCAGCCACGCTCGGGGGTTGACGCCCAAGCAGAGGCATACTCGCTGCTCCTCGCCGCCTATTGCCGATTCTGGCACAACGCGATGCCCTTCATGTTTGAGCGCCAGGGCGATTTCACTGAGCTATTGATCCCAGCCAACTTGTTGGCCGGCGACTCGGTGCTCAACCGTTCGGTTGACGTTCTGACCGAGGAAGGCTGCAAGGACGTCGAGGTCATCGGCTGGCTCTACCAGTTCTACATTTCGGAGCGCAAAGGCGAGGTCTTCGCCGGATTCAAGAAAAGCAAGAAGGCCGCCGGCGCGAATGAAATCCCCGCCGCTACACAACTTTTCACTCCGCACTGGATCGTGCGCTACCTCGTCGAAAACTCAGTTGGCCGACTGTGGATGCTGAACCGGCCGGATTCCAGCCTCGTCAACAAAATGGACTACTACATCGCGCCAATCGACGAAGAAGAGAACTTCCTCAAGATCGCCAGGCCCGAGGAACTGAAGATCATCGACCCAGCCTGCGGCTCGGGACACATGCTGACCTACGCGTTCGATCTCCTGTACGCGATCTACGAGGAGGAGGGGTACGCGCCGTCCGAGATTCCTGGCTTGATCCTCGCGAACAACCTGTACGGCACCGAGATCGACTCGCGAGCTGGGGCTCTCGCTGCTTTCGCTCTGACCATGAAGGCCGTCGCCAAGCGCAAGCTCTTCTTCAAGGATCCGATTGGGCCAAATATCTGCGTGCTGGACCCGATCAGCTTCACGCCGGACGAGATCACCTTCCTGTCCACTCGCGGTGGCGACCAGTATGCCGAGGAGACCTTCTGGAATCAGTTCGAGCACGCGGACACGTTCGGCTCCCTCATCCGCCCCGACGCCGAGCTGACCGTCCGCCTCAAGCGGCACATTGCGCAGCTCGACGACGGCGGGGACATCTTCTTAGCGGACTTGCTCGACTTGGCCGGGCGGGTTATCAAACAGGCCGAGTACCTCACAAATCAGTACTCAATTGCGATTGCGAATCCGCCATATATGGGTGGCGGAAACATGAGCCCTCTTCTATCCGAGTTCGCCAAGAAAGCATTTCCCACGAGCAAGGCCGATCTCTTTGCGATGTTCATCGAGCGGTGCACTGCTCTAGTGTGCGATCACGGTGCGGTTGCTATGATCACTATGCAGTCATGGATGTTCTTGTCCAGCTTCGAAAATCTGCGCGAGCAGGTCCTCGCTACGTCGCCGATACGCGCGATGGCCCATCTTGGAACGGGGGCATTCGAGACCATCGGCGGAGAGGTCGTGAGCACTGCGGCGTTCGTACTCGGCCACAGCGATGACCGGACCAAGCGTGCTGGCTACGTGCGCCTCGTTGATCTTCCGCTGTCGCAGAAACCTATGGCGCTTCGGAATGCGGCGAGATCTCCCAATTCAGAATCTCGCTACGACGTTGCTCCCGCAGACTTCGCCGAAATCCCTGGGTCCCCAATCGCTTACTGGCTCTCTCCAGCTACACGTGCAGCCTTCCGCGATGCTAGGTACATCGGAGATGTTTGCAGCATCCGAGAGGGGATCAATACCGGAAACAACGTTTTGTTCCTACGCCGCTGGTGGGAGGTTCCGTATGCCCACATCTCCTTCGACCGCACAACCAACGGAGAACAGTCACAGCGTTGGGTGCCGCACAAGAAGGGTGGCGGATTCCGGCGGTGGTCTGGCAACGAAGAGTACGTCCTTGACTGGGGAAGCTCCGGCGTCGAGATCCACCGCTACCACGATGTTCCGCTGAGCACAAACGGTGCGCCCATGCGCGGCAAGGCGTTCTTTTTCCATCAGTCGCTGTCGTGGAGTCGGATCAGTACTTCTGACTTCTCGATCCGGTTTTATAGCTCAGGCTTCTCCTATGACTCCACGGCGCCCTCAATCTTCGGCAGGGAGCCGGACCTGGAGCTTCTGCTGGGGTTGCTAAACAGCGTCGTAGTCGCCCACCTCCTTCACGCCATGAGCCCGACCCTCGACTATCGAATCACGGCACTCAGTCGGATTCCGTTGCCTAGGTCCCCGCGTGACGTGGACCTTTCGGCGGTCGCGGAACTCGTTCGCTTGGCTCGGAGCGGAGGAATTGTCAAGACCTGTGGATCGGGGTGTTTCAGGCGACCTCCGTTCCGGTGTGCTGATCGCTGTCTGAGGGCGGTTGCGGTGGGGTGATGTCGGTGGGGCGTTCGAGCAGTTTGCCTTTGTGG
>Ga0209023_10005791_pt1 | contig 13315 bp, 11 predicted proteins | sample LakOneMetagenome_FD_187468 | JGI IMG/M metagenome (GOLD analysis project Ga0209023, IMG submission 187468) | Freshwater and sediment microbial communities from Lake Erie, Canada (SPAdes) (version 2) | ecosystem: Environmental > Aquatic > Freshwater > Lentic | place: Lake Erie, Canada... | reverse complement strand
GAAGCGGTTCGGGCAATCGACGAACGTGTCGGCGAGCGCCTTGAAGCGCAGGGGATCGTGCCGCTATCGCGCTATCCCGCCAAATTTGCCTCTGGCCCCAAAGGGCTCAATGCCACCCTTCATGCCATGCAGCGCCAGAACAATGCCGTCACGCTGTCGACGCACGCCCACCTGGTCGAACGCGAGAATAAGACACCGATCTACAAGCGCACCGCTGACCGCCGCTCGATTACGACAACCAATCACAAGGAACTGACGCGCGAAGGCCGCGCCGTTGGGGTTCTACTTCAAAGCCGGCAGCCTCGCGACTTCATGCACCTTCTTCTTTCCGGTCCGGCAAACGTCGATCGGGACAAATTCATCGAAGCTGCCGGCGATTTTCTTGGCTCGCAGTTTCATGGGCACCGCTATGCCTATGCGGTCCACAATCGCCATGAGATGGCCAAGCATCCACATGTACACGCCATCGTCAGCCTGAAGGGCCCCGGCAAGACTCGCCTCAATCCCAACATTCGCGATTTTACCGAATGGCGCGAGCGGTTTACCGACAAGGCTCGCGACCACGGCCTGACCATCGATCATCAGAAGCGGTTGGATCGCGCCGGTCCTCCTCCCGTCAAACGCTGGGAGTGGGAAATGTTCCGCCGCATGGGCGCCTACACGCCGCCCAATGTCATGACCAGGGTCATGAACAAGATCCGTGACACACCGACAGCGCCAACGTTGCAGGCGGGCATCGACCGCTTCAACACATCGAAGGATGCTCTCAGTCGTGTCATCGACATGCTAGACACGATCGGCAAGGACCGTTCGCAGCCGAGCACAGCTCGCGAGCTGACCAAGGATCTGACGATCGGATTGCGGCGCGAATATCGCCGCCTGGAAGATGCCGTCACGCACGGTGAACCGCCTTCGCACGGGAAAGGAGAAATCCATATGCTGCGCAACACCCCCATCACTCCCAATCAGGCAAAGACCGCGATGGATGCGATCGCCACCTCGGCGGCTGCCGTCGCAAAGGCAATCACCAATCCCGCCGAACGCGCGATCTTCGAATCCGCGACGCTGGTCATTGACAAGGTCGTCAAGCTTCAGCTCGATTCCCGCATCGCCAAGGGCAAGGAGCGGAACAACGACAAAGGCTCGAGCGCGACATCGACCAAATCGGCCGCCGGCCGCGACGCCGTGCTCGAGAAGGGTGAGATCGACCGCACCTCGACCAATCGCAGCGCCGACGTTTCGCGGATTGCCCAGGCCAATCAGGGCAGGGCGGCTGTCGATGATCGCAACGAGCGTGGCCGCGATCGAGGGAAAGAACGCGAACAGGAAAAGCAGACCGAGCGTCAGATCCCGTCCCGCGTCGTTCTGACTCCTCCGAAAGACCGGGATCGCGGCGATCGTAGCCGGTAGAGCAGGGGAATATGCTTCTGGTGACAAGCCGATCGATCTGGCCCCGTCATCGTTCGCTGGCGGAGCCGATTTCGCCGTCATGACCGTCCGGCGCGCAATGTTCTGGAGCGCCTTGCCGGGCCTGATCCTTGCCGGCTTTGCCTTGTCGGTTCTCGCGAACTCCCGCGACCCGTCCGCGAACCCAACAGAACGCTGCACTCTTTATTTTTCTGGTGGCGTTACCCTTGCTGATGTGCCTGTCGCCAGAACGCCGACACAGATGGCCCAAGGGCTCATGTTTCGCGGTGACGTCGGTCCCGGAATGCTCTTTTCGTGGTCTTCAGCCGAACAGCGCGTATTCTGGATGCACAACACGCCCACACCGCTTTCCGTTGGCTTCATCTCGGCTGATGGTACGCTGTTCTCCATCGAGGATATGGCGCCGAAGACCGACGATTATCATTATTCTTCGGCGCCGGCGTCAGATGCACTGGAACTCGCCCGGGGCGAATTTGCTCAAATAGGCTTGATGCCGGGTTCCCGTTTGCTGCGCCGGGAATGCGATTCTGACCAATATCACCTTCCGTCGTAATCAGATTCCCGCCTTGCAGTCCGACGAAGCGAAGATATGAAACCATTTATGCTGAAATCTGGACTCTTTTTGATTCTATCCACCCTGTCTTTCTGCGAGGTCTGCCTTGCGGACGGGATGGAACTGCCGCCCTCGTCGATCGCTGCGGCTTCGCCTCAATGGGTTGCCAGCAGCGGAGACAAATCGTCGACCGATGCGATGGTAGACATCGGCACGATGCGACAGGTTGGTGATGCTCTGGTGGTAGAAACCCGGTGGCCCTACATGCCGGCATCATATGGTCCTGAAGAATCCGACAAGGAGCACATCATCTGCCATGCGGATCACGCGATCTCGTTTGCGGTCGAGATCGGCTATGTTTCGGACGATGGGCAGTACCACGTCAAGGAGACTTACGATCCGGCAAGAGAGCGTGAGAAGGCCGAGCAGCGGGATGCCGAGATAGCGAAAATTGGCGGCGGATTTTCATCCTATGGACGAGATCCGCGCAGCTTGGCGTGTTGGGCAGCCGCCCGCAAATGCGCCGGCCAGTCTTTCACATGGCCACCGCCGCTCAACGAAACACCGCTCGAATATTCCGACCGCGCCCGCAAAATGAACAGCGACTACAACAGTGCATTCGTGCCGACGTGCACGCTCGAGTGAAGCATGAAAGTGTCATCTGGCCAGTTTGACCTTTTCGATGAAGCGCCAGGCTACAGGGAGGTCCCGCGCGCCAGGCTGAAAGCACGTCAGGTCAGAGTGCGTGCAGAACAGGATCGCGGCTGGGATGCCGAGGCAGCGATGCGGCGTCTCGAAGAGAGCGGCGACTATCGCGTTCTCCGGCGGTTAGTGCCTCGTCCGATCATTCTACAATCTCAAAGCGCCTTTCCCAGACTGGCTGTTCTGGTCGATACCGAAACCACCGGCCTGCAGCATACCAGGGACGAAGTTATCGAGATCGGTGCCGTGGCCTTCACCTATGACGATGAAGGGAAGGTTGGAGATGTCGTCGGTGTTTACAGTGGTCTGCGCCAACCCTCGTCATCCATTCCGCCGGAGATCACCCGACTGACCGGTATCACCGACGAGACGGTCGCCGGGCAGACAATCGATATTGCATCTCTCGATGCGCTGATCGAACCGGCTGACCTGATCATCGCCCATAATGCCGGCTTCGATCGTCCGTTCTGCGAGAAGCTCTCGCCGGCCTTTATTCCGAAGGCTTGGGCCTGCTCGGTTTCGGAAATCCGTTGGGCCGATCGCGGTTTCGAGGGTAACAAGCTCGGCTATCTGGTTGGCCAATCGGGCTTGTTCCACGAAGGACATCGGGCGACCGACGATTGCCACGCTCTGCTGGAGGTTCTGTCTCGACCGACCGATGACGGTACAACGCCGTTTTCCGAATTGCTCCGATCAAGCGCTTGCGCTCGAGTTCGGATATTCGCCGGGAACGCACCTTTCGATATGAAGGACCACCTCAAGGCGCGTGGGTATCGCTGGTCGGACGGTAGCGACGGTCGGCCGAAGGCCTGGTGGATCGAGCTCGATGAAGAGCTTTATGACGCCGAGCTCTCATATCTGCGAAAGGAGATTTATCGCTGGGACGATGCCGAACCGCTGTCCGTCCGCCTGACAGCACAGGACCGGTTTCGATAGCCAGTAGTTGGATCGGACATGCCGGCTAGGGTATCGAGGTAACCGCTCAGTACAGTCTTCCAGGCGCGTGCATTAAAATCAGACGGCTTGCCGCTTTAGATCGGTCGGCAATCTGACGTCGGTAGAGTGGCGGGACATCGCGACAGAACACCCATCTGTCCAAGGTAGCCAAAGGGTGAAGTCAACTTCGGCTTTCTTTCCCTATTGCGGCAGGAGGCAGCCTTAGGGAAGCAATTCTCCAATTTAATACAACCGATGTTTGCGCAAGATAAGAATGCGACATCGCCGGCAAGTTAGAAATGCGACACCGTTCCCGTCACTTGCCACGCTCATTCATAATGTTAGAATTAGGGTGTGGTGGGCTTTCGCCCCTTCGCTTAGAAGCTCAGTCGAACCCGGACGATCAATGACCAACTCGTCCGGGTTCTTCTATGTCTCAACGGAGCACCCGATCGGGCGTCAGCTGGTCGGGGTTGCGCAGCCCGATCGGGTGCGTTCTAGCTAGACTCCCGGCTTTAGCTTTGAGAGCCCGTGTTGTTATTCCGCCGCAAGCGTCCGCTGAAAAGCCTCTATCTTAGCCAATGCCTTTTCTCGCTTGGCGATCACCTTAGGATCATTCATGAAATCGACCCTGCGCCCAGGTTTGCGGCCGCGCTTCTGATAGCCGTTGCCAACCGCACCATCGGGAATGCCAAACAGATGATTGTCCTGGCCTGTTCGCCGAGGAGCGTGCTGGCTGCGTCGAACTTCCCGCTCATCTTGCCTGTCGGCGATCCAGGTTAGAACCTCGTCCAGACGTTTGTGCTCGACAATCTCGGAACGATTGACGGCCTGGAGCTTGTCGAATGTCGTGTAGGGCAGGGCGATACCCTCATGGATAATCTCCAGACGAGCATCCGGATAGTCGCAAACAATAACCTTCGAACCAGCGGCACTTCTCGCGAATGCCGTCGGCTCCAGTATGAACAGCACCTTGTCGTAGCGCAGCGTCAAAGCCTGGGAGAGCTTTCGCACCTCCTTGTGGCACATGGCTGCGTCGAGATCCTCATGCTCGGTTAGTGGTCGATGAAGATCCTTAGAATTGCGCGGCAATTTGGCGAAGCGCCTGTTGAAATCCTCCATGAACTCCTCGACGAAGGTATTGGCAGCATCGATCGTGTTGATGCCACGCAGTCTGAGTTCCTTCACCAGCCGGTCTTGAAGTGTGCGGTTTGCTCGTTCGACCCGGCCCTTCGCCTGGGGCGTGTTGGCGCATATGATGTCGATGTTGAGTTCGTGCAGCGCGCGGCCATATTGCGTGAGTTCGCTGGTGCGATCCTTCTTCGACCCGTGCGTCGCTCGAAAGATGCCATGCTTGTCGCTATAGAAGGCGATCGGTTTGCCCCAGCGTTGAATGTAGCCGGTAGTCGCTCGAAAATAGTCAAAGGTGTTCTCCGATCCAGCAAATCTCAACTGGAGAAGTTTGCCGGTAGCGTCGTCGATGAATACGAGGAGGGCGCATTTAGGCCCTCGATCCTCGAACCACCAGTGATGCGACCCGTCGATCTGCACGAGTTCGCCAAAACAGTCGCGCCGGCTGCGTGGCTGGTGGATCTGCGCCTTGCGAGCATGGCGAGACAGCCAGATGCCGGATTCCGTCATCCACTTCCGTAACGTCTCTTTGCTGACGGCGATCCGATGGCGCTCTAAAAGCTTCTCGCCCGCGAGTGTCGGACCGAAATCGTGGTAGTGGTCCCGCACCAGGGTGAGCACCAGATCCTTCAGCTCTTGGCTATGGCGTCGATTACTCGGTTGACCGCGCTTCTTTGAAACCAATCCGGCGGCACCATCTTGGTCGTATGCCTGCAGCAGCCGGTGAACTTGGCTTCGACTGATCCCGAGAATCTCGGCGGCATGAACGACGCTCAAACGCCGATCGCGAACCCGTTGCACGGCTTCAAGGCGGCTAAGTTCCTTGTCTGACATGGTGATGAGAAAACGCATGACAACGCGCTACTCCAAGACGCCTGGCCTGTTGGTCCTTAGGCATGGGTTGAAGTGATGTTGCGTTGCTGAATTTTGTCCCTGACGTTAGCGGTTGATCGAGAGCAGGGCCAGATGCAACTGTCGCATCTCTAACTTGCCCATGTGTCGCATCTCTATATAGCCGTGTGAGTTCCACCCGAATTGCGACGGGCAGCCGGGGCAAGGTAGCCGCTTCAGCGATTGGCGGCCAGCAGCTTTTGCCGGAACACTTCGGCCGGTGTTCTAAAGCCGAGGCACTTGCGCGGCGTCGCGTTGAGATGGGCGCACACTTGGTGAAGGTCGCTATGCTCGATCGACAACGGATCGGTATCTCTCGGAAGCCATTTGCGAGCGCGGCGATTTGTGTTTTCCACGGTACCTTTCTGCCATGGCGCCTGCGGATCGCAGAACCAGGTCTGAACGCCGAGGCCGGCTTGCAGGTAGGGCCAGTCTGTAAACTCGGTGCCGCGGTCAAAGGTGACTGATCGGCGGGCGGAATGAGGTAAGGGACCAAGCACGTCAATCAAGCCGGTCCATGATCGCACGCGACTGCCGGTCGTTGTTGCGCAGCAAGACTGTGAAGCGGCTTACCCGCTCAACCAGCGAGGTGACGTTCGCCTTGCCGAATTTCTTGCGGAACTGGATCAGGTCACATTCCCAGTGTCCGAGCTGCTTTCTGTCCCGAACGATGTCCGGGCGGTGCAAAATGCTTAGTTCCGGGCTGAACCGACGGCCATGACGTCGCCTGGCATGCCTCGGGCGGCGTCGGGCGCGGCTCTCGGGAAGGTAGCGCCACAGCTTTATCTCCTGGCCGTCGGCCGAATAGGCAAAACGATAGATCGTCTCGTGGCAGACGCGGACGCCGCTGCGTTCATAGGCCAATCGACCGGCTATCTGCTCCGGCGACCAGCCGTGCTTGATACGCTCAATGATCGATGCGCGAAGCTTCGGATGCCGAACCAGCTTACGATAACGGCTGCGGCGTTCCTTGGCCCGGCTGTTGGCTGCCACGCAGAAATAGCCGGTCAGATCCGGCATCTCCCGATCCTCGAACTTGTTGCGCGCGATCTCGCGGAAAATCGTCGAGCGATGGCGTCCGAGCTTCTCGGCAATCGTATCGACACTGACGCCGGCCTGGCGCCAGCGTTCGATCTTGCGGCGTTCATCCAAATCGATCTGGGAGTAGGTGCGTTTCATGTGCGGTTCCATGCATACGATAAGCCATTGGTATCGCTGCAAAGTCGCAGTTCAAGATAGAACGCACCCCGCTATAACCGAAAGTTGCATAATATGGGTTATGGAACTTTTCATAGCGGAATCAATTAATTAGAGAGAAGATGATCGGCTACGGCATCGAATAATAAGTGTTCAGAAAGGTAGCTGCCGCTTCCGCGGTCGAAAATTCTGCCAATTTCTTTTGCTCTTCGTCCGGCCGTTGCGCCTGTCGGATCAGCAGCACTTGGTCGGCGTCGAGCAGCACTGAGGGTCGCTCTCGAAATTTCAACCATGCCGCCTGCTTCGCTTCGGCCAGGGCGCAGGCTGTCTCGTAGTCGTCAGCAAACCCAAGATGGGTCGAGCGATCCCATGCACCGCCGTTCAGGCATCGGACCTCGATGCGGCCGTCGGGCAAGGTAAGGCCGTAAGGGCGGTCCCACCATTGGTCGAGCTGCGCCTTGCTGCGCGCGTCATTCGGTGTTGCGTTGAATGCCTTGGGCAATTTGGGATCGAGCGGTATCCGATTTGGCATTGTGCCCTCCGATTTCACCGAGAATGCCACATGTCGAGGCAAAATCGATAGTTGAATTGGCGTGCCGGCGACTATCTTGCCACAAGTGCAGGAAGGTTACGCCGATCCCGATAGCTTCCTCTTACCCAAGCAGCCGGACATCGAGATCAAAAGGTTCGATCCGCTCGATCCTGATCGCCGCCGCTGCCGGGTGGCGATGGTTGAGGATCACGTTCCAGTCCGGGCTGCCGGCCAGCGGCACGATCGCCGATGGTACGAACAAAAGCGCATGTTCAAGACCGGCCAGCCATTCGTCGCCAATCCGCTGGGTATCGGCTTCCCTGCGGTGCCAGTCGTCAGGCAGGTCGGACAAGGTTCGCTGCGCGCTCGGCGTTTCGTCGGGCACGTCATAGACCACCATGGCGAGCGCCGGCAGCAGTGCCGGGTCCTCGACATGGACGAGCTTTTCGAGGACGCAAAGGGACGGCGACGTGGCGGTATAGGTCACCGGGCGGCCGACCGTGTTCCAGCGCCCGTCGAACAAAAGCCCATAGCCGCCGTCCATAGCTTCCGCGAACTTCAGGCTGGAAAGCCGCCAGAGCCGCATCAGGCGGCGGCACCCCAGGCGATCTTGCCGAGGATGGTTTCGATGACGCGCGTGCCCGCCTCGGTCTGCGCCACCGTCAGCGGGGCCTCGCCGCCCAGTTCCGCCAGTTCCTTGCGCAGCCAACGGTTCGCCTTGACGGGATCGCCAAAAGTCTCTTCCGCAAGCGACTGGATACGGGCGAGCCGCACGGCCCGATCGGATTCCTCGACTGTCAGAGGCTCGTTCTTTTCCGCGCGATGCCGGCGCGTGCGCTGCGGAATGACGAAGCGCTCGATCTCCTGCTCACTGAGCCCAGCAAGTGACAGCCCCTTCAGCGCCGCCAGCGGAAGCCGGCGCCGCACCATCATCGCCAGGTCCGCCTGCGACCGGACATCGGCGCCCAATACCGCGGCGCCGCCGAGTTTGCGTGCTACATCGTCAATGAGTGCAACAGGAGTGCTCATGTCCAATCTCCGGCAATCTGCCGAGATATTTAAGGCATCTTGCCAATAATGCAAGGGTGTAACCAAGCTCTAACGTCACCGCCTGTCAGGGGTGACGACTTCGGACCACGCTACGGCTCATTTACCCCCCTCCCCGACCGGATCCATCACCAATGCGGCATGGCGGCGAACAAGCTTTTTGGTCTCATCGCTTTCCATCCGGTCGATGGTTGCCCGCCACATGGTCTCCAGGCCGTCGTTCAGGGCGAGTGCGTCAACATCTTCGACCGCCTTGGCGCTCTCGTCGAGCATTGCATGCAGCACCGCGTTCATCTTTCCGAACTGGCTGCTTACCTCTTGCCGTTTCAGGATCGGAGAGCACTCGACATTGGTCTTGCCCCTCCCAACGCCGTTGTGGCGCGATGAAACCGAGCGATCATGATGTGACGGCGGCACGTAGCTATCCCTGAGCAGCGCCTCGACATTCACCTCGAGATCGTCATCTTCGTCGCGATTCCCCGATGCGAGTTCACCCGTGTCGGGGTCCGGAAGATCGGTCCGCGCGGCCTTCGCACCCCTCCGATCAATATCCGACTTCTTCTCGGCAGGGGTTTGTCCGTTTCCGGTGTGCTGCTGCTCCTTCGTTCCCACACCGTTTGCCCCCTCCTTCGATTGGGTTGCCCCCTCCCCCGGTGTTACGCCCGGAATAAAGGTCGCATCGAGATTCAGCCTGATCGTCAGTTCATCAAGCGACGAGAAGAAGATGTGGCGCTCGCTACCGATGTCCTGCCACAGGAAATCGACTGGGCGCGGCCCCGGCGGCTTTTCCAATGCCGTCTTCGAGAGGCCCCCAGCCCTCAACGCCGCTACCCGCCGATATACGATCCGGGCATCCGGATAGAGCATCTGACGGGTCATCACGCCCTCGAATACTGCAGACTCCGCCTCGAACTTCTCCTCATCATCGAGCGTCCAGGCCCTTGGCTGGATCTGTGACTTGCGGATTTCCAGATATTTGTCCATCGCCCGGAACTGCCGCTCACCGCCGGAATCGAGTTTCATGATGCGCATGATCGGCATGCCGGTCACCTGCAGGATCGCTTCTTCCGGCTTCATTTGCATCAGGGCGTGAACCGGCAGCAATTCTACCCGCATCGGCATCATCGATCCCCCGCGGTCGCGCCGGCCATGGCGATATGAATATGACGGTTGCGCCATCAGCTTGGTGTCGACGCCTGCAATCTGGGATACGGCCTGAGCATCCTCGACATTCTGGAAATTCATGTAAAGCTTGATCGTCGACGTCCCCATCAGGATTTTCTGGCCCGGCCGCTGGTAAAGCCGCTCCAGCTGCGCGCCGTCCTGCAGGATGAACACGAACCGCACCCCGTTCTTTCGGATCAGCGGCGCCAGCGTCAACACCGTGTCGAGCCGGCCGCCATTGCCGAACTCGTCGAGCATCATCAGAACCTCGTATTCACCGTTGCGCAGCGGACCAAGCTGCACCAGATTGTCGGCCATCTGCTGCACGAAGATCGAAATCAGCCGTTCATACATCTGGATGACGTTCCAGTCGGCTTGGAGGTAGATGACCATCCTGCGCTTGCGGATTTCAGTTATCGGAATCGTCGTCACCGACGTCATCACCTCGATCAGCTCGTTCTGCAGGAAATTAAATTTCGCGCCGATCTCGGCCGCTATCCCCTCCCCCAGCTTCTCGTGACGGCCAATGAACTTCGTCAACTGCATGCGCGTCTGGTCGGACAGGTGATCGCCATACCGTGACAGAAGCTGCGCGATCGCCGTGCGTTCGTCCGACATGGAGTTGAGGATACGGTAAAGTTCGCTCAGCGATTTGCGGGTATCCGGGCACTCGATCACGAAACCCAGCATCGCGACCAAAAGGATCCTGGCGCTTTCCTCCCAAAAATCGTTCGAGTCCGAACGCAACCGTTCCGGCATCAGCATCTGCGCCAGCTTCTGCAGATCGGTGATGCGCTGATGCGGATCCTTGCTGATGACGTCGAGCGGATTGAAGCAGTGCGTTCCATGCCGGCCCGGCGCCATGAGGTAGACTTCGTAGCCCTTCTTTTTCATATAGCCGGAGGTTTTCTCGTAGAGCTCTCCGCTCATGTCGAGGATGAACATCGAGCCGCCGTAGTTCATCATTGTCGGCATGACGAAGCTGCGGGATTTGCCCTGCCCCGGCGAGCCGATCACCATGACATGCTGGTCGCTATCCGAGCGCAGTAGCATTCCCTGCTTGTATCCGAGCACGATGCCGTTCTTCTCGCGAAGGCGATAGTCGGCCGCGTCCCGCAGCGTCGCCAACCGAGAGTGGCCGAACACCTGGCGCTCTCGACGCATCACCGCCCTGACGATCGGGAATCCGATCAGCAACCCCGCTGCGGCTAGTCCGCCCAGGCCGGCGAGGACCGTCAACTTCGCGGGCCGAATGAACTGGCCGGCGGCATTGGTGCCGCCGAAGGGCGCCTGATATATGGCGGTCAGCGCATTGCCGTAGTAATTTGTTACGGCATCCAGCGTCAGTCCCTTGGTCGCAATCAGATAAAAGACCACGCCATAGACGACGACACCCGCCCAGCAGGCCGCGAACACCAGGCCGGAGGTCGCCAACAGGCTAAAGATCGACCGCACATGCAGGAGATAGAGGATCAGGCGCGACAGCGAGCGGCCGCCCTTCAACATCCACCAGGTCAACCAGACATAGATGAGCGGAAAGACGATCAAGAGGGCGAGCAACGATAGGCCGATCGTGTTGCGGGTGAACACGATCACCATCGTCTGCCTCACCGCATCGATGAACGGCGCGCGGCTGAGATAATCGATGATTGACGGCTGGCCGAACGACGTCGAGTACATGTCGTAGATGAAGATGAACGTCGCGAGCCACATCAGCCCCGCGATCGCGATCACCACCGGAAAGGTCAGAAACGAAAATCGCTGCAACGTTGTCGGCTGCTTCGATTGTGGGATGTCATCGACCGCGGCGCGCAACACCGCCGCATCGATCTCGAAAGGGTCCTGCAGCAATCCGCTGTCGTTGGAGTATTTGACCGGTCTGGCTTTGGCCGCTTTCGCCGCCGTCGAGGCATGCATCTGCGCATCATCCGCAGTCTCGTTGCCTGCGGAATGACCGGCCTCCTCAAAAGACCTGACTGTGGACCTTTTCGCCATCTTCGTTGACCTCGTCGCGAAAATAGATCTCGCTCACCCCCCGGCTGACAGTTTCATCGCCCTTGCGCAGTTGCACCACGATCGGGATGATCGAGCGGATGTATTTGAGGATGTCGTCCCGCTCCATGCGGACTCCGGCGTTCACGATCAACGTCGACAAGCGATTGAACGCCTGATGCGGCGAATTCGCGTGGATCGTCGTCATTGAACCGGGGTGACCGGTATTGATCGCGTTCAGGAAGTCAAAAGCCTCCGGGCCGCGCAACTCGCCCATGAAAATCCGATCCGGGCGCAGGCGCAGCGCCGTCGCCAGCAAATCGGCCATCGACACCCTCGCCTCGCCCTGATCTCCTTTCGAAACCAGAAGCGACACGACGTTTTCCTGCCGCGGTTCCAGCTCGCGCGTATCCTCCATCAGTACGAAACGCTCGTGCATGGGAATTGCCGTCAGCATCGTGTTGAGGAAGGTCGTCTTTCCCGACGACGTGCCGCCCGATACGAGCATGGAACGATGCTCCGACGCCGCGAGCTCCAGGAACTTGCGCACCCGTCGGCTGCGCAGCAAGGCCGACAGTTCCCGGTCGACCTCATCGATATCGTCGTCTCCTGTCATCTTCACATGGTCGAAGGCGCCTCGCTTCTCGTAGTCCTCCAGCGATAGCCGCCTGATGAACTGCTTGCGGATCGAAAACGCGTGGCCTGTCGCGGAAGTCGGATGAAGCACGAACTGGACGCGTTCACCTCCCGTCAAAACGGCCGAAAGCAGCGGGTTTTCGCGATTGATCACCTGAGCCGTCAAAGCAGCGGATCGCACGGCCATATTCTCGACCGCATACTCGGTGAGATCCGGTTCCTCGATCTTCTGCATCACCAGGCTGCCGCCTTTCTCCAGCCACAGCTCCCCCGGTTTCTGGCAGGAGATCTCGACCACCTCCGGATCATCGAGGTACGTTCTGATCGGCTTTAGCGCCTCTCCAAGCCAATGAAGGTCGATATCCCTCCGGCTCGTCGTGGATTCGACTTTCTTGAGCGGCGTCACCGCCTTGGGTTCGACCGGGCCATCCAGACGCTTGTCGTTGGCAGAATCCATGTTCACCTGCCAGCTCGCTTCGACCTCTTCAGCCGCTCGAATTCTTCGACGACCGGGTCAGCGTACAAATCAGAGAAGTCGAGATCGCGCGTCACGAACACGTTGATGTCCGCCCCTTGGTCGATGTGGATCGTCGGCCTGATGTCCTTGGTATTGCCGAACGCTTCTGCGGCCATCTGTTGGATTCCGGCAGCGATCGTCTGGGCTGCAATGCCGCGCGCCTGCTGTTCGGGCGTTTCGTTGCTGCTCTGCGGTATCCGCGTCACCGTGCCGTCCGGGTTGACGATGGCTATGTCGTTGTTGCGATCGGGATTGCCTAGCGTCGCCACATATTGCGCAGCCCCGCCAATCATCGTGAGCAGCGCCGGCGGCCCGAAGCGCTCCCAATATTTCCGGTCGACCTTGCCTGTCATGCCCGATCGCCCGAGCCGGTCCGTTCCGAACGAACCGAGCTGGACCGAGGCCCCGTCGCCACGGATCATGCGCGTCCAGACGATGAAAACGCGTTCCTGGCCCTGTTGAATGTCAGCCTTGTAGTCGCCGACCAGGCTCGAGCCGGCCGGGATCAGGATGCGACGCCCGTCGAAGGAGTAGACGTCGTCGCGGACGATTGCCTTTGCCATGCCGGCGAGGTCCGAATTGAAGATCG
>Ga0209023_10005790_pt1 | contig 13316 bp, 13 predicted proteins | sample LakOneMetagenome_FD_187468 | JGI IMG/M metagenome (GOLD analysis project Ga0209023, IMG submission 187468) | Freshwater and sediment microbial communities from Lake Erie, Canada (SPAdes) (version 2) | ecosystem: Environmental > Aquatic > Freshwater > Lentic | place: Lake Erie, Canada... | reverse complement strand
GCCGGAGGCGCACACGACCCACTGACCCCGCAGCCGGGTCTCGTCGACGGCTCGGCGCTGGATGGGCTCGATCCGGAATCGCTCCCTCCCGAGATCAGGCGCATCGCCCCGGCCGTGCTGAGATCGCCGGCGATCGAGCGGGACATGCGGAGGGCCGTCCGGCTCGTCGGCCACCCCGACGCACGGATCGCCCGCCGATGGCTGGGGACCGCCCGCGCCCGATGGTGGGCCCACGGCGACGTGCTGCAACTCCTGGACAGCGCGGCCCACGACATCGCGTCCGGTTCCATCGACCGGGACCAGCTCGCCGACTACGTGCGGAACGTGGCCAGGTCGGTGGGCACGACCGTCTCCCGTCGCGACGCAGCCTCGCTCGACGCGGGCGCCGCCCTCGAACTGCTCGGGCTGATCCACGATCAGTCCCGTCGCCACGACGCCGATCGGGAGGAGGCGCTCTGGCTGCTCATCGCCACTCCCGGCGCCGAGTGGTCGATCGGGGGAGAGCCGTCCAAGGACGGTCTCGTTTCGATCGCCCGCGTCGTCCGGCGGTACGACGGTCGGGATCGGGAGGCGATCGCCAAACGGGTCCCGGTCCATCTTCGTCGTGGGGTTGCCCCGGGTTGGTGGGTCGCCGACCTGCCGGTCAGCGATGCGATCGCCGTCCTCGACCGATGGCCGATACCGACTCCGACCGAGCCCTGGTCGGTTCGAGCCCTCCGCCGCTACCTCCGATTGCTCGACAGCATCGGCGGCCACCAGAAGGAGTGGCTCCGGGAGCGGTGGGTCGCCGAGCTCGTGTCCTCGGACCTCGCGAACAACGCGTTCGGCGTCTTCCTGGCGGCGAAGCGGCTCGACACCCAGGCGATGGACGCGGGCATGGGGCTGCTGGCCCTGCTCGGGCGTTCCTCTCCCCAGGTCTCCACCGTGCTCCAGGCCTGGGGCCGTCCGCGCCTCGAGCGCCCCCATCCCGAGCTCGCCGAGATCGCGGACGTGACCGGGCTGTCCCACGCCGAGCTGGTCGAGTACCTCCACTACCGCCGCCTGGCCGGCGACGGCGAGGAGCTCCCGCGAGACCTCCGTCGATCCCGCGCCGAGACGGGCTTGGAATCGCAGGTCCAGGCCATCGATCGGATGCTGGCGGAACCCGATCTTGCGGAGGATCGCCGGCAGGCCCTCACGAGGCAACGCGACCGACTCGAGGGCCGGATCGCCGGGTCGGACGCCGGCCGCATCCCCGCCAAGAGATGGAGGAACCAGATCCGGCGCGCCTCGTCGATCTACAGCGTCTCGTCGTTGAGGAAGCAACTCGAAGGAGCGGCGGCCGCGTCGTTGGGGTTCGAGCTTCCCGAGGACCTGGAGATCTCCCTTCTCGTCGAGGTGCTCCTGCTCGCGGCCGACACCAACGTCGATCAGTCCCTGCTCCGCCGCTTCCTCCGAGGCGGCTTCCTCCCCGGAGCGATGGAGGGGTGGCCCGAGAACCAGGCGTGGATCGCATCGGCGAGCGCGGCGTTCGACGTCGGGGCGTGGCTCGCGGGCTTCGACCGCCACGTCGTGGTCGGCGACGTGAACGTTCGGTACTCCACGGAGTCCGATCCGGTCCGGGCGGTGCACATGGGATCGTGGTTCGACACGTGCCTCGCCATCGCCGGCGGCATGAACCGGGCCTCAGCGTTGACCAACGCCATCGAGAGCAATCGGCACGTCGTCTACGGCGGGGACCCGGCCGGGCGGATCGTCGCACGGAAGCTGCTCGCGGTCAGCGCCACCAACCAGCTCCTGGGCTATCGCACCTACGCCGCCGAGCACACGGACGTGCACGCGGCGAACCTCGACGACATCTGCGCCGACTTCGCCGCCGGGTGCGGCCTCGCCCTCGCCGATCAGGGTGAGCCGAAGTCCCTCACGGGCGCGTTCTGGTACGACGACGGAACGGCGCCGTGGACGATGCGCCCCGATGCCGCCACCGCTGGGCCGAACTCTCGGACGTGGGGCTGGTCGGAATCCCGGGAACAGGGCTCGGGCTTCCTTACTCAGGCGTGGGCCCGCGGTGAGATGACGGCCGAGGCCCTCGCCGCGACACTCGCCAGCGTGGAGAACCCCCTGCTCGTCGGAGGGGCGTGGCTCGACGGACGCATCGACGATCTGCGCCCCATTGCCCTTCAGCTGATTGGGAGCGGCTGGGACTGGGTGCTCGTCGGCCTCACCGACCCCGATGCCCTCGCTGTGGCCCTCGAGACCTGCCGGCCGCTGCGCGATTCGTGGGATACGCGGCTCGACAAGGCGGCGCCCTCCCAACGGCTGATCGCGACGGCGATCCGCCGAGGATTCGAAGTTGGACCGCTGTTCCTCGGCCAGATCGGGCCATCGGCGGTCGAGGCGTACCTACGTCGCAACCCCGACAGCTGCGACGCCCGACAGCTTCGGCATCAAGGGGTGTCGGAGCGCGCCCTGGTCCGCTTCATCGACGACAACGGCGGGTACTGGGACAGCTGGTACCGGGAACGAGAGCGCGCTGCCTCGATGTCGACGAGATCGATCCGCGAGATGGCCCGGGGAGTCGACGACCGCTCGGTCGCGGCCTGCATCGAGCTCGCGATCCGTGGCGACCGGCGTTCGGCGGCGATCGTCACGACCGTTGCCGAGCGCACCCGTGATCCCGACGCCTGCATGGCGGCAGCCGTGTTCGGGGTCGACGTCGCCCCGGAGCCGTCCGGCGACGACCCTCGAGCGCTTCGGCGACCTCATGAATTCGGTTGGATCGCCGCCACCCGATTCCCGGCCACCTGGCCGGCGCTCGCCGAGCAGATGACCGACGCCCAGCACTCGCTCGCCGCCGCCGTCGACGAAGCGTGGGCCGGGTCGCTCGCCGGTCTCCGCTCGATCGCGGCGGTGGACGCTCAGGTGCTCGACAACGAGCTCGTGCTCGACCTCCTGCACACGAGGCTCCGGTCACGTGAGGCTCCGGACCGCGCCGGTGCGCTGGAGCTCCTGCTGGCCGCGTACTCGGCGAACCCGGGCGTCCAGGACGGAAGACTGGCAGACCTTCTCTACCTCGGCATCTCACACGAGATCCGACGCAGCTCGTGCGACGCCGAGACGATCGCCCGGATCACCGAAGCCCTGCGGGCGACCCGACCGAACTCCATCTGGAACGACCGCCGGTACTCACCGCTCGCGTGCATCGCCGCGTTGCTCGTCCCGCTGCTGAGTGCGCCGGACGCACTGCACCTCCTGACCGACCTCGCGGCGTGCGCGGGCGACGACACCGACGTGTGGACCGACGAGAGCGAGCGGTACCACGCCCGCCCGTTCGAGTACCTCATCGTCGCCCGCGTCCTCGCCGACGACACCGCCGCGGCAACACTCTCGACCCTGACCCCTCGATCGCTGTTGGCTGGGCTTCGGGCGCTCGCGCTGTTCCAGACGCCCGAGCGTTTCGCAGAGCTCGCGACTCCCGTGCTGCGCAGCTGCACCGATGCCCAGCTGTCGTCGATGATCACGGCGGCGGTGCAACCGCTTCGCGCCGTGCCCTCCCCGGCGCAGCTCGCGGTGCTCCGAGCCGGAGCGGAGCGTCCGTCGTTGCGGGACGAGGTGACCCAGGTGGTACGGGAGCACCTCGGGCCTCGTTCGGGCGAGCCCGCCGAGCAGGACGAGGCGGGGCAAAACGACGAGATCCGCCGGGACTGGCTTCGGACCGCGCTCGACCTCAGCGAGGAGCCGTCGGGAGCGGATCCGTGTTGAACCAATTGGTTGACTACGACCGAGTTGGGGGATACGGTTCCTGAACCATCTGGTTGAGGAGCGAGGCATGTCGGATCCACTGAACCACGTGTTCGGCGCACTGGCCGACCCGACGCGACGCGACATGGTGGCTCGCCTGAGCACCGGTGACGCCACCCTGTCCGAGCTGGCCGAGCGGTACGACTTGAGCCTGCAAGGCGTCGCGAAGCACCTGAAGGTGCTCGAGGCCGCCGGCCTGGTGTCACGCAGCCGCGAGGCCCAACGCCGGCCCGTCCACCTCGAAGCCGAGGTGTTCGACCTCATGACCGCATGGATCGAGCGGTACCGGCGGCAGGCCGAGGAGCGCTACCGCCGCCTCGATGCCGTGCTCGCCGAGCTCGACGGCGCCACCACCGACTACCCCGAGGAGAGTGCATCATGACCCCGACCAACACCCCCGCCACCACGATCGAACCCGATCCGCACGTGCCGATCATCCGCACCGTGAGGGAGTTCGACTCGACCGCGGCACAGCTCCTCCGCGCGCACACCGACCCCGATCTCTTCCGCCGCTGGGTCGGTCCTGACGCCTCCATGATCACGATCGACCACTGGGAGTGCCGCGCCGGTGGGAGCTGGCGATTCCTCGACCGGGAGCAGGCGTTCCGGGGCTGCTTCCACGACGTCCGTCCGGATCGCATCGTCCAGACCTTCACGTGGGAGGGCATGCCCGACCAGGTCGCCCTCGAGACCCTGAACTTCGTCGACCTGGGCAAGGGGCGGTCGCGGCTGGTCGCCGAGTCGCTGACGTCCAACTTCGAGGATCGCGACGCCTGGATGCGCAGCGGCATGGCCACCGGCATCGAGGAGGGCTACCTCAAGCTCGATCGACTGCTGGCCGACGGCACGGACTGACCCCAGCCGGGGAGCCGGCAGCAAACCCCTTGACCCTGACGCGAGGTCAACCCTGCATCCTGCTCCCATGAGCACCACACCAGCCGTCCGGATCACCGGACTCACGAAGTCGTACGGCGACCTCTCGGTCCTGCGTGGCGTCGACCTCGACGTCGGCCGCGGCAGCATCCTCGCCCTGCTCGGGTCCAACGGGTCCGGCAAGACCACGATCGTGAAGATCGTGTCCACGCTCCTGAAGGCGGACGGCGGCAGCGTCGAGGTGAACGGCTTCGACGTGGCGGGCCAGGCGGCCGACGTCCGCGAATCGATCAGCCTCACCGGGCAGTTCGCCGCCGTCGACGAGATCCTCACCGGGCACGAGAACCTCGAGTTGATCGCTCGGCTGCGTCATCTCGACCAGCCCGGGCGGATCGCCGACGACCTCCTCGCCCGGTTCTCCCTCACCGACGCCGGAGCGCGGCGCGTGGCCACGTACTCCGGGGGCATGCGTCGTCGCCTCGACATCGCCATGAGCCTGATCGGCAGCCCGGCCGTGATCCTGCTGGACGAGCCGACCACCGGGCTCGACCCTGAGGCCCGCCTCGACGTCTGGCAGGCCGTCCGGGAGCTGGCGCACGGCGGCACGACCATCCTGCTCACGACGCAGCACCTCGAGGAGGCCGAGCACCTCGCCGACCGGATCGCGATCCTCCACGACGGACGCATCCTCGTGGAGGGCACCCTGGCCGAGCTGAAGGCACTGATGCCGCCGGCGCAGGTCGAGTACGTGGAGCGCCAGCCGAGTCTGGAGGACATCTTCCTCGCGCTCGTCGGCCGCCGCGACGACGAGCGCCCCCCGAGCCGAACCGCCGCCGTCACGATCACCGACCACTGAGGACCGACCATGAACACCTCCATGCTCCGCGACACGAACGCACTGCTCGGGCGCTCCCTGCGTCACATCCTCCGCAGCCCCGACACGATCATCACGACGGCGATCACCCCGATCGCCATGCTGCTGATGTTCGTCTACGTGTTCGGGGGCGCGATCGACACGGGCGGCGTCAAGTACGTCAACTACCTCCTCCCGGGCATCCTGCTGATCACGGTCGCGTCGGGCGTCGCCTACACCGCGCTGCGGCTCTACACCGACGTGGCCAGCGGGATCTTCGAGCGGTTCCAGTCGATGCCGATCGCCCGCTCAGCCGTCCTGTGGGCGCACGTGCTGACCTCACTGATCGCCAACCTGATCTCGCTCGTGCTCGTCGTGCTCGTCGCGCTGGCGATCGGGTTCCGGTCGGGCGCGGGGATCCTCGCCTGGCTCGGAGTCATCGGGATCGTCGTGCTCTTCACCCTCGCCATGACCTGGCTGGCGGTGATCCCGGGCCTTGCCGCGAAGTCGCCCGACGGTGCCGGTGCCTTCGCCTACCCGCTGATCTTCCTACCGTTCGTGAGCTCGGCGTTCGTCCCCACCAGGGGCATGCCCCGACCCGTCGAGTGGTTCGCCGAGCACCAGCCGGTGACGTCGATCGTCAACACGCTGCGGCACCTGTACGCCGAGCAACCCGTCGGCAACGATGTGTGGATCGCACTGGCGTGGTGCGTCGGCATCCTCGTGGTCGCCAGCGTCCTCGCAGTGCGCACCTACCATCGCAAGCTCGCCTGAAGCGGTGGGCACGCCGACCTCGACGAACCCCGGTCCGACATGCTGACGATCAGCCAACTCGCCGCCTACGCCGGCGTCACCGTTCGGGCGGTGCGCCACTACCACGCCAAGGGCCTGCTGCCCGAGCCCGCCCGCGATCAGTCCGGGTACCGGCGCTACGACGCTGGTGCCGTGGTCGAACTGATCCGCATCCGGACCCTGGCGGAGGCCGGCGTGCCGCTGTCGAGCGTCCGCGAGCTGCTGGCGGCCGACGAGTCCGAGTTCGACGCGGCGATCGAGGCCATCGACCGACGTCTCCGCGCCGAGATCCGCGAACTGCAGTGCCATCGCGAACGCGTCGCCCAGCTCGCCGCCGGCGACCGGCTCGCCCTGCCGCCCGAAGCGGTCGACTACCTCGACCGTCTTCGCGACCTCGACATCCCGGCTCATGCCATCGACATGGAGCGCGACGCCTGGATCCTCGTGGCAGCCCAGATCCCCGAGCAGATGCCGACCCTCATGGCGCTCAAGCGCGCCCAGATCGAGGACCCCGCCGTGATGGCCCTCTACGCCAACCTCGTCGCCGCCGCCGACTGGGCCGTGGACGATCCGCAGCTCGTCGACCTCGCCGACCGCCTGGTCGCCATGATCGAGGCGGACGCCGGGCAGTGGAGCGACGACCAGGGCACCGACTTCGGGATCGACTCCGACCTGGCCGCGCTGCTGGACGAGGTGTTCCTCACCACGGTGCCGTACGCCCCGCGGCTGCTCCGCCTGCTCGAGGAGCGTGGCTGGCGCGGGTGGACCAACCTCGAACGCATCGACCCCACATCCCAAAGAGCCCCAGCCTGACGAGTCGGATGCACCATCCGGGGACCTTGGACCCTCCCGGTCGGGGCCTGCCCGGCGTACCGTCCCGGGCATGGACCTCCTCGAACTGCTCCGCCGTGCCGCCGATCCCACCGAAACCGTCCTCATGGGGATCAGCGGCACCGACGGCGGTCGGCGCAGCCCCTGCCCCGAGATGACCGTCGCCCAGGTGGCCGCGCACCTCATCGGTGGGCTCCGGGCGTTCGCGATCGTCGGCGAGGGCGGCACGCTCAGCTTCGATCCGGCACTCGACTCCGACCCCGCCGGCGAGGAGCCGGGCCCCGCCTTCCGCGCCGCCGTCGATCGGCTGATCGAGGTGTTCGGCGAACCCGGGCGCCTCGACGCGACCTACAACATGCCGTGGGGGCCGACCGCTGGTTCCCAGCTGATCGGATTCGAGCTGATCGAGACGGTCGTGCACGGTTGGGACGCCGCCCGCGGCCTCGACGTGCGGCTGGGCGTTGCTGACGACGTGGCCGAGGCGACGTTGCAGGGCGCCCGCATGTGGGTCGACGACTCCGTCCGGGTCCCGGGAATGTTCGGCCCGGAGGTGCAGGTCGACGGCGGAACCCCGCTCGACCAGCTGGTCGCGTTCCTGGGCCGCGACCCCCGCTGGAGCGCCGGCGACACAGCGTCCTAGGTCGCGCCGAGGTGGTGCCCCAGCGCGACGAATACGTCGCGCTGGGCTACCACTTCGCGATCCCACTTCGAAATATCCCCCAATTCAGGGGGATGGGTGTCGAGAACCCGCCGGTTCACTGAATTCATGTCGATCGCGCCCGTGGCCGATCCCGATCGTCCGATCGGCGCGCTGCCCCGCCCGGGGCAGTGGGTGCGCGTCGTCGGGAACGGCGAGATCGTCGAGGCACGGGTCGTCGCGACGAGCGCCGGGACCGTCCGGGTCGTCGCGGCGATCATGCCGGCGCCGTTGGAACCGCGCCCCGACGGCCGCGCCCGCCTGATCTGGCGGGGTGAGCTGCACGCCATGTGCGTCGACGGCGACATCGCCACCAACGGACCCGAGTGGACGATCCAGTGCGATCCGGCCTCGGTGTCCACGATGGAGGAGCGCGCCCGCCGGCGGGTCGCCGTGCGCGCCCCGGTGCAGGTGGCGGTGCCCACGCGGCTCTCGCCGCACGTCGGGGCGACCTGGTCGATCAACGTGAGCGAGGGGGGCGTCGCGCTCGAGCCGGTCCGCGGCTTCGTCGTCGCCGAACGTGAGCCCCTCGTCGTGCACCTCGACTTCGACGACGCCCCGGTGCTCACGGTCGGGCGCGTCGTCGCCGCGGCGCCATCGGAGCCCGTGCGGGTGGCGTTCGAGCGGATCTCGCCGACGGGGCGCGATCAACTGATCGGCGTCCTCAACCGCCTGGAGGCGCAGTCCAAGGTGCACGCCCGGTGATCGAACGTCCGGACCGCCGGGAGCATCCGCGACGACGTGCGGCGGAGCGCGTGACGGTGAGTGGGTGCGAGCGCGACGGCCTGATCGTCGTGCACGGCACGATCGTCGACAGCAGCCCCGGCGGCCTGCGGATCGCCCTGGCCCACGATGCCGACATCGATCCCGGTTTCGTCGCCGACGTGATCGTCTCGCGGTCGATCGGCGAGGTCCGACATCTGGTGATGCGGGCGTTGGCGATCGAGGGTCGCACGCTCCGGGCCTCGTTCCTCGATCCCGCGACCGTCGACCCTGCCGAATGGCAGGCCGATCCGGCCGAGCCCGCCGTTTGAGGCAACGCGACCCGGGGTAGTGATCCCCCGGAGTTCATCATGCTGAGAGACGACACCAAGTTCGACGAGCCGCGCCCCCGACACGACGCGGCGCCCGGGAGCGCTGCCCGCAGGCACCGACTCACCAACCGTGAGATCGAGGTCCTCGACCTCCTCGCCCGGGGTTTCGGCAACAAAGCCATCGCTGCCGAGCTGTTCATCGGGACCGAGACGGTGAAGAGCCACCTGAAGTCCATCTTCCGGAAGCTGGACGTCCGCACCCGCGGTGAGGCGGCGTCACGAGTGCTGAGCAACCCGCTGATGATCCGGCGACCCGTTCCCGAGACCGACGCCGGACCGGCCTGATCCGGGCCGCGCCTGATCCGGACCGCGCCTGATCCGGGCCGCGCCGCTCAGCGATGAACGGCGGCACGGGTGAGGTTGGCCCGTTCCACTGCCCTGCTGACGTCGCTCGGCGAGAGGATGCCGACGAGGCGACCGTCGTCGAACACCAGGGCCCGTTGATCGGTCGAGCGGTTCATCCGGTGGATCACCCGCAGCAGGGGATCGTTGGGTCCACATCGCACGATCTCGTCGGGAGGGCACGCGACCGAGGCCAGCGACGTGTCGTCCCAGCGGTCCGATCGGACCCGCTTCACACGACGCATGGTCACCATCCCGACGACGCGACCGGCGATGTCGACGATCGGGAACGTCGTGAACCGGCTGCGGTGCATCCAGTCGCGGACCAGGTTCCCGACCGTGAGGCCCTCCGGGACCACCACCGGATCGGGGCTCATGGCCGAGCGCACGCGCAGACCGGTCAGCTCGGACTCCGCGATCGATCCCGACGCCTCGGCGGTCGAGGTCGAGAGCAGGAACCATCCGAGGAACAGGAGCCACAGCCCGGAGAGCCCGGCGCCGACGGCGAACTGCACGATGCCCAAGCCGATCAGCACGAACGCGAAGATGCGACCCGCCCGGGCGGCGATCAATGTCGACGCCGGCTTGTCGCCGCTGCGCCGCCAGAGCCAGGCCTGCAGGACGCGTCCGCCGTCGAGCGGGAACGCCGGCACCATGTTGAAGGCGGCCAGCACGGCGTTCATCCATCCCAGCCAACCGGCACTCGCAGCGACCACCGGTGCGCCGCCCCACGCGTCGAGTGCCCGCGTGACGGCGAGAAGGCCGACGGCGATGGCGGCGCTCGTGGCCGGGCCGGCCACGGCGATCCCGAGCTCGGCATCCGCCGTGGCGGTACCGTCGTCGTCGAGCTGGCTGACACCGCCGAACAGCCACAGGACGATGCCCTGCACGGCGACGCCGCGTCGGCGAGCGACGATCGAGTGGGCGAGCTCGTGGGCGAGGAGGCACGCGAAGAACGTCAGGGCGGCGCCGAACCCGACACACCAGTACACGAGGTCCGACGCTCCGGGGGCGGACGCCGGGAGGACCGTGTCGGCCAGGCTCCAGGCGATCAGCCAGACCACGACCACGAGGCTCCAGTGCGCGGCGACCTTGATGCCGGCGATTCGGCCCAGCGGGAGCGACGGGTGCATGGTCACATCTGAGGCCCTCGCAGGTGGTACTCACCAGGGCCCAACGTCATTTCCTCCCCGTGAGCCGCCGAGCGGGAAGTTCGGAAAGAGAGACCAAGGACCCTGCCACGAACCGCGGATCGGGTCGACGCTGAACCCATGGACTACGAGACGCACACGTTCGAGCACGACGGCCACCAGCTGGTGTACGACGAGTACGGCGACGGGGATCGCCTGGTCGTCTACCTGCACGGCCTCCTCCTCGATTCCGAGCTCAATCGGGGGGTCGCCGCGGCGCTCGCCAACCGCGGCTTCCGGGTCGTGCTGCTCGATCTGCTCGGTCACGGTCGGAGTGGTCAGCCGGCGCACGCCGCCGAGTACCGCATCGACTCGTACGCCGAACAGGTCGTCGGCCTGCTCGACCACCTGGGCGCCACGCAGGCGGTGTTGGGCGGGATGTCCCTCGGCGCCAACGTCAGCCTGTTCGTCGGGGCCCGGCATCCGGAGCGCGTGGCGGGGCTGGTGCTCGAGATGCCCGTGCTGGAGTGGGCGGTGCCCGCCGCCGCGATGGCCTTCGTCCCGCTCCTGCTGGGCGCCCACTACGGTCGCCGGCTCCTGACCCCGGTGTCCCGGGTGTTCGCCCGCATCCCCCGGACGCCGTTCGGGCCGCTCAACAGCCTGCTCGACGCCGCATCGTTCGATCCGCGGACGATGGCGTCGGTGCTCCACGGTGTGCTGGTGGGCCCCGTCGCCCCGACGATCGATCAACGCTCGGCCATCGAGGCGCCGACGCTCGTGCTGGCGCACGCCTGGGACCTGATCCACCCCTTCGACGACGCCGTCAACCTCACCCACCAACTGCCCGACGCCGAGCTCGTCCGGGCGACGTCGCCCCTCGAGCTGCGAGCGCTGCCCGGTCGGCTCTCCGGACGGGTGGCCGACTTCGTCGACGAGTGCTGGAACCGCGCCGAGGCGACCGCGTCGACCCGGGTCAGCGGGAGCAGACGCGCAGCGCAGTGAGCTCGTCGCCGGCTCACCGCCAGGCGACGACCTCGGGCGGCTTCCGCGACGTGGGCGCGGTGTGGCCGCTGGGCTCGCCGAGGACGATCGGCAGGGCGCACCGCGCCACGGGCGGCACGCCCAGTTCGGCCTTGACGGCCGCCTGCTCGAAGTAGGGCTGCGCCATACCGATCGGGCACGTGCCGAGGCCGAGTGCGGTGGCCGCGAGCATCAGGTTCTCCGCTGCGAGGAAGCAGTCGGGGACGCCGTGGGCGTCGGCGGCGTAGATCACGATCAGGCTCGGCGCGCCGTGGAAGATGCCTGCGCCCGAACCGCGGACCAGGCCCCGGAGCAGTTCGAGCTGGTCGGCCGGGAGGCCGGCGAGCTCGTCGACGGGCGGGTCCTGGAGCAGCAGGTCGGCCGCCTCACGCTCGAACCGCCCGAGAAGGTCGGCGTCCTGCACCACGACGAACGACCAGGGCTGGGAGTTCATCGCGCTGGGTGCCAGCACCGCGGCCTCGAGCAGCTGCTCGACCGCCGATCGTTCGACCTGGGCGGCGGTGTACGACCGGACCGAGCGTCGTTCGTGGAGTGCGGCCAAGGTGGGGATGAGCAGCGTCGCGCGAGCCATGGGGTCACTGTGCGACGACGTCGCTCGCGCCGACAGGGGCGAAGGTCCCCAGCGGGGCGGCTCAGCGCGCGGGAGCCGTGCCGCCGGGAGTCGCGGCCTGCTCGAAGCAGCGCTCGACGAACTCGTCGAATCGCGCCCCGGTGGCGGAGATGTCGAGATCGTCCCCGACGTGGGCGATGTCGAGGCCGGGGCAGAACGCGTCGAAGCCCGGTCCGAAGTAGTGCGGCGATCCGATGACGCCACGGCGGCGACCGTCAGCCAGGTCGTCGAGCACCGACGCGTGATCGTCGGGCGCCGGGAGCGGTACGCCGAACCGGCGGGCCACGTCGGCGAGGACGACCACATCCGAGATGTCCTCGCCATGGATGAACAGTCGATCCCGGAGGGCCGATGCCACCTGTTCGCCGACGCTGTTGCCGAGCTCGTAGGCCGTGTGGGTGAGCTGCAACGCCGGGAGGGTCGTCGTCGGGAAGCGGGACGGGTCGAACCCGGCGAACAGATCGGGGAAGGCCGCCGACAGCGCGGCGACCTTGGCGGTGATGGCGTCGCCGGTGAGCGGGGCCTCGTTGATGATCTCGAGCGGCCAGGCCCGGACCCGGAGGTGGACGTCGGATCGCCCCGTCTGCTCCCGCCGGTCGAACCAGCGATGCAGGCCGGCGTGCGCGAAGGGGCACGAGATGTCCGCGAAGACCTCGATCACGGTGCTGCGGCTGGTGGTGGGCATGGGGTGGTCCTTCCGGAGCGCTGCGGCACCGAGAGCTTACATACCTGCGGGGGTATCAGGGTGACGACGAGGTCGGACCGGTCACCCGCGCGGGGGGTTTGCCCGACGCCCACACCGATCGTGTTCCGGATGCCGGCACCGCGGGTACGGCCCACCTTGTGGCGACTGCCGGCCGAGCGGTCGGTTCCCCAACCGCGTCACCAAGGAGGACACATGATCCACAGGTCTGTGAAGGTGCTGGCCCTCGCCGGGCTGGCACTCGCGTTGGGGGTGGCGTGCACACCCCCGGCGACACCGGGCACCGATGGGCCGCTCCGCGTCGTCGCCTCGAACCTCAGCGGGCCGTTCGGTCTCGCTTCGTCCGGTGGCCGGCTCTACGTGGCGGAGTCCGACGCCGGGCGCATCACTCGCATCAACCAACGGTCCGGCGCCCTCACCTCGGTGGTGTCGGGCCTCGTGTCGCCGTCGGGCGTCGCCCGCGTCGGCCGGCAGATCGTCACCGTGACCGGCGGGGCCCAGGTCCCCGACGCCGACATCCCACAGGCGGTCCGCGAGACCGGCGCCCACCCCGTCGACCTCACCGTGGTC
>Ga0209023_10005789_pt1 | contig 13316 bp, 12 predicted proteins | sample LakOneMetagenome_FD_187468 | JGI IMG/M metagenome (GOLD analysis project Ga0209023, IMG submission 187468) | Freshwater and sediment microbial communities from Lake Erie, Canada (SPAdes) (version 2) | ecosystem: Environmental > Aquatic > Freshwater > Lentic | place: Lake Erie, Canada... | reverse complement strand
CAGGTCACGTTCTGGTCCTATGTGGTAGCCCGCCATTTGTTCGCCCGCGAACGCAAGGCGCTGACGCTGGCGCGAGACCTCAACGTCGGTCCAAAGCTGCTGTGGGCCGGACGCCAGGCGCTGGTGCGCGGCTTCATCGACGGCGTCGCAATGCATCTGGCCAAGCCGCGCGGCGACCTCGCCTATTTCCGCTCCGCCAAGCAGGCGTTGCGAAAACTGCACCGCGCCGGCATCTGTCACAACGATCTGGCCAAGGAACAGAACTGGCTGCGCGGCAGCGACGGCCGTGCCTATGTGACCGACTTCCAGCTCGCTGCCTGTTTCAAAACCCGGAGCAAGCTGTTCCGGATCGCGGCCTATGAGGACCTGCGGCACCTCCTGAAGCACAAGCGCAGCTACGCCGCCGAGGCGCTGACGCCGATCGAGCGCAAGATCCTGGCGAAAAAATCCTTTGTCGCCAGTCTCTGGCTGAAGACCGGCAAGAAGGTCTACAAGGCGATCACCCGCGGCCTGTTCAACTTCACCGATCGCGAAGGGGGCGGCCGCCGTCTCGTCAATGATGCGCCGGTCCTGATCGACCTGATCAAGCAGAATCCTGAAGTGCGCGACACCGCGATCGTCGCTTTCGCCGATCGCCGCGTCGGCGTCGGACTCTATGCCTTCGTCGAGGCAGACAAAGTGGCGCTGGAAAAACAATTGCGCAGCGAACTTTCCTCCGCCAAGGGCATCAAGCCGCCCGAACATATCCAGGTGGTGCACGCGCTGCCGCGCGACAGCGCCGGCAAGCCGCGCACCGAGATCCTGCAACTGGTAGCGATGAACCAGGTCGACCTGATCGAACCGCTGATAACCAGCGACGCCGACCGCGAATTCCTGAAGGACATTCTGGAGAGCCGCAAGAATCTGCGGGACCGGTTCAATTTCGAGTCCGCGGATATGGATCAGCCCTCGCGCTAGTCTCGTGTCCCGGGCGCGATGCAGCGCGCTTGCGCTGCGTCGCAGAACCGGGACCCATCCTGCAACCACGATGGACCCCGGAATAGCAGCGCACCGCTACGCGCTGCGCAGCATCCGGGGAACGCAAGCCCCCTACCCGCCATACTTTCGCGACCGCGACGCCCGCCACAGCGTCCACAATGTCCGCAACCGCGACAGCGGATACGGCACGAATGGATCCGCGTCGGCGCGCGCCATCCGTGTCAGGTCACGTCGGACCAGCGCGAGCGGCAGGAATATCGCTCTCGCTTCCGGCGGCACGGCGGGCAGCAAATCGAGCGCCGTTCCGAGATGCTTCCGCCCGTCTCCGACCAGCTGATCGATCGCCGCCCGCGTCGTCGGAGTCTGCTTGCCGGCAAAAATCTCCTCCATGCTGCTGCCGTGGCTTTCCAGCAACTGCACAGGAACGAAAAGCTGCCGCCGCGCCGCATCGAGCGGCAGCGCCGTGATCACCTGGGCGATACCCTGGGCCAGACCCGCATGGCGCGCCAGATGATCGATCGCCTCCGACGGCCGCGTCACCATCCGCGCGCCCAGCGACAGCAGCGCCGACGAGGTGTCGGTGACATAGCCTTCAAGCGCTGCCATCGACGGCATCGGGTCGTTGTAGAGATCGAACTGGTGTTCCTCGATCAGCCGCAACAGCGGCTCTGCGGGCAAGCGAAAATCCCGGATCGCCAGCAGCAGTTCGGCCGCGACCGGATTGCCCTCGATGCCGCCATGGCCGGAGCCTGACAGCATGTCGGTCCACCATTGCAGCCGCATTTCGCCCGGCAGGGGCTGGCTGACCTGCTCGCGCACCCGAGATATCTCGGTGTTGAAGGCGTAGACCGCGAGCAGTGCCCGGCGCGGGACTGCCGGCATGAACAGCGTCGCGGCGTAGCGGGCAAAGTCGTGGCTGCGCACCAGGTTGGCGCAGAAGCCGGCGGCGTCGATCGGCGTATCGCTCATGGCACCGCGATCAGCGCCGCGGCCACGCGCCGGCGCTCGCCCAGCATGATGTTGTAGGTGCGGATGGCGGGACCGGTCTGCATCGCATCCAGCACCACCCGGACGGCACGCAGCGCCTCGCGCAGGCCGCGCGGCGGCACCCAGGCGTCGGCACCGGTGCCGACGATCAGCGTATCAATGGCGTTCGCGGCCTTGAACACGCGTTCCAGCGAATATTGGTCGATCCCGGCAGGTTCTGTGACCGGCCACGCCCAGATGCCATCCGGCAGGCACAGCAGCGAGCCGCGATGCGACATGGTGTCGAACGCGAAGCCGCCCTTGCCGTAGGCTTCGATCGGGGCCGGCCTCGGAAGATGGGGAGCGTCCGAGGAACTGGTCATGTCAGGTTACTTCTTGGCCGGGACGTCCGGCCCGTCGCGGTTGGTGCCGACGCCGAGATAGATCAGGATCGGCGCCGCGATGAAGATCGAGGTGTAGGTACCGACCAGCACCACGCCGAACATCATCACCGCCGTGAAGCTGTGGATGGCGTGGCCGCCGAACAGCAGCAGCGCCAGCAACGCCAACGTCACCGTGACGTGGGTGATGATCGAGCGCGACAGCGTCGAGTTGATGGATTCGTTGAGCAGTTGCGGCATCGGCATTTTCTTGTATCGCCGCAGCATTTCCCGGATCCGGTCATAGATCACGACCGTGTCGTTCAGGGAGTAACCGAGAATCGTCAGCAGCGCCGCGATACTGGTGAGGTCGAAATCGACCTGGGTGATCGACATGAAGCCGATCGTCAGCACGATGTCGTGGACGTTGGCGATCATGGCGCCGAGCGCGAACTGCCATTCGAACCGGAACCAGAGATAGATCAGGATCGCGAAGATCGCGAGCATCAGGCCGAGCATGCCGTAGGCCAGCAATTCGCCGGAGACGCGCGGTCCCACCACTTCGACCCGGCGATACTCGACGCCGTCGCCAAGCGCGCCGCGAACCTTTTGCACCGCCGCCTGCTGCGCGGCATCGCCGCCGGGCTGCTCAGCCACGCGGATCAGGACATCCGCAGGGCCGCCGAATTGCTGCAACTGGACGTCGCCGAGCCCGAGATTGCCGAGCGTCGCGCGCATCGTCGCGATATCGGCCGCCCCCGACTTGGACTGGACTTCCATGAGCGTGCCGCCCTTGAAGTCGATGCCGAAATTCAGCCCGTGGGTGAAGAACAACGTGATCGCCAGGATCGACAGAGCCGCCGAGATCGGAAAGCTGATGCGGCGAAAGCGCGTGAAATCGAAATGGGTGTCGTCGGGGACGATGCGCAGCGACGGCAGCCAGCCGAAGCAGCTAACGACCGTCAGCACGGCAATCAAGATGCCCAGCGCGATGAGAACGAATTGAGTCACAGGCTTGAGTCCTCAGATCGGCACGGTTTGCGGCCGCTTCCACCGCACCCACCACGCCACGATCAGGCGGGTCAGCGTGAAGGCGGTGAACACCGTGGTGATGATGCCGATGCCGAGCGTCACGGCAAAGCCGCGGACGGGCCCGGTACCGATGTAGAACAGCACGGCGGCGGCGATAAAGGTCGTGATGTTGGAATCGAGAATGGTCGAGAGCGCGCGCTTGAATCCGGCATCGATCGCCGAAATCGCGGTGCGACCGCCGCGCAGTTCCTCGCGGATGCGCTCATAGATCAGCACGTTGGAGTCGACCGCGATGCCGACCGTGAGCACGATGCCGGCGATGCCGGGCAGCGTCAGCGTGGCATTGAGCAGCGACAGCACGCCGAAGATCATGGCGACGTTGATGGCCACCGCGATGTTGGCGAACACGCCGAACAACCGATAGGTCACCAGCATGAACACGATCACCATGATCGAGCCGACATAGGCTGCGAGCTCGCCCTTCTCGATCGAGTCCTGGCCGAGGCCGGGACCGACGGTGCGCTCCTCGATGATGGTCAGCGGCGCCGGCAACGCGCCGGCGCGGAGCAGGATCGACAGGTCGTTGGCGGCCTGCACGGTGAAGCTGCCGGATATCTGGCCGGAGCCGCCGGTGATCGGCTCGCGGATCACGGGCGCCGAAATCACTTCGTTGTCGAGCACGATGGCGAAGGGCTGGCCGACGTTTTCCGATGTCGCCTGCGCGAACTTGCGCGAGCCTGACGTGTTGAAGCGGAAGCTGACGATCGGCTCGCCCGAGCGCTGGTCGAAGCCCGGCTGCGCGTCGGTCAGGTCGCCACCGGAAACCAGCACCTGCTTCTTGATGACATAGGGCGTCTTCGGCGAGGTCGAGCTCATCAACACTTCGGAATCCGGCGGCACCCGGCCCTGCTGGGCCTGGTCCGGCGGCACGGTGAGATCGACCATGCGGAAGTCGAGCTTCGCGGTCTTGCCCAGCAGTTCCTTCAGCCGGGTCGGGTCCTGCAGACCGGGCACCTGCACCAGAATGCGGTCGATGCCCTGACGCTGGATCAGCGGTTCGACGGTGCCGAGTTCGTTGACGCGACGCTCGACGATCTGGATCGACTGTTCGACCGATTGGCGAATTCGTTCGGTGATCGCAGCCTGGGGAACGGTGAGCCGGATCAGGCCGCCGCCGGCATCGGCGACTTCAAGGCTGCGCTGACCGCTTCCGCCGAGCAGGCCGCCCAGCGGCTGCGACAGTTCGCGCAGCTTGGTGAGCGCGGTCGCAAGATCGCTATCCTTGACGCGGACTTCGACCGAGTCGGCTTTGGCGGCAAGCCCGGTATAGCCGATCTTGGCATCGCGCAGCGTGCGGCGGACGTCGTCGCGGACCTGGTCGAGCTTGTCTTTCTTGACCGAGTTGGAATCCACCTCGAGCAGGATGTGCGAGCCGCCTTGCAAATCGAGGCCGAGCACGAGATGACGCTGCGCCCATACCGGCCAGGTCTTGACCTTCGCTTCGGGGAAGAAGTTCGGCACCGCGCACAGGCAGACCACGAGCGCGGTCAGTATGATCGCCAGCGCCTTCCAAGGCGTGAAATACAACATCGAGTTGACCCGTCAGATCCAAAGAAAATCGGCAGCGAATGCGCCGCGCAAGCGCGGCGCGAAACACGTTAGCTCGCCGACGTCTCGTCCTTGGCGACTTCCGTCTTTTCCTTGGCCGGCTCGCCCTTGGCGCGCACGCCCGAAATCATCTGCCGCATCTGCCGCACCCGGACGCCGTCCGAAATCTCGAACTCGATCTGGTCGTCGTCGACTACCTTGGTGACCTTGCCGACCAGGCCGCCTGACGTGACGACGGTGTCGCCGCGGCGGATGTTCTTCACGAGTTCGGCGTGGTCCTTCACCTTCTTCTGCTGCGGACGAAGGATCAGGAAGTACATGATCACGAAGATCAGCGCGAACGGCAGCAACGACATCAACATGCTGTTGGCATCGCCACCGGCTGCAGCCTGGGCGTACGCAGGAGTAATCAGCATTCGAACAATCCTCGTGGAGAGCGGGAAAGAACCGGCCTTGCCAAGGCTTTAGGATTTGGCATCAGGGCCTTGGCAACGCACCGGTCCGGGCAAATTCGCGCGGACTATAGCGGCGGCGGGCCCAATTGCAACGCTGGCAAGTCCTTCATCTTGCCCCTCATTTAGGGCGCTTGCGGGAGCTTCCAAGGCCCGTTAAGGCTGCGCGGTCAGGAACCCTCAGAATGTCAAAAAAAGCCAAGAAAACAACGTCCCGCGCCGCCCCCAAGGCCGCCCCGCGGAAGGCCGCAAAAACCGCGACAAAACGTCCGGCAAGGTCCTCCAGCGACGCGACCGCCGCGCGCATCGCCGACGCGCTGGAAGCCATCGCCGGCCACCTCTCCGCGGCCTCGCCCGCGGCCAAAGCCGGTGAGTCGTTCCGCACCGCCGACGCCTTTGTCTGGCACCCCGACGGGCGGCTGGCTCCGGTCCCGCGCGTCAGCCGGGTCGATCTCGGCCTGCTCAAGGGCATCGACCGGATGCGCGACATCCTGATCGAGAACACCGAACGCTTTGCCGACGGCCTGCCCGCCAACAACGCGCTGCTCTGGGGCGCGCGCGGCATGGGCAAGTCTTCGCTCGTCAAGGCGGCGCATGCCAACATCAATCTCGACCGCAAGCCGGCCGACAAACTGAAGCTGATCGAGATCCACCGCGAGGACATCGAGAGCCTGCCCGGCCTGATGGACCAGCTCCGCAACTCGTCGTTTCGTTTCATCGTGTTCTGCGACGACCTGTCCTTTGACGGCAACGACGCCTCCTACAAGTCACTGAAGGCGGTCCTCGAAGGCGGCATCGAAGGCCGCCCCGACAACGTCATCCTTTACGCCACCTCAAACCGCCGCCATTTGCTGGCGCGCGACATGATCGAGAACGAGCGTTCGACGGCGATCAATCCGGGCGAAGCGGTCGAAGAAAAAGTGTCGCTGTCGGATCGTTTCGGCCTGTGGCTCGGCTTCCACCGCTGCAGCCAGGACGAATATCTGGCGATGGTGCGCGGCTATTGCGGCCATTTCGGCATCAAGATGGACGACGCCGAACTCGAGCGCGAAGCGCTGGAATGGTCGACCACACGCGGGTCCCGTTCGGGACGCGTGGCGTGGCAGTTCACGCAGGAGCTGGCGGGCCGGCTCGGCGTCAGGCTGGCAGGGAAGTAAGATCGACCCCACGTAGCCCGGATGGAGCGTAGCGCAATCCGGGACACGCGCTGTTGCCGAGCACTCTGCTCGTCGTCCCCCGCGGAGGCGGGGGATCCAGTACGCCGCGGCTTCACGGCGTGATCTCGATGTCTCTGGAATACTGGATCGCCCGCTCCAGTGCGCAATTGCGCACAAGGCGGGCGATGACAGTCGTGCGTGAGGATGTCGCGGAGGCCTAGAGCCTCACGCCCCGTTCAGGAATTGAAGCGGGTCAACCGGAGAAGATCCCTTACGGATCTCGAAGTGGAGCTGCGGCGACCCCACCTCACCCGATTGGCCCGACTTGGCAATGATCTGGCCGCGCTTGATCGTGTCCCCGCGCTTCACCATCAGTTCACTCGCATGGGCATATGCGGTGACGTATCCGTTGGAGTGCCGAACCAGAACGAGATTGCCGTAACCTTTTAGTTCGTTGCCGGAATAGGCAACCACGCCGTCTTCCGCTGCCTTCACCGGCGTGCCTTCCGGCACCGCCAGATTGATGCCGTCATTGGACTTGCCGTTGGTCTTGGCGCCGTAGCTCGTGATCACCTTGCCGCGGACCGGCCAGCGGAAGGTCGGCAGACCACCCGTTGTTTCGCTCGGCTTGACGGCCGGCGCTTCGGCGACGACGGACTTCTCTTCCGTTACATTGGCAGTGGCCTGCGCCAGGCGGGCGCTCTGCGGTTGTACGACGGCAGCCATCTTGGTGGCGGGCGCGGCAACCGGAGCTGCGACAACCTGCTGAACCGGAGCGGCGGCAACCGGCTGCGCCACAGGAGCTGCGGCAGCGGACTTGGCGCCGGGCACCGTCAGCTTCATGCCGAGGCTGAGCTTGGCCGAGGTATCGAGATTGTTGGCGCGCGCCAGATCCGCGACCGGAACGTGGTTGCGGTGCGCGATGCTCATTAGCGTGTCGCCGCGATTGACGACATGGACGCTCGGCGCTGCGGCGACGGGCTTGCTCACCGGCGCTGCGACGGCAGGTGCCGCGGCAACCGCGGGCGCAGCCACGGCCGCGCTCTGATGCGGGATGATCAGTTGCTGGCCCGGCGACAGTGCGCGCGGTCCCTTGTAGCCGTTGGCCTGCAGGATCGCCGCCGTCGAGACGCCGTAGCGCTTCGACAGGATTTCGAGCGTGTCGCTGGTGCCGACGATGATCGTGGTGCCGTTACCTGCCGGACGGGCGGCGGCGACCGAGCGCGGTGCAACCGTGCCGGTGGTCTCGAGCTGCGGATGAGCCGGCGGCGTGTAGGACGACAACCCGCGCCCGCCACCCGATACGCCGCTGGAGGCGACCGGATAGGAACGAGGGGCTGCGACCGCAGGCGGCGGCAGTGCTTGCGACTGGTACTGCTGCTGGTATTGGGTCTGCGGAGCGGTCTGCGGCCGTGAATATTGCGGCAGCTCGCGGCGCTCGACCGCAGGCGTCGGTACCGAACCGGTGGCCTGGGGTTCGGAGGCAAAGGGATTGGAATAATTCTGGGAAAGTCGCGTCGACATATCGGCGCTGCAGCCGGCGAAACTGACCGACATCAGCGTCAGCACCGCAAATCGCGGCGCACTACGCGAGCGAAGTAACTCGACGATACGGGACATGGTTACTCACTGGTACGCAACAAAATACTGTTTTGAGTAAACACGTCCCGAGTAAATAACCGCTTAACTGTCCAACGGGCCTCCGAATAAGGTATTGGCGGGAACCGCCAATCCGGAATTCTACAGCTCGCGCGCGATCCCCGGCAGCGCTGGAACGAAGCGTACGTCGACCAGATCCTTGCTGTCGAAACCGCTCTCGGTCCTGGTGATGCGGACCAGCGTCTGGGTGCCCTGATGAGGCCCGACCGGGGCAATCAGGACCCCGCCGGGCTCCAGGCGCGCCAACAGGCTGTCCGGGATTTTCTCCATCGCCGCGGTCACGATGATGCGGTCGAAGTCGCCGGCGCCGGGCGGAATATCGAAACCGTCGCCGAACATCACCTCGATGTTATGATAGCCGAGCTTCTCCAGCCGGGCGCGCGCCGTGTCGGCCAGCGTCCGGTAGCGCTCGATGGTGAAGACGTGGCCGCAGAGCCGCGACAGCACCGCGGCCTGGTAGCCGGAGCCGGTGCCGATCTCGAGCACCTTGTGATGCTTCTGGAGCTGCAATTGCTCGGTCATGTAAGCGACCACGAAGGGCTGGCTGATGGTCTGCCCGCACGCGATGCCAAGCGCACTGTCGCGATAGGCGTAGCCGCGATCGGCCCCGGTGACGAAGGCCTCGCGCGGCACCTCCTCCATGGTTCGCAGCACGGCCTGGTCGCTGATCCCTCGCCGCCGCAGGTTCAGCTGGAACATCATCTTTTCGGGCGGTTCTTGGGACATGGTCTCTCTTGTCGGCCTTCGTTGGCGGGCTTCACCGCCGATCCTGTGCTTCGCCCCGAGGGGGATGCAATAGCGGGCGCCCGATTAAGGAACAATTCCTGAAAATTTCGGTTCCTGAGATGGAACCAATACGCCCTCTCGGCGTTAGCGCCCGGGAAATCGATAGCAGGCATTCGCGTTGCCTGTGCAGGCCGGCGTTGCGCCGGGGGGTGTTTTTTGCGAACCTTGGCGCTCGGAAGAGCAAGGATTCCATGATGATGGCGACACGGCCGGCGGGCTGTTCTGTGTTTCTCGTCGAGGACGAGGTCATGATCAGGATGATGGTGGCCGACATGCTCGAAGAGCTTGGCTACGGCGTCGCCGCCGAAGCCGGCGAAATCAGCGAAGCGCTCCGGCTTGTCCAGACGACCGACTTCGATCTCGCCATCCTCGACGTCAACGTCAACGGCAAGGTGATCACGCCGGTGGCCGAACTGATCAAGTCGAAAGGCCGCCCGTTCATTTTCGCGACCGGCTACGGCTCCTCGGGCCTGCCTCCGGAATATCGCGACCGACCGGCTCTGCAGAAACCGTTTCAACTGGAGACGCTGGCCCAGATGATCGACAGCACGCTGAAGAGCGCGACGGTTTAGTTCGCCTTCAGTCCGCGCGTGTCCCGGACGCGGTGCAGCGTTCTTCGCGCTGCAGAGCCGGGACCATCTTCGTTCACCCAGTCACACGAGTTCAAACGGCGCAGGCCCGAGTAGCATGGGCCCTCACTTCAGCGTCGTCGTCAGCGCATCCGAAAACGCTTCATCGGTACGGTCGAGCCGCAGCGGCGTCACCGACACGAACTTGGCTGCGAGGGCCGCGAGGTCGGTGCCTTCGGCCGGCACTTCCAGCGCCGCTGCACGCTCAAAACCGAGCCAGAAGTACGGATTGCCGCGGCCGTCGTGGCGCTTGTCGACCTTGAGGAAACCGACATTGCGCTTGCCTTGCCGCGTGACACGGACGCCCTTGACCAGATCAGGCGTGCAGGCCGGAAAATTGACGTTGATCACGGTGTTCTTCGGCACGCCGGCGTCGATCACCTTGCGCAGAATGTCGGGTCCGAATTTCAGCGCGGTCTCCCACAGCGGCGCGTGCCGGGTCTCGATGGAAAACTCCTGGCTCAGCGCAAACGAGGGAATGCCGAGAATAGTCCCCTCCAGTGCGCCGGCGATGGTGCCGGAATAGACCACGTCTTCGGCAACGTTGCGGCCCTTGTTGACGCCGGACAGCACCAGGTCGGGAGCCTTGTCGCCGAGGATGTGGCGCGATCCCATGATGACGCAATCGGTCGGCGTGCCCCGCACCGCGAAATGCCGCGGACCGACTTCGCGCAGCCGCAGCGGATCGTTGAGCGACAGCGAATGCGAAACGCCGGATTGATCGAGTTCGGGGGCTACGATCCAGACGTCGTCGGACAGCGCGCGCGCGATCTCTTCGACGATTTTCAGGCCGGGGGCATGGATGCCGTCGTCATTGGTACAGAGAATTCGCATCCGCCAAATTGCCTTCTGGTTCGGGTTGGTCTTGACGCCGAGTGCCGTATTATCCGGCTATCACCGCTGAGGCAAACCGACTGGATTACCTCAGATTTTCCGCACCATCACCCGCCACGGGCGGACGAATCTGGCGCGGCCGGCACACTGCATCTCGAACAGCGGCGGGGTTGGCGGTTCGGCGGACGTTGTGACCGCTGGCGTCTGCAATTCGGCGATTGCAGGCGGCGGTTCGACGGAAGCGCGCGGTTCGACCTCCGGCGCTTCCGGGTCTTCTGCTTTTGCGGATTGCGGCAGAGGTTCGACCGGCGGCGGCGCAACATCGTGGCGCGGCGTTACGGCGCTCGGCGGCGGCGCGCTCGCCGGTTGCTGATATTTCGTGCGCGCGATGGCGAGCGCTTTTTCGAAGTCAGCTACGTTCAGCCAATCCTTGGCATACATGCTGCCGATCAGCGCGTCGTTCCACAATTTGGAAGCTTCGATATCGAAGAAGCCCTGCAGCTTCTGGTCGATCAACTGCACCCCGTGGCCGGTGACCGCCCACTGCCTTCCGATCCAATGGATGTCACGATGCAGCGGCATTTCCGATCATCCGCTATTTGTCGCGTTCGATGACCGTGAGCCCGCCCATATAGGGTTGCAGCGCGGCGGGCACCGCAATCGAACCGTCTTCCTGCTGATAGGTTTCCATCACGGCGATCAGGGCGCGGCCCACTGCCGTGCCCGAACCGTTCAGCGTGTGCACGAAGCGCGGCTTGCCGTCCGGCCCGCGCGAGCGTGCATCCATGCGCCGCGCCTGGAAGTCGCCGCACACCGAGCAACTCGAGATTTCGCGGTAGGCGCCGCCCTCGCCCTGCCCCGGCATCCACACTTCGATGTCGTAGGTCTTCTGCGCCGAGAAACCCATGTCGCCGGAACACAGCGTCATCACCCGGTAATGCAGGTCGAGCCGCTTCAGCACCTCTTCGGCGCAAGACAGCATGCGCTCATGCTCGTCAAGGCTTGTCTCGGGTGTTGCGATCGAAACCAGTTCGACCTTGGTAAACTGATGCTGCCGGATCATGCCGCGAGTATCGCGTCCGGCCGCACCGGCTTCGGCGCGGAAGCATGGCGTCAGTGCCGTGAGACGCATCGGCAGTTCTTTTTCGTCGACGATGGATTCGCGAACGAGATTGGTCAGCGACACTTCCGCGGTCGGGATCAGGCCGAGACGTTCATGTTTCAGTTGATCAACAAGACCGACATAGCTTCTAAATGCCGCGTCACCATCTGCTCTTGGGGTCGAGTCTTGGTCGGCCACGGTGATTAATTCGCCCTTGATGGCCCAGAACTGATCGTCCTCGAACTTCGGCAACTGCCCGGTGCCGTACATGACTTCGTTGCGTACCAAGAGCGGCGGATTGATCTCGGTGTAGCCGTGCTCGCCGGTATGAAGATCGAGCATGAACTGCCCGATCGCGCGTTCGAGACGCGCCAGACCTTTTTTCAGCACGACGAAGCGGGCGCCGCTCAGTTTGGCGGCGGCCTCGAAATCCATGTAGCCCAGCGCACCGCCGAGATCATCATGCGGTTTTGTGGCAAAGGCATAGTTGCGGATCTTACCGTAGACATGCCGCTGGACGTTGCCGTGCTCGTCGGTGCCTTCGGGCACCTCGGCGAGCGGCAGGTTCGGAATTGCCGACAACTCCCTGGTGAGTTCGTCGTCGGCCGTCTTCGCCGTCAGCTCGAGCTCCGGCATCGTGGTCTTGAGCTCGGCAACTTCAGCCATCAGCTTGTCGGCGCGCGCGTTGTCCTTGGCCTTCTTGGCCTCGCCGATTTCCTTGGACGCCGCGTTGCGCCGCGCCTGCGCCTGTTCCGAGGCCAGGATCGCCGCACGGCGCCGTTCGTCGATCGCCAGCAGCGACGCCGACAACGGCGCCAGCCCGCGGCGCTTAAGTCCGGCGTCGAAAGCTGCGGGGTTATCGCGGATCGATTTGATGTCGTGCATGGCGGGCAATTCCTGAATCGTGCCGGTCAGGGCGCGCATCCAGTAACCCGAACAGGCCGGTTTTGGAACAGCGAAAGCGCCCTATTCCGCCGGCTTGTCGTCGGACGCGGAGCCGGTGGCGGCCTGCGCGGCAGCCTTCTTTTCGACCATCGCGACCGCGATGATCGAGCCTTCATACAGCAGCAGCAACGGGATCGCGAGCGAGGCCTGGCTGATGACGTCGGGCGGCGTCAACACGGCCGCGATAATGAAGGCGACCACGATGAAATAGCGGCGCTTTTCGCGCAATTGCTTCGACGTGAGGATGCCGATCCGGCCCAGCAGGGTCAGGATTACCGGCAACTGGAACGCGATCCCGAACGCGAAGATCAGCGACATCATCAGCGACAGATATTCGCCGACCTTCGGCAACAGCTCGATCTGTGCGGTCTCGCTCCCCCCGAGCTGTTGCATGCCGAGCGAGAATTTCGCCAGCATCGGGAACACCACGAAATAGACCAGCGTCGCGCCCAACACGAAGAAGAACGGCGTCGCGATCAGATAGGGCAGGAACGCGCCGCGCTCGTGCTTGTAGAGCCCGGGCGCCACGAACATGTAGATCTGCCCCGCCACGAGCGGGAACGAGAGGAAAGCCGCGCCGAACATCGCCAGCTTCAACTGGGTCAGGAAATACTCCAGAAACGCGGTGTAGATCAGCTTGGCGCTTCCGGTGGTGCCGACGGCCAGGACGTATGGCCACACCAGCACATTGAATATCTGCTTGGCGAAGAAGAAGCAGAAGATGAAGGCGATCCCGAACGCCAGCAGCGCCTTGATCAGCCGCGAGCGCAGCTCGATCAGGTGATCCA
>Ga0209023_10005788_pt1 | contig 13322 bp, 12 predicted proteins | sample LakOneMetagenome_FD_187468 | JGI IMG/M metagenome (GOLD analysis project Ga0209023, IMG submission 187468) | Freshwater and sediment microbial communities from Lake Erie, Canada (SPAdes) (version 2) | ecosystem: Environmental > Aquatic > Freshwater > Lentic | place: Lake Erie, Canada... | reverse complement strand
CAACTGGCTGTGGACCTACAATCACGATCGGCCCAATATGGCCCTCGGCGGTATCACGCCAAAACAGAAACTGGCACTTGCCGCTTAACCTCTACTTTTAGCGTGCTCTAAAAATGGGGGGATTACCGACCAATCTACAGCGAGATGGAGGATCGCGGTGTGGTGCTGACTGCATCGGAAAGGGCTATGCTGAAGGCTGCGAACAACGATTATCGGGCATGTAAAACCAAATCGGGCGATAAGTGGGGCCAGTGCTATAAGGATGCTCAAAATCGTTTCCGAGAATAGAGGAGAAAGAAATGAAGCAAGGGAGGCCGTTTGTGGCATTTAGTCTAGAACCATCCGATGACGCTTTGCATATAACGTTATTAGCCGGTCCTCGTGTATTGCGAAATGAAGTAGTCGAAGACACGTTTACCGATCTACCAAGTCTGAGTCTCCATGGCTTAGACGGTGGAGCAGCGATCATCGGTAAATTCGTCCTCGCGGTACTACAGTTGGAGTATCCCGAGAAGTTTGAGAAGTATCCGAATCTCATCATTGAAGTGAAAGGAGGTCCTACTGAAGAAGAGCTGAACGCAATGGAAAAGAGGCTTGGGCTCGATGCCTCTGATGAAGGAAGTTAAGTAGTACGTTGGCCTGGGCCATATTGGTCCGTGACAAACCGTCGGGACACCGTTAGGCTGGCCCAATTTGACCTGTATGAGACAGCGCGTCTTGTGCACAGGGCATTCCCCGACGGCGGCATCACAGTCTGCGCAACCCTATCGTCTGGAACCTGGCCTTGCAGGCGCCTGGCTGGGACTGAGTGAGCTTGGTCCCCGCTTCATCGTCATCAAGTTTGGATGTGCATGCATGCCGGGCAGGGCAAACCGGTAAAGCGGTGCGCCTGCCTTTGTCACCATGGTGGTGCCACGATGAGCGCCCGCTTGCGCCAACGCGGTATGAGTTTGGCCAAGCTGCTGGCCGGCTCCACCTCGCTGGTCGGATCGAATGTTTAGTAGGCCGGCCATGCCGATACGTCCGCGGGTGCTGGCGCTGCGCAAGCGGCCCGTGTAGGCCAAAGCGATCGACACCGCCGTCGCATCGATCGAGGAAAAGCTGCTCACCAGCGGCCGCCGCGAAGTCGATACCGGTTATGTCGGCGAACTGGTGATGCAGGAACTCAAGCGCCTGGACGAGATCGCGTACATCCGCTTTGCCTCCGTCTATAAAGACTTCAAGGACCTCGCCGAGTTCCAGCAGGCGCTTGCGGAAGTCGGGCATCCACGCAAATAAATCTGCGCACCAAACAGACCCCGGCGCACGCAAGTTTGGCAAGCGCGCACGCTTGAGCGGCCGCATGGGCACACCTTAGCTCACTGATAACTTCACAGCTCGCGCGAATTCCCGCGCCTTGAACCTGTGGAGGTGGCCGTGCAACGCTGTGGTGCCGAGGGTTTTACGCTGGTCGAAGTACTGGTCGCGATGTTCATTCTCGCTGTCGGCGCCATCGGTGCGGCAGCCACGCAATCGACCGTGGCGCGCCTGCGCGAGCAGGCCGCGCTCGAATCCGAAGCCGTGCAGCTGGCCGCCTCGCTGTCGGCGCGCATGCTGGCCAATCCGGCGCAGATGGCGCTGCCCGACACGGCCAACCCCTATCTCCAGCTCGACTACGATGCCGACGGCGGCGCTCCCGACCTGCCGGCCGTGCAGTGTTTCGGCGGCGCCGGTTGCAACGCCGCCAGCCTGGCCGAATTCGACCTGTACGAGACGGCGCGTCTCGTGCACGAGGCCTTCCCCGGCGGCCGTATCGCGGTCTGCCGCGACGCCGCCGTCTGGAACCCGGCCATGCAGGTGCCGGACTGGGAGTGCGTCAGTTCGGCGCAAGCGCCCCTCGTCATCAAGCTCGGCTGGCGGATGCACGCGCGGCAGGGGCAGCCGGCTGCCGGCGCGCAGGCCTTTGTCACGATGGTGGTGCCGGGATGAAGGCTTCCATTCGTCAACGGGGCATGAGCCTGGCGGAACTGCTGGTGGCGCTGTCCCTCGGCCTCGGCGTGCTGCTGGCTGGTTCCACCTTGCTGCTTGGCTCGAACGTTGCGTATGTCGGCCATGCCGATGCCGCGTCGATCGACGACAGCGGCCGTTATGCGCTGGAAGTCATCGGCCGCGCCGTGCGCCAGGGCGCCTTTGCCGACTGGGAGCGGCTGGGCGCCGCCGGGCCGGCACCGGGTGCGCCGGCGGCCCTGCTCGGCCTCGACGACCGTTCGATCGGCAAGACCAGCTTCGGCATCGACAGCCCGCTTCCGGCCAGCGTCAACCACAGCGACGTGCTGGCGGTGCGCTACAGCGGCGCCGGGCCGGGGCCGGATGGCGACGGCAGCGTGCTTAACTGTGCGGGCTTTCCGGTGCACGAAGCCGAAGACGGCTGGAGCATCTTCTATGTGGCGCGCAACGGCGACGACCAGGAGGAGCTGCGCTGCAAGTACCGCGGCACCACCAGTTGGGGTGCCGATGCGGTAGTGGCCGGCGTGGACGGTTTCCAGGTCCTGTACGGCATCGATACCGACACGCCGCGCGATGGCATCGCCAACCGTTTTATCAATGCCAGCGCGCTGAACGCGCTCGATGCGGCGCTGTCGCTGAGTGGCGCCACGTCCGCAGATCTGGAAGCGGACCGCAACGCCAAAACCTGGTGGAAGCGTGTGACCAATGTGAAGGTGGCCTTGCTGCTGCGGGGCGAGCGGCCGTCTTCCATCGCGGCGCCGGCCGGCTACGACTTGTTTGGACAGGAGTACAGCGACGCGCACGCTACGGGTGACCCGGGTGTGAGGCTGGCGCAAGCCGAGTTGGCCGGCAGCGAGGGCATACCCAAGCAACCGCTGCGCCGCCTGTTCACGGCCGTGTATGCAACCGGCGCCACCGTTCCCTGAGGCTGCGATGCGCAAGCACCCGATACAACGCGAGCGCGGCGCGGCGCTTGTCACGGTCCTGTTCCTGATGCTGGCCGTGCTGATGATGTCCGTCTCCAGCACGCGGGCCTCACTGGCTGCCGTCAAGTCGGCACGCCATGAGCGCGACCGCCATGTTGCGCACCAGTCGGCGCAGGCGGCGCTGGTCGATGCCGAGCGCGATATCGCCGGCGCGGCAGGTCCGGCCTCGCCGCGTACCGCGCTCTTCGTCGCGGCGAATGCAAGCGCCTTCGTCGCTGGATGTGCGGGCACCGCCGAACACGCGGGCCTGTGCCGTCTCGTCCCGGCGCCAGGCATCCCGGCATGGCAGGCAGTTGATCTCGCGGGAACGTCGTCCGTGGAATACGGCCGCTTTACCGACGCCGCGATGCCCACCGGCGCCGGCCTGCTGCCGGCCCGGCCGCCGCGCTACATCATTGAATTGCTGGATTTCCCCGGCGCGAACGCAGGCGCGGGCGCGGTCTACCGCATCACCGCCATCGGCTTCGGCGCCGGCGAGACCACGCGCGTGGTCCTGCAGGGCCACTACCGCCGCGCCACTGCCACCACGCCCGCGCGGCGCCTGGGCTGGCGCGAAGTCGCCAACTGGCCCGAACTGCATGCCGCCACCCTCTGACATTCATCCACCCAAGGAGAACGACGATGTACCGCAGTCCCGGCTTCACCCTGATCGAAACGATGGTCGTGCTGCTGATCCTGTCCATCCTGGCGGCGATCGCCTATCCCGGCTATACCGAGCACCTGGCGACGATGCGCCGCATCGAAGGGCAGGTGGCGCTGATCGACGCCATGCAGCAGCAGGAACGCCATCATTCGCTGCACCACAGCTATGTCGCGTTCTCGGCGGCGGCCCCGGTCGAAGGCCAGCGCTGGTGGTCGGGCAGCCGGGCGCAGGAGAGCGCCTACGAACTCGAGGCGCGCGCCTGCCCGGACAGCGCGCTGCGCGACTGCGTCGAGATCGTCGCCACGCCCGGCACTGCCAACGTCGACGCCAGCTACAGCGATAGCGCATGCGGCACGCTCAGCATGCGCAGCACAGGCGAGCAGGGCGCCAGCGGCACCTCGGACCGCTGCTGGCCATGAGCACGCAGCCACAACGCGGCGTGACGCTGCCCGAACTCATCATCGTCACCGCCATTGCGGGGACCATGCTCGCCGTCGGCCTGCCCAACCTGCAGGCGCTGGTGCACGCCCAGCAGGTGCGCAGCGCCACCAACGATCTGTTCGGCGCCATCAACCTGGCGCGTGCGCAGGCGATTGCGCGCAACGAGCGTGTGAAGATGGTGCCGCGCGACCCCGAGGGCACGCAATGGGCGCGCGGCTGGACCGTGTTCGCCGACCGCGACGGCGATGGCGAACCCGGCCCGCTTGATGACATCATCGCCGTGCACGGGCCGCTGCCGAGCGGCGTGGCGTCGGTGTTTGCCTTCACCAGTCCTGCAGCGCCGTATTACATCGCCTACAATGGCGCCGGGCGCAGTTGCAGCGACACCAGCAGCGCGTCGGCGCGTTGGGGCACGCTGTCGCTGTTCTACGGCAACGCGATCCGGCGTATTAAAATCAACATGCTGGGCCGCGCCCGCGTGTGCGACCCGCAGCGCGACACCAACTGCGAAGGCGCCGAGGCGCCTTCCTGAACCAATCACATTGAACAGAGTGCAGATCAAGACCGATACCGAAGGCATGGCGCTGGCCCTGGAATGGGCAGCCAAGGGCATGACCATCACCGCGCCGAACCCGCGCATCGGCTGCGTGATCGTGCGCGATGGCGAGGTCATTGGCGCCGGCCACACCCAGCCGGCCGGCCAGGCCCACGCCGAGATCCAGGCGCTGCGCGACGCCGCCGCGCGCGGCAACGATGTGCGCGGCGCCACCGCCTACGTCACGCTGGAGCCCTGCAGCCATTACGGCCGCACGCCGCCCTGCTCGAAGGCGCTGGTCGAGGCCGGGCTGGGACGTGTGGTGGCGGCGATGGGCGACCCGAACCCGCTGGTGGCGGGCCGTGGCATGGCGCAGCTGGAAGCGGCCGGCATCGCGGTGGCGATGGGCGAACTGGCCGACCAGGCCCACGAACTGAACATCGGCTTCTTCAAGCGCATGCGCCAGGGCCTGCCCTGGGTGCGCCTGAAGACCGCCGCCAGCCTGGACGGTTTCACGGCGCTGGAAAATGGCGAAAGCCAGTGGATCACCGGCCCGGAAGCGCGCGCCGACGGCCATGCCTGGCGCGCCCGCGCCTGCGTGATCCTGACCGGCATCGGCACGGTGAAGGCGGACGACCCGCAACTCACGGTTCGCGGGATCGGCACGGATAGCGCCAATACGCGCCAGCCGCGCCGCGTGATCGTCGACAGCCGGCTCGAGATCGACCTCGGTGCGCGTATCCTGCAGGGCGAGCCGTGCTGGATCGTGGCCGCCGCCGACGAGGGCGACAAGGCGCAGCAGCTGCGTGCGCTCGGGCATGAGGTCATCGTGCTGCCTGGTAGCAACAGCAGCAGCGGCAAAGTCGATTTGCCGGCCCTGATGCGCGAACTGGGCCGGCGCGAGATCAACGAAGTCCACGTCGAAGCCGGCTCCAAACTGAACGCTTCGCTGGTGCGCGAAGGCTGCGTCGACGAGCTGCTGGTCTACCTGGCGCCCAGCCTGATCGGCGCGGGGCAGGGCATGTTCGCGCTGCCTCCGCTGGCTCGCCTGGCTGATCAATACGCACTGCGCTTCCACGGCGTGAGCCAGGTCGGCGCCGACCTGCGCATCCTGGCCCGCTTTGAATCAAGCAAGCAAGCACGCAAACATCAAACTGAAAACAAACCTGAGGAATAAGGCTGTATGTTTACTGGAATCGTCGCCGCTGTCGGCAACATCACTTCGGTCTCGCCGCTGGCGGGTGGACATGACGCGGGCGTGCGCCTGGAAATCGACGCCGGCAGCCTGCCGCTGGGCGACGTCATCCTGGGCGACTCGATCGCCATCAACGGCGCCTGCATGACCGTTGTCGCCAAGACCGACAACAGCTTCGCCGTCGACGTCTCGCGCGAAAGCCTGAGCAAGACCGCGGGCCTGGACGGCGCCGGCGAAGTCAACCTGGAAAAGGCCCTGACCCTGGCCGAGCGCCTGGGCGGCCACCTGGTGTCGGGCCACGTCGACGGCCTGGGCACGGTGCACATCTTCGCGCCGGTCGGCGAGTCGCACGAACTGGTGATCGACGCGCCGCAGGAACTGGCCAAGTTCCTGGCCTACAAAGGCTCGGTCGTGGTGAATGGCGTGTCGCTGACCGTCAACCGCGTGGAAGACCTGGAAGCGAACGGCGCCAAGGTCTGCCGCTTCTCGATCAACCTGATCCCGCACACCATCGAGGTGACGACCCTGAAGCACCTGCGCGCCGGCAGCCAGGTGAACCTGGAGATCGACCTGATCGCGCGCTACGTCGAGCGCATGCTGTCGGCTTCGAAGGTCTGAACGGCCACCTCGCCGGCCCGCAGGTTCACTGCGGGTTGGTGAAATAGAGCGAGCTGGTGCCGCAATCCGCACACTCGCGGTAGAACTGGCGCCCGTCCTTGCGGATGCGTTCCTTGTGGTCGGCGCCGCCGCATCCCACGCTGAAGGGCGTGTTGCCGCTGCACTCGCCGCACTTGAAGTAGTACCCGTATTTTCCCCAGACGATGGACAGGGCCGCGCCGCCGCAGCTGCGGCAGGCATGCGGCTGGGCGTCTGGTTCCGGCGCCGCAGGAGCGGCAGCATGCGCGGAAGGGGCGGCAGCGGCGCCGTGCGCCGATGGCCGGGCGGCACTGGCCTGCGGCAGGATGACGACGCGCGGCCCGGCGTGGGCCGGCGCCGCCGTTGCCAGTGCCGGTTCCCGCTCCATGCCGGCGGACGGCGCGGCGGGACGTGGCGGCGCCGGATCGGTCCTCACCGGCGCCGGCGCCGCCTGCAGCAGGGCCTCGCGCTGCACGCCGAAGCGCGCCATGTAGTCCGAGGTCGAGGGCCGGTGCAGCGCCACCAGTTTCTTCGCGATGTCGCCGATCGAATCCGATACCGTGTTCTTCAGCAGGCCGCTGAGCACGCTCAAAACGGGCGCGCCTTCCAGCGACTTGTGCAGCCTTTCCATGAACTGGTCGGCCTTGACCACCTGCGAGGTGTCGAACTTGCGCGGCCGGTCGATGCGCGCCTCGGGGGCCACCAGCACCAGGGTCTCGATCGGCGACTCGCCCAGGCCGATCGACTCCAGCACCTTGCGCAGCACCAGGGCATGGCGCTCGTTCTGGGCCAGCGGCGAAGACATGCCTTCGTAGGTCTTCTTCCAGTCGTTCCAGCGCAGGAACTCGCCCTGTTCGGTGATCTTCACGCCATGCGCGAAATGCTTGGTCTCGAGGATGTAGATGCGGCGCGTGCGGTGGATCAGCAGGTGGTCGATCTGGGCCACGCGGCCGTCGTCGAGCACCAGGCGCAGGTCGTGCACGACGGCGGTGCGGGTCGAATCCTTCAGATGGAAGTCGATCAGGTAGGCCGACTCGCGCTCGCCCTTCACGCCGGCGCGCATGATGCGCAGCTCGCGCTCGATCAGCGCCTTCTTGTCCGGGCCGGCCAGGGCCAGCATCTTTTCCAGGATCGCGAGGACCGCGTCCTTGTTATCGGTGTCTTTGTAGATCATGTTCGTCTCCGGCTCGGTTCACCCGGCAAGTGTAGCGGCGGGGCAAGAAGCCATCATGATATTTTCTTGCTTCAAGGCAAAATAATGCGTCCGGCATAAAATTTGTTGCGCGTCGAACTCAGGAGATGTCGCGTAGACTGCGCCAGGTCAAACAAGGACGAGCCAGCCCGCGCATATCCCGTGCCCAGGGCGGCCAACGAGGAGGAGACCAATGAAAGTAAGCAAAGCCCTTGCCGGGGCCATGACGGCCGGCGCCCTGGTGGGCACGAGCCTGGCCGTCGCTGCGGCTGCCACCGCGGCTTCCGCCGTGGTTTCCACCGCAGCTTCCACCGCCACCGCGCTGCGCGACTACCGTTCGGTCGCAATCACGGCACATGGCGAGCGCATCGCCGCCATCGAATCCGACGCCGGCGCGTCCGGCCAGCGCCCCCACGGACGCATTGTCGTGCGCGACGCCGCCAGTGGCAAGGTGACGGCCGAATACGACCCATGCGCCAGTTGTGCCTACGATTTCCCGAGCTGGTCGCCGGACCGCCGCAGCCTCGCCTTCATCGCCGCCGACGCCCAGGCCGGCACGGCCACGCTGTGGGTGGTGCGCGGCGGCCAGCCCGCAGCCGCAGCCATCATCCAGGGCGTGGCCAATACGGCGCGCTGGTCGCCGGACGGCGGCCGCATCGCCTTCCTGGCCACCGTCGGCGCGAAGAAGCAGACCGGCGCCGTCGAAGCGGGCGAGCGCCTGGTCGGCGAGATCGGCGTCAGCGAAGATGCCCAGCGTATCGCCATCGTTGCAAGCAAAGGCGGCGAGGGCGGCGAGGCGCGCATTGTCTCCCCAGCCGGCACCTATGTCTACGAATACGACTGGACGCCCGACAGCAAGGGCTTCATCGCCACCAGCGCGCAGGGCAACGGCGACAACAACTGGTGGGTGGCCACGCTCGGCCACATCGATGCCGCCAGCGGCGCGCTGCGCATTGTCGCCGCGCCGAAGATGCAGGTCAGCCTGCCGCACGTGTCGCCGGATGGACGCACGGTGGCCTTTGTCGGCGGGCTGATGAGCGACTTCGGCTCGGTCGGCGGCGACATCTTCACGGTGCCGCTGGCGGGCGGCGAACCGGTCGACGTCACGCCCGGCTTTGCCGGCTCGTTCAACGGCCTGGCCTGGAAAGGGACCGGCCTGGTCGCCTCCAGCCTGCAGGGCGACCAGATGACGGTGGTCGCGGTCGACCCGCAGGCGCGCAGCACGCGCCGCCTGTTCGCGCGCGCGGTCACGGCCAACGGCTCGCGCGACGGCCGCATCGTGTTCAGCGCGGACGGCGGCGCGGCGGTGTCGGTGTTCGAGACTTACGAGCAGGCGCCCTACATTGCGGCCGGCCGCGTGAACGCGCTGGTCAAGCTCACGCGCGACAACGATGGCGCCGCGCCCCAGGTGGCGGCGCGCAGTATCAGCTGGACCAACGAGGGTTATCGCAGCCAGGGCTGGCTGGTCGGCCCGCGCCAGCCGCAGGCCGGGCGCACCCATCCGATGGTGGTGATCGTGCATGGCGGCCCGGCCTCGGCGGCCACGCCGCGTTACGTCGGCGCCGGCGATTCGGCCAATCCGCTGGTGCGCGAGCTGGTGGAGCGCGGCTACTACGTGTTCCAGCCGAACCCGCGCGGCAGCTATGGCCAGGGCCTGGCGTTTACCTCCGCCAACCAACGCGACTTCGGCGGCGGCGACTGGCGCGACATCCTGGCCGGCGTCGATGCGGCGATCGCGCAGGCGCCCATTGACGGCGGGCGCCTGGGGCTGATGGGGCACTCCTACGGCGGCTTCATGACCATGTGGGGCGTCACCCACAGCACCCGCTTCAAGGCGGCGGTGGCGGGGGCGGGCATCGCCAACTGGATCAGCTACTACGGCCAGAACGGCATCGACCAGTGGATGGTGCCCTTCTTCGGCGCCACCATGTACGACGATCCGGCGGTGTACCGCAAGGCCTCGCCGATCGAATCCATCAAGCAGGCGAAGACGCCGACCCTGATCTACGTGGGCGAACGCGACGTCGAGACGCCGGCGGTGCAGTCGATGGAGTTCTGGCACGGCCTGCGCGCGATGGGGGTGCCGACGGCGCTGGTGATCTACGACGGGGAAGGGCACGCGATCCGCAAGCCGGAGCACCAGCTGGACCAGCGCAGGCGGACGGTGGAGTGGTTCGAGAAGTATTTGAAGCAGTAAGCGTGGATGCGGGCGTGCTGCGCCCGTGCTTGCGCAACGTGTGATGGCGTGGCGGCGGTGACCGTACGGTGGGCACGGAGTGCCCACGCGGTTACGTGCGTTTGATGTTGGCCACGTGCGGCGGCGGTTCGCTCGCCGGCGTTACCGGCAACCCGCATCGGCGGTGTCGCGGGTTTTAGCAAACGCCGCGGGGCGAAGCGTTGCGGTCAACGCAAAAAGGATACGCACGTAACCGCGTGGGCACGGGGTGCCCACCGTACGGTCAGCCAGCCGGCCTTTGGTCAGTTCGCCGGTTCCGCCGCTTTCGCCGACGCTTCCTTCGCCACCGGCGGCGCCACGCCTTTTTCCGGATACAGCACCACCTGCACATAATTCCCCGTGTTCAGGTAACGCTTCGCCGCGTCCTGCACCTCACTCGCTTGCAGCGCCTGCACGCGCTGTTCGTGCGTCAGGATCGCCGCCGGGTCGGTCCCGTCCAGCAGTGCCGATTGCAGCCGGCCCAGCCAGTAGCCGTTCTCGCGCAAGGCGCGGCGGTGGTTCTGGATCCAGTTCTGCTTCACCTTGGCCAGATCGGCCGCCGCCGGGCCTTCGCGCTTGATGCGCTCGAATTCCTCGAAGGTGGCGGCAATCACCTTGTCGACGTTCTCCGGCCCGGTCGGCAGGGTCACCGACAGCGAATAGCTTTCATAGGGAATCCGCCCCAGCGAGGCGCTGGCGCTGCCGCCGTAGATGAGCGACAGCTTCTCGCGCAGCACTTCGATGATGCGGATGTTCAGCACCTCGACCAGTGCCTGCAGGCGCATCTGCTCGGCGTCGGAGAACGTGGCGTCGCCGGTGAAGGTGAGCGAGACCGTGCTCTTCGGTTCGCTGCCGCTGTGGACGGCGCGCTTGATCACGCCTTTCACCGGGCGCAGGCCGACGTCGCGGTAGGCGGTCGGGATGTCCGGCGTCGGCAGGCTGCCGAGATAGGTGGCCAGCAAGGGCTTGATCTTCTCGATGTCGAAGCTGCCCACCATGACGAAGGTCAGGTCCTTGGCGCTCGAGAAGCGTTCGCGGTAGATGGCGATGCTGCGGTCCAGGCTGATCTGCGAGAACTCTTCCGGACGCAGCGCACGCGGCGCGCGCGGGTGGTTGTTGTACAGCGTCGCAATCAAGGTGTCGCCGAAGCGCGCGCCCGGCTGGGCCAGGCGGTTGCGCGCCGCTTCCACCTGCTTGCCGATGAAGGACTTGAACAGGTCTTCGTCGCGGCGCACGGCGTCGAAGCGCAGCCACAGCATCTGCAGCATGGTCTCGATGTCGGTCGCGCCCGACGAAGCGCCAACGATCTCGCTGTAGCCCGACAGGCCCATGGTCACTGCCGCCGCCTTGCCGGCCAATACGCGCGACAAGTCGAGCGGCGAATACTCCTGCAGGCCCATGCTGGCGACGATCGCGTTGGCGTAGCGCGCATTCAGGATGTCGGCGTCGCCGTACAGGCTCTGGCCGCCGAAGCGCGCCGCGCTCATCACCACCTGGTCGTTGCGGAAGTCGGTCGACTTCAGGATCGCTTTCACGCCGTTCGAGAAGGTCAGTTCCGTCAGGCCGAGCGCCTTGTCCTGGGTCTCCTTGACGATGCTGCCGGCCTTTGGCGGCTGCGCCATCAGGGTCGAGCCGAGCGCCTTTTCCTCACACGGCGCGACCTGCGCCTTTTCGGCCGTGGCCAGGGCCGCGAGCAGGGCGTCGCCTTCGGGCGGCGGCATGTCCGGGCGCGCAATGCCGGTGTAGACCACCAGCTTGCCGGAGTCCGCCGGAATCGTGCGGCGCGCGTAGGCGTTCATTTCGTCGAGCGTCACGCCGGGCAGCAGCGTTTGCGCATAGCCGTATTCGGCGGCGATGCCGGGGATCGGTTCCTGCTGCAGGAAGTTGCGCATGTACTCGCCCACGTAGGAACCGGAATCGGTCTTGTCGCGCTCGTTGTAGCTGCGCTCGAAGCTGCGCATCATGTCCTTCTTCGCGCGGTCCAGTTCTGCGGCAGAAAAGCCGTACTGGCGCGCGCGCTCGTTCTCGCGCACCAGGGCGTCGATGGCCTTCGGCGCGCCGCCCGGGCCGACGACGGCGCTCGAGTTGTAGGCTTTGTAGAAGGGCGTCAGCTTGCCGAGGGCGCTGCCGCCGCGCAGGAAGGGCGGCTCGGCCTGCTGCGTCAGTTCCACCAGGCGCCCGTTCAGCATGCCGGTGAACAGGCTTTCGACCAGCTGCTCGCGGTAGCCGCGCACGGTGTCGGGTTCGCGCACCGGCATCACCGGATAGCGGATCAGGATGCTGTTGCCGCCGGCTTCCTTGTCGGTGACGACCAGGGCTTCGGTATCGTCGCGGCGCGGAATCTCGGCGTACTCGCGCTTGCGGGCCGGGCTCGGGTTGGTCAGCTTGCCGAAGTGGGCGCGGATCAGCTTTTCGGCCTGGGCCGGCTCGATGTCGCCCACCGCCACTACCGCCATCAGGTCGGGGCGGTACCAGTCGCGATAAAAGCGGCGCAGGGTCTCGGGCTGGAAGTTGCGCAGCACTTCCTCTTTACCGATCGGCAGGCGCTCGGCATAGCGCGAGCCATTGAACATCTTCGGATACAGTTTCTTGCCGATGCGGTCGCCCGCGCCCTTGCCGAGCCGGAGTTCTTCCAGCACGATGCCGCGTTCCTTGTCGACTTCGGCGTCCTCGAAACTCAGGCCGTGGGCCCAGTCTTCGAGCACCTGGAAGGCGCGCGTCAGGTTCTCCGGCTTGTCGGTGGGGATGGGCAGGATATACACGGTTTCATCGAACGAGGTGTAGGCGTTCAGGTCCGCGCCGAACTTCACGCCGATCGACTGCAAATAGTCGACCAGCTCGTGCTTCTTGAAGTTGGCGGTGCCGTTGAAGGCCATGTGCTCGACAAAATGCGCCAGGCCTTGCTGGTCATCGTCTTCGAGGATGGAGCCGGCTTTTACCACCAGGCGCAGTTCCACGCGGCGCTCGGGACGGGCGTTCTTCTGGATGTAATACGTGAGGCCGTTCGCCAGCTTGCCGACCTTCACCTGCGGGCCGACCGGGATCGGCGCATCGAGCTTGATGGCTGCCGCGGGCTGGGGCGGCGTGGACGGGCGTTTCTGGTTTGCAGGAGCAGATGCAGGGGCGGCATGGACAAAAGGATGGACCAGCAGGACAGCAAGACAGGTGCTACGGACGAATTGGATGAGCATCGGGATTCCGTGACGAGGATCGGTAAACAAGCGTCGAAGCGCTATTCTAAGGCCTGGTTCACGCCTGGCGGAGCGCGACGCGACCCGTTTGCAGCAGCACCCCCATCTCGCACGCCGGCAGCGCTGGGCTGTACAGGTAGCCCTGCAGCACCTCGCAGCCGATGCGGCCCAGGAAGTCGCGCTGGGCCAGGGTCTCGACGCCTTCGGCCACCACGCGCAGGGACAGGCCTTCGGCCAGGGCGATGGTGGCCTGGGCGATGGCCGCGCTGCGCGCGTCGAGGGTGATGTTGCGGACAAAAGCC
>Ga0209023_10005787_pt1 | contig 13322 bp, 16 predicted proteins | sample LakOneMetagenome_FD_187468 | JGI IMG/M metagenome (GOLD analysis project Ga0209023, IMG submission 187468) | Freshwater and sediment microbial communities from Lake Erie, Canada (SPAdes) (version 2) | ecosystem: Environmental > Aquatic > Freshwater > Lentic | place: Lake Erie, Canada... | reverse complement strand
GCGACATGATCTCGATCCTGCAAGCGCTCAAAGCCGCTGGCGCGATCCAAGCTGAAATCGAAGTGATGTAATGGCACTCGATACACCCGCCACGCTGCTTCCCGGCGCGCCATTGCCGGTGGGTCCGCACACGCCACCACACGGACAAGCCATCGACGCGATGCGCCGCGCCGCGCAGGAATTCGAGTCCGTGTTCTTGGCCGAGATGATGGGGCCGATGTTCGAGGGGCTCGACACTGACGGCCTCGGCGGCGGCGGTGTTGGCGAACAGATGTTTCGCCCCATGCTGATCGATCAGTACGCACACGCGATCACTCACGCAGGCGGCGTTGGGGTCGCCGAGAGCATCACCCGCGAGCTCGTAAGGATGCAGGCCGGCCAAGATGCGGTCGCGCACTCAGCGACGCCTGCCCCCGCTGCCCCTCAAACGGAAACGACCGATGGCGATCATCGCTGACGGCGCGCGCGACCGCGTCGAACAATTGCTGTTGGTGACCGACCGTCTGACAGGGCTGATCGTCGAAGAAACGCGCCGCATAGATGCGCGAGAACCGCCCATGGACGGCGCCGAGGCCGAGGAGAAGACCCGCCTCGCCAACATCTACCGCATGGAACTGGGCCGCATCCAAGAGGATCGAAATTTGATCTCGGCCGCCCCGTCCGAATTGCTGGTGAAGCTTCGCCGGCAAACCGAGGCGCTCAACGCGGCCCTAGGCCGCCATGAATTGGCGCTCAACGCGGTTAAGGTCGTGGCCGAAGGCTTGGTGCACGCAATGGCGGAGGAAGTGGTTCGGCAGCGCGGCGGCGGCGCCAACTACAATGCGCGCGGCGGCACCAACGCGCCGACAGGCCCCGCGCCGGCAGTGCTCGATCGCAGCGCCTGAGCATCACGCTTAACAAAGCGCCGCCGATAAACCCCGATCCAGCGATGAATTCGCCTTTCCTGTAATTCATCTTGCTCTGCGGCCAAGCCCACGTCTTTTTAGTTCCGGCTGCGGTGGCGGGGAAGGAATGAAGCACGCGAAAGTCTCACGTGCGTGGCGCCCTGTGCCGGCGGCGACCCGCGGCGCGCGCCAGCGACGCCCGCAGGGCGTGGCGAGCGCCTTGCTGTTCAATCTCTCTTTGGTTGTGCTCGCGATCTCCACCGCCTTCGCGGTGCTCATCGTTGGCCGCGACCATCTCTACGCCTACGAATACTCCCCGGCCGGCGCTCGCGTGATTGCTGAGCGCGTCGAGCGGCTCAATGGCGGCTTGATCCAGCTGGACTTCGACCGCCAGCGGCAATGGGAAGACCTGGTCGGCATGGAACTGCTGGCCAACGACGTCCCTGCCGCGCGCGGTTTCCTGCTTTCTGCGCCCGGCATGTTGCCCGATCGCCTTGGCGGCGATGTCGCGCGTGCCGCTCAACGCGGCGATGCGGAAGCCGAGGCGGCCGCCCTCGAACTGCTGTCGCCCAGCACGCGCTCGCGTTATGAATCGCTGGTGCCGCTGCTCTCCCGCCGCTCCACCAGTGGCGTGGCCGAAAATCGCCCCGAGCAAATCTCCAACACCACCCTCGGCGGGCAAAGCGACTTTGAATTGATGGCGCGCTCCGCGCTCGCCGATCCGGACACAGACCCGGTGCAATTTATCCTAACCGGCTTCGGATTGGGCCTCGCCGGCTCGATGAACCAACGCGATCTGGATGGCGCCGTCGCCCTCCTCGCGGCATCGCACCGCGAAGACTACTCCCGCGCCTTCGGAGCGCAGATTGCGCAGCTGCTTGCGAATTCCGTAAACATCGAACGCTTCCGCAATGTCGCTTTGGCAGGCGGTGACGGCGACACCGCAGCCGCGTACGCGAACTCCTCCGCAGCCTTCCGTGTCGCCGTGAATGCGCCGGCCGCAGCGCGCGTTCACGCGATGCTTGCGCAGATCGGTGACATGGCGCACGCGATCTCGACGCCGGCCGCCACCAACCTTGTGATGCACGCCGAAGCGCTCAGAGATCTTCCAAGGTTGCGCTTGATCGCCCAAGCCGCCGGCGATCGCGCCGCCGCGGCGGCCAAACGTTTGCCGCACGACGGCCGCCTGCTGGCGACAGCCGGCGGCCAACTCACGGTGAACCGCGATCTCGCTGGCGCACTCACTATCGCAGCGGCGGCGCTGTTCGTGCTGTTACTGCTGGTTGCGTGGCGCGTTTATCGCGGGGTGCGGCGTTATCTCATGCATCTCGACGAAGACGATCACAGCGCCGAACTCGTTGACATCAGCGCCAGCAACTGGCGCCCACTTTAGGCTCTGAAGAGCGCCAACACCGATTGCGGCTCGACATTGGCAATGGCGCCGACGCCCGCGCTCTGCAGACCTTGACGCACTTGCAAAGCCAACAAACGCGCACCGTCCGCATCGAGATCGCGCACGCTGCTTGCGCCCTCGGCCGCGCCGAGGAAACCTTGGTGCGCTTCCAACGAACGCGCCGAATCCATCAAACGGCTCATTGCAGTTTGCAATGCATCGAGTGACTTCTGCGCAGTTGCTGGCAAGGTTGGGTCATCGGCTTTCGCGTCGGCCGGCACGGCAATGATGTCGGAAGATGTTGGATCGCTTTTCAGCCGCAAATCAACGCCGGCGATGGTGACCCCGGCGGCGCCAGGCTCAGCCTGAACAGAGAGGTCATCGCCGGCCGCGAGCGTTGTACCGCGGCTCACGGTCGCGTTGGCGCGTTGCGCGTAGCTCTGCAGCAGTGCGTCGAGGTCGCTTTGCGACAGCCCAGCCTCGCGCGCGGCCCCCTGCACTTGCACCAGCATTGATTGCGCTTCGTGCCCGAGCGCGAGCGTTTCTTGGATTTGCGCGATGCCGGCGCGAACGCTGTCGCGCGAGGAAGACAGCGCCGCCGGACTGAGGTCAACGCGGTCGCCGTCACCACTTTGTCCGGTCGTTTGCGGTTGCGTCGTGTTGTGGCGCGCGTAGCGCGGATCAACGCCGAGCGTCGTCGCGCTCGTTGCACCTGGCAGAATGCTCGACACCATCACTCACGCTCCTTCGGATCGCGCGCCCGACCCAGAGGACGCGCGGCGCGCTTCGCCGCGGGCGTGAAGAAACAGTAAATGCGTTAACGAAACGTTAAGATCGATGCGCTTGGGAAAGGAAATTTAACCGATCGTTTACGATCGGACCCGGCGCTAGCGAGCGCTCAGCATACGGAGATAGGCCATGACCGCGCGGGAGTATGCAAGCTGCGATTCACTCGGGTAACGCAGCACCACGTTTGACGTATCAGAATCGGTGAGCGTTTGCACGAAGCGGCCGGCGGTTTCATCCAACTGCACGGACAATACATCAGGCGTGAGATCTTTGCGCACTTCCGCCATGTGCAGCGCGATGCGTTGATCAGCCGCGTCCGCGGCCTTGGCCTGTTCGGGCGCCTTTGGCGTGGCGTTTGCCAGCGTCGCGCTTTGAACGGCCTGGGAAGGAGCAATGGATTCCATGGCTCATGCTCTGCCTCTGGGAAACCGGCGGGGAGCGTAAGCCCCCCGCCTTATTCCATTCGCTCTTAGCGGAAGAACGACAACACGATCGACGGCGCTTGGTTGGCGATCGACAAGGCTTGCGCGCCCAGTTGCTGCTTAACTTGCAGCGCTTGCAGGCGAGCCGATTCCTTGGCGAGGTCGGCGTCAACGAGGTTGCCGATACCGTTCGTGATCGAGTCAGAGAGCTTCCCGAGGAAGGTCTTCTGAACGTCGAGGGCCTTGGCCGACGAACCCAACGTCGCAAGTTGCTTGTTGAGCAGCGCCGAGGCCGTGTCGATCGCAGACGAGGCCGCGAGGGCGTTCGTCGAGTTCGACAGCGACAGAGCCGAGGTCACCGAAGCCAGCGCGCCCGCGCCATCGACCGTGAAGTCGAGGTCGGTCACGCTTTGGGTCACCGGAGCCGAAGTGGCGGCAGCGGCAGTGCCGCCTTCGCCGAGCCAGCTGCGCGCCGTGCCCGTCGTGGTGATGGTCAAGTCGCTCGAAGAAGTGGCTTCCGGAGCAACGTAGGTGAACGTGCCGTTGGTTTGGTCATACGACGCCGAAACGCGGCCGCCCGTCGCGGTCGAAACGGCGGTCAGATAATCGGACACAGTCATCGTCGCGGTGATGTCCACCGTGCCGATGGCGGTGCCGTTGATCTTGAAGGTCGGATCGTCTGCCGCCGCGACGCTGCCGTTGCCGACGATGTACGCGGAAAGCGCAGGCACCGTGCCGGCCACAGCCGTCGAGGTAATTTGGCGGCCCGAGGTGGCGCCGGACAGGTCAGACGTCAGGACCGACATGTTAGAACCGCCGCTGGCGACGAGATTGACGCCGTTGAAGGTCGAAGCGTTGGCGATCTGGTTGATCTGGCTGCGGAGCGCGTCGAAGTCAGCTTGCAAAGCCGAACGTTGGTCCGTGGAGAGGTCGGTCGCTTGCGCGGCGACAGACTTTTCCTTCAATTGGTTCAGCAGGTCCGAGATGGCCGAGCCGGCCGAAAGAGCAACGTCGACAGTCGACGTAGCGCGATCGATGCCGCTCATCACAGCGTCCAGCGAGCTGACGCGGGCGCGCTGTTGTTGCGCGATGGCGTAAACGGCGCCGTTGTCTTTGGCCGAAGAAACCTTCAGGCCCGTGTTGATGCGGTTTTGAACCTCAGAAAGGTCCTTGCCGGTTTGGTTCAGAGATTGCAGCGCAACGAGGGCGCCGTAGTTGGTGTTAACGCCAGTCATAATCGTTTGTCCTTCTGGACTTGAGTGAACCGGCCATTTTGGCCAGCTGGGCTCCCCGCCCGATACGCACGGATTTTCCGCACGCCCTACCCCTCTCGAAGCGCGGACGCTTTGCGTTGCGATTGTTGTAGGCGTTGACGGTTAACGGACGGTTGGCACCGGAACGATTCTTACTCGGCAATTACTGCCGGGTTCAGGGCGAGGACTTCGGCGGCGCCAATTTCACGTCGTAATAAATGCCCGCGGGCGTCTCGCGCCGTGTCGGCATCATCACCCAACCAGGCGGCACCTCGCCAAGAGCTTTGTCGCGATCCGGCAGGATGACGAAAAGCTCGCGCCCTTCCCGCACATAAAGACGCGCGCCACGCGGGGCCATTGCCGTCGCCCAGCGGCGAAACACTGTGTGGAAAGGCGCTTTGCGCCATGCGCCTGCACGGCTCCGATCGACATGGACAAAGATGGCGCCGCGCGTCTCAGCCAAAACCATGCGGCTGTCCCGTGGCGCCAGCTCGTCGGGAATGCTCGCGTCGAGCAGCCACATGCAATTGAAGCTGCGGCACTCCTCAGGGCGCTCAGAATAGATTCTGCAACCTTTGCCCGCGTCGCAGTGCTCGCACCATTGGTCGGCCGGTTTGTTCAGCTCATCAATGGACAGCACCTTGCAACACATTGTGCAGTCGGTGCAGGAACGGCCCAGCGCGGGGGTCGTCATAACGGAGCTCCTCGCGCCTTAGCGCGCGACAAGCCCTTCCATCATCGAGCGGTTGACGTCAATTAACGGATCGAGCTCAGCGCCTTCGCGCAGCACTTGGCTGGAATAGCGCGTCACCCAAAGCGCAAGCGAGATAATCTGGGCGCGCAGCGCCGGCGGCAAGGAATTCTCAGCGACAGCGCAGTCGGCTGAAAGCACGTTCCAAAGCAGGCGATTGGCGTCCAGGGCTTCGCCCAGAGCCGCAAATACAGCTTTCTCTTGCTTGGCGCGCACAAGCCCCGCCGTCACCTGGCCAAAGGCGCGATACTCCAGAGCGCGCGGATCTTCAGCCTGCGTGGCTGCGCGCTGGTAGGCTTTGATCGACATCCCTCAACCCTAAACGCTCGGCCTCATAAGTGATGAGTTTCCGGCAGCGCATCAGGGCACGGTAGTATTCGCCCGCCATTACTTCTTTGGAAATGCCGATGCATTCAGACAGCACCGCAGGATCGCGGACCGCCCCCATGAACTCCGCCAAGCGCGCCGCGAACTCGCTATAAGCTTTCTCGCGGCCGGTTTCGTCCAAGTACATGAGCATGATCGGGAAGTAGATGCGCTTGGCCGGCGTATCGGCGTCGGTGGCTTGCATGATGTCTTTCTCACGCAGCACGGACGCCTTGTTCTGCAACACGAGGGCAGCGCGCCGGTCGCCATTTTGGACGACAGCGCCGTTGACCACGAACTTCTCGCCCGGTCGCAACGACAATTTCAGCGGCATTGGCCCTCCTCCCGCTTCTGGGAGTCCATCAGCCTGCAGAGTCGCCGCAGATAGTTAACCAGACCTTGCGCGCACAGCGTTGCGCCTTATTGCTGAAGCGGAATAGCGGGAGACGTGATGCGGTTCGAAGGCACCAAAGACTATGTCGCTACGGAAGACCTGAAGGTCGCTGTCAACGCGGCGATCACGCTTGAGCGGCCGTTGCTGATCAAAGGCGAGCCCGGCACCGGCAAAACCATGCTGGCGCTTGAAGTCGCCAAGGCCTTGGGTACGCCACTGATTGAGTGGCACATCAAGTCGACGACCAAGGCCGTGCAGGGCCTCTACGAATACGACGCCGTCATGCGCTTGCGCGACAGCCAACTGGGCGACGATCGCGCCACCGACATCGCCAACTACATCAAGCGCGGCAAACTCTGGGAAGCGTTCGAAGCGCCGGTGCGTCCGCTGTTGCTCATCGACGAGATCGACAAAGCCGACATCGAATTCCCGAACGACCTTCTCCAAGAGCTCGATCGCATGGAGTTCTACGTCTACGAACTCAATCGCACCGTGAAAGCCGATGTGCGCCCGATCGTGATGATCACGTCGAACAACGAAAAGGAATTGCCGGACGCCTTCCTGCGCCGCTGCTTCTTCCACTACATCCGTTTCCCCGACGAAGAGACGATGCGCGCCATCGTCGAGAGCCACTATCCCGGCGTGAAAACGCGCCTCGTCAACGAAGCGCTCAAAATCTTCTACGACATGCGCAAAGTGCCCGGCCTGAAGAAGAAGCCCAGCACCAGCGAACTGATCGATTGGCTGAAACTGCTCCTCACCGACGACGTCGATCCGGAAACACTGAAGCAGCGCGATCCCTCAAAGCTCATCCCACCCCTCGCCGGCGCGCTTCTGAAGAATGAAGCCGATGTGATGCTGTTCGAGCGCTTGGCATTTCTGGCGCGGCGCGAGCAACGGGGCGGCACAAGCTGAGCGGCGGCGTCGACAGCCGGAAACGTCAGCGATAAAGTCCTCCTTCGGTGGAGGACAACATGCGGCCGCTTCTGTGCGCGCTGGCGCTTTCGTTGATTGCACTGGCGCCCGCGCGCGCCGATCCCCCGACAGGCGAACTCAACGCATCCGCCGGCGCGCTTGCCTCCGGCATGATCGGCGACGCCAACGCTGAAGGTGTGTTCGAGATTGTGCCCGACGAGCACCTCGTCGCCGTGCGCCACATCCGCAGCGGTCTCGTCTGCCGTCTTGATCCCAACTCCGGCAATCGCATCGTCTTCTACCCGCAAGCCGCGCGCGGCGAGGACGTCGGCTGCGAGAGCCGCAACGATGCAGGCGAGATGATCAAACTCATCGCCACCCGCTACTCGGTGGAAGCGCAGCTCGACGTGCAAATCCAACTCACGGACGATCTGATCCACCGCCAATTCCCAGACGCGCAGACGTTGCCCGCGTCTACCCAAACCATCGGCAGCGTCCGTAGCCGCACGATCCAATTCATGATCACGCGCGACGGCGTACCGACCTACACCCGCGCCAGCATCGCCGTGATTGGCCAGTGGACGTACTCGTTGCGCTACAGCGCACCGGCGCGCGATGCAGCCGCCGCCGCCCGCGCGGAGCGCACTGCGTCAGCGCTCTGGTCGCAGACGCTTGGCGAACTCACCACCACCCATTCCTGACGCCGAGGCAGGCTGGCGTCCGTCGCGGGCGGCGCCTAGATTGACGGGGAATGTTTCAGCGCTTCTTCACCGAGCTCCGCGCCGCGCGCGTGCCTGTGAGCCTCAAGGAATATCTGGTGCTGGTCGAAGCGCTGGAGAAAGACGCGATCGCGCCCAACGTAGAAGAGTTCTACTACCTCTCGCGCGCCGCGTTGGTGAAAGACGAACGCCACCTCGACAAGTTCGATCGCGTCTTCGGCCACGTCTTCAAAGGCCTCGACACCACTGCCGACGCCGTCAACGCCGACATTCCGGCCGAATGGCTGAAAGCGCTCACCGAAAAATTCCTGACCGACGAAGAGAAAGCGCAAATCGAAGCGCTCGGCGGCTGGGACAAACTGATGGAGACGCTGCAGGAGCGTCTCAAAGAGCAGCAGAAGCGCCACGAAGGCGGCAACAAATGGATCGGCACCGGCGGCACCTCACCGTTCGGCAATAATGGCTACAATCCCGAAGGCATCCGCATCGGCGGCGAAGGCGGGCAACGCCGCGCGGTGAAGGTGTGGGAAAACCGCGAATACAAAAATCTCGACGACAGCGTCGAACTCGGCGTGCGCAACATCAAGGTCGCACTCCGCCGCCTGCGCAAATTCGCGCGCGATGGCGCGCCCGACGAACTCGATCTCGACAACACGATCAAGGAAAGCGCGCGCCAGGGCTATCTCGACATCGTGCTCCGCCCAGAACGCCGGAACACCATCAAGGTGCTGCTCTTCTTCGACATCGGCGGCTCGATGGATTCACACATCAAGCTTTGCGAAGAGCTATTCTCGGCGGCGCGCACCGAGTTCAAGCACATGGATTTCTTCTACTTCCACAACTGCCTCTATGAGAGCGTGTGGAAGGACAATCGCCGCCGCCAGGACGAGAAGACTCAAACCTGGGACGTGCTGCACAAATTCCCGCACGATTATCGCATCGTCTTCGTCGGCGACGCGACCATGAGCCCCTACGAGATCACCTATCCCGGCGGCTCCGTCGAACACTGGAACGAAGAAGCCGGCGCCGTTTGGCTGCAGCGCGTCGCGGAAGTCTACGAACGCATCGTCTGGCTCAACCCCACGCCCCGCGCCCACTGGGACCACACGCCATCCATCCAACTCGTCCGCGAGATCATCGGCGCGCACCGCATGTTTCCACTAACGATCGAAGGACTCGATGGCGCGATGCGGGAGTTGAGTAGGTAGCGGCCGCCTCAGCTTTCCGCCGAAAGTTGATGCGGCATCGGCTCCTACTCGGTGACGCGACCATAACGAAGTTCACCCGTATTGAGTACGGTCGAGCCGTTGGACACCGATCCGTGTCCAGTCCAGTGATCGCCGTTCAACTCGCCTGTTAGCTCCAGATGGCTGCCATCGGCCGCTGTCGCCGTAATGGTGAGTTGATCGCCCCGCAGAGTCCAGCTTGTGTCGTGCACCTGTTGGCCGCTCGTCACGACGTTTTCCGCGACGCCATTAGGCAGGAGCTGCCACGTCGCATGAACGACAGCGTTGGGATAAGTCGTGCCTCCCGACCACGTTCCGATGGGGTCGCGGGTGACACTCACCTCGGCGACCGTTGGCGCGGAGGCGCGCGGCGGAGTGCGTGCCGGCGATCCGCAAGAGACTAAAGCGCCGATCAACACCGCAAGCGCAAACAAGCGCACAGACCTCTCCCGAGAAAGCTCCGACCTCTTCCCTTGTTTATCGGAGATCGCGGCACTAGCGGGAGTCACTTATGGACGCTCGCGGCAATGCTGACTACAGCGTTTCTCCGGATGTTCGCTGGCTAGAGCCGACCCTAACGCGTCGTCTCTTTCTCCTTCGCCGCAGACACCGCCTTCGCTTCAAACTTCGGCTTTGGCAGCAGCCGGAAGCGCGTCTGGCACCAGGCGAAGTCAACGCCGATATCGAGCAACGCATCAGAGCGCCCGCACGGGCACGCAAAATCCATCACCGCGCCGACCGTGTACGTCTCGCCGTACACCAGCGGCACCGCCTCACCCGTCACATGGTTCGGCGCTGCGTTGACACAAATAACGAGATCGCCGGGCCCGACTGCGTAGCTCATTCCATGAGTTCCTTGCGCCGGGCCTCAAGGCGCGCCGCGCGTATAAATTGAAGTCACTTCGCCGTGGGTCCCCATGGGCATGGTTTGTGTGAATGTATTGCCCGAGCATGAATAGCGCGTCGACGACACCGCTGGGACGTGAGGCGTGACCGGGACGGTGGTCAAATGCCCGTGCTCCATCACTCTCACCGTCCCCGATCCGCTGGCCGCATCATAGCACATGTTGAGCATGCCCCCGCTCGTCGACCAGCGCCCTGCCGCCTGCCCGGTCAATTGCCCGTAACCGGCGGCGCCGCCCAGCGTACCCGACGACTCGGTTTGTGCGACGCCGGTCCCGAACGTCCCATTGGAGCGCATCTTTATGACGTTGCCGCTCGCGGAGACTGTGCCGTGAAAATTCGGCAAATGCTCGCGCATCCAAGCTTCCGCGCCGTCCGTCGTCATCCGCCAGTCGCCGACCATGCAAGCATCGACTTCATGCGAGCCGCCGCACTCAGCGCATTCGGCGGTTCGTGTCACGGCGAGTTGAAAATTCACGTCGGACGCCGTCGCGTTGAAACCAACAAAGCGGAAATCGCCGTGGCCGCCATTATCGAGATTGTCGATATCCGATGGCAATGCATTCCACGTGCTGCTGGTAGCAGGCTTCGCGGCATGGGCTTGCGAGGGCCGCGGCGCGATCCCCCAACGACCGCAATGCATGGTGAGATTGCGCCGCACAATGGTGAAGGGATGCAGCACGATGCGTTCGGTGCGCGTCTCGTTCCATTCAAGCGTGTCGCCATCCTGCGGTGTCGACCCAATTGAGGCGCCTTGTCCGTCATGGATATTTTGATCCAGATAATCTTCGGCAAAATGCAGCCAATCCTCCGCCGGCAACACCGCCGTCATCGCGGCTTGTTGCGCGCGCGGAGAGAAATCCGACGCCATCTGATGCATGAAGGGCATCAGGCCCGTCGCTCCACGCACACCGCCGAGCCACGCGAAAAAGGGATAGCTTTCGTAAGCCATGTCATCCAAGCGCCGGTCGGGTGACTCTGCGTCAAACGCGTCGACGCGTTGGTTTTCGTAGGGCGGCGCCGGCAGAGCCAAAGTCGCGAACCATTCAGCCGACCCCTCGATCCACCAGGTGCCGCCGCCGGGTGCACCGGCGTTCGACGTCGCGATCTGTTCTTGCGTCAGGCTCGCGCGCTGCACGCAATGAAACAGCTCATGCGCGACGATGCTGGCGGCGTAGGACGCTCTTCCGGCTGGGCCGAGCATGTAGATCGTGATGTGGCACTCATCACCGGGCGTAAAATCTGCGTATCCGCCGTAGCCATCCCAGACTTCGCGCCGGTCATTCAGCGCCCAACCGTCCACCAGGAGTATGGTTGTGTCTTGCATGCGAAAGCTTCCCAAGCGCGGCATCGCCGCCGCCGCGGCGCTCACGCCGTGCACAATTTCGGCGACGGAGCCCGCTTCGCCCGCCCAATCCCCGTTAAGATGCTGGATGACGCGAATACCGCTCGGGCCAGCGTCTGAGTTCACATCCACGCGCGCGACTTCCGTGCAGAGAAAATCGTGACTGCCGGCGAAGCGCTCGTCGAACTTGGCGAGGTAGTTCGGATCATCGCAATTGCCGAACTCGGCACGGGCGGGCGAAGCACCCAGCATGCTCATCAGTGCGAAGAACAAAAGTAAGCCCAAGGTCGAAGCGATACGTGGCATGCGCGTCTCCCGTCCCGGTGGCGCAAGGTTAGCGCCTCCCGGCACTTCGGCAACGTGAATTGTCGTCGTCGCGAAAGGCGCCCCGCGACAACGGCGTCATGAGGCGCTCGCCTTGTCGCGGCCGCTCGGGTTCGCCAAAATGGCGCCCGTTTCCGCTCCGAGGCTGACCTTATGAAAACAAACGGGTTGATAGCGCTGGCCGTCACATTGGCCCTTACCGCGTGCGGACAGCCGCAGCTGCAAACCAAGGGGCAGCCGGTCAATCCGCAAGTCGTCGCCGCGCGGGGCACACTCGCCGAGAGCGAACAAGCCACCATCGCCATCTTCCGCTCCGCATCGCCATCGGTTGTGTTGGTGATTAGCGGGCGCGGCGGCGACGGCTTCAACCAAGCCGAAGTCGCGTCAGGCACTGGCTTCGTGTGGGACCGCGAAGGTCACATCGTCACCAACTATCACGTTGTCGCCGACGCCACTCAGATCGTCGTGCGCCAAGCCGGCCAAGAAGAAGACATTCCCGCCACCGTCGTCGGCGCCGCGCCGAACTACGATGTCGCGGTGTTGCGCTTGGCGCACCCAATCACCGCGCCGCCTTTGGCGGTTGGCACCTCGCACGATTTGCAGGTCGGCCAAGCCGTGTTCGCCATCGGCAACCCGTTCGGCTTCGATGAAACGATCACCTCCGGCATCGTCAGCGCGTTGGGGCGGCAATTGCCGACCAACAGCGGTCGCGAAATCGCTGACGTGATTCAAACCGACGCCGCCATCAATCCCGGCAATTCCGGCGGCCCCCTATTGGATTCAGCAGGCCGCGTCATCGGCGTGACGACAGCGATCTACTCGCCGTCGGGCGCTTATGCGGGCGTCGGCTTCGCCATTCCCATCGACACCGTCATGCGCGTCGCGCCGCAACTCATCAGCACTGGACGCGCACCAATCGCCGGCATCGGCATTGTCGCCGCCGATCAAAGCATGGCGACGCGGCTCGGAGTGGATGGCGTTTTGGTGTGGCAAGTCGCCGGCAACTCGCCTGCCTCGCGCGCGGGCTTACGCGCAACAGATCCGCAGGCCGGCGTGATGGGCGACATCGTCATCAGCGCCGATGGTCACATTGTGCATAGGCTCGCCGATCTCACCAACGTTCTTGATCGCGCTGGCGTTGGCGGCACTGTCGCCCTCGTCGTGAAGCGCGGCAACAACACCATCAATGTCCGCGTGAACATCGAAGACATTGGCGGCCACGAAACGCAGCCTATCAAGTAGCCCGCGCCGGCGGCGACCAATCCATGTCCTCGGGGCGATAACCGAGCGCACGGATGCGCGCCTCAAACAGTGCGCGATCCTGATCCGAAATCGTAGCCGCGCGGGTCAGGAGCCAAAGATAGCGCCCCTCCGGCTCACCGACGATCGACCACGAATAATCGTCGGCGCGCTCGAGCACCCAATACTTCGCCCAAAATGGCCCGAAGAAACTGACCTCAAGCTTACCCTCGCCCGCCTCTCCTGCCGTGCGCGCGCGGCCTTCCGCGACGCGATGCCCACCCGTGGTTTCAGTGCAGGTGTTGCGCACCGAGATCAGCCCATCGGGACGCCGTGCATACTCGGCTGTCGCGCGTTGGCATCCTCGTTCGAATGAATTCGGCAGCCGAGCCTGCTCGT
>Ga0209023_10005786_pt1 | contig 13323 bp, 16 predicted proteins | sample LakOneMetagenome_FD_187468 | JGI IMG/M metagenome (GOLD analysis project Ga0209023, IMG submission 187468) | Freshwater and sediment microbial communities from Lake Erie, Canada (SPAdes) (version 2) | ecosystem: Environmental > Aquatic > Freshwater > Lentic | place: Lake Erie, Canada... | reverse complement strand
GCGTGGGTGCGCGCCAGGCGCTTGAACGGCGAAGGAGCCCACGGCCGCGTGGGGTCGCGGGACGGATCCACCCTCGGGCTCCGGCTCGTCGTCACTGCACTCATCGTAGGACCCTCATCCCGCGGCGCCAGCCTCGCACGCCGCTGAATTCTGCCCCGTGAACTCCTTCACAACGTGGCAAGCCCAACTTCGGCTTCCTTTCCACCGCGGCAGCGCACCGCGGCACGACCCAACCGAGCAAGCACGGCTGCCGAGCCGACCCGGCAGGGGAACGGGGTCGCAGGGGCTCGCCCCCGGGGAGGCGATCGACGGTTCGAATGGAAGTCGCAGGTGGCTGGTGCAAGGGCACAATCGGCGTCCTGCGGGTTCCATTCGAATTGGTACGGAGTCGTGAGCCGACTGGTCCGAGCGGCGCAGCCGCCCCAAATGCCCTCAGCGAGCGGAGCGAGTCCCGGCGAACTCGCCGCAAGAAACCGAGCGAAGCGAGGTTTCTGAGGACGACTAGCGATTTTCGAACTTGTAGCCGAGGCCGCGGATCGTGACGATGTGGACGGGGTGGGAGGGGTCCACCTCGACCTTGGCCCGGAGCCGCTTGACGTGGACGTCGAGGGTCTTCGTGTCGCCGACGTAGTCGGCGCCCCACACCCGGTCGATGAGCTGGTCACGGGTGAGGACCCGACCGGCGTTCTCGAGGAGCAGCGCCAGCAGCTCGAACTCCTTCAACGGGAGCGCCACGAGCGCCCCCCGGATCCACACCTCGTGGCGCTGGTGGTCCACGGAGACATCACCGACGGCGATCACGTCGTCGTCGGCCGGGGCGACCGCGCGGCTGCTGCCGGCTCCTCCCCCGCCCACCGCGGCTGCCGCGGGGATCTGCTCCTCGACGCCCTTGCGGCGCAGCACCGCGCGCATGCGGGCGACCAGCTCGCGCATGCGGTACGGCTTGGACACGTAGTCGTCCGCGCCGACCTCGAGCCCCACGACCGTGTCGATCTCGGCGCTCTTCGCCGTGACCATGATGATCGCGACGTCGGACCGGCTTCGCAGCTCGCGGCACACGTCGATGCCCGAGAGCTTCGGCAGCATCACGTCGAGGAGCACGAGATCCGGTTCGACGTCATCGAACACCTCGATGGCCTCGGCCCCGTCGCGGGCGACGTGGACGACGAAGCCCTCACGCTCGAGCCCGATCGTCAGCGCCTCGACGAAGGACTCCTCGTCCTCGACCACGAGCACGGACGTGAGGGTCCGAGACTTGGGGCCGGTCTTCGCGGCCGCCTTGGCGACCGGCTTCGGGGGCATGCTCATCAGCTGATCATCCTGCGGTCCGCGACTCGGTGAAGCCGTCGGACCCCGGGGCGCGCGGCGAGATCGCGACCGGGCCCGTGGCGGTGAGCGGGAGGCGGAGGGTGAAGGTGGATCCCTCACCGAGCCTCGAGTCGACCATGACCTCGCCGTCGTGGTTCGCCACGACGTGGCGCACGATCGACAACCCGAGACCGGTGCCGCCGGTGACGCGGCTGCGGGCGACGTCGACGCGGTAGAAGCGCTCGAACACCCGCTCGAGGTCGCGCGCCGGGATCCCGATGCCGTGATCGGCGACGGTGACGTCGACCACGCGACCGTCCGTCGTCCCTCCCACGTCGATCGTCGAGGCCGAGTCGGAGTACTTCACGGCGTTGTCGAGCAGGTTGTAGACCGCCGACACGAGCTGGCGTCGATCGCCCATCACCGCGAGGTTCGGCTCGACCTCGGCCACGTCGATCTGGATGCCGGCCTGTTCGGCCGCGGGCCTGATGCGGGTGACCGCCTCGGCGACCACTTGACGGATCCCCACGACCTCGCGCTCGGGCGCCTCCTCCGACTCGATGCGGCTCAGCACGAGGAGGTCATCGATCGTGTTCGCCAACCGCATCGCCTCGTTGACCATGCGGCCGGCGAGGCGCCGGCTGACCTCGCGGTCGTCTTCGTCCACGAGCGTCTCCGCCAGCAGGCTGAGCGCGCCGACGGGCGTCTTCAGCTCGTGGCTGATGTTCGCGACGAAGTCGCGGCGTACGGCCTCGAGGCGCCGCTTGTCCGTGATGTCATCGACGATCGCGAGGGCGCCGAGTGCTTGGCCGTGCGAAAGCAGGGGGCGGGCGGAGATCACCATGGTCCGGCGAGGAGGCCCGAACAGATCGAGGGTGCGCGTGCCGGTGTGCCCCTCGCGCACCGCTTCGGCCACGAGCTCGCGGATCGCAGCCTCGACGAGCGCGTCGCCGTGGCGGGCGGCCGCGAACTCCGCCGCCGCTTCGTTGCGAAACACGATCTCGCCACGATCGTCGACCACGACGACACCTTCCGGGATGGCGCGCAAGGCGCGCTCCATGCGACGGCGTGACTCGCGCTCGGCGGCGACGGCTCCGGTGGCTTCGAGCTGGCGTCGTTCGCTGGTCCGCTCGAGCTCGGCCAACCTCGCAGCGGCGCGGCGAGCCACGACGACCGCGACGACCGCCACCAGGACGGCGACCGCCGCGCCCACGAGCGCGCCGACCGTCACCACATCCGATACGGCGAACATCACCGCATCACCTCAGCGCCCTTCGGCGGCTGGTGTCAACCACAAGGGGCGGCGGGTGCCCTTCAACCGCGCGCACCCGCCTCGGGCGGCGGGGCGAGGCGCAGCCCGGGCCGGGTTTCGCTTCCGTCGCCGTCGGCCGCGCCCGGCGCCGGTGCGGGCTCGGCGGCATCAGGGTCGGCAGGGGCGGGGGGCGCCTGAGCGGCCGGGGCGGTGGCGCCCGCGGCGCTCGCGTTGCCGCGCGCTTCTTCGCGGGCCCGCTGCTCCACGCGAGCGGCGCCGCTGTGCTCGGGCAGCCAGCCGGTGACCATGTACTGCACCCGGTTGCCGATGTTCACGGCATGGTCGCCGATGCGCTCGTAGTAGCGACCGATCAGCGCGAGCTGGACGCCGGCCTCGAGGTTGAGGCCGCCGTTGTGGTGCGACTCGAAGATCTGCTGGATGTAGTCGACGTGGAGGTCATCGAGGCGGTCATCGATGTCGTCGAGCGCTGATGCCAACCCGGCGTTGCCCTCGGCGTAGGCGTCGATCGCGAGTTTGAAGAGGCGGGTCGCCTCCTCGCTCATCTGCTCGATGAGGCCGCGCAGGCGGGGATCGAACTCGGCCCCGTACAGGCGGCGGGCGCCCTTGGCGACGTTGATCATGAGGTCGCCCGAACGCTCGATCTCCGAGACCAGGCGGATCGCGGTGACGATGGCTCGCAGGTCGCTCGCCATCGGCTGCTGGAGCGCGAGCACCTGGTAGCAGTGGTCCTCGATCTCCAACGACAGCGCATCGACGCTGTCGTCGGCCTCGATGAGCGCCTGCGCGCCCTTGAGGTCGTTCGCGAGCAGGACATCGGTACCGCGCGGGATGAACTCGGTGACCATCGCCGCGAGACGGACGATGTCGTCACGGATCTCGTCGAGCTCCTGGTGGAACGAACGCCGGACATCGGTCATCGTGCGACCTCTTCTCCCTGGGTCCTGTGCGGCAGCGCGTCGTGCGGGCCAGGATCGATCATCCGAAGCGACCGGTCACGTAGTTCTCGGTGCGCTCGTCCTCTGGGTTCGAGAACATGACCTGGGTGTCGTTGTACTCGACGAGCACGCCGGTGCGCGTGTCCCCGGCCGGGTTCACCTCGGCGGTGAAGAACGCGGTGCGGTCGCTGACGCGGGCGGCCTGCTGCATGTTGTGCGTCACGATCACGATCGTGTACTCGGTCTTGAGCTCCTGCATGAGGTCCTCGATGCGAGCGGTCGCGATCGGATCGAGCGCAGAGCAGGGCTCGTCCATCAGCACGACCTCGGGCTCCACGGCGATCGTGCGAGCGATGCAGAGCCGCTGCTGCTGGCCGCCCGACATGCCCATCGCAGAGCTCTTGAGACGATCCTTCACCTCGTCCCACAGCGCCGCCTGGGTCAGTGCCTTCTCCACGCGCTCGTCGAGCTCGGAGCGGTTGCGCACGCCCGAGAGCTTGGGGCCGAACGCGACGTTGTCGTAGATGGACTTGGGGAACGGGTTCGGCTTCTGGAACACCATCCCGATGCGCTTGCGCACCTCGACCGCGTCGACCTTCGGGTCGTACAGATCGACCCCGTGGTAGTCGACCGTGCCTTCGACGCGACAACCCTCGATGAGGTCGTTCATGCGGTTGAGACACCGCAGAACCGTGGTCTTGCCGCAGCCCGACGGGCCGATGAACGCCGTGATCTGACGGTCGCGGATGTCCAGAGAGACGTCACGCACGGCGCGAAAGCCCCCGTAGTAGACCTCGAGGCCCTTCACGTCGAACACCGTCTGGCCGGCGGTGATCGCGGCGTCGGCCTCGCGCATCGCCACCTCGGCGACCGGGGGCCGCAGCACAGCGTCGGCCTGGCCGCGACCGGGGCCAACGGCCTGGGACTGCGCGTCGGAAAGGACGGGATCGGACATGGTGACGACTTCCTCGGGGGGCGGGCTGACCGGGTGGAGGTGCTGGCCATCGAGGGCGCCATTGCCCGACGACTGCGAGGGTACTGGCATGGAGGACATCGGACGCTCCCTGGCGGCTACGAGTGCTTCATCGCGAAGCGGGACGAGACCCACCGCGCCGCGACGGTGAGGATCATGACGATGAGGATGAGGGTGAGGGCGGCGGCCCAGGCCCGGTCCTGCGGGCCCTGGAACGGCACGGAGGCGTTGCGAAAGATCTGGGCCGACAGCGCGGTGTTCGGGCCGTCGAAGAGGTTGGGGTTGGCCTTGAACACGATGCCGATCGTGAACAGCAGTGGGGCGGTCTCGCCAGCCGCGCGGGCCACGGCCAGCATGCACCCGCTGGTGATCCCGCCGATGGCGGCGGGGAGCACCACGGTGAGGATCGTGCGCCACTTGCGGTTGCCGAGCGCGTAGCTCGCCTGGCGAAGGTCGTTGGGCACGAGCTTGAGCATCTCTTCCGTGGAGCGGATGACGATCGGCAGCATCAGGCACCCGAGCGCGAGCGCCCCGGCGAACCCGCTCTGGCCGAAGGTCAGCACCCACACCGTGTAGATGAACAGACCCATGACGATCGACGGCACGCCGCTCATCACCTGGCTCATGAAGCGCACGAGCTTGGCGAACCGACCCTTGCCGCCGTACTCGTTGAGGTAGACGGCGCCCATGACGCCCAGCGGGATCGCCATGAGGCTCGCCATGCCCGTGATGAGCAGCGTGCCCAGCACGGCGGGGCCCATGCCGGGACCGAGGTCGCGACGCGAGACAGGGATGTCGGTGACGATGAAGTCGAACCCGAAGACGGCGCTGCCCTTCTGCACGACGTAGAACATCACGGCGCCCAACGGGATCAAGGCGACGATCACCGCGGTGTACAGCCAGACGGTGGCCATGCGGTTCTTCCACTTCCTGCGGCCGCTCATGGAGGAGACCAGCACGTCGGGCACGCCGTCGCGGTTGCGGTCTCCTCCGTCGCGGCCGTTCCCGTCGCGGCCCGAGTTGCGGGGTTCGATCTCGTGCGTGGTCGTCATGCCGAGTGCGTCCGATCGAAGCGGGTGACGATGCGTTGGGCCACGGAGTTGACGACGATCGTCACGAGGAAGAGCACGAGCCCGAGCCCGATGAGGGCGCTGCGGAACGTGCCGCTCGCCTCGCCGAACTGGTTGGCGATGTAGCCGGCCATCGCGTCACCGGAGGCGAACACCCGCGTCGTGATCTGCGGGCTCGAGCCGATCACCAGCGCGACGGCGATCGTCTCGCCCATCGCCCGGCCCAACCCGAGCATCACCGCGCCGGTGATGCCGCCCCGGCTCCACGGCAGGATGGACCCGCGGATCGTCTCGTACCGCGTTGCTCCGAGCGCGAGGGCTGCTTCACGCTGCTGCGCCGGCACGGTCTTGATGACCTCACGGCTCAGCGACGTGATGATCGGCGTGATCATGAACGCCAGGATCAACCCGGCCGTCATGTAGCTCGTACCGTTCGCCGGCGGGGCGAAGAACCAGGAGAACACGGGCCAGGTGCCGACGGTCTCGGAGATGCTGCCGTACACGGGCGCGATGTTCGGGGCGAGCACGAGCACGCCCCAGAGGCCGTAGACGACCGACGGGATGGCGGCGAGCAGGTCCACGACGTAGCCGATGGCGTTGCGGATGCGCCGGGGGGCGACCTCGGTGCTGAACAGCGCGATGCCCAGGCTGACTGGCACCGCCATGATCAGCGCGATCAGCGAGACGAGGATGGTGCCGTACACGAAGGCCAGCGCACCGAAGTGCCCCGCGTTCGGATCCCAGTCGTTGGTCAGCACGAAGCCGAAGCCCTGCTGCTGGAACGCCGGCCACGACTCCTTCGCCGTCGACAGCGCGATGAGGCCGAGGATGGCGAGCACCGTCGCACCCGAGCCCACGGCCAGGCCTCGGAAGGCCCGGTCACCTCGGCCGGCGCCGCTCGATGCTTCGAGCGCAGCCCGCATCTCGACGGTGCGGCTGGGCTTCTCCAGCGTGTCAGTCATCAGGTGATCTCCAGGAGGGAGAGTTGGGCGACGGCCCGGTCACGCAGGGACGGGGGCAGCGGCGCGAAGTCGACCTTCTCCGCGAACTGCTGGGCGTCGGTGAGGAGGTACTGGACGTAGCCCCGCAGCAGAGCCCCCTGTGAGGCATCGGGCTGCTGGCGGTAGACCAGCACGTAGGTCATGGCCGTGATGGGGTACGCCTCCGCAGCGTCGACGTTCAACGCGTTCACGGTCAGGTCGTCCTTGACCGCCGCGGCCTCGACCGCGGCCTGGGTGCCGGCGATCGTCGGGCGCACGTAGGCGCCGGTGCTGTTCTGCACCGCGACTGCGAGCAGGCCGGTGGCCTGCGCGTCGGCGTAGTCCACGTAGCCGATGGAGCCGGGGTTGTTCTTGATGATCTGGCTGACGCCGGCGTTGCCGTTGCCGCCCTGGGTGCCGGACGGCCACTTGACCGTGTCGCCGGCATCGAGGCGCCACAACGCGCCCGCTGCGGTCTTCATGTACTTGGTGAAGTTGCTCGTGGTTCCGGACCCGTCGGAGCGGTGGGCCACGGTGATGGCCTTGTCGGGCAGCGTGACCCCGGGGTTGTCGGCCCGGATGGCCGGATCGTTCCAGCGATCGATCTCGCCCTGGAAGACACCGGCCAGCGTGGCCGGGCTCATCTGCAGCAGGTCGATGCCCTCGAGGTTGTAGGCCACGGTGATCGGCGCGGCGACGACGGGGAAGTAGAGCATCGGGCCGCCCTTGTACTTGGCCTTCTCCTCGTCCTTCACCAGGCTGTCGGTGCCGGCGAAGTCGACGACCTTGTCGGCGAGGGCCTGCTTGCCCTTGCCCGAGCCGCCGCCCTGGTAGTTCACCGTCAGGTTCGGCGCCGGCTCGCGGAGCTGGTCGATCGCCTCTTCCTGGAAGGGCGCCTGGAAGCTCGAGCCGGCCCCGTTGAGGGTGCCCGTGAGGTTCGCGTAGTTCCCGGCGAGGCCGGTGCCCCGGGACTGCTCGCTGCGCGGGACGGCACGGCACCCAAGCGACATGGCCATCACTGCCACGATCAGCAGCACCAGAGAGGCGAGCGGGAGCGGTGCGGTGGCGAGGGAACGAGCTGCGGGGACGCAGGCTCGAGGATGGCTCACGACCGCGAATGTACGAGCGTCGGATGGACGTCAAACGAGAGCGAGGTGAACGAGAGGTGAACAACAGGTCAACCCGGGATGTCCAAGGCGACCCCCGTCCGATGACGCGCCCGATCGCCTCCCGCTGCGTTGGCACCTGCCTCGCGTGCCTCCTAGTCTCGGCGCCCGAGGGAGGGTGCGACCATGAACGCCCAGCGCAGCGGTGCGGACCGCGACGCCGACATCGAATCGGACACGCCGCGCGACGCCGCTGCCCTCGCCCAGTCCGAAGCCAGGTCGTTGCTGGCCCAGCTCGAGCAGGACCTGGCGGCGTTGCAGGCCTTCGTCGACGCCGAGAAGCAGGGGGTCAAGCGCAAGTCCCCGTCCCCCAAGCGCCTCGCCCGCCTGCGCCTGGTCAGCGAAGACGTCACCTCGGCCGTGCGCTTGTCCTCCAAGGGCCCCAAGAGCTGAGCGCGCTCACCGTTCACCGACTGTTCAGGTGACATCCGCCGCCCTCGTCGATAGATTGACGAAGTTCGATACTTGAGGGACGGTCCCGACCGGGTTGCGGGCGCTGGAGGTCAGACGATGACGAAGCGGTCGATTGCGACCATCGCCCCGATCACGAGCACCACGCGGGATGCCGACGCGATCGCCTGCTGCACACCACTGCTGGCCGGGCCCATCGATGGGGCCGATGCCGCGGTGCTGGCCAAGGCGTTCGCCGCGCTCGGCGATCCGGTACGGGTGCAGCTGCTCGGGCTGCTGGCCAACGGCGAGGTGTGCGCCTGCGACCTGGTCGAGCCCGTCGGCAAGAGCCAGCCGACCGTCTCGCACCACCTGAAGGTGCTCAGCGAAGCGGGGCTCATCCACGGCGAGAAGCGCGGCCGCTGGGTCTGGTACTCGGTCGTCGGTGAACGCGTCGCGGCGCTGCGCGGGGCGCTGGCCGACCACGTCTGACCGCCGCCCCACCTGACCACCCACGCCCGACCTGCGACGCCCGACACCGAACACCGACGCCCCAGAACCCACGGCCCAGAACCACGCCCCCAACCACGCCCCATGACCGACGACCTCCCCGCTCCCGACCTCCACCTCGACCTCGCCCCGGAGACCGGCACGGGCACGCTGCGGCTCGATCTGGTGCGACGCCTCGCCGCCGAGGCGCTCGGCACCGGGCTGCTGATCGTGGCGGTCATCGGGTCCGGGATCATGGCCAGTCGCCTCTCCGCCGGCGATGTCGGCCTGCAGTTGCTGGAGAACGCGGCCGCGACCGCCTGCGCGCTGATCGGGTTGATCCTGATGTTCGCCGCCGTGTCCGGCGCCCACTTCAACCCGGTGGTGACGGTGCTGGATCGGCTGCTCGGCAGCACCACGACCCGCGACACCGGGCTCTACGTCGTTGCGCAGGTCGTGGGCGCGTGCCTCGGCGCGATGCTCGCCAACCTCATGTTCGAGCTCCCGGCCGTCACGGTGTCGACGCACGAACGATCGTCACCCGCGCTGTGGCTCTCGGAGGTCGTGGCGACGGTGACCCTGCTGCTCGTCATCCACGGCTGCGTGCGCACGGGCCGAGCGAACGTCGTGCCGTTCGCCGTGGGGGCCTGGATCGGTGGCGCCTACTGGTTCACGTCGTCCACCAGCTTCGCCAACCCGGCCGTGACCGTCGCCCGCACGCTGTCGGACACCTTCGCCGGCATCGCCCCGGCCTCGGCCCCGATGTTCATCCTCATGCAGCTCATCGGCATGGTGATCGCGTTCGGTCTCGTCCGCCTCTTCTACCCGCACCCGATCGGAGATCCCACATGACCGACACGCGCCCCGAGGTCCTGTTCGTCTGCGTGCACAACGCCGGGCGTTCCCAGATGGCCGCAGCGTTGCTCGCCCACCACGCCGGCGATCGCATCGTCGTGCGCTCGGCCGGCACGGCGCCGGCCGACGACATCAACCCCGCAGTCGTCACGGCAATGGCCGAGCTCGGCATCGACCTGCGCGAGAACGGGGCCCACCCCAAGAAGCTGGAGGACGCTGCGGTGCAGGCCTCCGACGTCGTGATCACCATGGGCTGCGGCGACGAGTGCCCCTTCTACCCCGGCACCCGTTACCTGGACTGGCAGCTCGACGATCCGGCCGGGCAAGGCGTCGACGCGGTGCGCCCGATCCGCGACGAGATCGACCGGCGGGTGCAGGGCCTCATCGCAGAGCTCTTGCCCACCGCAGTAGAGACCTGACCACGACCCGCGCCCGTCGAACAACATATTGACAGATTTCGATCTATAGATCAGTGTGACAACACATCGACGACCGTCGATGCGACCGACCACCCCGGAGGATCCCCGTGTCCCGTGTGCAGCTCGCCCTCAACGTCACCGACATCGACAAGGCCGTCGACTTCTACTCGAAGCTCTTCGCCACCGAACCACTCAAGCGCAAGCCCGGCTACGCCAACTTCGCAATCGCCGATCCGCCGCTCAAGCTGGTGCTGTTCGAGGGCCCCGAGGGCGCCACCCTCAACCACCTCGGCGTCGAGACCGAGACCGGCGCCGAGGTGCGCGCTGCCGAAGGGCGTCTGGCCGAGTCGGGGCTCGTGACGACCGGCGTCGACGACACCGTGTGTTGCTACGCCAGCAAGACCGAGACCTGGGTGACCGATCCCGACGGGGCCAAGTGGGAGTGGTACGTGAAGACCGGCGACACCGACCAGCTGGCCAACGAGGTCGTCGGCGACGGCAGCGGGACGACCTGCTGCATGCCCGACGCCGAGCCGGTCACGATCGGGTCGCGAACCGGCACGGACACCGGCTGCTGCTGAGCGATGGCCGCGACGATCCCCACCCCCGCCGCGCGCCGGCCGATCGCATCCGCGTCCGTCTGGAACGCGGCGGGGGTCGCTGAGGCGTCCGCGTGGACCGTCGAGCTCACAGAGGCCGAGCGCGCCGAGATCGTGGACGCGACAGGCGCAGCCCGCGCCGCCGGCGCTGCGATCGACTCGATCTCGCGGGAGGACTTCCCGCTGCCGACGCTCGGTGCCCGGGCGCTCGACTGGTCCCACCGCCTCAACGACGGGCACGGCTTCGTGCTGTTGCGGGGCTTCCCCGTCGACGAGCTCGACGAGGCCGGCACCGAGCTCGCCTACGTCGGGCTCGGCGCCCACCTGGGCACTCCCGTCGGGCAGGACAAGGACGCAACCGTGTTGGGCCACGTGCGCGACGAGGGCGTCGAACGAACCGATCCGAGCGTGCGGCTGTACCGCACGAACGCCCGGCAGGACTTCCACACCGACGGCTCGGATCTCGTGGGGCTGCTCTGCCTGCACCGCGCGGTCTCGGGCGGCGAGAGCCGGATCGCCAGCTCCGCCGCCGTCTACAACGAGATGCTGCGCCGTCGACCGGACCTCGTCGACGTGCTGTACGAGCCGCTCCACTGGGACCGCAACGACGAGCAGTCACCCGGCGAGGACCCCGCGTTCGCGCTGGCTCCGTTCAGCGACGTCGACGGCAGCCCGCGCATCTTCTACATCGGGTGGTACGTCCGCGACGCCCAACGCCACGCATCGGTCCCCCGCCTCACCGACGCGCAGCTCGAGGCCATGGACCTGCTGGAGTCGATCGCCAACGACCCGGCGTTCCACCTCGAGATGGACTTCCAGCCCGGGGACATCCAGCTGCTGAACAACGCCCGGATCCTGCATGCCCGCGAGGCGTACGTCGACGCCGACGATCCGGCCGAGCGGCGCCACCTGCTGCGCCTCTGGCTCACCGCGCACCACTTCAGCAGCGTCGAGTCCTTCCTCCAAGGCGGCATCCCCCAGCAACAGCGCTGACGGGTTCAGGGGCGGGGGGCGACGCCCTGGTCGCAGGCCACTGGTTCAGGTGCCGGGCTCCGCAGGTCGGGCCGGCTCGAGGTCGCCGTGGCAGAATCACCACGGAGCCACCAGCGAGCTCCCGGAGAGGCGGGGGTCGTGCCCGACCAGATCATCGACGTGCGCCAGGCACGCGGCACGGGCCTGGTGGCCGTGGTCCTGCTGACCGTCGTCGCCGCCGTCATGCTGGTCGGCGCGGTGGCCCTGCACGGGGACGTGAACAACCGGCTGTTGCTGGTCGCGCTCGCGGTCGCGTTCGGATCCCTGGCGCTGGCGATCGCGCGGACCCGGCTCACCGCAGATGATGCCGGCATCCACCTGCGGGGCCCGCTGCGGCGCCGAGACCTTGCGTGGCCCGACGTCGCGTCGATCTGCGTCGAGTGGTCGGCGTCCCGACCGGTCGCGCTCATCGCCGTCTCGCCGGGCGGCGCCCGCACGATGCTGTGGTCCGCGCGCGTCGAGTGGTTCCCGGACGGGCCCCGCACCAACGAGCTCGAGCAACTCGCCCACACGCTGTCCGCGCACCTCCCGCTTGCGCCGGCCCCCGAACCCCAGCTCGTCTCGGACATCGCGGCGGACGTCTTGGCCGAGTCCGACTTCGCGCTCCCCTACCGTCTGCCCCGGCGCTCGCTCCTCGGGATCCTCGCCCTCTGGATGATCCTCGCCGCGCTGGCGCTCATCGGCGGCGCGGTGGTCGTTCGCACCGACGTGCCGCTCGTCCCCGAGGCGGGCGACTTCTGGCGGTTCATCGCGCTCCCCGGCGTCGTCCTGCTGGTGACCACCATCCTGCTCCTGTGCAAGAGCCCACCCGGGCGCGTGCTGCTCGACGCGAACCCCGACTGGGTCGAGTGGTACGACGGCTCCCCGCACCGGGTCAACTGGGAGGACGTGGCCGAGCTCGTCCCGACCGGCCGAGCCGCGGGAGCGCTCGAGCTGCGCACGAGCGATGGCCGATCCTTCACCCTGCCACCGACGCGAGGCGCGCCTGCGGACGTGGTCGCCGCTCGGCTCATCGCGCGTCGAGGGGCGGCGCCGGTCCGGTCCTCGCCCGGCGCGTGAGGTCGACGCTGGTGGCGGTTGCTCCGTCGCGAGCAACGTCATGCCGCGAGCGGAACGCGGGGTTCAGAGGCGCGGGGCGAACATGATGACGCTGACGCCGGCGAGGCAGATGGCCGCACCGATCAGGTCCCAGCGGTCGGGGCGGAAGCCGTCCATGACGATGCCCCAGGCGAGCGAGCCGGCCACGAATATGCCGCCGTACGCGGCGAGGATGCGGCCGAAGTGCGCGTCCTCCTGCAACGTCGCGACGAACCCGTAGGCGGCGAGCGCGATGATGCCGGCGCCGATCCACGCCACACCGCGGTGCTCGCGGACGCCCTGCCAGACGAGCCACGCCCCACCGATCTCGGCCACCGCGGCGACGGTGAAGAGCGCCAGCGCGCGGGCCACGGTCATCGCCGCAAGCTACTGGAGCCGGCTCACACCGGTCGCCTCTGAGGCGACGCGACGTCGAGCGCGACCTCGATCGAGGGCCCCGTGCACGAACGGCGCCGGCGACGGCGCACCACGACTGCAGCGACGCCGAGGAGCGCGACCGCGATCGCGGCGGTGAGCCCGACGAACAGGCCGGCGAGGGTCGCGAGACCGGCCGTCACCCCGAGCGCCGCGATGACCGGCGGGGCGCAACAGGCGAGGCACGCCGTGGCGGTGAGGCCGCCGGAGGCAAGGGCACGACGAAGGTTCATGCCGCCACCCCCACCAGCGCCTCGATGACTGCTCGGGCATCGGGCGGTCCCGTGACGTCGAGGCTCGTGCCGGTGGCAGAGAGCGTCAG
>Ga0209023_10005785_pt1 | contig 13326 bp, 9 predicted proteins | sample LakOneMetagenome_FD_187468 | JGI IMG/M metagenome (GOLD analysis project Ga0209023, IMG submission 187468) | Freshwater and sediment microbial communities from Lake Erie, Canada (SPAdes) (version 2) | ecosystem: Environmental > Aquatic > Freshwater > Lentic | place: Lake Erie, Canada | collected... | reverse complement strand
GGCAGAGTCTGGCCAGTCCCACCTTCCATCGCCACCAATTCCGTATTCAACGCTGCCGCCGCCTCCCTCGGCCAGTTGGTTGCCTCCGCCTCCAACGCCTAACCCGTTCTCAGCGTTGCCGCCGCCACCGACCAATGTGGCGGCGTCAACGCTGCCGCCGCCTCCCATGGCCAGTTGGTTGCCTCCGCCTCCTACGCCTAACCCGTTCTCAGCGTTGCCGCCGCCACCGACCAATGTGGCGGCTTCACGCCCAGGCACTTCTTATGCAGCCCTGCCTCCGCCTCCGAGATTACCGAATCAGCTGCCAGAGCCTGGCGCACCTTCACCGAGCTTGCCAGCAACCCAACAGCTTCCCGCAGATCACGAGCAGGCAGCGGCCAACGGATGGCACGCCGACCCGTGGGGCCGCTACCAATACCGATACTGGGTTGGGGGCGCGTGGACGGGTCACGTCGCAAGTGGTGGAGAGGTCAACTTCGATCCGGTCTAACCAAGGCCGATCGGGAGCAGTCGGATCGTTCACTCGGATGCGTGCTGCGAAGAAGGAGGCCGAAGTTAGGTGGCGGCGAAGAGCGCGATGACCACGCCAACGGGTCCATCAATGCCCGTCAGGTCGAAGTGCGCCGCAGCAACGGTGGGCTCCACTCGTTCGAACCGCTGAACAACCATCGCCTCGTCGGGCATACACGCAATCCCTGCCAGAAGCGAGGGTTCAGAGTCTTCCGCAACCCGCGCGACCAGGGTGATGTAGTCCGGGCCGTGCTCCACAGAGATTGCGCTTCTTAGCCCGGCGGTCTCTGCGATGTCGGGCACAACATCTAATGACTTCGCGGGTTCGGCGCGCGACAGCGTCGCCAAGCCCGGCGCCGCCGGAAGAAGCACCTCGACGGCACTCGCGAGCCGGCCTCCTGTTCCACGCAACAACGATCGGTAGGACTCAAGAAACCGTCGACCAGTTTCGCTCGCCTTCGGGGATGTGTCGGCCACGACTCCCATCTCCGGGGCCATCGCCTCGTCCCATGCAGCGAAGACCGACTCGATGAACTCCCAGGCATGCCGCTGGGCCACAAGATCTCCGGGGAAGGCCTTCTCGACACGCTGGACGAGCTTTCCTAGCTGCAGCTCATCCATGGGTCAGTTCGTCCTTCATCGCAGCGTGCTCTATTCGCAGGCGGAACAACCCTTCGCGCAGGCTCTGCCTGAGCGCAGCCGCTGTCGCCGGCCGCCCGAGGACTCTGCAGAGCGACGCGATCAGTTCGTAGTCGACCGCTAGGGCGTCCACGGCCGACAGAGGGTCGACCCGCAGCAGGAACACCAACCTCTGCCGAGCCGTCAGACTTGAGAGCATCTCCCTCCGCTCAACTACCTCGGAGCAGAGCAGCTCTAGCGCGGTCAGGCGATCCTCTACCATGATCGGCGTTGCGTGGTTCGCCGCCGCGATCTCGACGAGCTCTGCTCGGATCCTGAGACAGCGGTCGAGATTAGTGTCGTCGTAGCTCGCCGAAACAACTGTAGGCGCCGTGCTCCACACGGCATTGGTGAGCTGCTCAGGGTCCTCGAAAGTGGTCTGGACCTCTCGGCGGCGCACTCGTGACTCCTGCTGCGCTTCCCGGACCGCCGCCGACCGGTGAAGCTCGATGGTGCGAATGAATAGTCCCTTGGGTTCTCGCACCGGAGTCCTACCCTCAAGGTGGTCTCGAACGTACCGTGCCATACCATTTCCGTTCCGGATCGCCTGGAAGTAGGCCAGGGCGGTGACGGCGGCCGCGTAGCGCTCGATGTCGGGGTCCCCGCTGGACGAGACGCGTCGCATCAGCCGCCGGATGAAGTCGACCTCGGCGACATACCAGTCGTCGCAGAGCATGTTCACCTCGTCCGCTGTGACGTGACTCACGCTGCCGAAGGCCGGGAGCGCGAAATGCCGGTATCCATCGTCATCAACAGATCCGAGCCTTTCGTCCATCAAACCCCTCGTCGTCGTTGGGTCACGCCCGACGAGACTAGAGCGCCGGTCGCCTCGGCCGGGTCTGAGGGGTTTCGCAAGGCGAGAACGGCGATCTCCTCCTTCTCGTCGGCCCCGGCCCCTACCGTTGGTGCGTGCACGAACTGCGCGATGCCCTCGAAGCACGTGGCGTACAGGCCGAGATGCTGGGACCGGATCATGTCCATGTCGTCGTTCCCGTCGAGTACGGGGAAGTGGAAGCGGAGTTGGACGCTCTCGTGAGCATCGAGGGTGGGGAGGTAGTCCTTGACCTTCACGTGCCAGTTGTACGCGCAAGCGTCGACCGGGCGCTTGACGGTGGGCCAGACGCAGACCTACCACCTGATGTTCGGTGCTATCTCGACGACGAAGCGGGCGAAGTCCACATCATCGCAACGAGCGACTCCTCGGGGCCGCCCGCCGACCTCGTAGTAGGGACCCTCTCGTGGCGCGTGCAACGAGCGCTAGGTGCTCTGCTCGACTCAGGACTGATCGACGTGTCAGATGCGGCCGAGGACGAAGCCGTCGAGGACCTGATACGGCAACTGCCAGGACTCAAGGAGGTGGACCCGGGCGCGGCGGTGGACCTGGCGGTCGAAGGCGCCGCTCGATGCCGATCGCTCGGCAACCCCTCCTTGGGCGCGTTCCTGGAGATTGCCGCTGCCGAAGTCCTGATTGGCCTTGGCGACATCCACGGCGCTGAGGACCTCGCTGAACCTGCGTGGATCCAGCTGGACTCGCCGACGGGGTGGCGGGAGGTGGTGTCGGTCGTCGCTCAACTACGAACACGACAAGGCCGCTTGCCTGAGGCGATTGCACTCATGGAGGATGCGCTGCAACAACAGGATGAGGACTTCGACGCCGCCGTCCTGCAAGGCGATCTTGGGGTATTGCTCGCTCAGGCCGGCCAGCGAGTCGAGGCGAGCCGACTGCTTGGTGCCTCAGCGATCGACCACCGGCTCGATGAGCAGCATCGGAGGCACTTCGCTGAGCAGCTCAGGATTCTGAGATCGGCGAGCGCAGATACCGTCCCGCCGCGCCCGTGCGGCGACGCGCTCGATGATGCGGACGGCAAGCTCAATGAAATCGCAGCGTTGTTTCTAGGAGCGGACCGCCGTTCGCTGGAGGCCAGTCGTTCTCGCCTAGACGAACTCGTCCAACAAGTCGTGGCCGCCGTCGTGCAACTTGGCCCTGCGCAGAAGGCTCGCCTTGCCATGGCACAGGGGATGCTCTCCATGCTGGACGGACGGTCGACTGTCGCTCGCCAGTATCTCGACAGCGCCGTTCATACTGCGGAGGAGTCCGGCGACGTAGAGCTTGCCCGCTGGGTGCGGAACCAGTCAGCGAGCCTCCTCGATCCAAACGGGACCGAGAGCGTGGCTGGATCCACGCCGCTCGAGCGCGTAGCGACCCTGCTCAATCGAGCGCTCGCCGCGATGCTGACCGATATGCCTCGAGCACTGTCGACTGCTCTGGAGGCCATGGAGCTCGTCGACTGGGAGCGCCACCGGTACGTGACCATCGCGGATCGCGCTGCTTGGACCCAACTGGCTGAGCGGGTTTACGAGGTCGGGCTGACAACTTCGCTGGCGATGAGCGATGACGCCGAGGTCATCGAGATTCTCGAACGTGCTCGCGCGCAGGGCGCACCCGAGCCGCGGTCCGCTGACGGCGAGACGGTGCCTCCGACGGACGAGTCGGACGTCACCACGGGCTCGAAGGGACTCTCTGCACACCTTCTCGAACTACTCCGCGGGGTGCTGGGCGACAGGCCCGTCGCTCAGCCGGTGGTTGCTAGCGTGCGCGCCCACGAACGAGACAAAGGTTCGGTCCTTCGAGCCGACCTCGAGGCCGTGGCCACCAGCATCGCTGGCGGCGCGACGTGGTGGTGGACAAGTCACGTCTACGGCGAGCGCATCTACTGGGCCGCGCGGTCACCGGCGGGTCAGACATCGACCGGAGCGACCGTCCTACCTGGCGGACCGTCGGCGGTGAAGGACCTCGTACTACCTTTCAGATCCGCCGCGTCTGAAGGCGACCTCGCCCGTCACCCTCTCCTTGGGGATCAGGATGGACGCCTCGATTCATTGCTCGCTGAGGTGTGTCGGATAGTGCTACCTGAACCGGTGGTAAGTGCAGTCCGTGCCGCAATCCGATCTGGTGAGCCGATCCGACTCGTGTGGGCCGCACCACGCGAGCTCGCACACCTACCGATCGCACTACTACCGATCGACCGGGCCATTCTCCTAGATGGCGCCGTCCTCGTTGTGGCCCCACCAACCTCGCTCGCCGTCGCCAACACGGCGATCGTCGAAGCATTCGAGGCCGTCAGACCGGTCCTCGTGGTCCTGGGCAGCGACCCTGATCTCGGCATGCTCGACGACTTCGCACGCTCGATCTCGACCGACCCAGAAAGGGTCATGGGCGCGGCGCGCCACAGGCGGAGCGGCATCGCCGGCTCGTTGGCGACCCCGGAGGCCGTCGAGGCCGCCCTCCATGCCAACCTCGATGCCATAGCCGTGTACTTCGGCCACGTCGATGAGGAAGGCTCGTCATCTCTGTCGGCTGGTCTCTCCCTCACCGACGGCGTGCACCGAGCGACTCTTGAGGCGTCGCGCATGCTGACGCCTGAACGCAACGGGGCACCTCACGTCGTTGTCCTCGCTGGATGCTCCTCGTTGTCGGCTGGCCACATCGGCAGCGGGGAGTGGTGGGGCCTGGCTTCTGCCCTCCTATGGCAGGGCTCGAGGCACGTCGTCGGGTCCACTTGGGACCTGCTTCCCACCCCGGCTACAAAGGGGTTGGTCAGTGACCTGGTCCACGCCCTGCGTTCGAATAGCGACGCGGCCGTGGCACTGCGGAGTGTGCAGCTTCAGCATCGCGAGCGTTGGATTTCCACCGGCTCTCCTCGCCCTTACGAATGGGCTGGATGGTCCATCATCTCGAGGTCTGCCGTGCCCTATGTCGGTGAGCAGCCTGCCAACAGCGAGGCCTCCGTTTCGCCTGTGAGGCAGTAGTCTCACTTCGTGAGCGGGCTCACAGCCGCAGCGTCGGTCCGCAGTCCGAGTGTCGACACCCGCCTGGAGTTCGACCGCTGCGCCTCGGTGACGAGGCCGACTACATTGGCTTGTGCGGGTCTCACAGTTACCGCGACTACTGCCTCCTTGTAGTGCGTGAGGGTCTGGATGGAGAAGATGCAGCGCGGGGCCGTCGACGGTGATCGTCGGGTGGCGTCATGAGCGACGGCAAGGCGTCTTCTTACCGCGTCGTCTCCGCCGAGGAGCTTCGGCGACGAGCGGTCGCCGCTGCCCGCGAACGCCTTGAAAGGGCGAATCGGGAAGCACTTGAGCTAGGAGTCCTGGTCTCGGCAGCTGAGGCAACCTACGGGACGCTGAATCTGAAGGCGCCCGCGATCCGCTCGAGTTCAAGCGGCGATCCCGACGCGATCGACGCACTGGCCCAGCACGTGGAAAGCGAAGTGGCTGCCTCAAGGGGCCGCGCACAGGACGCCATCGCCGAAGTCCGCGCCCGGCACCTTGAGGAGTCGGCGAGCGCTCTCCTCGCTTCGTTGCGGCCGACGGAGCCACTCGCCGAACTGAAGCGGCCAGCTTCGGCCACGGGTGAAGCAGTCGGGAGCCAGATCGAAGACGCACTGCGGATCGTGCGGCGGTTGCCCGGGGATGCCTCGTCGGAGTCGGTCGAGCGCTGCGAGCAACTGGTGGCCACCCTAAGCGAAGTTGGTTCCGACACGCGAGAGAACGTGCTCCTCACCGCGCTGCGCACTGAGGTGCAATCGGCAAGGAATCGGAGTCAAATAACGTCGACGAATCGTGATGAGCTTTCTTGCCTCTACTGCCAACTCGACGGGCTCGACGGCGATGAGGTCAGGTCGGTGCGCGGGTATCTGCGGGGGCTGCCCCTGGACGTACAACTGCCCCCGGGCCTCGGCGCCAGGGTGGAGAAGGTGCGGCAGGAAGCGCTGCGGGAGCAGGATCGGCAGTTTGCTCTCCAGGTAACCCGTGAAGCGCTTGAGGAGCAGGGCTACGCGCTTGGCGAAGACTTCGTCACGGTCGTCGCGTCTGCTGACGGTGCGGTTTTGCCCCTCGCGGCGTCGCGCCGCCATGGTGTTCGCGTTCGTGAGCGAGCCGGTCAACTGCTCTTCAACGTCGTTCGCTTCGACAAGACCGAGGACGGTTGCTCGGACCACGATGCAGCCACCGCGTTCTGCCACGAGTTCGAGACGATTGTGCACCGGGCCGATCAGAGCGGCCTGGCGATGAGCCGGGTCGTCCACTTCGAGCCTGGCTCCGGACATATGGAACTCCGCAACGACGAGAGCCCCTTCACCGAGACCGCGAAGAGTGACAAGCGAGCCCAGCTGCGTGAGCGTCGGAGTCCGTAGTGGAGAATTCGATCGACTACCCCGCGTGGGCACGAGAGATCCAGACGCTGCTCCCGGCATGTTCGCACTTCCTCGTCTCAGGGAATGTGCGCGACTACTACTTCGGGCCATCGGAGTCCGACGGAGCGCCTCCGCTGCTCGTGGAGCTGCCGGCATTGGTGGACCGAGCGCTCGCGGCACGAGGTGTCAGGCTCGTCCTCTCCTACGAGGCGACCGCAGGTACCGCCGTGCTGGGGACCCGTGACATCGACGACGAAGATATCGAGCGCCTCGTCGGTCAGCCGATCGACCATGCAGCAGGTCCTGGCCAGCTCGCTCAACTCCTCTCCCTCATGACCAGCCTGGCTCAAGCGGACGAGCCGGTCGGCCTGGTGATCGAGTCAGCGTCTCGACTCATGCGGACGCCCGGCGAACTCTCGGAGGCCGAGTTCAACTTCTTCCGTGGCATCGACCGCGTGTGCAGGACTGCCACCCTTCGCCCGACGGTCGATGGGCGCCTCATGCACAGTCCGGTGGTGTGGATCGTGGACTCCGAGCGGGACCTCCCGTCCTGGTTCACACTTCGCAACGAGGCTCTTCGATCGATCAGCGTGCCGATGCCGCACTCAGGTGAGCGCGAACGGATGGCCACAAACCTCCTACCCGGACTAGCGCAGTCGACCAGGTATGAAGGCCCGCTCGATCGTCCGATCAGCGTTCTCACAGAGCAGACCGCGGGGATGGGACTCTCGGCGATCAAGAACATCGTGCGCATCGCGCGCGATCAAGCGCTCGCCCCCGACCGTGTCGACGATGCTGCCCGCTCTTACCGCGTGGGCGCCGTGGAGAACCCGTGGCAGGCATCGTTCATCGCCTCCCGGCTCCGCGCGGAACTCGCTGCCCAGCCTGCTGACGAGCCACGGGAGGCCGGTCAGCGGACGAGGCTCGAAGAACGCGTCCTCGGCCAAGCCGACGCTGTTCGCAAGTCGCTCGACATCCTGGCCCGCTCAGCGGCGGGCCTAACCGCTGCCCAAGCGGGCCCGACCGCAGCCCGCCCTCGGGGCGTGCTCTTCTTCGCAGGTCCGACAGGCGTAGGTAAGACGGAGCTGGCGAAGGCGATCACCAAGCTGCTGTTCGACGACGAGCGCTTCTACGTCCGCTTTGACATGAGCGAGTTCTCCGCCGAGCATTCGGCTGATCGCCTGATCGGAGCCCCGCCCGGCTATGTCGGCCACGATGCGGGAGGGGAACTCACGAACGCTATTCGTGAGCGGCCGTTCAGCGTGGTGCTCTTCGACGAGATCGAGAAGGCGCACGAGCGCATCCTCGACAAGTTCCTCCAGGTGCTGGATGACGGGCGCCTGACCGACGGTCGAGGGGACACGGTGTACTTCACCGAGGCCGTGATCGTCTTCACCTCGAACCTTGGTATCTACCGCGAGGTGCAGGACGTCTCCAGTGGAGTCGCTGTCACCCGCCGCGAGCTGGCCATCAGCCGTGACACGCATCCGAGCAGGGCGGATCGCGCCGAGGCGATCAAGCAATCGATCAGAGACCACTTCACCCTTCGACTCGGTCGACCCGAGCTTCTCAACCGGATCGGCGATGACAACATCGTCGTGTTCGACTTCATCGACCCTGAGACGGCCAAGCGGATCCTCGACGGGATGCTGGTGAACGTCGGCCTACGCCTCGAGCGCGAGCACGGGTTTGCGCTCGACTTGACCGACGACTCCGTTGGCCGCCTGGTCGCAGTGTGCTTGTCGGATGAGGTACTCGCGATGGGTGGTCGTGGTATCGGTGCCAAGGTCGAGACCGCGCTGATCAACCCAGTCGCTCGTCTGCTCACCGTGACACCGCCCCAGGCCGGGGTGCCAGTCCCACCCATCGAGCTGACCGTGGTGGATGACTTCTGGAGCGCGCGATGGACTTGAGGATCGCACGCCTCCACTACCCGATCACCGTGCTCGGCCCTGGCCGGCGCGTCGGAATCTGGTTCCAGGGCTGCACCATCGGTTGCCAGGGCTGCATGTCGAGAGACACCTGGGATCCGAACGCCGGGCACTCGATGGAGGTCGACGACGTTTGTGACATCGTCATGGCGGCCCGATCGGACGAGGGCCTCGATGGCGTGACCATCAGCGGCGGCGAGCCGTTCCAGCAGCCGGAGGGCCTGCGCAGTCTTTGTTCGGAGCTTCGACGCCGGTGGCCCGACGTCGACATCCTCGTCTACAGCGGCTATCGCCTAGGCCGACTCCGTCGGCTACATCCCGACATCCTCGAACTCCTGGACGCGCTCGTTGCCGAGCCGTTTGTCGCAGGCCGACCCACCGAAGCCCGTTGGCGAGGCTCGTCCAACCAGGAACTCACCATCCTGTCCGCGCAAGCCAACGTCCAGTACCCGACTGCTTCCGACCTGCCGGGAGGTCGACTTCAAGTCACGGTCGACGAAGAAGGAGTGTGGATCGCCGGGATCCCCCGCCGCGGCGACCTCGAGCGAATGCGTAACGCGCTCCTCGATCGGGGCCTCGAGCTGCAGGACGTGTCATGGGCGACGTGATTTGCTCCGAGTGCGGCAACGTGGTCCCGCCCAAGGCGACGATCTGCCCATTCGACGGGAACCGAATCGAGAGGCCCGCTTCCTCGACCGGTGCCAGGGCCCAATCTGACTCCGCCGGGACCGGGTCGGACCCCTTCGCCGTCCAGACCGTCGCCGTCGACCTCGAAGTGTCGAGCGAACTCGGTCAACGAACCGTCCGACTTCAGATCGGTGATCGTCTCCAGATCGGCCGCGAGGTCGGGCCGCTCACCGACCTTTGCACCGACAACGTGTCTGGCGACCACGCCGAGATCAACGTCGGCTCGCGTTGCGTTGAGATCCGCGACACCGGCCGAGACAGCCGAGGGTCCACCAACGGCACCTACGTCGACGGCGAACGCATCCAGCCAAACACCGCAGTACCGCTTCAGGACGGCTCCGTGGTCTCCTGTGGCACCGAGCCGCCACTCATGTTCCGGGTGTCCATCGCATGATCACGATCGCTGCATGGACCCATGTCGGCCACGTCCGCAGCAGGAACGAGGACGCGATCGCCCTGCCCGGCACGATCGTCCGCGGCTGCCCACCTGGTCCGATCTCAGTTCGTTCCGCAGTGCCGAAGGACGGCGCAGGCACCTACACGATTGCCGTCATCGACGGGATGGGCGGACACGCAGGCGGCGCCGAGGCGAGCCTGCTCGCTGCGCTCAGGCTCAGCGAGGTCCGCGACGACATCGAACAGGCACTCGCAGCGGTCAATGCCGAGATGTACGACAAGATGGATCGACGCCCCGAGCTCAGCGGGATGGGTGCGACCGTCGCCGGCATCCAGGTCACGGCGGAGACCGTGGATGTCTTCAACGTTGGCGACGCACGGACCTACACACACGCGGACGGCTACACCACCCTCGCAAGCGTCGACGACCGCTCCGAGTCCGGGAGCGGTGAGATCACCCAATCGCTCGGTGGCACGCTCGCGCGCACCAAACTCGCGGTCCATCGGCAACAGATCGAGCTGGCTCATCCCCTCCGAGTGCTCCTCTGCAGCGACGGCCTGAGCGAATACGTACCCTTCGGCGAGATCCAAGACGCACTCGACATTCCAGATGGGACAGCGGCAGCCGGCCAGCTCGTAGCGCTCGCTCTGAACGCTGGGGGACATGACAACGTGAGCGTCGTTGTCGTCGACCTGAGTCCATCAGATGCCTGACAAGAGCGACGGCGTCCAGGTGAATGAACCGACCATCACGGTCGACCAGGTGAGCATCGATGGACGCACGAGGCCATAGAGCTCCACCCGGATGAGTTCAAGCCGCCAACCCTCACCTCTGCGCCTCGTCGCCTACTTGGCCGGGGCCGTGATCGTCGTCAGCCTCTTCGCTCCTTCCGCGCTTGGGGTGCTCGGACCAATCGGCCTATTCGTCATGCTGGTAGCGGTCTACATGCTGATGTTCAAGCGGCCTGTCGGAAGACCGCCGACGGACACGGCTCGACGACTGTCGGGCTACCAGGTGAGGGCCAGCTACACATTGCTGCCCGAAGCGGTCTTGCTCGCGCTGGCGGTCTGGGCGCTCACCTCGGCGACGGGCGCAAGAATGGACGCCGCAAGTGCCGCGATCTTCGGGTTGATCGGTGGCCTGGTCTTCGCGGTCGCGACGCGAGTGTCGCTTCCCGTCGCACGAATCGCGAAGGGCGCAGTAGGAGCCGCTGCACTGATCGCTTCGTTCTCGGAGCTCGCACGTGGAGACAAGTGCAGCGAGGCACTGCCAGCAGGGGTGCTTGCGCTCATCGGCCTGCTCATCCTCGCATCGTTCGGCACTGCACTGGCGGTCGGCCTCTGGAAGCGTGCGACCCTTCGGAAGGCAGACTTGCCATCCTTTGTACTCGCCGCGTTCGCCATCCTGGAGCTGATCGAGTTCGCAATCGCCCCCACGGGACAACAGATCATCACCGACCTGCCCAGTGGGGTAGTACCACTCCTCCTCGTCGTTGGCATCCTGTTGGCGGCAGGGCTGACGGCGATCAACCCCCGAGCAACCGAGGCGATGCTGGGGGTGGGTGTTGCGTTCGGTGTCACCTACTTGCTTCTATTGCAGGTTCGGCAGTCTGACCTGCGGGTGGGCCCTGGCTGCGTCGATGTCCTGCCCCAGATGGTGATGATGATGGCCTTCACGCTGGCTGTCGTTGTGGTCGGATCAGGGGAGGATTGAGATGGCTTTTGTGGGGGCCTTACGGGCGTGGTTCGGGGTGCTTCCTAGTTGGCGTGAGTGAGCGCTTCTGGCCCCGGGCTACGTTGGGTGCTGCGGTCGCGCCCTTCGCTCTCGGTGACCCGGGGGCACAGGTGCACGGACAGGGGTAGGTGAGTATGGACGGGCAGGCGGATGGCACGCGGCGCGAGCAGTTGTCGGCGGGTACGCGTCGTGAGGCGGTGTCGGGAACGGGCACGCGTCGTGAAGGGGGCGGGCCGTCTGGCGGGGGTGGGACGCGTCGTGAAGGGTCGGGTGGTGGTTGGACGCGGGTGAACTTGCCGCCGGAGTTGGCGGCGCGGTTCTCGATCGTTGAGGAGCTCACTTCTGGTGGTGAGGGGTTCGTGTTGCGGGTCCAGGACGCGGCGGGCGCCGACTTTGTGGTGAAGCTGTATCACCCGAACCTCGCTTTCGACGACAAGGCGGCTTCGTTGTTGGCGGGGGCCGGGCGGGATCATGTGGTGGGTATGCAGCCGGGCCGCACGGCTGATGGTTCGCGCTACGAGGTGTTGGAGTGGTGCCCGCACGGTTCGATGCGAGATCTGCTTGAGGGGGGCTATCGGTTCGATGTCCGCACGGTCGTGTCCGAGTTGACGATGGCGCTCGAGCATGTCCACGGGCTGCGTCTGGGAGATGACCCTGATGCTCGACTGGTGCACCAAGACCTCAAACCGGACAACGTGTTGGTGCGGACCTTGGCGCCGCTCGATCTTGTGCTGGGTGACTTCGGGCTGGCGCGGATGATCGCCGGGTCGCGGCACTACACGAACCGCCAGCAAGGGTCGAGAGCGTGGGCGCCACCGTCGGGCGAGGCGGTGACGGCTGGCTGGGATTGGTGGTCGCTCGGGATGATCGTTGCGGAAGTTGCGTCCGGTCGGCACCCGTTCTGCATCGACGGTGAGTGGCTGTCGGACGCCGCTATCTCCGATCAACTCTCTCAGGGGCCGGTCGATCTCTCCGGGATCGGAGACGAGCGGGTCCACACGCTGTGTCGGGGTCTGTTGACCCGACGCACGGCCGACCGCTGGGGCGCCTCGGAGGTCCACCGCTGGCTGGCGGGGGAGACGGTGCGTGTGGTCGCCGATGTTGGTGGCGGTGAACGTCGCCGGCGAACAGTGTTGTTCAACGACGTCGAGTACGCGGAGCCCGCCGAGTTGGCTCTGGCATTGCAGCAGGACTGGGACCAGGCCCAGGAACGACTGATTCAACGAACCGATGGTGGCGCGCTCTCGCAACAGGTCGCGCTGTTCCTTTCCGCCGCCGGACTCGCCGAGGCCCAGGAGCTCCTCAAGGAAACGTCGCATCCGCCGACACGACTCGCCAACCTCCTCGCCGAGATGAACCCCGACCTGCCGCCCATCTACAGGGGACGTGACATCCGGCCGGCCTCAATCGCTCACCGGCTCATCGACCCAAAGACGTCGGCCGCCTTCGTCCGATTGATAGAGAGCAAGAAGGGCGGTCTGATCCACACCGGTCTGCTTACCTGTTGGCGGCATCTCGAGGGCATGAATGATGGTCCACTGGTCGACACTCGTTTGAAGCTCGCCAGCGAATTCATCGCCAAGCAGGAGTCAGTGTTTGGGCACCTCACAGGGCAGGGGGTGGATACGGTAAAGGCAGCCATCTATGCGGCCGCTGCCCAACCGGGGTCGGCTGACGCCACAAGAATGGCGTTGTCTTCGCTCGACACGGCTGCAGCGAGTCAACAGCCGTGGTGGAAGCAGGTTGCCGATGACGGCGATGAGTTCGCGCTCGCTCTTTCGCTGGCGTGTGAGCGAACCGCGCGCGACGCGACGAATGAAGAACTCGCACGTAGAGCCGCTCAGGCGCAAGCGATCGAGCGCCGAGCCAAAGCCGCGCGCGAGGCAGAGCGACGTGCGGAAGCGGAGCGTCGGGCCGCCGAGTTCGCCAATTGTGTCGCCCACACGCGCCGAGGACTCATGATGCTCGCGATGATCTCCTTGACCATGGGGGCAGCCCTCGCTTGGCTTAAGTACGACCCGCACGGCCTAGCAGCAGTGAGGCAGTGGGGTGACTTCGCGAGGGTTGCGAGTAGTTGGTACGAGGATCGCGCCGTGACAACCGTTGCCATCTACCTCTCTTACGCCGTCGTGGCCTTCGGGCTCGTGATCCGAAATCGGAGACCCCGAGGCCGAATCGGGTGGCGCGTCATGCA
>Ga0209023_10005783_pt1 | contig 13330 bp, 6 predicted proteins | sample LakOneMetagenome_FD_187468 | JGI IMG/M metagenome (GOLD analysis project Ga0209023, IMG submission 187468) | Freshwater and sediment microbial communities from Lake Erie, Canada (SPAdes) (version 2) | ecosystem: Environmental > Aquatic > Freshwater > Lentic | place: Lake Erie, Canada | collected... | reverse complement strand
GGGTTGGCGCTGCCACAGACGACGAGCACCGGCGCCGAGACCGTCGGGACCGTCGGGACCGTCGGGACCGGCGATGCGATCGCTGCGCCGTTGCGCGCCACGAACGCTGCGCCCAACGGGCCCGCGGGACCGGCGACCAACACATCCGCACGGCCCGCCACCGACGCGAGCGACGTCATCTCCGCGGAGTCCGGCACGTCGCAGACCGCGATGCCACTGCCACTGCCACTGCCGAGCCATTCGCGCAGTGCTGCCACACCGCGCACGACGGTGGCGTTCGGCAGTTGCTGCAGCACGCTGCCGACCGGCGTGCCGTGGACGGAGACCACACCGTCCGCGCATGTCCGTCCCAGCTCCGGCCAGCCGGGAATCACCACGATGCGTCGACCGCTGCGCGCCTGCCGGGCCAGCAGTTCCGCTGCCCAGTTGCCACGCAGCGTCGAGTCCATCTTGTGCGCGGTCCACACCGATGGTTGCGCGTCGATGGTCTCGGCCCGCGATGCGGCCGCCTCCGGGCTGGCGTCGCGCGAGCCGATGTCGACCACACACGGGCCGTTCACTGGTTGCCCGACGCTGACCGTGACCGGCCCGACGACCGCGGCGAACAGGGCGGCAACCTCGAACGCGCCCGTGCGATCATCCGCGGCTACTACCCAGTCCCTCACCGGCCGGACTGTACCCGCCGCTGCTCGCGGCCCAGCGAACGACGGTCGCTTCGGTGCCGTTCGGGTCAGTTGACCTTCCGGTCGTGGCCTTCCCAGTACGGCGCGCGCAGGTCCTTCTTCAGCACCTTCATCGCGCCGGACAGCGGCAGCGGGTCCTTGCGGAACTCGATGCTCTTGGGCACCTTGTAACCGGCGATCCATTCGCGGGCATGCGCGACCAGTTCCTCCGCCGTGGCGACCAGCCCGTCCTTCAGCACCACGATCGCGTGGACGGCCTCGCCCCACTGCGGGCTGGGCACGCCGATGACCGCCACCTGCAGCACCGCCGCGTGCGAGGCCAACGCGTTCTCCACCTCGGTGGAGTACACGTTCTCGCCGCCCGTGACGATCATGTCCTTCACCCGGTCGACGAGGTATAGGTAGCCATCGGCGTCGAGATAGCCGGCGTCGCCGGTGTGGTACCAGCCACCACGGAACACCTCGGTGGTGGCCTCGGGCTTGTTCCAGTACTCGACCATGTAGTTGCCGCTGCGAGCGCAGACCTCGCCGGTCTCGCCGATGGGCAGGACGGTGCCCTCGTCGTCCTGGATGCTGAGCACCACACCGGGCAGCGGCATGCCGGCCGATCGCAGGTACTTGCCACCGAGACGGTGTTCGTCCGGGCCGAGCAGGGTCAGCACACTGCTGCTCTCGGTCATGCCGTAGCCCTGCCAGACGTTCATGTCCGGGTAGAGCGCCAGCACCCTCTCCAGCAACGCCTGCGGCATCGGGGACGCGCCGTACACGAGGTCGTCGAAGCTGGCCAGGCCGGACGGGCGGAACTCCGGGTGGCTCATCGTCAGGCCGATCATCGTCGGCACCATCACCGTCACCGTCGGCTGGTACTGCTCGACCGCAGCCATCACGGCCTTCGGGTCGAACATCGGCACGATGATCGAACGGGCGCCCAGCGACGGACCACCGAGGATGCTGAACATCGATGCCGCGTGGAACATGGGCGTCTGCATCAGGTTCACCGTGCTGCGATGCATCTTCAGCGTCATCATCACGTGGTAGGCGTTGAGGATCTCCGCCCGCTGGTCCAGCAGCACGCCCTTCGGCAGACCCGTGGTACCGCCGGTGTACATCAGCACGACCGGGTCGGTCTCCTCACCCTCGTCGGGAATGGTGGGGGTGCCGGCGGACAACAGCGCGTCGTAGGTGACGGTGTGCGGCACGTCGCCCTGGCCGATGAGCACGACATGCTCCAGCCCGGCTTCCTCCTTCACCTTGTCGATGAGGCCGGCGAAGAACCCGTCGACGAAGCACACCTTCGTGCCCGAGTCGCGCAGCACGTACGCGAGTTCCTTGGGAGCGAAGCGCAAGTTGAGCGGGTTGATCACGCCGCCACCGAGGAACGACGCGTGGTACAGCTCGAGGTACTCCGGCGAGTTCAGGGTCATCACCGCGAAACGGTCGCCGCGGCCCACCCCCAGCGAGGCCAGCCCACCGATGAGGCGACTGACACGATCCAGGTGCTCGGCGAACGTGGTCGTGAAGCCCGTGGCGGCGTTGGTCGCACACGGCTGATCGGCGTTGCGTTCGACGGCGGGCAAGAGCATGCGGTGGTAGATGAGCTCCTTCATGGTCACACCATACGCCCACCGGAAGGATCGGAGGATCGGCGCGGAACTTTCCGGGGCGAAGCGACGACCAGCAGCCTGAGTCGACCTTCGACCGCCCGAGGAGCACCACGCAGATGACCGAAGATCTCCCGTTCGACGCGCCCGCGAACACCCCTGAGGCCACACCGGCGTCCACCGCGGTACCTGCGGCGCCGTCAGCGAGCCGACGCTGGCGCAGCATCTGGCGAGTGCACTTCTACGCCGGCATGTTCGCCATTCCGTTCCTGCTGCTGATGGCGCTGACCGGCCTCATCATCCTGTACACCCAGCCGTTGCGCGATTACACGCAGAGCGAGCTCCGCACCGTCACCCCCGTCGGCGAGTGGGTGTCGTTCGATACGCAGGAGCAGGCGGTCGAGGCGCGCTTCACCAACTCGTCGGTGGTGTCGATGACGACACCGACGGACAGGGAGCACTCGACGATCTTCGGTCTCGACAACGGCGTCGAGGTCTTCGTGGACCCCTACACCGCGGAGGTACTCGGCCGCGCCAACCCTGACGGGGGCATCGTCGGCCTGTCGAACCGCCTGCACGGCTCGCTGAACAACTTCGAACGGATGATCTCGCTGCCCACCGTGTCGGCGCTGTGGGACGACGGACCGGTCATGCGCGACTACGTGATCGGCGACCTGATCCTGGAGGTGCTCGGGGTCTGGACGCTCGTACTCGCCATCACCGGCATGTTCCTGTGGTGGCCGCGCAAGTCCGTCAACCGCGTCCGCCAGGGCCGCGGCTGGTTGCGCATCCGCCTCGCCAAGCAGGGCCGCGCGCGGTGGCGCGACCTCCACGCCGTGTCCGGTGTGGTCCTGTTCCCGATCTTGGTGGTCACGCTGATCTCGGGGCTCGCCTGGTCGACCTACTGGAGCCAGAACTTCGCTTCGTTGGCCAACGAGATCAGCGCCAATGAGTGGCCCGATGCACCGCCCAGCGGCCAGGTCACCAAGTCGGACCTCGACCGTCTCGGCAACCACATCAACTGGAACACCGGCGACATCCCGATCCCCAACAGCTACGCCACCGAGCCCGACGGCACGCAGGCGGCGCCGCTCACCCTCGACAGCGTGATCGAGCTCGCCACGCTGGAGGGGATGAAGCCGGGCTACTCCGTCTACTTCCCCTCCAACGATGTCGATGACGCCGGCAACCCGGTCTACGGCACGTTCACCCTGTCGAACTCGTGGCCGCGCAAGACCGGCGAAGCCCGCGATGTCTCGCTGGACCAGTTCACCGGCGAGAAGGTGCAGCAGGTCGACGGCTTTGGCCTGGGCAGCGTCTCGTACACCTTGGACACGATGGTCAGCTGGCACATGGGCACCCAGTGGGGTCTGGCGAGCCGCATCTTCATGACCGTGCTGTGCGTGTTGACGATCTGGAGCACGTGCAGCGCGCTCGTCATGTACTGGAAGCGCCGCCGCAAGGGCTCGCTCGGCCTGCCCCGCCGGCCCGTCGATGTCCGCATGGGTCGCCGCCTCACCATCGTCGCCGTGCTGCTGGGTATCGTCTTCCCGCAATGGGCCGTGACCGCGCTGATCGTGTTGGCGCTCGACAAGTTCGTGATCCGCAAGGTGCCGCGTCTGCGTGTCGCGTTCGGCCAGCGATGAGCCGCGTGGGCGCTGCCGTGGTGGTGGCGCTGCTGCTGGTGGCGTGTTCCTCGGGCCCGCCGACGGTGACCGAGCTGACGGTGCGCGCGGCGTGGGCGCGCACCACTCCGGAGAACGCCACGAACGGCGTGGCCTACCTGACCATCACCAGTCCCACCGATGACCGCCTCGTCGGCGTGGCCGTGCCAGGCGACATCGCCGCCGCGGCGGAACTGCACGAGACCATGGGCGGCGCGGGTGCCTCGCCGATGCCGAACATGCCCGACATGACGACCCCGGGCAGCGAGATGACGATGACCCCACTCGACTCGGTGGAGCTGCCGGCGGGCACGGCAGTCGTGTTCGAGCCGGGCGGCAAGCACATCATGCTGACCGGCCTCACCGGGCCGCTGCTGGCCGGCGCGCACCTCCCGCTGACATTGACTTTTGCCAGTGGCACGACCCTCACCGTGGACGTCGTGGTCGCCGTCAGCGCCCCTGAGAGCTGACCCAACCACCCTCCGTAGCGCTTTCCGGAGTGCTGTCGCGAACGGTCTACTGTGCGCCCAGCAGACCGGGGGCGCGCCGTGCTGCAGTCCACCAACACGACTTCTCGAAGGGTGAGTGTGATGAGAACCTCCCGTACTCGACGCTGGGGCGTTGTCGGCGTGATCGCCGTCGCGACCAGCCTGATCACGTTGCAGCCGGCACAGGCCGCGCCCGCAGTGGCCGGCCCCGGACAGGTCGACCTGACCTTCCTCAACATCAACGACTTCCATGGTCGCATCGATGCGAACACCTTGAAGTTCGCGGGCACGATCGAGGCACAACGTGCGCTGGGCGGCGAGGCCAACACCGTGTTGTTGTCCGCCGGCGACAACATCGGCGCCACGCTCTTCGCGTCTGCCGTGCAGCAGGACCAGCCGACCATCGACGTGCTGAACGCGTTGGGGGTGGCAGCGTCCGCAGTCGGCAACCACGAGTTCGACCAGGGCTTCGCCGACCTCACCGGCCGCGTGATCAACGGTGGGGCGAACGCCCACTTCCCGTACCTCGGGGCCAACGTGTACGACAGCAACGGTGTGCCCGTGCTGCCGGAGTACACCGTGCTGAACGTCGGCGGCGAGACCGTCGGCGTGATCGGCGTCATCACCCAGGAGACACCGTCGCTGGTGTCGCCCGCCGGCGTTGCCGGCCTCACCTTCGGCGACCCGGTCGCCGCGGTGAACCGTGTGGCCGCCCAGCTCAGCGACGGCAACCCGGCCAACGGCGAGGCGAGCATCCTGATCGCGGAGTACCACGAGGGCGCCGGTGCCGGCACCCCCGATGGGTCCAGCTTCGCGACCGAGACCTCGAACGACACCGCGTTCGCGCACATCGCGCTGCAGACCAGCGGCCTCGTCGACGCGATCTTCACCGGCCACACGCACAAGGTGTACTCGTGGGACGGCCCGGTCCCCGGCGACCCGACCCGCACGCGACCCATCCTGCAGACCGGCTCGTACGGTGAGAACATCGGCAAGGTCGTGCTGACGATCGACCAGGCGACCCACACGGTCGCCGCCTACACCGTCGCCAACGTGGCCCGAGTGACCACAGCCGACGCCACCCTCCTGGCCACCTACCCGCGCGTTGCAGCGATCAAGCCGATCGTCGACGCCGCGGTCGCGTACGCGGCCGCCGTCGGCAATGTGACCGTGGGCAGCGTCACCGCCGACATCACCACCGCCTTCTCCGGCGGTTCCTACGTCGGCGGCGTCTACACCGGCGGCGGCCGTGACGACCGCTCCAAGGAGAGCGCGTTGGGTGACCTCGTCGCCGACTCGCTGGTGAGCGCTCTCTCCGACCCGCTCCGCGGTGGTGCCACGATCGGCGTCGTCAACCCCGGTGGTCTGCGCAACGAACTGTTCTACGCACCCGACGGCGTGGTGACCTATGCCGAGGCGAACAACATCCTGCCGTTCGTCAACAACCTCTGGACGGTCACGCTGACCGGCTCGCAGTTCAAGACGATGCTGGAGCAGCAGTGGCAGCGTGACGCGAACGGCAATGTGCCCTCGCGGCCCTACCTGCAGCTGGGCCTGTCGAAGAACGTCACCTACACCTTCGACGCGTCGCTGCCCGAGGGCTCGCGGATCACGTCGATCACGGTCGACGGTCAGCCGATCAACCCGGCAGGCCAGTACCGCGTCGGCACGTTCTCCTTCCTCGCCACCGGCGGTGACAACTTCTGGATCTTCAAGCAGAGCACGGCGGTGCGCGACTCCGGTCTGATCGACCGCGACGCATGGATCGCGTACATCACGGCTCACTCGCCGTTGAGCCCGGACTTCGCCCGCCAGGCCGTTGGTGTCTCGCCGCTGCCGACGACGGCGTCCATCGGCCAGCCGCTGACGTTCGGCGTGTCGGGTCTGGACCTCACCAGCCGCGGCGCTCCGGAGAACACCACACTGGCGGTCTCGATCGGCGGCGTGCCCGCGGGCACTGCTGTCGTCGCCGGTGGTGCTGCGACCGTGAACGTGACGGTGCCACCCGGTACGCCGGTCGGCACCCAGTCGCTGGTGCTGGCGGCGTCGCCCAGCGCGACGACGGTGACCATCCCCGTCCAGGTGGTGGACAACCGGGTGAAGTCGACCACCACGCTGACGACCAACCGGACCTCGCAGCGGTTCGGTGGCCCGAAGGTGGCCACCCTCACGGCGAAGGTCTCGCTCAGCGATGCAACAGTGGCAGCCGGCACCGTCGAGATCCTCGACGGCACCACCGTGGTCGCGACGTTGCCGCTGGTCAACGGCAAGGCCACCTACACCCTTCCGGCCAACACCCCGGCAGGCGTCCATCACTACACCGCCCGCTACGCGGACACGAACTCGATCGCGGGCAGCTCGTCCGCAGTCGTGAACGTCACCGTGACCAAGGCGTCGTCGCTGACGGTGCTGTGGGCCAGCAAGCTGCACCTGCACCGCGGTGAGGCCGGGCCGAAGCTCACCGCCGTCGTGCTGCTGGACAGCCCGGCAGCCGCAACCGGCACCGTCACGTTCTTCGTCGACGGCGCTCCGGTCGGCACGGTCAACACGGTCAACGGCGTGGCCACGCTGCAGCTGGGCAGCAACCTGTCGGCGGGCACCCACTGGGTGCGCGCGCAGTACTCGGGGACGCCGTCGATCAACGGCTCCACCAGCTACAGCTTGCCGATCACCGTTCGTCGGTGACGTCCTCGCAGGGCGGTTCCACTCGCGCAGCTGCGGGTGGAGCCGCCCTGTGGCGCGTCAGGCGTTCGGTCGGGCGCGGGCGAGCCAGTCGGCAACGGCTTCCAGGCCCTGGATGTACGAGTCGCCCATGGCCTTTGCCATCGTCCACCCGCCCATGGCCATGATCTTGTACTTGTCGCCGGAGTGCAGCGTGAATCGCAGTTGGTACTCCGAGTTCGTCGCGATCCATTCGCGGAACCCGCCCCCCTGGCCCCACAGTGCGGCGTTCGCGATGTCGGTCGGCCGGATCCACGTGGGCGGCCCTTCCGGCTGCTGCTTGCGCGACAGCGGCTGCAGCACCATGAAATGGTGCGTCACACCGACCGCGTAGAACTTGTTGCTGAATGCCGATGACTGGGAGCCCATGAAGGCACCTACCAACGGGTCCTCCGGCGGACACAGTGACGCCATGTAGGCGTGGATGGCCGCGAAGAACTGCTGCTGCTTGTCGAACAGACCCATGTTGTCAACCTCCCGATGAGCGCAGAGTAGTGCGCGGCAGGCGGGTCAGGACAGTGATCGGGCCACGCCTTCTGCACCCCACGCGCGCAACGCTGCGATGGCGGCGGCACGCCACCGCATGGCCTCGCCAGGGTCGGTCGCGGCGCGTTCGGCCAGTGCGGCGATCACCGCCAGATCAGCGAGGGCCTCGTGGCGACGAGCACTGGCCGCGACCTCGTCGAATGCGGCCGGCTGTCCCTGCCGGCCGACCGCGTCGAGCAGTGCGATGCGGTGGCCGTAGTCGTACGGGTTCGCCGCGGCAGCGCGACGGACCCGCCGTTCGGCCCGCTTGGCTGCCCTCCGGTCGACATCGGCACCGAGCCGGCCCAGCAAGGCGAGCTGATACGAGTGGACACCGACGATCGCCTCGCCGGGCGCGCTGCGCACGTGTGGCGTCGCAGCCCGCACCGACGCTGCAGCAACGTCGAGGCGCCCCTGCACGAGTGCGATGAACGCGCGCACGGTGTGCACCATCAGCGCGAATTCACCCTTGCGCGGTTTGGCGGCCTCCCATGCGATCGCGGAGAACAGCGGACCGTCCAACGGCTCACGTTCCCCCACGCCGTAGCGAAGGTCCGACACGGCCTGCGCGACGAGCTTGACGCGTTGCACGAAGGCGCCCTCGCCCAATGCCTCCAACTCGCGGATCATCTCGGCTGCCATGTCGTCCACCCGCGGCAGCGGACGGCTGCTCAGCAGCGAATGCAGCGCGGCGAAGGTGCCGCACGTGTGCGCGTAGCCGCCGGTGCCGGTCGCCAAGCCGGCCCGATACTCGTCGAGCATCGGCGCGACCGTGTCGTGCAACGGCTCGCCCCAGTGGCGCACGAACCCGTTGTCCGCGAACGTCACCATCGTGTGGACAGCACCACCGTGACGGTCTGCCAGCGCCATGCCGGCCCGGCCGTAACCGATGCCGGACGGCAGGTCGCGACCGAGGCCGCAGAGCAGCAGGCCGTACCCGGCCACGAAGTAGGCGCTGGCGGGGCACACGCCGTGACGGGCGGTCAGCCGCAGACCACGCAGGACGAGGACCACGTGCGTCAGCGGTTCCGACGTGTACGCCAGGTGCACACCGCTGAGCATCGTGTCCAGGAGTGCACGGACCCGCTCGTCCTCCAGGGGTGGCGCCGACAGGAAGGACTCCGGGGTGCGCCCACGGAGTGCACGCTTGGTGACCAGGAACTCGCGGGCCACCTGCGTCACCGTCGGGCGCGAGGGGAACCGTTCACCGAGGTCGCGCAGGATCGACTGCATCTCCGCCAGCCCGCCCGACTGGTCCTGACGCGTCCACCACCGGTTGCCCAACAACCGCAGCGCCCGGACGCGTTGCATCGCGGTCGGTTGGTGCGCCCAGGCGGTGTCCAGCAACTGGTCCACCAGCGACGTGCGCCCGACCACGAGGGCGTTCTGCGCGGCACGAAGGTGCAGCTCGAACATCCGCTCGGGCTCGTGCGACCAGCCGACCGGGCCGAGCACCGCCAGTGCACGCAACTGCAGTTCGAGCGCTGCCCCGTACCCACCGCTACCGTGCGCCGCGCGCGCTGCATCTTCGCTCCATGCGGCGTAGGTGGCAGCTTCCTCGGCGGTCAGGGCGTGCTCGTGCCCGTCCAGCAGTTGCAGGACTTCGAACCGTTCGTCGTCGGACGGCGCCCCAAGGTCGACGGTGGCGCGCGCCGAGATGGCCATCAATGCCCGCGCCAACCGAACTCGGGTGCCGCTGCGCTCAGGTCCCTCGAGGTGGTCAGCGGCAGCGCGGCGCAAGCTGTCGTCGTGGAACTGGACCATGCCCGTGCTGCGCCACTCCAGCAGTTGGTCGGCGGCCAGACGGTCCAACACTGCGGTCGTCGTCTCCACCGATCGGTCCAGCGCGAGGGCCAGGACGGCAGGGGTCGCCAATCGACCCGCGATCGCCGCCGCGCACAGGATCTGCCGGTGTTGCGGCGGTACCCGTTGCACGCGCTGGCGGGTGACCTCGGTGACGCCAGGCGACGGCGCCTCCTGCAACGCGGACGCGGACCACGACCACTCCGCCGTGTGCGGGTCCACCTGCACGTCGCCGGTAGCCAACAGCGTCTGCAGGTCCGCGATCGCCAATCCCGGGTTGCCGCCCGATCGAGCCCACAGCGCATTCGCCAGTGGCGCACCCGACCCCTCGGAAAGGCCCAACCCGTCGGCGATCATCGCGTGCATCGTCGAGCGGTCCAGCGGGGGCACCGTGAGGCGATCGACAGTGATCCCGGTGCCCTCCAGCGAGTCCAGCATCTCGGCCATCGCGACCTGCGCTGCGTCCGTTCGCCGGGCCAGCACGACCACGAGCGGTCCGCGCACGGTGGACATCACCCGCAGCGCCGCCAAGGATGCGGCATCGGCGGCATCGGCGTCATCGAAGATGGCCACCAACGGTTGCGCGACCTCCGCGATCGCTCCGACGATCGCCCGGCCGGCTGCCTCCACTCTCGCGGCGACGTCCAGCGCGGCTCCTTCGGCCGGTGCCGGCTGCAGCCCGACCACGCGCGAGAGCGAGGGAGCCAGCTGGGCAGCGAGCGCGACATCCGCGCCGAGTCGGTCACCGAGTGCAGCGGCGACGGCGTCGCGCAGTGGAGGGCGCGTCACCAGGTCGTCGACGACGCGGGCGATCAAGTCGCGGGGTGCTCGCAACGGTTGCGTCTCGCCACTGGTGCGGAAGCGGGCGAGACCGCGCATCACGCCGGCTGCCCCCAGATGGTCGTCCAGGGCATGGAGCAGTGACGATCTGCCGGCGCCTGCAGGGCCTTCGATGACAACCATCGACGGCACGCCACGAGTGCTCAGGTCGCTGATCGTCTCTCCCAGTTGCGCAGCCAGCGGGCGCAGTCCGAAGGCTGCCACGGGGTCGCGCCAGTTCAGCGCGAAACGATCGAGGTTCGGCGCGAACGGTGTGCACATGTCGGTCTGCGCCAGCTCCGTACGGCAGCGCTGCAGGTCGTGACGAAAGCCGACCACCGAGCGATAACGCCGCACCGCGTCCGGGTGACGGGCAGCGTCCAGCACCACCCGCAGACCCTGAGGGATCCGCCACGACGAACGCTGCAACATGGCGACGATCAGGTCGGCCAATGCCTTCTGATCGTCCGCCGGCAGGGTGCGCCGGCCGTCCGACCACGGGCTGGCGAGGTTGGGGTGTTCCCCGTCGACCGCAACCGAGTCGATCGTGATGCCGCCGTGGCCGACGCCGTGCACGTGCAGCTCGGCCAGCCCGGGTACGAGATCGATCGCAAGTTGCAGGATCTCCACCGGCGACAGTGTTCGCGCCGGCAGCTCGGAGAGCACCGTGCCCTTCGGGAGGGCCGCAACAAGCGCAGCTCGCGTCGGCAGTTCGATCAGATCCAGCACCGGCGCGATCGAGGGGTGACGGACGAAGCGCGCCGTCTCCGCCTGATCGGCGAGCAGCTCGCGGACCACTGGGGTCGGCAGGTCGGACGCGTGGGTGCGCACCATCACCGGCAGGCCGTCGTCGCGCGTGCCGATGAGGCTGAGCACCTCACCGCTGCGACCGATGGTACGCAAGTCGCCGTAGCCGGCGAGCGCGATCGGTGTCACACAGGACGCCCGAAGTCGTAGCCGGAGATCTGCGACGGCTGTGGCGACCCGGTGAGCGCGTACGACGCGAGCATGCCCGAGATCACCGCCCCCTCGAAGGAGCCGATGTTGATCCCCGTGAAGATCCAGTCGCTGGCGAGTGCAACATTCGTGAAGCCGCTCTCCCAAGCCTTCGGGCGGTACACGACCGAACCTGGCGGCGAGGGGACGTAGCGCTCATTCGGGTCGATGTTGGCACGCCAGTACTGCTGCTGAAAGCGGGCCTCGCCGACAGCGTCGGAGCCGGGACGGCACCAGAGCGCATCGAAGTCGAACGACTGCGGCGTGACCGGCTGGGTACCGGCCGAAGGGAACAGGGTCGTGGCCGTTCGCAGCCACTGCACAGCGGTCACGTAGGCACGCTCCTTCTCGATCGCCGGCGTGCCGTGATCGGTGAACGGCGGCCACGGACCGACGTGCTGCAACGGCCCGCAGAAGTAGTACAGGCCCTTCGGCGCGTCGTCGCCAAGTTCGGTCCAGTGTTCGGCACCGAGCACGTCGGTCATGTCGCTGAAGCCCAGCGGCGGCACGGCGGCGCCGCCCACCACGCGGTCGGTGCCCTGCAGCGTCGGCAGGCCCAGCTCCTGCGAGCTGCGGTTCGTCCAGATCTGCGTCGACAGTGTCGCCAGGCCACCAAGGCCGTCCACCGACGACGCCCATGGTGCCGCCGCGACCATCTCGGGAGCGATGTGCGGCAGGCACGGCAGCGGGACTGCCAGCACGACCTGGTCGAAGTCCACGCCCGCCTGCAGGGTTTCGTGCGCAACCGGCTGCCACGGCGACCACCACGACTCCAGGTCGATGTGCTGCTCGCGCAGTTCGTCGCCCTGCTCCAGTTGGCCGTAGATCGGCTTGTTCGGCCAGGCCCACGTGCCGTCGCCGATGCGTACCAGCGGGTCGTACGGCGCGGCGCCCTTCGTGGTTGCCTGCACGCCGAGGCGGATGGTCGCGACGCTGGCCCCGTCCTCGCTGAGGCCAAGGTGCTCCACCTTGCGGAAGAACTGGAACTTCACGCCGCGCTGCACGGCGACGCGGTAGAACGGCGCGATCACCGTGTCGCCCGTGCCACGGTGGAACCAGTAGGTGGCCTGCCCGCAGGCAAGGATCTGTCGCAGCACGAACCACAGGAACCCCGCGGCACTGAACTGCGGGTCCAGTGTGGTGTCGCCACTGGGGAACTGGAAGCACATCTCCGCCGGCATCTGCACGGGGCTGCTGTTGACCGCTGCCTCGCTCATGCCGTGACGGCGGCACCAGTCCATGAAGTTCTCGCCATCGACGGAGTCGATGCCACGCTCGAAGATCTTGTCCTCGATGACGCCCTTCGCGACCGTCGTGTACAGCTCCAGCTGGCACAGCACTGAGCGCAACAGCGCCGCATGTTCCTCCAGGCTTTCGCCACCCAGCAGCTTCCCGACGAATCGCACCGCATCGTCCAACGCGTGCAGGACCGGCGCGTGCACGACCGGGTCCGGCATCGCCGGCTGCGCGTGGTGCAGCTCGCGCAGCAGGCGCAGCAGTTCGAGGTGCTCGTGCACATGGTGGCGATGCGGGTTGCCATCGCCGGCGTAGCCGAGCGCCTCCACCAGCAGACCGATCGCGGTGTGCAGCAGTTCACGCATCAGCACCAGCGGGCCCGGGTAGTCGGCCGTGCCCCACGGCTCCAGGTCGTTGTGCGGCAGGTGCTGTGGCGTCAGGTGCCACCGGCTCTGGTAGTAGTCGGCCAGCTGGATGTAGTTGCTGGGCAGGAGGTCGGTGTAGACCGAGCTGACCGGCTCGCCCGGGCTGGGCTGCAGCTCGGCGAGGCAACTGTCGAGGGTGCGCAGCGAGTTGACGTACATGTTGCCGAACAGGTGGATGCCGTGCTCCTCCACGCGGGCGTTGCCGTGCAGGCGCCACTCGTCGCCGTCCTTGACCGGCACTCCCTGACGACCGGTGGCGCCCTTGCCGCCGGCGCGCCAGCCCAGCTGCAGCACGGTGACCTCGTACTCATCCTGCCAATTGGGGTGCAGCGCGGGGTCGGTCAGGGAGAGTGCGGTCGAGAGCCCGGA
>Ga0209023_10005779_pt1 | contig 13333 bp, 7 predicted proteins | sample LakOneMetagenome_FD_187468 | JGI IMG/M metagenome (GOLD analysis project Ga0209023, IMG submission 187468) | Freshwater and sediment microbial communities from Lake Erie, Canada (SPAdes) (version 2) | ecosystem: Environmental > Aquatic > Freshwater > Lentic | place: Lake Erie, Canada | collected... | reverse complement strand
GCGCACCGGCGGGCTGATGCTCGGCTATGCGCAGGCTGGCGGCATGGCGTCACTGGCGGAGGCCGCGCCGAAGCTGCTCTTCCTGCTGGGCGCGGACGAGGCGGACCTCGCTCCGTTCAGGAAGAGCTTCAAGGTCTATCTCGGCCATCATGGCGACCGGGGCGCGCATGCGGCGGACGTGATCCTGCCCGGCGCCGCCTACACGGAAAAGCACGGCATCCACGTCAATCTGGAAGGTCGCGTCCAGTATAGCGAGAAGGCGGTGGATCCGCCGGGCGACGCCCGCGCCGACTGGTCGATCCTCCGCGCGCTCTCCGACGCGCTCGGTAAGCCACTGCCGTTCGACAGCTTCGGCCAGCTCCGCGCCCAGCTTTTCGCCGATTACCCGGCCTTCGCGCAGCAGGGCCTCGTCTCCTTCCCATGGGCGCTGCCGAAACTGCCCGCCGCGAAGCTCGCCAAGGGCACGGCCATCGCCTATCCGATCAACGACTTCTACCTCACCAACCCGATCGCCCGCTCCTCGCCGACGCTGCAGCGTTGCTCGGCGGAGCTGCTGCACGGCCAGGATTATGCGGAGGCGGCGGAATGAGCGGCCTGCGCTTCATTCACCCCTCCCCTTCAGGGGAGGGGCCGGGGGTGGGGCCTGTCCGCCTGAAATGACATTGCTTGGGTGGACATCCCCCACCCCAACCCCTCCCCTGAAGGGGAGGGGCTATTTGGCTCAAATTACCTGGGCGCCATGCGGATCGCACCATCGAGGCGCACGTCCTCGCCGTTGAAATAGCCGTTCTCGATCATGGTCATGGCCAGAGCGGCATATTCGGCCGGCTGGCCCAGCCGCTTGGGGTAAGGCACCGAAGCGCCCAGCGCGTCGCGCACGTTCTGCGGAGCGCCCGCCAGCAGCGGGGTATCGAAGATGCCCGGCAGGATCGTGTTGATGCGGATGTTCTCGTTCGACAGGTCGCGGGCGATCGGCAGGGTCATGCCGACCACGCCGGCCTTCGAGGCCGAATAGGCGACCTGACCGATCTGGCCGTCTTCGGCCGCGACCGAAGCGGTGTTGACGATCGCACCGCGATCACCGTCTTCCTGGGGGTCGAGCGTCAGCATGCCCGCCGCCGACATGGCGATGCAGCGGAACGTGCCGACCAGGTTGATCTGGATCAGCCAGTCGAAGGCGCTGGGCGGATAGAACTTGATCGAGCCGTCTTCCTTGCTGCGACTGGCGGTCTTCATCGCCGCACCGGTGCCGGCGCAATTGACCAGCACGCGCTCTTGCCCGTGCGCCTCGCGTGCCTTGGCAAAGCCGGCCGCGACGCTGTCATCGCTGGTCACGTTCACTTCACAGAAGATCCCGCCGATTTCCTTGGCCAGCGCCTCGCCCTTTTCAGCCTGGAGGTCGAAGATCGCGACCTTGACGCCCTTGGCGGCGAGCGCACGGGCGGTAGCGGCACCCAGGCCCGAGGCCCCACCGGTGACGACTGCGGCAACAGTGTTGTCGAGTTTCATTTCTATTTCTCCAAAAGGGTCCTTCGAGACGGTTCGGACGACGTCCTCACCTCCTCAGGACGAACGGGGCAATACAAAATCCGTTCGTGCTGAGGAGCCGAAGCCGCAGGCTGAGGCGTCTCGAAGCACAGATCAGCACATTTCGACAATGGTAACGTTGGCGACACCGCCGCCTTCACACATCGTCTGCAAACCGTATTTGCCGCCGCGCGCTTTCAACGCATGGAGCAAGGTCGACATCAGCTTGGTGCCCGAGGCACCCAGCGGGTGGCCCAGTGCGATCGCGCCGCCATTGACGTTGAGCTTTTCCGGGTCTGCCCCGGTATGCTTGAGCCAGGCGAGCGGGACCGAGGCGAAGGCCTCGTTCACTTCGTAGAGGTCGATATCGCCGATCTTGAGGCCCGCGCGCGCCAGGGCCTTGTCGGTCGCGAACAGCGGTTCTTCCAGCATGATCACCGGATCGCCCGCAGTCACCGTCAGGGTGTGGATCCGCGCCAGCGGGGTCAGGCCATAACGCTTGAGCGCTTCTTCCGAGACGACCAACGCCGCCGAGGAACCATCGCAGATCTGGCTGGAAGTCGCGGCAGTCAGGGCGCCGCCTTCGCTGATCAGCTTGACCCCGGCGATGCCTTCCAGCGTGGCGTCGAAGCGAATTCCTTCGTCCACGGTATGCATTTGCTTGCCTTCGGGGGTCTCGATCTCAATCGGCACGATCTCGCCATTGAAAGCTCCGGCCTGGGTCGCGGCAATTGCCTTCTGGTGGCTTGCCAGGCCAAACCGGTCGAGGTCGTCCTTGCTCAAACCATGCTTCTTGACCAGAATTTCCGCACCCGCGAACTGGCTGAACATCACGCCGGGATACTTGGCCTCCATCCCCTCGCTTTTGTAGTGACCCAGCCCTTCCTTCATGTGGAACATCGCATTGGAACCCATCGGCACGCGGCTCATGCTTTCGATGCCGGCTGCGATCACCACGTCCTGCACGCCCGACATCACCGCCTGGGCGGCGAACTGGATCGCCTGCTGCGATGAGCCGCACTGGCGATCAATCGTCACCGCCGGGGTCGATTGCGGCAGCAGCTTGCTAGCCAGCACCGCGTTGCGGCCGACCTGCATTGCCTGCTGTCCGGCCTGGGTAACGCAGCCCATCACCACGTCATCGACCGCCGCAGGATCGATCCCGCTGCGCGCCACGATGGCATCGAGGCTGGCCGCGGCTAGGTCCACCGGGTGCACCCCTGCAAGCCGTCCGCCACGGCGCCCGCCAGCGGTACGCACTGCATCGACAATATAGGCTGTAGCCATGTCTCTTCGATTCCTCTGCTGGATTGTTTAATCGATCGATTAAGGCGCTGCCCGGCCAAGGTCAAGCGCAGGGTCAGGCTGTGGCAAATTGACAACAATCCCCCACGAAAAGTTGCTTGAGCCTGTTCAAGAATTGCCAGCACGCGCCAGTTCTTTCAGGGATGCATTATCCGGCCCTGCGTGCAGGGTCTGACAGCGGTAACCAGGGGACTGGGCATCGCTGCCTTTCCAGGAAATTCCCGCCGGGGCGGGTTTGGGATCAAGGGGCTAGTATATGAAATTCTTCCGTAAATCAGCACTTTCGAGCGCGACTTGCCTGCAAGGCGCCGCTTTCGCGGTCGCGCTGGTCGGCCTTCCGGGCATTGCCCAGGCGCAGGATGCCGCGCCCGCCGATTCGGCCCAGTGCGTTGATGAAAATTCCAATGGCGTTTGCGATGCCGACGAAAAGAAGGGTGAACTGGTCGTTACCGGTTCGCGTCTGACGCGCCCGACGCTCTCCTCGCCAACCCCGCTGACTTCGGTCAGCGTCGCCGAACTGACCGACAAGGGCAGCGTCTCGCTGGGTGACTCGCTCAACAACCTGCCGTCGCTGCGTTCGACCTTCTCGTCGGGCAACTCGACCCGCTTCATCGGCACCGCCGGCCTGAACATCCTCGACCTTCGCGGTCTGGGCACCGCCCGCACCCTGGTGCTGGTCAACGGCAAGCGCCACATCACCGCTTCGCCGGGTGACTACCTGGTTGACGTCAACACCATCCCGGTTGACCTGCTTGAGCGCGTTGACATCGTCACCGGCGGCAACTCGGCGATCTATGGTTCGGACGCTGTGGCCGGTGTGGTCAACTTCATCCTCAAGAAGGATTTCGACGGGCTGCAGATTCGCGGCCAGGGCGCCCTCTCCTCGCGCGGCGACCGTGGCAGCTATTTTGTCTCGGGCACCTGGGGCAAGAACTTCGCCGATGGCCGCGGCAACATCGCGGTTTCGGGTGAATTTGCCCGCGCCGAGCCGCTCTATTTCCGCGACCGCGACTATCTGACCGGTGCCTACAGTGGCCGCTGCCAGTTCCAGCTGGTCGATCCGACCGGCGGCGAAGCCTTCGGCACCGATGGCATCTTCGACAACCAGTTCGTCTGCGGCGTGCGCAATGCGGCGATCAGCGATGGCGGCACGGTTGGCGCGCTCGACGCTTCGAGCAGCGCAACCCGCCGTTACCTGCGTTTCAATGCCAACGGCCAGGCGTTCATCGACACGCCGACCCTGTCCTATGCGCCGGTCGGATCAGGCAACCAGCTGGGCGGCCAGGGCTCGACCCTGCGCAACACCGGCATGATGCTGGCGGGTGTCGAACGCTACACTGCCAACCTGCTGTTCCACTATGATTTCAGCGATGCTTTCCAGTATTTCGTTGAAGCCAAGTACGTTCATGTCTGGGCCAACCAGGAAGGCCAGCCAAGCTTCCTGAACTCTGGCCCGCAGAGCGTCGGCGGACCGGCCATGCGCTGCAACAACCCGTTCCTGCAGGCTTCTGCTCTGGCTACCATGCAGGCCGCCGGTTTCTGCCCGAACGTCGCTACCAACACGTTCAACCTGGCCCGCTTCAACATCGATTTTGGCGGCCGCGGTGAATTGCACAAGCGCGATACTTATCGCGTTGTGTCGGGTTTGCGGGGCACGTTCAACGAAGACTGGAAGTACGAGCTGTCCTTCAACTACGGCCGCCTCGAAACGCACCAGCGCTCGCTGAACAACCTCAAGCTGTTCGACGTCAACGGCAACCCCGATGGCTTCAACCTGGCGGTTGACGCCGTGTTGGCACCGGTCGGCTTCACCGGTACGAACTTTGCGTTGAATTCGACCGGACAGAAGGTGGTTTGCCGGGTCAACTCGGTCACCAACACCCGTCCGGACTGCGTGCCGATCAACATCCTGGGCTATGGCGCACCCACCCCTGAAGCGCTGGCCTTCGTCAACACCGAAGGTACGCGTGAAGAGCGGGCAGAAGAATTCGTCGCCGCGCTCAACGTCGCGGGTGACATTTCGCAGCTGTTCGAACTGCCGGGCGGTCCGATCGGTTGGTCGCTGGGCGCCGAATACCGCGAAGAAGCAGCGTTCTCGCAGTGGGATGCCTTGACTGCTTCGGGCGGCACCTTCCTTAATGCGCTTCAGCCGTTCACTCCGCCGAAGATGACCATCAAGGAATTCTACGGCGAAGTCGATATTCCGCTGCTGAAGGATCTGCCCTTCGCGAAGGAACTGACGATTCGCGGTGCGGGCCGCAATTCGGACTACAACACCACGACCGGTTCGGTCTGGGCGTGGAACGTCGATGGCATCTGGGCTCCGGTCAGCGACCTGCGCTTCCGCGCGGCTTACAGCACCTCGGTGCGTGCGCCGACGCAGAGCGACCTGTTCTCGACCGCTTCGCAGAACTTCGCCTTCATCGCCGATCCGTGCGACACCGCCAACATCACCGGTGGTCCGAACCGTGCCGCAAACTGCGCTGCGGCGGGGATCCCGACGGTGTACAACGCTGCCACCGTCACCGCTTGCTCTTCGACGGCCTTCACCGGCACCGCCGGCGTTACCCCGTGGGTCAACTGCACCGCGCGGACTTCGTCGACCGGCTTCAACTCGGGCGGTAACCCCACCCTGGTTGCCGAAAAGGGCAAGAGCCTGACCTTGGGCGTGGTTATCGAACCGCACTGGATCCCGGGCCTGAACCTGACGGTTGACTGGTACCGCATCCGCGTGACCAGCCTGATCTCGGCACTCACCGCACAAAACATCATCAACCTGTGCTATGACAACCCGACCGGGATCAACAACCCGTTCTGCGCCACTGTAAACCGCGATCCGGCCACTGGCCTGTTCGTGCAGCCGGCGGTCATTTCGGGCGGCGTGAACTTCGCCAAGCAGGAAACCCGCGGGATCGACTTCGATCTGTCGTATCGCAAGACTTTTGCCAACGGCCAGAAGATGTCGATACGGGCGATCGCAACCCACGTGATGATCCTCGACAACTACCTCGATCCGACCAACCCGACGCTTCCGAACCGTCAGTTGGGTGAACTGGGCGATCCGCTGTGGGCCGCCGGGTTGACCTTCAACTACGACTTCGGCGCGGTCGATGTCACGTACTCGGCACGCTGGCAGGGCAGGCAGGCGGTTGGCACCTGGGAAGCCCAGAACCGCTTCACCGGTCTGTGCCCGGCAGGCGGCACCACGGGCTTTTCGGGTCGGTCCTGCACCGCCGGGCAGCTGGCGCTGCTCGATCCGGTGAACGTCGATCAGTTCTCGCAGGTGTTCTACCCTGCGGCGCTGTACCAGAACATCCGCCTGAACTTCGAACTGCCGGGCAAGAAGTACAGCTTCTATGTCGGCATGGACAACTTCATGGACAAGAAGCCGCCGCTGGGCCTGCTGGGCACCGCTGGTGGCGACGACTACGATACCGTGGGTCGTTACATGTACGCCGGCTTCAAGATCAACATGTAAGCCGGGCGGAAACGCCAGACAGGAAGGGCGGCCCGGGCAACCGGGCCGCCCTTTCCATTTCAGGCCAGCAGCGAAGCGGCGTCGAGGCGCTCCACCAGTTCACCGGCATCGAGCGCAGCGGCGGCCAGCCAGAGTTCCGCCTGGGCAATCTCTCCTGCCAGTTCCTGCGCATTGCGCAGCTTCAGGCTCTGCCGCGCGGCATTGTCGAACTGGGCGGCGGGGTTCTTCGAATAGGTCGAGAACAGCGGGCCATCCACCAGCGCCGCGATCTGTGCAACCTCTGGCGCCATCCCGAAATGCCGCGCCGCAGCTTCAAGCGCGGCGGCCGGATCGGCAAAGAACCGCTCGGCCTCAAGCGCACGGGCCCGGGGCATCAACGCCAGCACCTGGACAAAGCGCCGGTGCTGCGCAGCCCACAGCGCCGCGGCGCATTCGGCATCGGACAGCCCGGCCAGATCGCCAAGGTGCCTGGCCAGCAGCCCGGTGACATTGCGCACCCAGCCACGGTGATTGGGGCTGCGCAGGATCGCCGTCAGGTAGTCGGGCAACCGCGACCATAGCAGAACGGTCGGCGCCGCCGGATCCGCCGCCGCAATCGCTTCCAGCATGAAGTTGACCGGAACATTGGCCTTGACCACGCTCAGCCCGTCCCCCGGATAGCGCCGCGACAACAGCGCAAGGACATTGGGAAGCAAGGCCGGATCGGGTGCAAGTGCCAGTTGTCTGAGCGGCAGTGGCTCGCGCAGTACCAGTCCGCCGCCCAGCTCGTCGAGCGCGCGGGCCAGCAGGGTCGATCCGCAATGCGCAACGTGGAAGATCCAGCCCATCGGCTGCATCGGTGGCACTGCCGCTGCAAGCGCGGACGAAGCCACCCGCCAACCGCCCTCACCCGCCGGTGAAATCCTGCGATCGAGAAAAATCGAGCGGCGATAGGCCGCGCGGTCCATCGGCACCAACACCCCCTCGCCGCCCTCAAATGAATGCAGGTAGACATCGGGTGAAGCGAGCAGCTGCGCGAGCGATTGGGTCATGGTGAAACTATAGCCGAGCCCGGCAACTTGCGCTATCGCCTGCAAATCGTGGCCAAGTATCACCTCCCCCGCCCCGGTCAGCCCTTCGTGGTGGTCGTGCCTGATGGCGAGCGCTCGCTGGCCGATCTCGACCGCGAGACCATCGCGACGCTTTACCGCCAGCACGGCGCCCTGCTGTTCGGCGGATTTGGTGCCGACCTGACCCAGTTCGGTGACTTCGCCTGGCGGTTCTGCAAGACTGCGGTGGTCAACGAGACCCCCGGCCGCCTTCCGCTCGATCCGGCCCGGCTGGTATACGGGGTGGATGGCGGGCAACAGGCCTTCGCGCTTCATCCCGAAATCTCCCGCGAGCCGTGGAAGCCGGACGTGGCGATGTTCGCCTGCCTCTCACCGCCGGGCCAGGGCGGCTACACCACGCTGTGCGACGGGGTCGAACTGGTCCGCGCATTGCCCGCCGAAGTTCGCGAAGGGCTGGCCGAGCGCTGGCTGATCTATGGCAATGCCGCCTGGCCCGAACTGCTGGAATTCTGGCTCGGCACCCGTGACCCCGACGAAGCCCTGCTCGCCGACCCGCCACCGCACTGCCCCTATACCTTCAAGCGGGTTCCCGATGGCCGGGTTGCCCGGTTCTATTCCGCCCCGGCGCTGCACAAGCCGATGTTCGCCGAAGGGCCAGCCTTTGGCAATTTCCTGCTGTTCGCGCGATTCGTGAAAGGCCGCCGAGATTTCCCGCTGCTTGATGACATGCGCCCGGTGCCCGAAGAGTGGCTGCAAGCGATCAAGGCTGCCGCCGACCCGCTGACCGTGGCGATCCGCTGGCAACAGGGCGACGTGCTGATGCTCGACAACACCCGCTTCATGCACGGCCGCTCCGAAGTGACCGATCCGGTTGAACGGGTGATTGCGACCTTCTTTGGCTATCTCGATTTCGCCGTGCCTTCTGCGCACGAGCAGCCTGATCCGATCTGGCGGCGCTCCAACTTCGAACCGCCGCGCCCGCCCGAGTACCTCATTCGCAATCACCAGGATCGACGATGAAACTGATTGGCCAATACGACAGCCCCTTCGTGCGCCGCGTCGGGATCGCCTTGACGATCTATGGCATGCCGTTTGAACACCTACCCTATTCGACCTTTGGCGAGTGGGAGAAGTTCGTGGGCCACAACCCGCTGCGGCGGGTACCGACGCTGGTGCTGGACAGCGGCGAAGCACTGGTCGATTCAGCGGCGATTCTCGACTATCTCGACGATCTGCATGGGCGGGATCGCGCACTGATCGCCTCGTCGGGCCCAGAGCGCCGCGCCGCGCTCAAGCGGATGGCGCTCGCCTGCGGGACGGCGGACAAGGCGGTCAGCTTCTTCTACGCCAAACTGTTCGCGGCCTCGCTCGACCCGGCCTTCACCCAGCGCACCGAGAGCCAGATCAAGGACGGCCTCGCCGTGCTCGACGCCGAATGCGCCGCGCGCAGCGGCAACTGGTGGCACGGAGCGGAACCGGGCCACGATGACATCGCGGTTGCCTGCGTCGCGCGATTCCTGTCCGAAGCCTATGCGCAGCTGGTCCAGCTGACCGACACTCCCGCACTCGCCGCCCACTGCGCCCGGGCTGAAGCGCTGCCGGTGTTCCAGGCGGTGAGCCAGCGGTTCATTCCGCCGAGTTGAACCAGCAAGTGACCCTCCCCCTCGATGGGGGAGGGATATCGGAGCTTGCGAGCTTGCTCGCTAGCGCAGGTTGGGTGGGCGTGCGCTCTCGGCCCGACTCCGGGCATGACGGCACCGGCACCCCCATCCAGCTACGACTAGGCAGGCGAGCTGCCAAGTCTGCGCATCCTTCCCCCATCAAGGGGGAAGAAGTCCAGCCTATCCAACCACCATCGTCAGCGCGCCATCGCCTTCGTCGATCTTGACGGTGCTGCCATCGGGGATCTCCCCGCCCAGCAGCTTTTCCGCCAAGGGGTCCTGCAAATACCGCTGCACAGCACGCTTGAGCGGGCGCGCGCCATAGACCGGATCGTAGCCAACCCGGCCCAGCCAGCGTTTGGCCGCATCGCTGAGGTCGATCGTGATTTTGCGGTCCTTGAGCAGCTTTGCCACCCGGCCGACCTGGATTTCGACGATCGGGGCCATGTGCTCCACGCCCAGGCGGTGGAACAGGATGATCTCGTCCAGCCGGTTCAGGAATTCGGGGCGGAAATGCCCGCGCACCACCTCCATAACCTGCGGCTCAACGCTTTCGACGTCCTGCCCGTCCTCCAGATTTGCAAGGTACTGGCTGCCAAGGTTGCTGGTCAGGATGATCAACGTGTTGGTGAAATCGACTTGCCGACCCTGTCCGTCGGTCAGGCGGCCGTCATCGAGCACCTGCAGCAGTACGTTGAAAACGTCGCTGTGCGCCTTTTCGACCTCGTCGAACAGCACCACCTGATAGGGCCGGCGCCGCACCGCTTCGGTCAGCACCCCGCCTTCGTCGTACCCGACATAGCCCGGAGGCGCACCAATCAGGCGGCTGACCGAATGCTTCTCCATGAATTCGCTCATGTCGATCCGGACCATCGCGGTATCGTCATCGAACAGGAATTCGGCGAGCGCCTTGGTCAGCTCGGTCTTGCCGACGCCCGTCGGCCCCAGGAACAGGAAACTGCCCAGCGGGCGATTGGGATCCTGCAGCCCGGCGCGCGCGCGGCGCACTGCCTTTGAAACTGCGAGCACCGCGTCGCTCTGGCCGATCACCCGCTTGCCGATGACTTCTTCCATCTTGAGCAGCTTTTCGCGCTCACCCTGCATCATCCGCTCGACCGGGACGCCGGTCCACTTGGCAACAACCGCAGCAATATCCTCGGCGGTCACTTCTTCGCGCAGCAGCGCATTTTCGGAGACGGTCTGGGCTTCGGCGAGCTGCTTTTCGAGCGCCGGGATCGTGCCGTAGGACAGCTCACCCGCCTTGGCGAGATCGCCCTGGCGCTGCGCCTGTTCGAGCTCGATCCGCGCGGCATCGAGCCTTTCCTTGATCTTGCCTTCGGCGGCGATCTTGTCGCGTTCACCCTGCCAGCGCACAGTCAGCGCGGAAGACTGTTCTTCCAATCCAGCCAGCTCATGCTTGAGCGCGGCAAGCCGATCCTTGGAGGCCTGGTCGGTCTCCTTGGCCAGCGCCATTTCCTCGATCTTGAGCTGGATGATCCGCCGGTCGAGCACCTCGATTTCCTCCGGCTTCGATTCGACTTCCATCCGGATCCGGCTGGCCGCCTCGTCCATCAGGTCGATCGCCTTGTCGGGCAGGAAACGGTCGGAAATGTAACGGTGGCTGAGCGTTGCCGCTGCGACAATCGCGGAGTCGGTGATCCGCACCCCGTGGTGAAGTTCATACCGGTCCTTGAGCCCGCGCAGGATCGAGATGGTGTCCTCGACCGTCGGCTCGCCCACGAACACCGGCTGGAACCGGCGTTGCAGGGCCGGGTCCTTTTCGACGTGCTTCTGGTATTCGTCGAGCGTGGTCGCGCCGATGCAGTGCAACTCGCCGCGGGCCAGCGCCGGCTTCAGCAGGTTGGAGGCGTCCATCGCGCCTTCGCTTTTGCCGGCGCCAATCAGGGTGTGCATCTCGTCGATGAACAGGATGATCTCGCCTTCGGCACCCTTGACCTCGTCGAGCACAGCCTTGAGCCGTTCCTCGAACTCGCCGCGATACTTGGCGCCCGCAATGAGCGAGCCCATGTCGAGGCTCATCAGTCGGCGATCCTTGAGGCTGTCGGGCACGTCGCCATTGGCGATGCGCAGCGCAAGGCCCTCGGCGATCGCAGTCTTGCCGACGCCCGGCTCACCGATCAGCGCCGGGTTGTTCTTGGTCCGCCGGGCGAGGATCTGGATCGTGCGGCGGATTTCCTCGTCGCGGCCGATCACCGGATCAAGCTTGCCGTCGCGGGCCGCCTGCGTCAGGTCGCGGGCATACTTCTTCATCGCCTCATAAGCGTTTTCGGCGCTGGCATTGTCGGCCGTGCGCCCGCCGGTCAGTTCCTGGATCGCCACTTCCAGCGCCTTCACGTCGACGCCCGCGGCCTTGAGCGCCTGCCCCGCCGCGTTGGTCTGGACCATCGCCAGCGCCTGCAGCATGCGCTGGACCGAGACATAGCTATCGCCCGCCTTGGTCGAGAGCTGCTCAGCCTGGTCGAGTACGCGGACCGAATCGTTTTCCAGCCCCGGCGCAGCCTGCGCGCCGCTGCCCGAGACGGCGGGGATCTTGGCCAAGGCTTCGTCGATCTTGGCCACCGCGATCTGCGGATTGCCGCCGGCGCGCTGGATCAGCCCGGCGGCCATGCCTTCGTTGTCTTCCAGCAGCGCCTTGAGGATGTGCTCGGGGGTGATACGCTGGTGGCTCATGCGCACGGCAACGGTCTGCGCCGATTGCAGGAATCCCTTGGCGCGGTCGGTGAATTTCTCGAGGTTCATAGGTGTATCAGCCTCCTGTTACACCACAGGTAGTGTTGCGAATTAGCAACACAAGGGGTGCTTGGCATTTTTCCTTTCTGCAGGCTACCACATGACCTCAGGGAGAACGATTGATCATGCGCAAATGGATCGGGCGTGCGGGCTGGACCGCGCTGGGGCTTACGCTGACCGCCTTTGTGGCACTGGCCAGCTGGGAGCCATTTTTCGCCGAGCAACCCGGCCCGCCGCCGCCCGACCGGCGCTATACCGCCGAGATTACCCGCGATGAATTCGGCGTGCCGCATATCCACGGACGCACCGATGCCGATACCGCCTTCGGGGTCGCTGTCGCCCATGCCGAGGATGATTTCTCCACCCTGCAGGATGTCGTCGCGATGACGCGCGGTCGGTACGGCGCAATTGCCGGGAAGGACGGTGCGGGAGTCGACTTTGCCTACCACTGGCTGAATGCACGCCAGACCGCGCGGGCCCACTATGGCGAATTGCCCGCCGATGTCCGGCTGATCCTTGAGGCCTATGCCTCGGGTCTGAACCATTACGCCAGGCAGCACCCGCGCGAGGTCAAGCTGGCGCGGCTGTTCCCGGTCAATGGCGAGGATATCGCCACCGGCTTTGCGCTGCGCTTGCCGTTCTTCTTCGGGATGGACCGGGTGCTGCGCCCGTTGAGCGAAGGCAAGCCGCTGCTGCCCGAGCATGGTGCGCCGCTTGGCCCGGTCCAGTCCCCAACGCCGGGCCAGCCGGGCAGCGAGGACCTGGTGCCCAGCCGACCAATGCCGCTACCGATGGGCGAAAATGCCGCGCAGGCGGGCTCCAACGCCTTTGCCATTTCCCCCGGGCGTTCGGGTGATGACACGACCCGGCTGATCGCCAACAGCCACCAACCCTATCGCGGCGGGGTCGCCTGGTACGAGCTGGTGATCGACAGCGATCAAGGCTGGCACTTTGCCGGGGCGACCTTCCCCGGATCGCCCTATCCCTTCCTGGGCCACAACGAGAACCTGGGGTGGACCAACACGGTCAACCGGCCCGACCTGATTGACGTCTACCAGCTGGAGGTCGATCACGAGGCGGTGCACTACAAACTCGACGGGCAGTGGCAGAGGCTGGAGCACGCGCGGGTCTGGCTGCCGGTCAGGTTCGGTCCGATCACCCTGCCAGTGCCACGCGACATATGGCGTAGTGCGCATGGCCCGGCGCTGGTGACACCGCGTGGTGCCTATGCTGTGCGCTTTGCCGGGATCGATAACATCCGCAGCGTGGAGCAGTACTACCGCATCACCAAAGCGCGGAATTTCGTCGAATGGCAGGCCGGGATGGCGATCCAGGGTGTGCCCGCGACCAACTTCATCTACGCCGACAAGGCCGGGAACATCGCGTACTGGTACAACGCCGCTATCCCAGATCGAAAGGCCGGACCTGATTGGCGTAAGGTATTGCCCGGAAACGATTCCAGCCTGATCTGGAATGGCCCGATCCCCTTCGCCAGCTACCCGCACCTGGTCAACCCGGCATCGGGCACTTTGTTCAATTCGAACAACACCCCGCTCCTCGCC
>Ga0209023_10005778_pt1 | contig 13333 bp, 11 predicted proteins | sample LakOneMetagenome_FD_187468 | JGI IMG/M metagenome (GOLD analysis project Ga0209023, IMG submission 187468) | Freshwater and sediment microbial communities from Lake Erie, Canada (SPAdes) (version 2) | ecosystem: Environmental > Aquatic > Freshwater > Lentic | place: Lake Erie, Canada... | reverse complement strand
CCCCGCCGGTGCTCGGCGACTGCGGCGTCGTCGATGCGCCCCATGTCCCGCGCCATCGACGCAGCGAAGACCAGCCCGATCGCCACCGCCTCGCCGTGGCGGAGATCGTGGTTCCCGGCGGTCTCCAACGAGTGCGCCAAGGTGTGGCCGTAGTTGAGTAGCGCCCGGCGGCCGCCCTCTCGTTCATCCGAGGCGACGACGTCAGCCTTGATCTGGACGCACGCCGCGACTCGCTCTGGCAGCGATAGCTCGTCCAGGCGACCGCCGCCGAGCCAGTGGTACTTGGCCAGCTCCCCCAGGCCACACCGCCACTCCCGCGGCGGCAACGTGTCGAGCCACGAGGTGTCGCACACAACACCCTTCGGCTGCCAGTACGCGCCGACCAGGTTCTTGCCCTCGGCCAGGTTGACCCCGGTCTTGCCGCCGATGGATGCATCGATCTGTCCGAGCAATGTGGTCGAGCAGTGCACCACATCGATACCCCGGTGGTACGAGGCTGCGGCGTAGCCCGCCACGTCGGTCACCAGGCCCCCGCCCAGTCCGACGATGCAGTCGGAGCGGGTGAGGCCCCACCGCGCAAAGCCGGAGCAGAGCTCGCCGATCGTGTCGAGGGTCTTGAACTGCTCTCCGTCGCCGATCGTGAACACCCGGTGCTCCACCCCGGGATCGACCTCGATGCCGATCCCAGCCTGCGTCACGATCGCGACGCGGCGGGCTCGCTCGGGGATCATCGCGCCTAGCCCGCTCACCGCGCCGGCTCCGACGAGGACCGGGTAGGACCGGCCACCGTCGAGCGCCACGGTCAGCTCGATCAGGTCGTTCATGCGGGTGCACCTCCGTCGACGCGGCCCGACGCACCAACGCCTGGACGCACCAGGCTCGCGACGACGTCGGCGACGTCGAAAGGACTCAGGCCTGCGACGTCGACGACGAAGTCGGCGGTCTCCCGGTAGTACGGCTCCCGCTCGGTGGCCAGCGCCCGCAACGCGGTCGCGGGATCGCTTGCGAGGAGCGGACGGGCTTCGGCGCTCCGACTCAGGCGAGCTACCAAGTCGTCGACGTCGAGCTGCAGCCACACGACGGTTGCTCGCTCACTCAGCAGCTGCCGGTTGGCGGGCGACAACACCGCCCCCCCACCCGTCGCCACCACCGACGGCGGCGCGTCGAACGCGTCGACGAGCGCAGTTGATTCGGCGCTGCGGAACGCCGGTTCGCCGATCGATCCGAAGAGCTCGGAGACGCTGGCGCCGAGGCGCCGCTCGATCTCCCGATCGAGGTCGACGGTCGCGATCCCCAAGCGTGCAGCGAGGAGGGGCGCCACGGTGCTCTTGCCTGTGCCGGACAGACCGACGAGCGCGACATGGAGTCGACCGGCGCCTGAGTCGCCGGCGGTGGCGAGCACTGCTCAGACCACGACCACAGGAAGGTCGACGACGAGCTGAGCGATCGCACCGCGCAGTGGGATCGTCGGACAGTCGCGCGCCTCGAGTAGCACGGTGACGTCCTGGTCGCACTCCAACACGAGCGCGGTCGCGTCTCGGTGCACCTTGGTGTTCATGCGAAAGCGAGCCTCGTCGGCGTTCTGGGCCTCGATCGTGCGAACGACCTCCCACGGCACCCGGAACGCCAGCCCGTTGGGGCCGGCCACCTCGACCGCTTGGATGGTCAGGGTGGCGGTGCACTTCTTACGACGCTTCGCCTGACCCGGGTAGCCACCGAGGTACGTGACGTCTTCCAGCACCAGCGCTGCTGCGCCCTGGCCGGCGGCGTCGGCAGCAGATCGCTCGACTGGAGCGACACCAGCAGGCGGGGCCAGCTCCGCCAACGAAGTCGGCTGCCCTGATGGAAGGGCCGGTTCAACAGGACCGGTCGGGATCGCATTCGGCGTCACGGCGGGCGACGGAGCCGACGAGCCGGCTTCCACCTGGGCCGATGCCGGAGCTGTCGACTCCACCACGTTTGGGATGACCGCTGCCTCGGTGACCGAACCGATCGGGGCGTCGGCCGGCGGCATCGGGTCGGAAGCCGAAGCCGGGGTGGGGGCTGGCGACACCGCCGTCGAGACGGCCGGAGCCGGAGCCGATGGCTGCGGAGCGTCGGCGATGGTGCCCATGAGGGAGTCGACGACACGGTCGCAAAACGCCACCGGCCAGCCGGCGCGCAACACGCGACCACTGGAGAAGGTCATCTCTACCGGCTGCATCCCACCGACGGGGTCCCCCACGGCGTCGAGGTTGGTCGTGGCGCTCAGATCGAACCACTCGGGCAGGGACCCGCCGAGGAGGTCGCCGATCCCCAAGCTGGGGCCGGCCAGCATGAACAGGACCTGCTCCCTGGTTGCACCCACCTGTTCGATCCAGCCGCGCCCGACTGCGTCAGGCTCGACCTGCGACGGCGTTGCGCCGTCCCCCTGATCTGATCCGCTCACGCCCAAGAACCTCCACGCCGATTGGCACACCTACCGTATCGGCCCTCAGGTGCCCCGCACGCGGAGCCCTTCGACGATCGTCCTGGATCAAGCCGTCGCGCCGCGGAGCGCGTGCATGTGCGGCCGGCTCACGAGCACGGTCGACAGGCCAGGACTGCGCTCAGCGAGCCGGGCCGTCGGCGTCGGCCGATGAGCCGAGCGCCGCCGCGATTGCTTCCGCCGCCTTCGGGCTCAGCTTCGACATCTGCCTGAGCACCTCGTCGGCAGCAGAGTCCGCAGCGGTGTCGGGGACCGGGTCCTGGACGGCGATCGGGGCCCGCGCCGGTGCGGGTGCCTCGGTGAAAGCTCCGTCGCCCACGAACGTCGCGCTCAACGTCGGTGATGTCGAGCTCGTGCGGGCACCGGATCCGCTGGAGTTCCCGCTGATCGGGTCGGTGAAGGCACCCATGTCGGTGAAGCCACCACCGAACGCTACGGACGCGCTGTCTGCGACCGGGCCCAAGCCGCTCGGATCGAACGCGGAGGGCGAACCTGCTGTCGGCTGAGCACCGAAGAGCGCACTCGGATCGAATGCCTCATCGGGCGGCGAAGATGCACCCGCCGACGAGCCGTTGTGCACCGCTGGTTCGGCGTACGTTGCCGGGCCCGCCCCGAACAGACCGCCGGCGTCGAAGCGTTCCAGCTGATCTGTGCCCTCCGGACCGTCTGCCTCATCTGCAGAGTCGCCGCCGTTGCCCGAGACCGCATCGAGGGAAGGACCACCGCCGGAGAAGCCGTCACCAGAGAAGTTGGTCGAGTTCGACTCGTTGTCAAAGGCCTGGGCCGCCGCTAGGCGGTCGTCGCGACCCGCCGCTTCCATCTGCACCCAAGGGTCCTCGGCGTCACCTGCGCCGATCAGGTCGTCGATCGGGAAGTGCTCCGGGAAGGTTCCGTCCGCGGTTGTTTCATCATCGAGCAGGACGACCTCGTAGGCGGTGTCGTCGTCGACGGTGGCGTCCGCGTCCATGGCCCCAGGGTTGCCGCCGATGACTCTCGCCTGTGTGTGCTGAGTCACAGACGCCGACAGAGGGGCATCCGACTCGGCTTCGTCGAGGATCGCATCCGACGCCGCAGCTGCACCGAGATCCCGGGAGGCGTCGGCGAGCACGATCTCGGCGGTCGGGGCGTCGACGGCGACCACGCCCCGCTCGACGAGGGCTGCGATCATGGAACACGTAGCGATGTCAGAGACGCCCGCTGCGGCGACCACTTCGCCGATCTTGCTGCGTTGGCCGGCTGCGACCACCAGCGGCCATTCCTCAGCCGACAGCTGCACGCCTTCCACACCGATGGCGGGCACCAACGAGACCCGATGCGACATCGACGGGACCACCGCCTCGATCGCCGACCACTCGTCGAGGCGTGCCCGTGCCGACTCGACCAGCGAGATCAGGTCCCCGGGCTCCTGCGGCGCCGGAGCGAGCGTTCCCGGTTCGAAGAGGAACGAGCCTTCCGAGTACCGGAGGAGCTCCGCAACCACGTCTGCGAGCGGTGCCTCGTCGATCCCCTGGACGCCGCCGCCGGTCACGGCGCCATCGAGTACGAAGAGCTGGGCCGTGCTGCGGTCGCCCTCGACGATCAACCGACCGGTCTTGTGCGACCCGGCCAGCAGGTTCAACACATCGACCACTGGAAATGCGTCGATTGTTCCCTGGAGCGCCACGTGATTCCTCCTGAAAGTTCCTGTCGACCTTCATCGGCACGTTTGGGCGTCGGGTTCAACAATTCCTGGGCCGACAGGCCCAGGCAGCGTGGTCCGATCGGATCGCAGGCGTCGCTGGTGGCGTCGACGCGCCGAGCGCGCGTGGTCCGATACCGCCTCAGACCGCAGCGGAACGCAACGCAGCGAACATCGCGTCGAGTGGTGCAGCCGCTCCGGTCCAGTGCTCGAACGCGACCGCAGCCTGATGCACGAGCATCGACAAGCCGTTCGCTGTCGGGGCACCAACAGCCAGCGCCGCGTCCATCAGCGGGGTGCGTGCCGGGTGGTAGACGAGCTCGGAGACCACGAGGTCCGGCCGGATCAACGAGGTCGGGATCGGCGTCGCAGCGGACGATCCGTGGCTGGCTCCAGCCATGCCGACCGGAGTGGCGTTCACCAACAGGTCCGCGCCGGCGACGGCGTCGTGGAGCGAATCGGCGTCGTCGGCCGAAAGCGACTCCCCCACCGGGCCGGCGAGTGCTGCGGCGATCGACGCCCGTTCGGCGTTGCGGTTCACCACGACGACGGATGCTGCGCCCGCTGCACCCAACGCGTGCACGACGGCGCGCCCTGCGCCTCCGGCACCGAGGACCACGCAATGCAGTCCGGCGACCTCGACGTCGAGATCCGAGCGCAGTCCACGCAGGAAGCCGGCACCGTCGGTGTTGTCGCCCAGCAGCAGGGCGTCGTCGTGCGGGGCGCGCAAGATGCAGTTCACCGCACCGAGGTCCGCAGCGGTCGACGTCAGACCGTCGAGCGCACCCAGCACGGATTCCTTGTGCGGCATCGTGACCGACAGGCCCCGCACGCCCAGTGCCCGAGCGCCTTCGACGGCGGCCGTGACGTGTCCCGCTCCAACTGGAAGCGCCACGTAGACCCAGTCCAGCCCGAGCGATGCGAACGCCGCGTTGTGGATACGAGGCGACAGGGAGTGGGCGATCGGGTCGCCGATCACCGCTGCGACGAGCGTCGACCCCGAAGGGGAACGCTCGGGATGCGAACCCGACCCTGCGGCCACGCTCAGAACACGCCTCGCGCCTGGGCATCCGCCTTTGCCTTGACGAACTCCTTGTACGAATCCGTGAAGAAGTGCGACGCCGGATCCTTGGTCGTCAGCACGTAGTAGCGCCACGCTCCCTGCGGCGCCTGGATCGCCGCTGCCAGCGATGCCTTGCCCGGCAGGCAGACCGGCGTCGGTGGCAGACCCTTGAACTTGCGCACGTTGTACGGCGAGTCGACCGCGAGGTCAGCCTTGGAGAGTGCGCCGGAGGTTCGACCGAGCCCATAGAGGTTCGCAGCGTCGATGCCGAGCGGCTCACCGGCGTCGAGCCGGTTCATGATCACGCGGGCGATCTTCCCGCGCTCGTCGGCCGGTTGACCGGTCTCGCGCTCGACCAGCGACGCGATCGTCACCAGTTCGTACGGCGTTCGACCCTGCAGCGCCTGAGCCTTGGAATAGCCCAGCTCGTCGAGGACCTTGTCCATCTTGGTCGCCATCGTCTGGAGGACCTCTTGCGCCGATGCGGTGTCGAGGAACTCGTAGGTGTCTGGGAAGAGGAAGCCTTCCCAGTTCGCGATGTCGGCAGGCTTGTACTTGGAGGTCACCGCACCCGACGCGAGCGTCGCCTGGAGCTCTCCGACGCTGAGGTTCGGGAACGCCTTGTTGATGTCGGTGAGCGCGTCGGTGAGCCGCCGACCTTCGGGGATGCGAACCGTGACGGCGTCGATCGCGACGGGACCCTTGTCGAGCACGCCGATGGCCTCGTCGAAGCTGGTGTGCTGTTTGAACGCGACGTATCGGCCCGCCTTCCATGGCCCAGCGGACTTCCAGCTCGTGTACCAGCGGAACATGCGAGCGTTGGTGATGACACCCGCCTCTTCGAGCAACTTGGCGATGGCATCGGTGCTGGCGCCGGTGGGAACGACGACCTCGGCAACGGCTGCGCCCTGACCGCCCGATGGGCTGATCTGACGGGTGGCCCAGAACACGACCGACAGCACCCCGATACCGAAGATCACGACCACGATCCCGAACACCGCAAGCAGCCGTGGACCGCTCCGAGTTGCCCGAGGCAGGCGGACGTACTCCTCGGAAGGATCGTCTGAGCGATCGACGGCTCGATCATCGCGGAGGTTGCGCGGGTTGGTCGTTCCGTCCGAGCGGGCGGCGCGGCGAACAGGTCGAACCTCCTCAGACTGGGACGGCTCCTGAGGTCGTCTCGGGTCCTGGGGGTCAGTCAAGCGGGGGATCCTCACCTCGGGCGGCTCGTCCATCGAGCCAGCTCTGCAACATGACGGCTGCGGCCACCTTGTCCACGACCTTGCGTCGCGCCCGCCCCGAGAGATCGGTCTCCAGGAGCGCCCGCTCCGCGGTCACCGTCGTCAGCCGCTCATCGTAGGTCTCCACCGGAACCCCGAGGGTGCCGCGCAACCGACGGGCCTCAGCCGTGTACCGGCGTGCCATCTGTCCCACGCCACCGTCGAGCGAGAGCGGCAGGCCGACCACCACGATCTCGGCTTCGGTCTCGGCAACCAACGCTGCGATGCGGCGGTGATCACGTTCGCGATCACCGGTGCGTTGCAGCACCTCGTACGGCAGCGCCATGACACCCGCGGAGTCCGAGAGGGCCACGCCGATCCGCTTGGAACCGAGATCCAGGCCCAGTGCCCTCATCGGAGCGGAACCCTGCGAACGGCGCTGTCGGCGCCAGCGCCCCCTGCGGTGCCAGCGCGTGCGATGACGCCCATGTCGAGGTGTCGCACGGTCAACCGGAGATGCCGGCTGCCGAGCGCACCTGGTCCAACGCCTCGTCGAGGTGCTCGGGGAACTTGCCGCCCGCAGCCGCAAGCTCCGAACCCTTGCCGCCGCCGCCACCGACGGTGCGTGCCGCATCAGCGATGAGCGCGGCCGCATCGAGTCCGCTGCTGGGGTCGACCGCTGCGACCAGCGTGACGCCCTTCCCTCCTGGCGAGGCGCCGAGCACGACGGCGCGGATCTCGGGTCGATCGCGCAGCGCCACGGCGAGGTCGCGGACCTCGTCGCGGGAGTCGGCGTCCACGCGGGCGACGACGACGCCGTCGACGGCGGCGCCAACGAGATCATCGGCCTGGTTGCCCGCCAGTTGCTTGCGGAGCACCTTGAGCTCGTCGCGGGCCGCTCGAAGTTCCGCCAGGCGCTTCTCGATGCCGCCGTGGAGGTCCTCGGTCGGCACACCGAGGAGCTCCGCGGCACCCCTGACGCGCTCCTCTTCTGAGCGGAGCCGGTCGATCGGACCGGTTCCGGTCACCGCTTCGACGCGCCGGATGTTGGAGCCGATCGAGGTCTCGGACACGATCTTCAGCGGACCGATGTCGCCGAGTGCGCTCACGTGGGTGCCGCCGCACAGCTCGGTCGAGTGCCGCCCGGCCTCGAGCACCCTCACGACGTCGCCGTACTTGTCGCCGAAGAACATGATGGCGCCCAGCCGACGGGCCTCGTCCATGGTCGTCTCGAAGTGGCGAACCGACGCGTTGTCCAGGATCTCACCGTTCGCGAGGTCCTCGATGGCGCGGATCTGCTCGGAGCTGAGCGCGGTGTGGTGGGCGAAGTCGAACCGGAGCCGGTCCGGACCGACCCACGAGCCCTGCTGCTTGACGTGATCGCCGAGCACCTCCCGCAGCGACCAGTGGAGGATGTGGGTGCCGGTGTGGTTCCGACGGATCGCAGCCCGCCGGCCCGCGTCGATGCTCGCAGTTGCCGCCTGGCCCGCTTCGATCGTGCCGTCGATCACATCGAAGTGGTGCCGATGCAACGCACCGAGCGCACTGGTCGTATCGGTCACGCGCACCGTGGCGGTGTCGGTCGTGATCGTGCCCGTGTCGCCGACCTGGCCACCCGACTCTGCGTAGAAGGGACTGCGGTCCAGGAACACGGCGTCGCCGATGACGGCGAGCACCGTGGCGGTGGAGGTGTCCTCTTCTCGGCCGGTGAACACCGTCGGTCCCGAAGCTGCGAGCAGCGCACGTTCCGCTTCGCCGGTCTCGGTGGCGTCGACGCCTGACATCTTGGCTGATGCCCGCGACCGTTGACGCTGCGCCGCCATGTCTGCGTCGAAGCCTGCAACGTCGACGCTGAACCCTCGCAGCTCCGCCATCTCCTGGGTGACTTCGAGGGGGAACCCGTAGGTGTCGTGCAGCTCGAAGGCCACGGACCCCGACAGCTCCCCACCCGCGTCGAGCGCGTCGAGTGCCGAGTCGAGCAGGACCGACCCGCGAGCGAGGGTGCGCCGGAAGCCCTCCTCTTCGCGGTTGATCATCTCGATGATGCGCTCGCGGCCCTCGACGAGCTCCGGGTACGCGCCGCCCATGACCTCGATGCATCGTTGCACCAGGGGCGCCATCACCTGTCGCTCCACGTCGAGCATGTAGGCGAAGCGCACCGCCCGACGGATGATGCGCCGCAACACGTAGCCGCGGTCCTCGTTGGACGGCACCACGCCGTCAGCGACGAGGAACGTGGCGGTTCGGGTGTGGTCCGCCAAGAGGCGCAACGCGATGTCGGACAGCTCCGACGCCCCGAGCACCTGCCCGGTGATCGATTCCGCTTCGCTCACCAGACGGGCGAGCACGTCGGCGGAGTACAGCGACGGGCTGCCGGCCAGCACCGCCAGGATCCGCTCCATTCCGGCGCCGGTGTCGATGTTCTTGGCGGGCAGGTCGGTGAGCGTCCCGTCAGCACCGCGGAAGTACTGCTGGAACACCAGGTTCCAGATCTCGACGTAGCGGTGCTCGGCGTCGGGGTTCGCTGGACCGCCGTCGGGGCCAACGTCGGGCCCGTAGTCGTAGAAGAGCTCCGAGCTCGGACCGCACGGTCCGGTCTCGCCCATCTCCCAGAAGTTGTCCTTGTCGAGGCGCTGGACCCGCTCGAGCGGGAAGCCGACCTGTTCGACCCAGATGCGCTCGGCTTCGTCGTCGGAGACGTGCACGGTCACCCAGATCCGGTCCGGGTCAATCCCGAGCGTCTGGGTCACGAACTCCCAGGCCCAGCGGATGGCGTCGGGCTTGTCGTAGTCGCCGAAGCTGAAGTTCCCGAGCATCTCGAAGAACGAAAGGTGCCGAGGCGATCGCCCGATGGCGTCGAGGTCGTTGTGCTTGCCGCCGGCGCGGACGCACTTCTGGATCGACACCGCACGAGGGGGCACGTACGGCACTGGTTCTTCGCCCAGGAACATCGGGACGAACGGCATCATCCCCGAGTTCGTGAACATCGGTGCGGACGGGTGCGTCGGGATCAGACCTGCAGACGCGACCACCGTGTGAGCACGCTCTGCGAAGAAGTTGTACCAGGTAGCGCGGAGTCGGTCCGCTGTCCACGGCGCGGCGGAGCCGTCTGCGGGTTCTTCGACGCTCGACACAGGCTGCTCGCTCATAGGTCCGCTCAGGTTACCGGCGCGGCCAAGCCACTCGTTCTCCGTTCCAGGCCAGCGGCAACGGAGCCGGATCGTCTCACCAACGAGCGGGACGGGTGCGAGGAGCCGGGCGTGACACCGCAGCGTCCGACCAGGGTTCCGAACGCGACGATGCGGCCACGGGCCACTCCTGGCCCTCGCGTCGATCGTCACGACCGTGAAGATCGACTGGATCCTGGGCGCGACTCCCCCGCCGGCGACCGTCACGCTGGGTGATCAGCTCGTCCTCGCGCTCACGCATGGCGGAACGACCTTCCACCACCGCACCGGCGACGGTCTTCGCCGCACTCTTGGTGATGCGCCCCGCCTGGCCGGCGGCGACCACGACGAGGTGGTTCGGACCGAGCGCGTCCAGCTCCTTGCGGACACGCTGCTGGGCCCACACGTAGCCGGACGCCCCTGCCGCCGCACCGATGCCGAACCAGGTCAGTCGCTTGAACACCTCACCATCATGGACCAACGGCCGAGGCACAACCGGTTCTGTTCGTCGTTTCACAACGTTTTCGTTGTGAAACGACGAACAGAACGGGGCGGGGCGGCTCAGCGGTCGTCGTGACGACCCGGGCGAAGCTTCCTAGCCGCTCGCCGGGTACCCGACGCCAATGCCACCGTCTTGATGACCGGCGACGTCAACGCCCGGTAGGTCGCCTCGGTCGCGGTGTCGACCCGGTCACCGATCGCGTTGGCGACATCGACGAGCGCTTCGACCTCGTCGACCTGCGCACCGGCTCGGATCACCGTGGCGTGCAGCTCGTTGAGCGCGTCGGCCGCGTTGGTCTCGAACGCGAGTCGCACCGCATCGAGCTCTGCGACTGATCGTTCGAGCTCCGCTGTCGCCCGTCGCATGCGCGTGTTGGTCATCGTGAGCGCAACGGCAGCGCCCAGCGCCAGCACCCCCAGCAGGACCACGACCAGATCGATGGCGCTCATGGCTCAGCAGTCTTGTCGTTGTCCGACGCCGACGGCGGGACCGTGCCATCGGGGTCGCGTGACTGCTCACCGGTCGAGTCGACGGCAGTGCCGGGCACTGGTGGTGTATCCGAGGGGCCTGGTACGAGCTCGCCCTTACGCTCGCGCCAACGGGCAACCAGACGGCCCTCGGCCCCGTTCCCCGTCGGGCGGTAGTAGCTGACGTCGGACAACTCGTCGGGCAGGTACGGCTGGTCGACCCAGCCCTGTGGATGGTCGTGGGGGTAGCGGTAGCCCTTCCCGTGCCCCAACGACGACGCGCCCTTGTAGTGCGCGTCGCGCAGATGCTTGGGCACCTCGCCGACCGGCCGGGTGCGGACATCGGCCGATGCCAGGTCGAGCGCCATGTAGGCGGCGTTCGACTTGGGGGCGAGCGCAAGGTGCACCGTCGCCTGCGCCAGGTTGATGCGGGCCTCCGGCAGCCCCACGAACTCGACTGCCCGCGCAGCGGCATCGGCGACCACGAGGGCGAGCGGGTCGCCCAACCCGACGTCTTCGGATGCAGAGATCACCAGCCGACGAGCGATGAAGCGAGCGTCTTCTCCTGCTTCCAGCATCCGGGCCAACCAGTGCAGCGCTGCGTCAGGGTCCGATCCCCGGATCGACTTGATGAACGCGGAGACGACGTCATAGTGGTCGTCGCGCCCGTAGCGCACCGGCGACGCGCCCAGGGCGCCTTCGGCGTCGTCCAACGTGAGGTGGATCGCCGACTCCCCCGCCGCCTTGGCCCTTGCCGACGCGAGAGCGACCGCAACCTCCAGGCTGGTGAGCAGGTGACGCCCATCGCCGCCGCAGCGTTCGACGAGGTGCTCGACTGCGTCATCGTCCGCGGTGGCACCCTCGGCGGTGAGCCCACGCTGGGCGAGCAGCGTGAGTGCGTCGAGATCCAAGGCGTGCAGCCGGAACAGCGTCGATCGGCTCATCAGCGGCGGGTTGACCTCGAAGTGCGGGTTCTCCGTGGTCGCACCGATGAGGATGAGCAACCCCGTCTCGACCGACGGCAGCAGCGCGTCCTGCTGGGCCTTGGTGAACCGGTGGATCTCGTCGAGGAACAAGATCGTGCCGGCACCGTTCGCCCCCAGCCGATGCTGCGCGGACGCAGCGACCTCCCGGATGTCCTTGACCGTCGCGGTCACCGCAGACAGCGGCACGAAGGTCTTGGACGACGCCTGAGCGATCAGGCGTGCCACGGTGGTCTTGCCGGTGCCCGGCGGTCCCCACAGGATCACCGACGACAACCGGTCGCTGTCGACCAACGCCCGCAGTGGCTTCCCGGGCCCGAGCAGCTGCTGTTGGCCGACGACCTCGTCGAGGTTGCGCGGCCGCAGTCGGTCGGCCAGCGGTCCGCGGGCGGCAAGGCGCTCCTCGGCCGCGGCGGCGAAGAGGTCATCGGCAGCCATCGCCGGAACCTACCTGTCCTCACCTCGGCGCTGTGGTGCGCGATCGCTCAGATGCACGCGATCACGCACCACCGCACTCGGCCGATGGACGGTCAGGACCTCAGTGGGACGGCACCAGCGCCTGGGGCCAGGTCTGGTCGAACAGCGCAGTGACGGCGTCCAGGGTGGCGTAGGTGTTCGGCGACGGGTTGGTCGGCTGGAAGAAGAACGCACCCCGGCCGGCAGCCGGCGCAGCGTCACCGAGTTGGAAGGAACGCAGCGAGGCGTAGGCGGACTCGTCAGGTGCATGACCGAGGGCCTCGAGGGCAGCGATCACCAGACCGGTCGAATCGGCGTCGGACGCCGTCGTCGCGCCGGCGGGGAACGCACCCCAGCCGCCGTCGTTGCCACGGACCGACATGAACCACGTCGTGGGATCGAGGGGTGCGGTCGCTCCGACTGCGGTCAGGCCCAGCGCCGCCATCGCGGAGCCGTTCGAGTCCTTGTAGGTCCACGTGGCGGGGTCCTCGACACACGGTGTCGTCGTGTCGGAGCGGAACGCCATCCAGGACGCGTCGCTGCACTGCTGATGGACCAACCACGCAACCGGGGCCACATCGTTGATGGTGTGGCCGACGGTCGGCGTGATGCTCGCCGGGCGAGGCGTGACGACTGACAACGCGGCGAGCGACAGGCCTTGGCGATAGCTGCCGTCGAACGCCGCGTACTGGACGCCGAACCTGCCGTCGGGCTGGATGGTCGCCTCGAGACGAGCGACGAGGTCGGTGCCGGCGAAGGAGCGAGGGTTGCCACCGGTGGCGACGACGGCCAGGATCATTCGGGCGAGCGCACCGGGGACGTCGGCGGCGCCGTCGTTGGTGACCGATGGGGCGTCGGCAGCGAGGCGCGCCAGTCGAGCGGACTGCGAACCCGAGCCGCGGCCGAGCGCTGCGAGGTCCGCGATGGCCTGTGCGGAGTTGACCGGATCAGGTGTGCTCGGGTTGAAGCCCGGGAACCAGTGATCGGCGCTGAACGCGCCGTCGATCCACGTGGCAGCAGCGCTGAGCGACGCCTGGTTGGCCGTCGGTGCGACCGTGGTGGTGGTCGGCCCAGGTGAGTCGGCGGTGCACGCCGTGAGTGCTATCGCTGCAACAGCGGCGGTGACGGCGCCCCAGCGGCGCAGTGATCGGGTACGGGTCGTGGTCATGGGTGTCCTGTCTGTCGGTTTGGTCGGAATGCGAGTTGCGAGGCGCCGCGGGAGGTGCAGCCTGCGTCAGGGATCGGTCGCGTCAGGGAACGATCGGTCCGGAGGTGGCGATCCGCGGCGCCTGGGGGCTGCCCGCAGCGAATGGAGCGAACCGCCACAGAT
>Ga0209023_10005777_pt1 | contig 13336 bp, 13 predicted proteins | sample LakOneMetagenome_FD_187468 | JGI IMG/M metagenome (GOLD analysis project Ga0209023, IMG submission 187468) | Freshwater and sediment microbial communities from Lake Erie, Canada (SPAdes) (version 2) | ecosystem: Environmental > Aquatic > Freshwater > Lentic | place: Lake Erie, Canada... | reverse complement strand
CGCGCCGAGCAGCAGGAACCAGAACAGCACGCCGAACCAGCGCCGGCGCGCGGCGTGGAACACGGCCGTGAGCAGGGATGCGATGTCGCCGCCATTCGGCGTGAGGCGCGCGATCGCGGCATTGCGCGCGGCGACGTCGGGCGCATCGACGATGGCGTCGACGTCGAGATCGAGGTCGCGCGGGCCCCAGCAGTAAAACAGGATGGCGATGCCGAACAGCAAGCCGATGCTGCCGTACAGCGGCGTGTCCAGCGCCCACTGCAACAACGCGACGAGCAGCAGCGGCGGAAACAACGCCAGCGCGATCCCCCATCGGCCCTGCCAGTTGCCCTGCGGGAAGCGCGCGCCGAGCCAGCGCAGCCAGTCGTCGAACCAGCCGTGCCGGCGCACGGCCGCGGCGAACTCCGGCGCGACATGACCGAGCACGAGCGCGACGACGGCGGCGGCGAGGGTCATGAACATGGTTCGATTCTAGCGATTAGCCCGTTGCCACGGTTTCGCCGGCGAACCAGCGTTGCACCAGCCAGCGCGAGATCGAGATCGACGGCGACAGGCGCAGGCCGCCCGGCGGGGATTCGCCGCGCAGGGCGAGATCGACTTCGGTGCGCGTGAACCAGCGCACGTCCTCGAGTTCATCGCCAGCGACCGGATCGTCCGCTGCGGCTTCGGCGACGAAGCCGAGCATCAGCGAACCGGGGAACGGCCACGGCTGCGAGGCGAGGTAACGGCTGCGCAGCACGCACACGCCGCTTTCCTCGCGCACTTCGCGCACGATGGTCTGCTCCAGCGATTCGCCGGGCTCGACGAAACCGGCGAGCGTGGAATAGCGGTGTTCCGGCCAGCCGGCCTGGCGCCCGAGCAGCAGGCGCTCGCCGTCGGTGATGGCGACGATCACGGCCGGATCGGTGCGCGGATAATGTTCCGCGCCGCAACGCGAGCAGCGCCCGAGCCAGCCGGCGCGCACGAAGGCGTTTTCGCCGCCGCACACGCTGCAGAAACGATGCCGGTCGCGCCAGTGGCGCATCGCCCGCGCCTGCGCGAACAGCGAGGCGTCGAAGGCCGGCCACGCCGCCGCGGCCTGGCGCAGGTCGGTGCGCGCCTCGGGCGCACCGGCGATGCGTTCGGCGTCGATCGCGAACCAGGCTTCGTCGCCGCGCACGCCGAGCAGCAGGGCGTGTTCGAATCCGTTTTCGACCTCGCCCGCGATCAGCAGGCGCGGGCCGGACTCGCCATCGGACAGCGCGTGGCCTTCGGCATCGATCGCGATCAGCTTCGCGTTCGACCACAAGCGCGCGAGCGCATCGGCATCGCCGCGCAGGTCGTCGGAACGGTCGAGGTCGGCATCGAGGAAGGCGAAGGGCATGCGCGGATTATCCGCCTTCGGCCCCTTCCCCCGCTTGCGCGGAAGGTCGGGATGGGGGTTCCCACCTGCCTCCCCTCTCCCGCCCTTCGGGCACCCTCTCCCATCAAGGGGAGGGGAAAGCGCTACACGGTGAAGCTGCTGCCGCAGCCGCAGGTGGTTTTCGCGTTCGGGTTGCGGATCACGAACTGCGCGCCGTGCAGGCTTTCGCTGTAGTCGACTTCGGCGCCCATCAGGTATTGCAGGCTGAGCGGATCGACCAGCAGGGTCACGCCGTCGGTTTCCACCGCGAGGTCGTCCTCGCCCTGCGCTTCGTCGAATTCGAAGCCGTACTGGAAACCGGAACAGCCGCCGCCCTGGATGTAGGCGCGCAGCTTGAGCCCGGGATTGCCTTCCTCGGCGATCAGTTCGCGCACCTTGGCCGCCGCGGCCGCGGTGAATTCCAGCGGGCGCGACAGCGCGTGGTAATCGGGGACGGCGACATCGTTCATGCCGACAGCATGGGGGCCGGGGCCCTGCGCTTCAAGCGCCGGGCGGCACGGGGCCGATCGCTTCGGCCCAGGTGAAGGACTGTTCCACCGCGGCGCCGCTGGCAGGCTGCAGGCGCACGACCACGCGCACCGGTTTCATTCCCGCCGGCAGCAGCAGGTCGCCTTCGACCTGCTGGAAATACTTGAACGAGTACGGCAAGCCGGCCGCATCGGCCTGTTGCCGCAGCGTGGCCCAGTCCGCCTTCTGCATGCGCCCGCCGACGCTGCCTTCCACCGCCAGGGTGAGCCGGCCGCTGTTCACCGCGCCGCGATTGAGGTTCTGGGTGAGGGTGGCGGTGAACTTCCACACCTGCGCGTCCTGCGCCTGCAGTTTCAGGTCGTGCACGGCCAGGCCGTGGCGCTGGCCGGTGGCGCCGACGAAGCGTTCGTAGAAACCCACGTCGGCGCGCAGGCTGGCGATTTCCTCGTCGCGCTCGGCGAGGGTGGATTGCAGGTCGCGGTTGGCCTCGCGGCTGATCTGGTCCGAACGCGCAAGCGTGGCCACGCGCTGTTCGAGGTCGGCGATGCGCGCGGCCTGTGCATGGGTATCGCCCGGGGCCGGCGACAGCATCCGCCACAGACCCCATGCGCCGAATGCGAGCGCGAGCACGAACGCGGCGATCAGCGCGTAGGCGATGCCATGGCCGTGCGTCGCCGGCGTTGCAGCGACTTCTGCCGGCGGCTGCGGCGATGGCGGGTGTTCCGTCTCTTCCATTGGCGCGGTATAGCGAGGGCTTCAAGCCGCCGTCAAGCCGGCGCCGCGGTTAGACTGCGGCCGTGCGGCCCGTCCGGCCGCGCTGCGCTTGCGGGGGAACGCCATGTCACAGGCCCATCTCTTCGCGATCGGCGTGCTGCTCGCATGGCTCGCCGGCATCCGCGTCTACCTCACCGTGTTCGGCGTCGGCATCGCCGGCTATTTCGGCTGGCTGCACCTGCCCGAGGCCTTGCAGGTGACCCAATCGCCATGGGTGCTGGGGGTTTCCGGCGCGCTCGCGCTGGCGGAATTCTTCGCCGACAAGATCCCGGGCGTGGACTCGGCCTGGGATTTGCTGCACACGCTGCTGCGAATCCCGGCCGGCGCCTTCCTCGCTGCCGCCGCATTCTCGCCCGATGGCCAGCTCAGCGCGGGCATGCTCGCGACCGGCGCCGGCGCGGCGCTCGCCAGCCACGTGCTGAAATCGGGCACGCGCGCGCTGCTCAACACTTCGCCCGAACCGCTCAGCAACTGGACCGCATCGGCGACCGAGGACGTCACCACCCTCGGCGCGCTGGCGCTCGCTTTCGCCCACCCGTGGCTGGCCCTGGGCCTGGTCGTGGCGATCAGCATGGCCTTCGCACTGTTCGTATGGTGGCTGTGGCGGGCGATTTTCCGGCGCAGGCCGCGCGCGCAGGCGACCTGAAACGCCGGATTCCGCATACTCGGCGATGGCCGGTTGCGGCCGTTTAACGCGTGTCACTGACTACCAGTCGGCGGCGGTGCCATAGTGCGACGCCGCATTCGTATCGAGTGAATCCATGTCGCTGCCGCCCCCGCATTCGCAACCTCCAGAGACCGATGCCGGGATGTCCCCGGGCCCCGGGTTCGAAGCGCCGGGCGATGCGCCGGCTGCATACGCGCAGTCTGCGGAGGGGAATGCGACCGATGGGGACGAGCCCTACCGCGTGCTGATCGTCGAGGACGACCGCAGCCAGGCCCTGTTCGCCGAAAGCGTGCTCGGCGGCTCCGGCATCCAGACCCGCGCGGTCGCGGAAGCGGCTGCGGTGCTGCCGGCGATGGAGGAATTCCAGCCCGACCTGGTGCTGATGGACCTGCACCTGCCCGACATGGAAGGCACCTCCCTGACCCAGCGCATCCGCGCGCACGAGGAATTCGCGCACGTGCCGGTGGTGTTCCTCACCGGCGATCCCGATCCGGAACTGCAATACCAGGTGCTGGAAGTCGGCGCCGACGATTTCCTCAGCAAGCCGATCCGCCCGCGCCACCTGATCGCCGCGGTGCAGAGCCGCGTGCAGCGCGCGCGCGCCTTGCGTCGCCTGCAGGGCACCAGCCACGACCTCAACCCGACCACCGGGTTGCTGCACCGGCCGGAATTGATGCGCCGCATCGCCGCGCATCCGACCAGCGCCGGCGGCGCGCTGTGCGTGGAGATCCAGAACGCCGGCGCGCTGCGCGACCGTTACGGCTTCGCCGGCTTCGAGCACCTGATGAACGAAGCCGGGCGCAACCTCGCCAGCCTGGTCGGCGGCTTCGATGCCGCGCGCCTCAACGACAACGTGTTCGCGGTGTTCGCGCCCGCCGCGAACGAACCCGCGCTCGAGGCCCTGGCGCGCAACCTGCGCGACGGCATCGGCCGCGACGGCATCGACATCGCCGGCACGCCGCAGCGCCTGCGCGCGGCGGTGGCCTACGCCACCTGCGCCGACAGCGAACCGGGCCAGCTGCTCGACCATGCCATGGAAGCCTTGCGCGAGGCGCGCACCGTGCCGCTCGGCATCGCCGCCTACCAGGCGCCGGTGCGCGACGCGCGCGACGACCGCCTTCTGGCGCTGCTGCGCGACGCGCTCGCCAACGACGGGCTGCGGCTCGCGTTCCAGCCGGTGGTGGCGGTCGATGGCGGCGAGGAAGCGCAATTCCAGGCGCTGTTGCGCCTGCCCGAAGCCGACCGGCCGATGCATTCGGCGCGCGAAGTGCTGCCCCTGGCCGAAGCCAATGGCCTGATGCCCGAGATCGACCGCGCCGTCCTCGCGCGCGCGATCGCCCACCTCGGCGAGCGCAAGCCGGATGCGCCGCTGGCGCGCCTGTTCGTGAGCCAATCGCCGCGTTCGCTCGCCGAAGACGGCCACGTCGAATGGTTGCGGCAGGAACTCGGCGCGCGCGGGGTGGCCGCCTCGCAACTGGTGCTCGACCTGCGCCTGGACGACGCGCTGGTGCATTCGGAGGAACTCGCGCCGCCGCTGGCGCGGCTGGCCGATGCCGGCATCGGTGCCTGCCTCAGCCAGTACCTGCACGGCAGCGAGGCCGACGTGCTGCTCTCGCAATTGCCGCTGCAGTACGTGCGCCTGTCGCCGCGTTACACCGCGGCCGATGCCAGCGCCGCCGAACGCGACGAAGCGCGCGGGGTGATCAAGCGCGCGCATGCGCTGGGGCTGCGGGTGATCGGCCCGTCGGTGGAGGATCCGCGCGCCGCCGCGGCCCTGTGGAGCAGCGGCATCGACTACCTGCAGGGCAACCTCGTGCAGGAACCCGAGCACGCGCTCGATTTCGATTTCCAGACCCCGGTGCTCTAGCCGTGAACGAACGCCGCCCTTTGCTGACCACGCGCTGGCTGGCACTCGGCGCCGGCGGCGGCGCGGCATGCGCGCTGGCGCTCGACCAGTTCGGGCTCGCCGGTCCGTGGCAGAGGATCGCGTTGCTGCTGGTGCTGCTGGCGATGTTCGCGATCAGCGCCTGGCTGTACGGCACCCACGAGCGCGAGCTGGATTTGAGCAAGAGCAGCGAGAAGGCGCGCCACGGGCAGGAACTCATCGAACAACTGCAGCAGGAAATCGACCACCACACCCGGCTCGAGCAGGAACTGACCAAGGCCAAGCAGGCGGCCGAATCCGCGGTGCTGGCGAAAGGCGAATTCCTCGCGACCATGAGCCACGAGATCCGCACGCCGCTCAACGGCATCGTGCCGATGCTCGACCTGTTGCTGCAGGGCCAGCTCTCGGCCAACCAGATGGAGATGGTGCGCACCGCGTATTCGTCGTCGCAGCAATTGCTGCGCATCGTCGACGACATCCTCGACTACTCCAAGCTCGAGGCCGACCGCCTCGAACTCGAAACCACGAACTTCAACCTGCGCGAACTCCTGGAGAACGTGATCCGGCTGATGGATCGCCCGGCCGAATCCAAGGGCCTGCGCCTGTACCTGCACCTCGACCCGGGCGTGCGCCTGCCGGTGCGCGGCGACCCGGTGCGGCTGCGCCAGGTGTTGACCAACCTGATCAGCAATGCGGTGAAGTTCACCGAGAAGGGCTCGGTATCGGTGCACGTGCAACGACTGGGCGAAACCGCGGCGCAGCACCAGCTGCGCATCGAAGTGCGCGATACCGGCATCGGCATCCCGGCCGAGGCGATGGAGCGGCTGTTCAGCGCGTTCAGCCAGGCCGATGCCTCGACCACGCGCCTGTACGGCGGCACCGGCCTCGGCCTCGCCATCTGCAAGCGCATCGTCGAACTGATGGGCGGCCGCATCGGCGTGAAGTCGGAGATGGGGCGCGGCACCGATTTCTGGTTCGAAATCCCGCTGCTCAAGGTGCACGGCGACATGCCCGCCCGCGACGCCTCGCACAGCGGCATGCGGGTGATGCTGCTCAGCAACGACCCGCGCCTGCGCATGCGCCTGAGCATGCTGCTGCCGAACTGGGGCATGCGCCTGACCGCGGTCGAAACCACCCAGGAAGCGCTGGATCGCTTGCGCGCCGCGGCCACGCAGGGCCCGCCGTGGGCGTATTCGGTGGTCGTCGCCGACCTCGCCGGCATGCGCAACACCGCGATCGCCTTGCGCCGCAACCTCGAACACCACGCGATCTACGGCCAGATCCGCCTGCTCTGCCTGTACGGCGAGGAAGCCGCGCCCGAGGAACTGCGCGAACGCGCGACCCTGCTCAACCGCAATGCACAGGACGGCGACCTGCGCGTCGCCCTTTCCGCGACGACGACCGCGGCCAAGCAGGAGGAAACCGTGGAGGAGCCGGTGGCGATGCCGAACATGCCCCTGTCCCCGCAGCGGCGCATGCGCGTGCTGCTGGTCGAGGACAACCCGGTCAACCTGATGGTCGGCCAGCGCCTGCTCGGCGTGCTCGGCACCGATTGCGACGCCGCCGGCAACGGCGAGGAAGCGCTGTTGCGGATGTCGGCTTCGCGCTACGACCTGGTGCTGATGGACTGCCAGATGCCGGTCATGGACGGCTACACCGCGACCCGCCGCTGGCGCGAAATCGAACGCAACGCCGGCGACGGACGCCACCTGCCGATCATCGCCATGACCGCGAACGCGATGGCCGGCGACCGGCAGAAATGCCTCGACGCCGGCATGGACGATTACCTCGCCAAACCCGTCACGCGCGCCGAACTCGAACGCAGCCTGCATCGCTGGTGGCACACCGGCACCGCGCCAACGTCGGCAACCGTGCCCCCCGTGCGCAGCGAAACGCCCGCCGCACCGATCGCGAACGCGCCGGTCGAAACCGCCGCCGCGATTGCGGATGCCGCGACGCTGGCGCCGATGCACGTGCCGGCACCGCATGCGACCGAAACCGCGCCCCAGGGCACCATCGACGACGAAGTGCTCGACGAGTTGCGCGCCGTGCTCGGTGGCGAGCTCGACCGGCTGATCCGCGTGTTCCTCGACGACGCGCCCCGGCAGATCGCCGCGCTGGAGGAAGCCGCGGTCGCGCCGGATTTCGAAGCGCTGCGCGAGCATGCGCATTCGCTCAAGTCGGCGAGCGCCAACCTCGGCGCGATGCAGCTGTCGGCCGCGGCGAAGCGGGTCGAACTGGGCGCGCGCACCGGCACCCTCGACCGCCCGGCGGTGGAGGTTGCGAAGATCGCGTGGGAATTCAAGCGCGCCCGCGACGTGCTGCTCGACGCGCTGCCGCGCGCCGAGGCCTGAGCCGCGCGGGGATTCAGTCCTTGTCGAGTCGCTGCGCCAGGTAGTTCTGCTCGCCCAGGCGTTCGACCAGCGACAACTGCGTCTCCAGCCAGTCGATATGCTCTTCCTCGGAATCGAGGATGTCGGCGAACAGCTTGCGGCTGGTGAAGTCGTTCACGCCTTCGCAATGCACGACGGCATCCCTCAGCACCTGCAGGCCGTCCATTTCCAGCGACAGGTCGCAACGCAGGATCTCGACCGGCGATTCGCCGATGCGCAGCTTGCCCAGCGCCTGGAAGTTCGGCAGCCCGTCGAGGAACAGGATGCGTTCGGACAACCTGTCCGCGTGCTTCATCTCGTCGATCGACTCGTGGTGCTCGTGTTCCGCGAGTTCCTCCAGGCCCCAGTTCTTCAGCATCTTCGCGTGCAGGAAATACTGGTTGATCGCGGTCAGCTCGTTGTAGAGCACCTTGTTGAGGAATTCGATGACCCTGGCGTCGCCCTTCATGGCCGTGCTCCGCATGCGTGATGCGACGACTCTAGCGCCCGCGCGAAGACAGCAGCGGAACGCGAATCGTCCGCGTTCGGGACGAGGATCCGGGGCGCGCGCCACGCGCGGGGCGATCAGGCGGCTTGCGAGAGCACCGGCAACGCCGGCAGCGCGTTCGCGCGTTGCGATTCGTCGAGGATCTGCGCGGCCAGCTCCAGGCAGCTGCCGCAACCGGCGCCGACGCCGGTGCGCATGGTCAGCTCGGCCATGGTGCGGCAACCGGCCGCGGCGACGTCGCGGATCTGGTGGTCGGTGATGCCGTTGCAGACGCAGACGTACATGGGGCGGACCCGGGGCTGGAACGGGGCCATTCGACCAGAGATGCGAATGATTGTCAATTCGCTGGATCGGAGCCGTCATCCCCGCTGCTCGGCACCGGCACCGGACGCGGCTGCCGGGAATGCGGTCGCCCGCGATGCGGTTCCTCGCGGACCAGGTGCGGCAGGGGCGGCGGGATCGCCTGCGCCCCGGCGATCTGCCGGGCGAACGGCGCCAGGTGCCGCAGCGCACTGCAGTACACCCCGCGCTTGAACAGGACGACGTTCTCGGCCGGGTACCAGAAGTCCACCCAGCGCCACTGGTCGAACTCGGGGTGGTCGGTATGGTCCAGGCGCAGGTCGGCTTCCGCGCCGGTGAACTGCAGCAGGAACCACACCTGCTTCTGGCCGATGCAGACCAGGCGCTCGTGGCGGCGGATGGCGCGCGGCGGCAGGCGGTAGCGCAGCCAGCCCGGGGTGACGCCGAGCACGGCGACATGTTCCGGCAGCAGGCCGGTTTCTTCCTCCAGCTCGCGGTACATGGCTTCCAGCGGCGTCTCGTCGCTGTTCATGCCGCCCTGCGGGAACTGCCAGCCGTCGCGGCGCACGCGTCGCGCCCAGAACACGCGCCCGTCGGGGTGCATGAGCACGATGCCCACGTTGGGGCGATAGCCGTCCGGATCGATCACGATGCGGACCTCGAAAGGATTTGGCCTCAAGGCCACTGCGTCCGACTCTGCCACGGCCATGCCGAAGGGACAAGCGCAGGGCCCGGCGATTTGACGTCGGCGCGGTCGCCGGGGAGAATTGCGCCCCCGCGCGGACTGCGCGGCGTTTCGGCTATGTAGCTCAGCCGGTTAGAGCACAGCACTCATAATGCTGGGGTCGGTGGTTCGAGTCCACCCATAGCCACCAAACACTTCGAGTCTTCGAACAAAACCCCGCCGAGCGCGGGGTTTTTGCGTTGTGCCGTCGTCGCAGCCCGGGCTTGTGCGATCACCGTGTTCACACGCCAAGGGCTAGCGTCGCGGACACCCATTCCGGAATTTGCCGACCATGCCGCGACGCAAGCGCCTGAAGATCGCGACGTTCAACGTCAACGGCATCGGCAGTCGCCTTGCCCAGTTGCTGCATTGGCTCGAGCAGGAACGGCCCGACATCGTGGCGCTGCAGGAACTGAAGGCGACCGATGCGTCGTTCCCGGCGGAACCACTCTCCCAGGCCGGTTACGGTTCCATCTGGCACGGCCAGCCTTCATGGAACGGCGTCGCCATCCTTGCGAGGAACGCGGATCCGGTCGAAAGCAGGCGCGGGCTGCCCGGCGACCGCTCCGACGTGCAGAGCCGCTACATCGAGGCCGCGGTGCACGGCGTCATCGTCGGTTGCCTGTACCTGCCCAACGGCAATCCGCAGCCGGGGCCGAAGTTCGACTACAAGCTCGCATGGATGCGGCGCTTGGCACGGCACGCGAAAACACTGGTCGATCTGCCGCACCCGGTCGCCTTGCTCGGCGACTTCAACGTCGTGCCGACGGACGAGGACATCTACGATCCGAAGGGCTGGCGACGCGACGCGCTCCTACAACCCGAATCGCGCGAGGCGTTCCAGTCGCTGCTCGCGCAGGGATGGACCGACAGCCTCCTTCGCCTGCTCGGCCCCGCGAGCGGCACCTACACCTTCTGGGATTATTTCCGGCAGCACGCGGAGCGCGATCGCGGATTGCGGATCGATCACATCCTGGCGAACCCGGTGTTGGCCAAAGGCCTGAAGTCAGCCGGCGTGGATCGCTGGGTGCGGTTGCAGCCGAAGGCGAGCGATCATGCGCCGACGTGGGTCGAGGTGCTTGTCTGACGGCGCTCCCAGTGCCTGTGGATGGTCGCTATTTCTCGATTCGCATCGAACGAAAACCCCGCCGAGTGCGGGGTTTTTGTTTGTGCGCATATGCAATCGTCGCTCGTTAAAGATCAACCAGATCAATTGGCGCATTCAGCTGATTCGATCCACTTCTTTCCTTGCGCAGAATGCGACGCATAGGCTGTGAGAGGTAACACACTGTCTTAAGGCGGTCATCGGTGAGACGTCCATATCGATCAATTACAGCGTCGATACAATCAACCGCAGATTTACCCATGGGAGCATCAGCGAGATCGCTGAAAAGTCCGTGAGATTCGCGCGCTATCCACAACTTTCCATTTCTTGTGGACGTTTCTAGATGCAACCCCGCTCGCTTGAGTCGTTGTACGTGCAGATCAACGCAATAGGGTCCGTCCTTCTGTCTGATGTAGAACCCAGATGTGAGACGAACAGCATTTCTCTTTGCGTACTCAAGTTCAACCAAGTAGCAAAGTTTATGTAATGAAAAATATGACCTGTCTCCGTGGCCGATAATGGCACGAGCCACCGCTGTGATATCAGGACGAGATGCTCCCGAAACTTTGGCTTTGGGCTTGACCAATCTCCGTACGCGTTCGGCCAGAAAGTTGTAGTCGGATATTTGGTTAGCCAAGCTTCGATGCAACATGGCTCGCTGGCCAGGATGATAGAGCGGAATGAGCTCTCGGCCATACCAACTGCTGGATGTGCGAACTGCCTTCCGAAGCTCTAAATCATGCGAAGCAATATGATTCAGCGCCTTCAAGGCGCTCGCTCCTAAAGTAACGATTAAACTTGGTTGAACCAAGTCAATTTGCCGACGAAGGTAAGTGGAACAGGCTGCCAATTCGCTACCAGACGGCGTCGCGTTGTTTCCGCTTGCATCTTTAGGATTGCACAGTGCGGCGTTGGTTATAAAGAGTTGCCCCCTAGAAATTCCGGCTTGATGGATAAGAAATTCAAAGTTGTGCCCCGCTTTGTCGCCATGAAATGGAAGCTCAGATGAATCAGCCCCCAGCCTACCGGGAGCTTCTCCAATCACCATAATTTGCGCTCGCAGCGAGCCGCAACCTCGATTAAGTACTCTCGCGCTAGAAGACATACGCGAACAGCTTACGCATGCCTTTACATCCGAGATTAACGAGTCAAATCGGTCATCAATGCTGTTCAAATCATACTCTTGCAAGAAGGTTTTGCGCCACCTGTTTGCTACTGTTGAAATAGGCGTGTCCGGAGTGGCACACGAGCTTTCCAACATTCCTTTCACTCTGCTCGCAGATGAAGTTTAGCAGCCTTCCTAGGCCCACGTAATTGGGAAACGCCTTGTTAAAAAAATCGTGGTTTCGATACACCGCAGTCATATCGATCGTGTTGTTCCATGCTTGAAGTTGAATAAGCTGAAGGCATGGACCACCCAAAGGGCGTGGCACATCGGTTTCCGCAGATGAGAAATGAAATACCACAGCAGTACCTGGGTTTTTTTCCCATTCTGCGAATACCCCAAGAGATCGTTCTAGCTGATTGACATGTGTTTGCCCAAAATCAATCAGCCTAAGGAAATATGTACCCCATCGCTTATGTCGACTTCTCGAATGAGCCCGTTTATAGCGCGCGTAAAATTCGTCGCGCGACTCACTTTTTTCCCAGGTAGAAGCAGGGAATATGGTGTTCGCAACATTATCTGGATTTTCGCCGCGACTACTTACCCTTCTGGGATCGATGCGTAAGAACCATTCATCATTCCATTCAACCGGATTCTCAACCTCGACGAGCAGGTTTGACTCATGAGAGCCTCTTTGTCTCAGTAGATGCGTAGATGCAGCTATCCATGCTTCGTAACAGTTTGGTGCGGATAAAGCTTCCATGGGCATCGTTAGCTAACCATAACGATTTCTTGAGCATCCAAATCACATTTTACGATTCCGCCACCATTTGCTTTTAGCTCGCGAAAGATTCGCCATCCGGCCATAATCGCTCGTTCCCAATCGCCCCAGTTTTTCGACGACACTTCTAGTCTGTGTGTCATGCTCTTTACGGTCTTCAATACGTCAAAATCTACCGCTCGAACGTCTCTCAATTCGTCGTGATCTTCGCCATAGTCGAAAATGTATGCGGCAATCCCCTCTTCGATCACTATCGCCCGGCCACCATCTTCGTTCTCATCCACTTGTTGATTACTTTTTCTCTTCCGAGCCATTAGTTTTCTAATAACAGGTGACCATCCAAGCACAGTCGCAAACCCAAGATGGAACGCATCGTGGTAGCGATAACCATCTTCGTATTGGTTATTGTCGGTTAGGCTATTACCAATAGGCTTACCATCCAACTCGATTACGGCTTTGTTTTTTCCTTCAACCAACTGTTCCGAAAAAGTTATTTCAAATCGTCTTGGTAGCTGTTCTTCCAAGGCGTAATTTGCATCATAAGGCGGATGCATTTCTGCTAACCGCGTACCCCACCTTCCACTCGTTTTTTGAAGATTTGCATCTGCTATTGCAGAGAGAGTAAGTCCGAACTTGTCTGAAAGCACAGCGACATACCAAAGCAGATCGCCAAGTTCTTCTCGTACATTATCTTCATACAGCGCATACGACGGGCCATCTCGTAGAAACTTTTTATAGGCTGTTGCGAGCGTGCCCAACTCACCGGCGATGCCGAGCAAGGCCACCACAAGGTCTTTTCTACTCTCTTCGCCTTCGTAGTGTCGATCCGTGTTGTCTGTGACTAACGCGGCCCGCTGAAACGCATCAAGATCCATGTATGCCCCCCAGTGACTTGGCTTTGCTCGACTCTACGGCTTTTTTTCGTACATCGACTAGATAACTTAGAGATGTGAAATATTGCCATTCTGGCGGCTCAAGCCCGAAGCTCTTATTGCCACAAACTGGTCGACACATCCTGGGTTAAGTTGATTCGAATATTCCTACAATTCATTTCCACACAACGAACACCCCTCGCTCCACTCGCTGCTGCCGTCGACGTAGTGTTCCTGCTTCCAGATCGGCGCGCGGTGTTTCACACCTTCGATGACGGCACGGCAGGCGCGGAACGCCTCGTCGCGGTGGCGGCTGCCGGCCGCGACCACGACCGCGACGTCGCCGACGTCGAGCCGGCCGTGCGCATGCGCG
>Ga0209023_10005776_pt1 | contig 13336 bp, 10 predicted proteins | sample LakOneMetagenome_FD_187468 | JGI IMG/M metagenome (GOLD analysis project Ga0209023, IMG submission 187468) | Freshwater and sediment microbial communities from Lake Erie, Canada (SPAdes) (version 2) | ecosystem: Environmental > Aquatic > Freshwater > Lentic | place: Lake Erie, Canada... | reverse complement strand
TTACGCGACTCGTCTCAGCACTCTCACGATCGCATCCTGAGCGCGGGGCAACCGAAGACGCCGCGTCCATCCTGTTTGAGACAGATCGAGGCGCATCGGGCACTCTCATCGCAAGTCAGATCACCCACGGGCGGAAGAACCGACTGCACTTTTCCTTCGATGGTGAGCTGGAATCATACCGATGGAACCAGGAACGCCCGGGAAAATTCATGGCCTCCAACCAGAGTAGTGAGAACACAATTTACTCGGGCTCCGCCGAGTTGGCCTCCCTCTCGTCCCAGAGCCTGGCGCATCTCCCTGCCGGGCACCCGAGGGGATATCAAGATGCTTTCAACGCTTTTACAGCGGATGCTTATGCGTCTTTTCAGGGTAAATCCGTCGACGGCCTACCCACCTTTGTCGACGGTTTGCGGGCCGCGATGATCACCGCTGCAGTGTTGACGTCCGCACAGTCCGGCCAGTGGGTCGAGGTGGCGAATCCACCTGCAGGCACCGCTGCTGTGACGCCTAACAGCCTCGGCGTTCTCGGCGCAGCCCTCACTCAGTAGATTCATACTGACCACTAAGGAGCATCACATGTCTCGACCCGTCACCCTTTTCACCGGTCAGTGGGCTGACCTGCCGCTTGAGCAGGTTGCGAAGTACGCCAGCGAGTGGGGCTACGACGGCCTGGAAATCGCCTGTTCAGGCGAACACCTCGACGTCTGGCGTGCGGCAGAAGATGATGCCTACCTTCAGGAACGCCTCGATATTCTCAAGCGCCATAACCTGAAACTCTTTGCGATTTCGAACCACCTCAAGGGTCAGGCCGTCTGCGATGATCCCATCGATTTTCGCCATCAGGCCATCGTCGGGTCGCGGGTCTGGGGAGACGGTGAAGCCGAGGGGGTTCGCCAGCGCGCCTCCCAGGAACTCAAACTCACCGGCATCGCCGCTCGCCGGCTGGGCGTTGACACCGTGGTGGGTTTCACCGGGTCAAAAATATGGCCGTATGTCGCAATGTTCCCGCCGGTCCCGGAGCACGTCATCGAGGCGGGTTATGAAGATTTCGCTGACCGGTGGAATCCGATAATGGATGTCTTTGATGACAATGGCGTGCGGTTTGCCCTCGAGGTTCACCCCAGCGAAATTGCCTACGACTGGTACACCACGGAGAAGACGCTTGAAGCCATCGGACACCGTCCAGCGTTTGGCCTGAACTGGGACCCGTCACATTTGATGTGGCAGGACATCGACCCTGCGGCGTTCATCCATAACTTCGCCGATCGGATTTATCACGTGGATTGCAAAGACACCACTTTGTTGCCCAAGGACGGCCGTCGGGGGCGACTCTCCTCGCACTTACCGTGGGGTGACCCGAAACGCTCATGGGACTTTGTCTCGGCGGGTCACGGCAGCGTGGATTGGGAAGCCAGTTTCCGCGCCCTGAACACGATCGGTTATACCGGTCCGATCTCCATCGAATGGGAGGATTCCGGTATGGACCGACTTCGCGGCGCCCCGGAAGCGCTCGCTTTCATTCGAAAATTGCTCTGGGCGCCGGCGTCGACGTCGTTTGACGCGGTGTTCAGCAACCAGGACTGATGCCCGTGGGACCGGCTGACTGGGCTGTCGGCGGAACTCACCCTTCCGATGGCCTACTCGCGCGCGGGCTCCAACCGCACGATGACGGCTTTGGACACCGGCGTGTTACTGCCGTCCGCCACATGATCCAGGGGAATGAGAACGTTCGCCTCCGGATAGTAAGCAGCCGCACACCCCCTGGCGCTGGGATAGGAGACCACCCGATAACTGCGGAGTACTCGCTCCGCGCCGTCATCGTGCACCCCGTGCACGTCTACCCGTTGGCCGTCCGCCAATCCCAGTTCGACAAGGTCCTCCGGATTCACGAAGACCACATGGCGGCCTTTCTTGATGCCGCGGTACCGGTCGTCGAAACCGTAGATCGTCGTGTTGAACTGATCATGAGACCGCAGGGTCTGCAGGATCAGGGTGCCGGCCGGCCGGCCGAGAAACTCGAGGTCGTTCACCGTGATCACGGCCTTGCCTGTGGGCGTGGGGAACGTGCGTGAGTCGCGCGGCCCGTTCGGCAGGACGAAGCCGCCCTCGTTCCGGATCTTAGTGTTGTAGTGCTCGCAACCCGCAACCACGTGGGAAATGTGTTCGCGAATGAGGTCGTAGTTCTTCTCAAAGCCGGCCCAATCGGCGCTGGTCTTGCCCGCAATGGTCGCTCGCGCCAAGCGCGAGATGATGGCCACCTCGGACAAGAGTCCAGGCGCCACGGGTTCGACCTTGCCGAAGGACGGGTGCACGGCACAGACCGTGTCTTCCACGGAAACGAACTGCTCCCCCGATGCTTGCCGATCTATTTCGGTGCGGCCCATGGTGGGCAGGATAAGCGCTTCCGTGCCCACAACCGCGTGTGAACGGTTCAGCTTGGTGGAAATCTGAACGGTCATCTCCGTGCCCTGCATGGCGCCCTCGACGGCACGAGTGTCCGAGATCGCCGAAACCAGGTTGCCACCCAAGGCCATGAAGAACCTGATGCTTCCCTTCTGCATGGCCTGGATGGTCTGCACCGCGTCGGCGCCATGCTCCACCGGTGGCTCGAAACCGAATTCCGCGCCCAGCGCGTTCATGAATTTGGGCTCCATCTGCTCCCAGATGCCCATGGTCCTGTCACCCTGAACATTGCTGTGGCCGCGGATCGGGGAAGCTCCGGCGCCGGGCTTTCCGATGTTGCCGCGCAACAAGAGCAGGTTGATGATCTCCTTGATCGTGGCGACCCCCTTTTTGTGCTGGGTCAAACCCATCGCCCACGTAATGATGACCTTGTCGGCCTTCATGTAGCGGGCCGCCAATTCATCGATCTCCACAGCCTGCAGACCGGTTGCCACCAGAACGGCGTTTTCGTCAAGTTCCGACAGGTGCTGTTTTAATTCATCCAGACCGTCACAATGGTCCTCAAGGAAATCGTGGTCCAGCACCGTTCCTGGGTTCTTCGCCTCGGCGTCGAGCACACGCTTGGACACGGCCTGGAGCAGGGCCATGTCACCGCCCAACCGAATCTGCATAAATTGGTCGGAAATGTCAGTCCCGCGGCCGATTATGCCCTTGACCAACTGCGGGTTCTTGTACCTTTTCAGGCCCGCTTCCGGCAGGGGATTCACGGCGACGATTTCCGCGCCGTTCGCCTTGGCTTCCTCCAGAGCAGTGAGCATGCGCGGATGGTTGGTTCCCGGGTTCTGACCCATGATGATGATCAGATCGGCCTTGCCGAAATCGGCGTAGGCGATCGTGGCTTTGCCCACACCGATGGTTTCGCCCATGGCCCAGCCCGAGGATTCGTGGCACATATTGGAGCAGTCCGGCAGGTTGTTGGTCCCGTACCCGCGCACGAAGAGCTGATAGGCGAATGCGGCCTCGTTGGAGGCGCGGCCGCTGGTGTAGAAGGCCGCCTCGTTCGGGGAGTGCAAGCTGTTGAGCTTCGCGCTCACAATGGAGAACGCCTTCTCCCAACTGATCGGCTGATAGTGGTCTTCACCGGCGGCTTTGTACACGGGATCGGTCAAACGCCCCTGCATCCCCAGCCAGTACTCCGAGCGTCCGAGCAGATCGCTCACGGGATGTTCGGCCCAGAAACTGGATTTGACGACAACGGGCGTGGCTTCCCACGTAACTGCTTTGGCCCCGTTTTCACAGAATTCAAAGGCCTTGCGATGGTCCGGGTCCGGCCACGCGCAGCTCATGCAATCGAAACCGTCTTTGTGGTTCATCGACAACAGGGTCTTTCTCGTGCGGTCCACTCCCATATGTTCGAGTGCGGGAATCATGGAATGCAGCACTCCGGGCAGTCCGGCCGCCCAATTCTTCGGCGTGCCAACCTCAATATCGCTGTCGTTTGGTTCTTTAACCGGACGGTTTTCGTGCACCATTGCAACTCTCTTCTTCGCGCATCTGTCGACAGCGGGCAAGCGGTTCTGCGTGCTTTTACTAGGACTAACATTTTCCGCCAACCAACGCAATCAAAATGGAATAACAGTCCGGCTAGCTGACCTCGGCACCATCGCCGCGCACGTCGACGATCGGGCGGAACCCTCCGAAAAGCCGGACGGCCCTGCTGATCCCAGCTAAAATCAAAAAATGATGGCGTCTGAATCCAACATCCCCGGTGCACGCGAGGATCGGTCGCCTGCTCACAGCCTGGGTGTTCATACCGACATCACTCACCAGCCCCAAACACCGCACTTCTGCGCAACGACGACGAAGCGGTTGGGGTGAAACCCGTTACCGTTTTCGGACGGATGGGTACCCGCGCGCAATCCGATATCGACCACACTCTGGTACTGATGCGCCAAATGCAGCACGTCGAGAACCCCGATCCAATTGTGCGGGCCTATGCGCCACGTTCAACGGTGGCATTCAGCCGCCGGGAAAGCCTTATGCCGTCGTTCCCGGCTGCAGAACAAGCGGCTCGGGACCACGGCTTCGCTCCAGTCATCCGTCTCGCCGGCGGCAGGGCCGTGGCATACGACGAAAGTTGCCTCGTCATCGACCTGATCAGCTCGTCCCACCCGGGCATCGCCAACGACCGTGTTTTCGATGTTGCGTCTGAGGCAATCCGGCGGGTGCTTGTGGACCTCGGCATCGACGCCCGGGTTGGGGCTGTCAGCGGTGAATACTGCTCCGGACCGCATAGCGTGAATGCACGCGGTGCGGTGAAGCTTGTCGGGATTGCTCAGCGGGTCACCCGGGGAGCACGGCTCGTCACAGCATCCATTGCGCTGGGAACCGCGGGACCACTTCGATCCGTCATCGACGATGTGTACGCCGCCATGTCACTCGACTGGGACCCGCGAACATTCGGCACGGTGTCGGGGGAAGGAATTCAGGCGACTCCAGCGGAACTCGCCCGAATCATTGTGGCTGGCCTTGCTCTGACCCACACGGAGTGGGCCCAGCCGCTCGCCTAAGACGACTCGATTGTCGTCCCAGCGGTAAGGGTCGATTCCGAACGTGGTCGCTATCCGCACGGAATCGCGGCGGTCATGTCGTGGAGGACCCCGCACCCAGTTGGCGTGCCGCGAGGCGGTGAGGTAAACCAGTGGAATGTGGTTCCGTCAACTCGAGTACCTGGTCGCGCTCTCCCGGGAGCACCACTTCGCCCGTGCCGCCGAGGCCTGCTCGGTGTCACAGCCCGCACTATCCGAGGGCATCCGCAAACTCGAGGAAGAACTGGACGTGCCGTTGATCCGGCGCGGGCGCACCTTCGAGGGGCTCACGGCCGAGGGCGATCGTGCGGTGATCTGGGCACAGCGGATACTGTCCGACCGTCACTCGTTGACGGAAGACATTTCCGCAATGCGAACCGGACTGGCCGGGGTGTTGCGTATCGGCTCCGTACCGACGGCATCCACGGCGGTCTCGCTGTTGACAGAGCCGTTCTGCGACCGGCACCCGCTCGCCCGCGTGCAGGTGGTCTCCGGTCTGCGCTCCGATGATCTGCTATCGCAGTTGCTCAACTTCGAAATCGATGCCGGGGTCACTTACCACGACCAGAACATGTCGGACAGTTTCACTATGCTTCCGCTCTACCGTGAAAAATACGTACTGCTCACCGGGCGGGAGCATGAGGTTCCGGGAAGAACCTCGGCGACCTGGCAAGAGGCCGCGGAGCTTCCGCTGTGCCTGCTTTCGGCCGAGATGCAGGGCAGGAGGGCGATCGACGAGATCTTCGCCGAAGCCCATGTCCATCCGATCCCTCTCATCGAAACGGATTCCGTTGCCTCGCTCATCGCACACGTACGGATGGGTCGTTGGGCGAGCGTGATCCCCTGCGCCTGGTTGCACGTCTTCGGGGTTCCGGAGGGGATGCGCGCGGTCCCGCTGATCGAACCGGTGCGTGCGGAACCGATCGGATTGGTCACTTTATCCCGCCGGCCCGAGTCCGTGATGTCGCGCGCGCTGACCGCGGCCACCCGGAACATCGATCTCAGGTTTCTCGAACAGCTGCCGAAGAACACACGGCACCGCGGGGCCACTGATAACCACTCCCTATGAGCAACACGTTCCCGCCTCTTTGACACCTATCGTTCCTCAGGAGCAGGGTAGGGGAAGGCCACGACGTCGGCGAACCGCCCTCGTTCCAGTGCCTTGTCGTAAGGAGAAGAAATGGCAAAGATCATTTGCGTGCTGTATCCGGACCCGATAGACGGATTTCCGCCCCGGTACGCACGCGACACTATTCCCGTGCTGAACAGCTACCCGAACGGCCAGACGCTGCCCACCCCGTCCGGCCTCGACTTCAGGCCGGGCGAGCTGCTCGGAAGCGTCTCCGGCGAGCTGGGCCTGCGCTCCTTCCTCGAAGCTCGTGGCCACACGCTCGTCGTCACGTCCGATAAAGACGGCCCGGACTCGGTTCTCGACCGCGAACTCGTTGACGCGGATGTGATCATATCCCAGCCGTTCTGGCCCGCTTACCTCACCGCAGAACGCATCGCCAGAGCGCCCAAGCTCAAGCTGGCGCTCACCGCCGGCATCGGCTCCGACCACGTCAATATCGACGCGGCCATCGCCGCCGGGATCACGGTTGCCGAAGAAACGTACAGCAACAGCATCAGCGTTGCCGAACATGCGGTCATGCAGATTCTCGCCCTAGTGCGCAACTTCGTGCCCTCGCACCGCTGGGCCGAAGAGGGCGGCTGGAACATCGCCGACAGCGTCTCCCGGGCCTACGACCTGGAGGGAATGGACGTGGGAGTCATTGCCGCCGGACGCATCGGCCAGGCGGTCCTGCGACGCCTCGCCCCCTTCTCGGTCAAGCTGCATTACACCGACAAGCGCCGGCTGCCAGCCGAACTCGAAGCTGAACTCGGCCTGACATTCCACCCGGACGCTCAGTCACTGGCGCGCGCTGTTGACGTCGTCTCGATTCACGCACCGCTGCACCCGGAAACACGCAACCTGTTCGATCAGACGCTGATCGAAAGCATGCGACGGGGTTCATACATCATCAACACAGCCCGCGCCCAGATCGTCGACCGCGACGCGATCGTCAACGCCCTCGAATCCGGACAACTCGCCGGGTACGCCGGCGACGTCTGGTATCCACAGCCGCCGGCGGCCGACCACCCGTGGCGCACCATGCCCAACAACGCAATGACTCCCCACGTCTCGGGTGCCACGCTGTCGGCCCAGGCGCGCTATGCGGCGGGGACCCGTGAGATCCTCGAGGATTGGCTGGACGGGAAACCCATCCGTGATGAATACCTCATCGTGGACGGCGGGCAACTGGCCGGCACGGGCGCCGCGTCCTACACCGCGACGCCGACAATCTAACCAGAACCACGACACCGGGCCGGGCGGCCAGCCGCCGCACCGGCCCATCAGCAACCACTACAAGACGCCCGAATCCCGGGTATGAAGGAGTAACCATGACGCCGTTGAGCAAGAAAGAAGCCGGAGAGATTATCCGACTGGCACGGTTCCGCGCGGGAGTGACCTGGACCGCCATCGCCGAGCGTATCGGGAAAGCACCAACGTGGACAGTTGCCGCGTTGCTGGGTCAGCACCCGATGTCGGTGGGCGAAGCGACCGCTGTGGGTGAGTTGTTGTCCCTGGAGCCGGAGGTCATCGAATCCCTGCAGATGCAGCCGTACCGTGGCTCCGTCGACCAGGCGATACCGACCGATCCCACCATCTACCGTCTCTATGAAGCCCTCGGCGTATACGGGCCGGCCCTCAAGGAACTGATCCACGAAGAGTTCGGGGACGGCATCATGAGCGCGATCAACTTCAATATAGACGTGCAGCGTCGGCAGGATCCGACCGGAGACCGCGTCGTCATCACGCTCGATGGAAAGTTTCTCGACTACAACTGGTAGCCACATCCCGGAAGGGTGCGAGCGGCAAGCAATCTGACCACACGACCGAGTTTGACGGGAAAATGCGGTGCAGCTGCGCAGACACGTTGGGGCCTTCATCGGCTCTGCCCTCGCTCTCGGCCCGGCGGACAACGACCACCTGTCCGCCTTACGAGTGGGAATCAGCATCGTGGTGCCCTCAATCATGCTGCTCTGTTGGGGGCACCCGGAGCTGACCATCTACGCGGTGTTCGGAGCGTTCACCGCGATGTTCGGACGCTCCGAATCCCACCAACTGCGGTTGAGACACCAGCTCCAGGCCGCGACCGTTCTCGTTGCGGGTGCCAGCATTGGCATGCTCCTTTCCGTCAACCACATACCGGCATGGGGTGTCGTGGCAACCGAGGCCATTTTTGCCGGTCTTTTCTCCATCGCGGCGGATGCCGCCGACCTCAAACCCGCCGGGCCGTTCTTCGGTATTTTTGCGCTCGGCGCCTGTGCCTCGGTGCCGATGACCGTGCCGTTGTGGACAGCGGAGTCGATCACTATCGGTTCGGCTGCTTGTGCCGTACTCGTCGGATTCGCCGGTTGGGTGCGATCCCGGCAGTGGCAGCCCGGCGCGGTTCGCGCGGTTCCACCGCTCGCCCGCTCGAGAACTCCCGCTATCGGCATGCAGGCCCTGCGATACATCGGCGCCGTGGGATTCGCAGGCCTGGCGGGGAATCTCGGCGGTCTCGGCCACGCCTACTGGGCCATGGCCGCCGCCGCTACGCCGCTGTCAGCGACTGACGTGCCGGGTCGCCTGCGCCGTGGCATCCATCGAATTGTTGGTACCTTGATTGGCCTCGGCGTCACCGCGCTGATCATGCTGCTACACCCGGGGACGCTCGTGCTCGCGATCCTCGTGATGGTCCTCGCTTTCCCGACCGAATTACTGATGGCACGTCACTATGGGCTTGCGCTCGTGTTCTTCACTCCCCTCGTCCTGATCGTGACGCTGCTGGCCGACCCGAGTGACCCAGTGAGGTTGATCCGGGACCGAGGAGTCGAAACGATCATCGGGGCAGGTGTGGGTATCGTCGTGGTCATCCTCACCCGAACCCCCGAAACGCACAGCCCACCCACACGAGTGGAATCACGGGGTCTGCGCCGCACGCGCCGCCACCGATCTATCGAGTGACCGCGATCCGTTCCTGAGGGATGTCCGACAGATTGCACGATGTCTTGATCCCCGTGCGTATGTGTGGGAGCCTCGGCGGCATGACAATGACCCGACTCCTTCTCACCCTGACCGACGGCCGCAGCCTCGACGTGTTCACGGCGGGAGACGAAACCGCACCGGTGATCGTCAACCTTCACGGCACGCCGGACGGGCACGTCGTGTCGAAGTCGCTGCTGAATGCCGCGGCGACGCTCGGGCTCAGGATCGTCTCGATTGCCCGACCAGGCTACGCCGGCTCTACCCGCCTGACGAACCGAACGGTATCCAGCGTGGTGCCGGATGTGCTGGAAGCCCTCGATGCCCTGGGCGTGCAGCGCTTCGCTGTGATCGGCGCTTCGGGAGGGGGCCCCCACGCCCTCGCCTGCGGAGCCTTGGCTCGCGGTCGGTGCATGGCGGTTGCTGTCGTCGCCGGTGTCGGCCCGTGGGCCGCGACGGGACTGGACTTCCTGGCCGGAATGGGCGAAGACAACGAGGTCGAGTTCGCGGCGGCCGTGCGGGGAGAGATCCCCCTTCGGAAGCTGCTCCTGCCGTGGCGAGAGGACATGACATCCGCAGGCCCGGAAGGCACGTTTTCATCCCTGCAAAGCGTCCTGAGCACCCCCGACCAAGCCGTGCTCACCGGCGCAGTAGCCGAGCACTTTCATGAAAGCGTGTCCCTGGCGCTCCACAACGGTGTCGATGGTTGGATCGACGACGATCTGGCCTTCACCCGGCCCTGGGGCTTCGACCTCGGTAACGTCGATGCGCCTGTCTTCCTCTGGCAGGGAGAACAAGACCTCATGGTGCCCCCGGCGCATGGACGTTGGCTCGCCAACGCTCTGCCGCACTGCCAGGCGGTGCTGCTGCCTGACGACGGCCACCTCACCCTGATGCTGAATCGGGCCGACGAGATTCTCGCCGATCTGGCCGCGGCGCTCGCGGATGCCGCGGCCGCGGCCGCGGCCGGGCAGAGCGTACGCTGACGACTCGGCGAAGGAGCCACTGATATGCCCGCGAACACCTCGGATGTGCTTCACCTCGACGGACTGTTGACCGCAGCAGAACTTACGCTGCGTGACACCGTTCGCGCCTTCGTGCAGCGCGAGATCACTCCAAACATCAAAGATTGGTACGAATCGGCGCATTTCCCCCTCGAGATCGTGCCGCAGTTGGGGCAACTGGGGCTCCTCGGCATGCACCTCCGCGGGTACGGCTGCCCGGGACGCTCAAACGTGGAATACGGCCTCGCGACCATGGAACTCGAAGCCGGTGACTCGGGCCTGCGCACGTTCGTGAGCGTGCAGGGCTCCCTGGCCATGAGCAGCATCTACATGTGGGGCTCCGAAGAGCAGAAGAACCGCTACCTGTCAGAGATGGCGGCCGGCCGCCTGATCGGATGCTTCGGACTCACCGAACCGACCGCCGGCTCGGACCCGTCGAGCATGTCCACGACCGCGCGGCGGGATGACAGTGGGGGCTGGATCCTCAACGGTTCCAAGCGGTGGATCGGCCTCGCATCCGTGGCCCACATCGCCATCATCTGGGCCATGACCGATGAGGGTGTTCGCGGTTTCATCGTTCCCACCGACACCGCCGGTTTCACGGCGACTCCGATTGAGGCGAAGCTGTCCATGCGGGCCTCTATCCAGTGCGACATTCTGCTGGAGAACGTTCGAGTGCCCGACACCGCCCGGCTGCCGGGAGCACGCGGGCTAAGCGGCCCCTTCTCCTGCCTGAATGAGGCCCGGTACGGCATCATCTGGGGTGCGATGGGCGCCGCGCGCGACAGCTATGAGGCCGCGCTGGCATATTCCCTCGAACGTATGCAGTTCGACAAACCCCTTGCCGCGTACCAGATCACCCAGCTGAAGCTCGTGAACATGCTTCTCGAAATCCAGAAAGGAACCCTGCTGGCTATCCACACCGGGCGTCTGAAGGACGCCGGTGAACTTGACCCCGTGCAGATCTCACTCGGAAAGCTCAACAACGTGCGGGAGGCCCTCGACATCTGCCGCGAAGCCCGCTCCATCCTCGGCGGCAACGGCATCACCCTGGACTACTCGCCGCTGCGGCACGCGAACAACCTCGAGTCGGTGCGCACCTACGAGGGCACCGACGAAGTGCACACCCTCATTCTCGGCAACCACATCACCGGCATCGCCGCCTTCCGGTAGGTTGCTTCGCATTCACAGCACGCAGGTATGCGACACATCCGATTCGACGTCGTCCCGAGCCGGCGATGCCCGAGGCTACGCCCAGGGATGCACCGACTCGGGTTCGCGGCTGTTCATACCCGCCAGCATGGTGCGGTTGCGCGCTCCGGTTTTTCGCAGCACCGACCCCACATGCTTCTCCACCGTCTTCACCGAGATACCCAGTTCGCCGGCTATCTGTTTGTCGGGCATGCCACGAATAACCAGTGAGTGCACCTGCTTCTCCCGGCCGGTGAAGTTTCCGGCGCCCGGTCCGGGTGGCGAGGCGCCGAGCAGGTGGTCGAAGACGTCTCCCTCGACGAGCGCCTGGCCGAGGCCGGCCGCCACGAGAGTGCGGGCTATCGTGTCCCCGCTGGCACGCTGGTCGACAAATCCACGCACGCACGCGTGCCGAGCCGAGCGCACCTGCTCTGCCGTGGGGCTGTCAGTGAGGACCACGATTGCGATGTCGGGTTCCAGCTCGCGGATCCTCGCCAGGATGCCGGTCGCGTCCCGATGGACCATATCAATATCAATCAGAATGACGTCGGGGCGAAGCATCTCGTACGCGGCGAACAGCTGATCCACGGAGCAAATCTCGGCCGTCACCTGAATCGTCGGCTCGGCCAGGCTCAGCAGCCGGACAAGTCCCGCGCTGATGACCGGATGGTCGTTGGCGATCACGATCTCCCACAACCGCGGGCCTACGGCGCCCCGCGCCGGTGCACGGTCAGGCAGGGTGGCACGCACCTTGGTTCCCCAGCGGGGCGTGCTGTCGATGTGCACGTCGCCCCCGATGTGTGTGGCACGGGAGGTCATGTCATGAAGCCCTCGGCACCGAGACGGCAACGTGGCATGATCACCGTGCACGCTGGCAAGGTCGAATCCCCGACCGTCGTCCTCCAACACGACCACGATCGAGCCACGGTCATAGATCAGACCGATGCGCACCGCTGTTGCGTGGGCGTGGGCGACCACGTTGCTGAGCGCCTCCTGCATAATTCTGAAGGCTTGATGGGCGACTTCCGGCGCGAGCGGGCGGGCTTCACCGATGACGGTCAGCCGGGTCGTCGCACCTGACATGGCTTCAACCCATGCCAGTTCGGCCACGATCGCATCGTGCAGGGTTCGGCCGGAGAGTGCCGGGGGATCCATCCCGAGGACCGTCCGACGCGCATCCGTGAGGGCAGCATGCGCGATGGTCCGGGCGTTGCTGATGTGCGTCGTCACCGCATGCGCAATGTCGCCCACACGGCTGGCGCTGTCCGCCTGATCGAGAGTGAGGAGCAGGTTGGCCAAGGATCGACCCACGGTCTCGTGCACGTCGCGCACAGCGCGCTCGCGCTCTGTCGCGACCGCCGCCTCGCGTTCTCTCACCGCGGCCTTCGAGTGCAAGTCGGAGTTGATCATCGCCACCGCGGCATGGCTCGCGAAAAGCCAAGCCAACCGGGCCTCCTCCACGGTGAAGACTCGATATTGGTTCGGGCTGAAAAGAATGAATGCCCCGACGATCTGTTGGCCCCAGTGGATCGGTACACCGATCACGGCGCAGTTCCACCGCGGGTCATTCGGCGGAATGTGACCGGACTTGATGCTGCTGTAGGAATCGAGGATGACCGTCGACCGGCTGCGAACGATCTGCCCGGTCAGCCCTTCTTCCAAGGAGAACGTCTGTCCTTCCTGGCACCCGACTCCGATGTCCACCTTCTTTGTGTAGGTGCCGCCGGTCTCATTCACTACGGAGATGGAACCGGATACACAATCCAGCAAGGATGCTGCGTGGCCCAGGATTCGGCCCAGCAGCGGCTGCAGCTCGAACCGGCCGGCCAGATCACGTGCCAACTCCGCGATCGAATCCAGCTGGGGCTGCTCCCCCACGTTCCTTCGCGCTCTGTGACTCAGGATCGCAATCTCCGGCGGTGCCTTACTCATTTTCATCCTCCTTGACGAAACACGCAGCGATGACAGCTGCGGCTGGTCATTGGCGTTATCCCCACCATAACGGCCCGGCAGGAGGTCACCGGCGTGCGGGCTATCCCGCGTTCGGGACAAGAAAATGCCCCAACAGCTGCGGCGGGGCC
>Ga0209023_10005775_pt1 | contig 13336 bp, 8 predicted proteins | sample LakOneMetagenome_FD_187468 | JGI IMG/M metagenome (GOLD analysis project Ga0209023, IMG submission 187468) | Freshwater and sediment microbial communities from Lake Erie, Canada (SPAdes) (version 2) | ecosystem: Environmental > Aquatic > Freshwater > Lentic | place: Lake Erie, Canada | collected... | reverse complement strand
CCGATGCCGGAAACATGGCGCTGTGTCGTCGCGGTCCCGGCCGCCAATCCCGGGCTCAGCGGAGAGGCGGAGGTCGAGGCCTTCCGCACCTTGCCGCCGCCGCCGGAGCGGGACGTGGAGCACGTCCACATCCCGCTCCGCGGAGTGCTAGCGGCCGGTTGCCGTCGGCCAGACGACGCCCATTTCCTTGCGGGGAACGGCGCCAATGCCCTTGGAGACAAACTTCTGCACACGGCGTCCCTGATAGGTTTCGGTCGTGTACAGGTTGCCCTTCGAGTCGATGGCAATGCTGTGGATTGAATAGAACTGACCCGGATAGTGACCGCCTTCGCCGAAGTTGTAGATCTCCTGCAGCGTCTGACGGTCGATGATGCGGATCTTCGAGTTCCGGCCATCGGACATGAAGATGTACTTCTGCTGCGGGTCCTTCGAGAACGCGACGTCCCACACTGAGCCGTCACCGAGCGAGTCCTTCTGATACTGCTGCTCCTTCACGAACTTGCCTTCCTTCGTGAAGACCTGCATGCGGTCGTTCACGCGGTCGCAGACATACACCAGGTTGTCGACCGAAAGGTCGGCACAGTGCACCGGGTTGCGGAACTGCTGAGCGAGCGGAGCATCAGGACGGTAGCGGCCAAGGTCGGTGTCATCCGGCTTGTTGCCGTAGGCACCCCAGTACCGCTTGAACTGGCCGGTCTCGGAGTCCATCACGACCACGCGCTTGTTGCCGTAGCCGTCGGCCACGTACACCTCGTTGCTCTTCTCGTCCACGAACAGCTTGGCGACCTGGAAGAAGTGGTCGGTCGCGTTGCTGTCGGCCTTCACACCCTTCTTGCCGAACTGCTTCACGAACTTGCCGTCGCGCGTGAACTTGAGAATCAGGCCGTCCGTGCCGCCGTTCCCACCGATCCAGACAAAGCCCTTCGTGTCGGCGTAGATGCCGTGGTTCGAGTCGGGCCAGTCGTACCCCTGTCCAGGGCCGCCGAAGGCATGCACCACGTTACCGGCCTGGTCGAACTCGATGATGGGCGGTGCCTTCTTGCAGCAGGCGCCGGTCGGCGGGTTCTGGTCGGCGGCGGCTTCCACCGGATCGAGCGAATCGTTACGGTGAATGATCCAGATGTGGTCCTGGTTATCGGCCCACACACCAATGGTCTGACCGATATACCAGCCGTTTGGCAGCGGCTTGGGCCACATCGGATCGACCTCGAAGCGTGGCGCGGTGATCCCACTGCCGCCCTGCGCCAGGGCCTTCTTCTCGAGCACGCTCTGGCTGATGCCGAGCGCCGCGAGGAGGGCGATGAATCCCGCCCCGATGAACACGTTTCGTCGCTTCATCACGTTGTTCTCCTCTGAGCCCGGTTAGCGGCCGGTGACGAACTTCTGCACACGTTTCCCGTGGTGCTGTTCGCCCGTGTACACGTTGCCCTTGGAATCGACGGCGATACTGCCGACCGCGAGGAAGCGTCCAGGCTGGCGCCCGCCCTCACCGATCGTGCCCACCTGCTGCAGCGAGTCGCGCTGCAGGATGCGGACGTTCTTGTCCTGACCGTCAGCGACGAACAGATAGCGTTGCTGCGCATCGTTCGAGAACGCCACGTCCCACGCGGAGCCGAACGACGACACCACACCGAACTGACCGGTGACGACGGCGCCGAGCGTGTTCTTGGAGACAATGCCTTCCTTGACGAACTTGCCGTCCTTCTGGAAGACCTGAATGCGGTTGCTCGTGCGGTCGCAGACGTAGACCATGCCGTCCTTCGACAGGTCCACACAGGTGACGTCCCGGAACTGGCGTGACGGTGCGGCGTTCGGGTCGTAAGCGCCGGGGTCTGCCCCGGGCTTCTCACCGTAGGCGCCCCACGCGCGCTTGAACTTGCCGCTCTCGCTGTCGAAGACCGCAATCCGGCGATTCCCGGTGTCGGCGATGTAGACCTCGTTCGCCGCGGTGTCCACGGCGACCGCCGACGGCTTGTTCAGCGCATCGTCTCCGGTGGTCTGACCGGGCTTGCCGATCTGCAGGAGGAAGCCGCCCGACTTCGAGAACTTGAGAACGTGCGCGTCGGCCGGCGCAGTTGGCGCGGCAGCGCCACCGCCACGACCGCCTGGTGCTGGTGGCGCAGGCACCAGTCCCGCGGCCGTAATCCAGACGTTGCCCTTGCCGTCGACCGCGAGACCACCTGGCGACTGCGGCCAGTTGTAACCCTGTCCAGGTCCGCCGAAGCTGGACGCCACCTTGCCCGTCGCGTCGAGCTCGACGACAAACGGCGCGGCGGTGCAGCAGATGCTCGAGGTCGGAGGCGTGAGCATCATGCCCTTCTCGTTGGCCTCCAGCGAATCGCCACCGCGATGCACGACCCACAGGTGGTCTTGTGCGTCGACGGCGACGCCGGTAATCGATCCCCACACCCAATGATTGGGCAGTGGCATCGGCCAGAGCGGATCCACGCGGTAGGCGGGAGCCGTACCGCGGCCCTGCGCCAACAGGATCGTGCCCGGAGTCGTCAGCGCAAAGGCTCCGGCCACGGCGAGCGTGCCGGCCACGACGCTGACGCTCGAAAATCGCTTCATGCCCCCTCCTCGTTCGGAAACCGGGCGGCCCGGTGATTGGCGCGATCGCCACCTGCGTGAGCACTCTCGCCGCGTGCGGTGATCGCCGGCTGTCTTCAGGACGACGCAGTATATAAAAAAAGGGCGTCAATCCAAGAAGGATTGACGCCCTTATTTCTTCGTCAGTGTGCCTGCGTTAGGCGACGTCGAGGAGCCCGTTTCCGGAACTCGCGGCGTCGCGCCGCCCGGCGCTGACTGAACGTGTTACCGGCCGGTCGGCCAGACCACGCCCTGATCTTCCTTCGTCACAGCGCGGAGACCCTTGTAGACGAACTTCTGCACGCGCTTACCCTCGTAGGTTTCCGTCGTGAAGAGGTTGCCCTTCGAGTCGGACGCGATGCTGTGCACGGCGTAGAAACCGCCGGGCTGACGGCTGCCGTCGCCGAAGCTCGTGAGAATCTCGAGCGACTGACGGTCCATGACGTAGACCTTTTCGTTCGAACCGTCGGCCAGGAAGATGTACTTCTGGGCGGCGTCCTTCGAGAAGGCGATGTCCCACACCGCGCCGTCGCCGAGGGTCTTCGGCTTGATGCGCTGTTCCTTGACGAACTTGCCTTCCTTCGTGAAGACCTGGATACGGTCGTTCACACGGTCACACACGTAGACGTTGCCGTCGTTGGAAGGCTCGGCGCAGTGCACCGGGTTGCGGAACTGGCGGATGAGCGGAGCGTCCGGGTTGTAGCGACCCGTGTTGGTGTCGTCCGGCTTCTCGCCGTACGCGCCCCAGTAACGCTTGATCTTGCCTGTGTCCATGTCCATCACGGCGACGCGCTTGTTGCCGTAGCCGTCCGAGACATACGCTTCGTTCGCCTTCTCGTCGAGCGAGATCTTGGCGACCTTGTTGAACGCCCACGTGTCATTGCTGCCAGCGTTGGCGTACGCGAAGCCGAACTGCTTGATGAACTTGCCGTCCTGCGTGAACTTCAGAACCTGGCCGTCGTTTCCACCGTTACCACCGATGAAGACGTTGCCCTTCGAGTCCGGCGTGATGCCGTGGTTCGACTCGGGCCACTCGTAACCCTGACCAGGTCCGCCCCAGCCGGTCACGAACGCGCCCGTCGCACCGTCGAACACCATGACCGGAGGCGCTGCAATGCAGCACTCGGACATCGGGGGGTTCTGCAACGCGTAGATTTCCTTGCGGTCCAACGTCGCGGCGCCACGATGAATGATGTAGACGCGGTCCTTGGTGTCCACACCGACACCGATCACGTTGCCGTACAGCCAATGCCGATTGGTCGGCTTCGGCCACATCGGATCAACTTCGAAGTACGGCGCCTGCACGCCCATCTTGCCCTGGGCCGCAGCAGCCTTTTCCATCAGGCTCTGTGCCACACCCAGTGACGCAAGCACGCCAACAAAGGCGGTGCCTACGACCAGATTTTTCTTGCTCATTCCCCTCATCCTTAGCCTCCGGCTCTCCCCAAGCTCGTAGTGGAGGGCGCCAGTATACATAAATGACGGTGCCTTGCGAATGCTGAGTGTGCCGTCTATCCTTGAAAACTTCCAAATCACGATGAGGCTTTCGCTTTCCTTGCTACGTCGCGTCCTGGCTGCCAGCCTGCTGGCGGTCCTGGCGGCTGTCCCCCTGGTGCTCTCTGCGCACGAAATCCCGAACGATGTGACGATTCACACGTTCGTCCGCGTGGAAGGCTCACAGGTGCGCCTCTATGTCCGGGTGCCGCTCATCGCCGTCCGCGACATCATCATTCCGCAGAAGGACGCGGATAACATCGACCTCAGCCGCTCGGACAGCCAACTGCACGACGCCGCCACGCTCTGGGTCGGCGACGACGTGAAGATGTTCGAGAACGAGCGTCCGCTCGAGGGACAGCAGGTGGTGGCCGTCCGCGCCACGCCGGTGGAGGATCGGTCCTTCGACACGTTCGAGGCAGCCAACCTCCTGCTCACCACGCCGCAGCGGGACGTGGATGTCGCGGTGAAGACCGGCTATCTGGACATTCTGTTCGGCTACCCGATTCAGTCAGCCGACTCGCACTTCTCCATCGATCCGAAGTGGGCCCGCCTCGGCGTCCGCACGCTGACGACGGTTCGTTTTGTTCTTGCCGACGGCACCATCAGGCCGCTCGAACTCGAAGGGAATCCCGGTCTCGTGCGTCTCGACCCGACGATGATGCAGTCGGTCCGGCGGTTCCTGACACTCGGACTCCGACACGTGCTGTCCGACGACACGGACCACATCCTCTTCCTCCTGTGTCTGGTCGTGCCCTTCCGTCGCGTCCGATCAGTCGCAACCCTGCTCCTGTCGTTCGCGGCGGCGTACACGCTCACACTGGTTGCCGGTTCCTTCGGGTACGGTCCGGATTCGCTCTGGTTCGCGCCGTTTGTCGATCTGCTGGTCGCAGTCTCCATCCTCTACATCGCGGTCGAAAACATTGCCGGCGCCGACCTTCGTCGTCGGTGGGTAACGACCTTCGCCATCGGGCTCGTGCACGGCTTCTCGTTCGCCTTCATCGTCCGGCCAACGCTGCAGTTTGCCGGCTCGCACACGCTCGCCTCGGTCCTGGCGTTCAACCTGGGCGTCACCCTCAGTCAGATTGGTGTGCTGGCGGTAGCCGTGCCGGTGATGTCGTTCCTCTTTGCGCGCATCGCCACGGCGCGGCTCGGCGCCATCATCCTGTCTGGTGTCGTGGCGCACACGGCGTGGCACTGGATGACGGACCGCTTCTCTACCTTCTGGCAGTACGACCTGACACCGCCCGAGTTCACGCCCGCGGTGGCAGCCGAACTCCTGCGCTACGCGATGGTGCTCGTCGCGCTGGCGGGGATGTTGTGGGGAATCTCGGTGCTGACCAAGGGCCGGGGGGATGCAGAGGCGAGGTTGTGAACTTGGTCCGAGGCGAGCGCGGTCAGCGCTGGAGCACGAAACCGCGGTGCTGCTGATAGAGATCGCGGCGCGCGGCAATCACGTCGGCGCCTGCCGGCTTGAGCGCCAGCGCCGCCTCCACCGTTTCGACGGCGCGGTCGAAGTCGTCGTTCGCCGCCTGCGCGGCCGCCAGCGCGTCGAGGGCTGACGCATCTTTCCTGTTCGTCGCGCGCACCACGCGCTCGGCCAGCCGAATCGCCAGCCCCGGATCGCGTAGCGGTTCCTGGGGCGCACACGCCAGCAGCCACGCCAGTTCGATCGCGGCCGTCGACGCGTCCGGAGCGAGTTGCACGGTCGTTTTCAGGTGTCCAATGGCTTCCGCGTATCGCCCTTGCCGCACCGACGCAATTGCCGCGTTGTAATGCGCCTGTGCGTTCTTCGGGTCGAGCTTGATCGCGTCATTCAGGTGCGAGAGGGCGTCCTGCATCCGGCCCTGCTGCAGGAAAATGCTCGCGAGGTTGTTGTGCGCCTGCGCGTAATCCTTCCTGATGCTCAGCGCGCGCTGGTACTCGAGCACCGCTGATTCGTAGTCACCCGCAACGGTGAGCGCCGTTCCCAGGTTGAAGTGGGCGGCGGCAGACTCCGGCTGCAGGTGCGCAGAGGCGCGGAAGTGACGCACGGCGTCCAGCGGCTTATTCAGTTCGAGGTAGATCGCAGCCACCGTATCGTGCAGCGCGGCACTGTCCGGCTCCGCTTGCAACCAGCGCTCGTAGCCGATGGTGTCTTCGCTGATCACCTTCATGCGGAACTGGCCCGTGAGCGTCTCGAGGTCGTGGTCGTCGTGCGTCAGCACCTGAATCCACAAGTCGCCCATTTCGTCGGCCGAGCGCTGGCCCCAGTACACGCGCACCGGTGGCTGAACGGGATTGCGCGGATTGTCGACCGAGTTGTCGTAGACGTACCGCATCGACAGCCGCGTCCCCTTCGGCACCCAGAACGGCGTGACGTAGCGGTAGACGTGCTGCCAGCGGAAGTCCCACTGGCGAATGTGAATCAGCGGACGGACGCGCCCATCGGGCAGGTTGGCAAACCCGATGATTTCCTTCGCACGCTGGTGCGCATGCGGTTGCACGGCCTGCACTTCCAGATCGACCGGCGTCACGAACGAGTCGGTAATGACATAGTTCCCGTCGCCCGCCGGAATGTCGATGCCTTGCCGTCCGAGACGGAGCATGGCCGGCGTACGTTCGGGCGGATCACTGCCGAAGTAGAAGCCGATGGTCGGCTGCACTGTCTCTTCCTTGCCGCTCGGCTGCATGTGCAGTTCGACGACCAGGTCGGTGTTGGGCTCGAGACGCCAGGCGAGTCCCTTCGGAAGCAGTGGCGGCACCTGCCCGGGCGTCCAGCCAAGAAAGTGCCCGTCCGGGTACACCGCCGACATCGCGACGAGCCCCGAATAGCCGGGGCCCGAATCGGCCTCGTCGAATTTTCGCGACGCGTCGGTCTTGTCCACGCGGATGTTCGCGTGGTGCACCACCCTCGCGTTGCCAGGCTTGAATTCCATGCCGCGAATGAACTTCGCGCCGTCAACCGGCAGCTTCAGCACAAAGATGCGAAAGACGTCCGTGCCGTCTGCCTGCAGTGTGTACGCGGGCGTCGTGACGACGAGATCGGGTTTGCCAAGCTGCCAGCCTTCCGTCCACACAGGCGGCACCGGCGTCTCGCTCGGCGAACCTTCGGGCGCGCCCGCGGCACTCCACAGGGCCAGCGTTTCCTTTTCGTCAGGCGTCAGTCGTGACTGCCCGATGAACTCGCCGCCGTAGTCGCCGTCGGCTTGCCAGGGCGGCATGACACCGCTCGCGGTGACTGCAGCAATCTGCGTGGCGTGAACACGAGCGGTCGCGTACGTAAGCAAGGAGAATGGACCCGCACCGCCGGGCCGATGGCACACGCCGCACTTGGCAAAGAGAATCGGCGCAACATCGTGGGCAAAGGTCACCGGTGTCTGCGCCGATGCCATCGACGCCGAGCACACGACAGCGGACAGCGCCGCCAGCAGCACGCGTTTCATTGGACGAAGTCTGCGATGTAGCAGCCGACCGCCGGCGCAGAGGATGCGGCGGGTGCATTGCCGCTGAGCACGGACGTCAACGCGTCTGACAAATCGTGTCGGGTCGGAGCGGGACGTTCGACGCCGAGGCTCACGAACTTGTCGTCGATGCGTCCGTGATAGACAAGCGCACGCTCACGGTTGAAGACGGCCGCTTCGGGTGTGATGGCCACCTTCGCGAGCTTCACCAGGTCGTGATGGGGATCGAGCAAGGCGTGCACCGGATAGCCGAATGACGCCAGGTGGGCACGCACCGCATCAGGCGTGTCATTGGGATTGGGATAAACGAGCCAGAAGGCGACCTGCTTCGGTGCGAACGCCGCGTGAATGCGCTGCACTTCCGGCGCATAGCGGTTCGACACGGGACAATCGACGCTCGCAAACAGGAAGACGATCGCGGCGCTGTTCTCAGCCGCAAGGAACGGATCGACCAAACGCCCGTCCGGATCTTTGAGCGCGAGACCTGGCGCTGGCGCCGCACGCACGACCTCGACACCGGCCAGCGATACGACGGCCGCGAGCGCGAACGACACGCAGAGCGCCCACGTCCATGTGCGCGCGCGGAACGCTCGACCAGTCATGTGTCAATTCTACGGGTTTCCAGCGTCGCCGGCGCGACCACCTGCGGCAGCTTCGTAGGCGTTCAGGCGCGTTCGAATCTCGGCGGCAAACGTCTCGTTCTTCTCCGCGAGTGCGCGCTGCAGCGCGCGCTGTGCCGTGCGCACCGCCAATTCGAACCGGTCATCTGCAGCGTAAGCCATCGCGAGCACATCGAGGGCCGCCGGATTGTCGCCTCGCGCCGACTTCACGGCGGACTCCGCGAGCCGCACGGCCTCGGCAGCATCGCGGACGCTGTCGTTGGTCGCGAGCGCCGCGGCGAGATCGAGTACGAAGACCAGGCTGTCGGGTCGCTGCGACACGGCGACGCGCCACTCGCGCACGGCTTCACGCGCCTGACCACTCGCGAAGTACGCGCGTCCCAGGTTGTATCGCGCATCCGCCTGCTCGGGTCGTATGCGAAGCGCCTGTTCGAATTGCGCGCGTGCAGACGCCACATCACCGCGCGCCAGCAGCAGACGTCCGAGATTATTGCGCGCCGCAAACAGGTTGGGGCGCGCGGCGAGCGCGGCACGATAGTGCTCGATCGCGGCCGCGGTTTCTCCGGTAGCTTCGCGCACGAGCCCCAGGTTGTTGTGTGCTTCGGGATAGTCCGGCTGCACGCGCAACGCTCGTTCGAAACGCGCGACCGCTTCGCCGAACCGGCGCTCGCCCATCGCAATCACACCGAGGTTGTAGTGCGCCATGGCGAGATCGGGACGCGTACTCAGCGACGCGTTGATCTGTGCGACCGCGTCAGCGACGCGACCGAGCTGCATGTAGGCCACGCCCAGCGCATTCCTGGTTTCCGCATCGTCGGGCACGTCCGCGACGCGCTTCTCTTCACCGGCGACGTCGGTGAGCAGGTTCTTGCGCGACGCCGCGGCACGCACGCGTTCGGTGTCCTCTGCGGTGCGCGCCACGGCCTGGAGGATCAGCTCTCCCATCTCGTCGCGTGTACCGGATCCGAAGCGCACACTCGCCGGAGGCGACGCGGGATTTCGTGGATTCGACGCGCCGTTGTCGTAGCGGTAGCGCATCTCTATCGTCGTGCCACGAGGCAGCGCTACCGGCGTCGCAAAGGCGTATTCGTCCTGCCAGTTGAAGTTCCAGTCCGGTATGTGCAGCAGCGACTCGATGCGTCCGTCAGGTCGACGTGCAACAACCGTCATCTCCTTCGCGAGATAGTGCGCGTGCGGATAGATGCTGACGACCGAGAGGTCCACCGGGAGTTCGAAGCGATCAACGACCTCATAGCTGGAATCACCAGCCGGGATGTCGATGGTCTTCGACCCGAGACGCAACAGCACTGGCGTGCGTGCCGCAGGTCGGTCGGTGAAGTACAGACCAACCGAGGCCTGAACACGCTCAGGGCGTCCAGACGGCTTGAGATGCATCTGCACCACCAGATCGGTGCCTGGCTCGAGCGGCCACGGATACGCCTCGCGGGTCGGCATCTTGCCTGGTGCCCACCCCAGGAAATGGCCATCCGGAAAGCGCGCGCCGGGGGCATCCATGCCACCAAAGCCGGGTTCTTCGTCTGCGGCATCCTTGCGCTTCAAATCGCCGCTGTCGTCGAGGAGGAACCGGACGTGATGCACCACGCGGGGATTGCCCGGGTTGAATTCGAATGCACGAACGAATCGTCGGTCGGAAAGCGGCAGCGGCAGGACGAAGTTGCGGAAGACGTCTGCGCCGTCAGCCGGAACCGTGAAGGACTCCGGCATGGTGATCACCAGATCGGGCTCGCCCAGGCGCCACCCTGACTGAAACGACGGCGGCGTCGGCATGTCTGACAGATTGCCGGGTTGCAGGCCGTCGCGCACCCACCTCGCGAACACGTCGATCTGCGCCGACGTCAGACGACGCTCGCCAGCGAAGGTGCCAGGTTGATTGTCCGGCTGCCAGGGCGGCATCACGTGCGATGCCACGGCTGTCGCGCTCAGTCTCGCTCTCTGCCGCACATCGTCGAAGGTGAGAAGGCTGAACGGTGCCGAGCCGCCGGGCCGATGACATTCGACGCAGTGCGTGAAGACGATTGGTGCAACGTCACGTGCGAAGGTGACGGGCTCGCTTGGCGTTTGCGCTGCAGCACTGCTCGCAGCGACAAGCGACAGAACGGCGACCTGCATGACAACGCGAGTCCGCGCGAATGCCGGCACGACGTGCTTCGAGACTCGAGAGGCAAACGCGCATCGCGGCGTCGAAGGAGCGAACCGCCAGCGACGCATGGTCAGCGAACGAACAGCTTGTGGCTCTCGTACAGCTGCAGGCGGGCGCGCATCTCGTCGGCAAGCAGCGTCTGACCAGCGGCCTGCGCCACTTGAATGCCCACGCGAGCAGTGGCGATGGCCTGCTCGAAGACACCAAGCCCTGCGTAGGCGGCCGCCATCGCATCGAAGGCCTGCGGGTCCTGCCCTTTGCTCAGTTGCCGCGCACGCTCTGCAAGCGCGAGCGCCTGACCGGGTCTGCGCAGCGAGGCGTCGGCACTCGTCGCTCTGATCCAGGCAAGTCCCGTCAAGGCGGGTATGGCGTCGGGCTGCACGGTGATGGTCTGTTCGAACTCCGCAGCCGCAGCGGCCGACTTCCCCTGCAGCATCAGCAGACGACCAAGATTGGCGCGGGCTTCGGTGTTGTCGGGCCGCAGTTCGAGGGCTCGTCGATAGTGCACCGCGGCGGCGTCCAGCTCACCATTCACGTGCAGCATCGCACCCAGGTTGTTGTGCGCTTCAGCGTGCGCCGGATCGATCTTAACTGCGGCTTCGTACTCTCGCATCGCTTCCGGATAGCGACGCAGCATCGACAGGACGATGCCGAGGTTGTAGTGCGTCGGCGCCGAGTCCTTGTTCAGACGAAGGGATTGCCGGAACTCGTCCGCCGCTTCTCGCAGTCGACCATCCTGCATGTAGAGCATGGCGACGGCGTCATGACGAAGCGGGTTCTTCGGGTCACCCTCCAGCACACGCGTGTAGGCCGCAATGTCCTCGGTTCGCGTCTTCTGTGCAATATCGGCTGAGAGCACCGCCAGGTCTGCGCCACGCACGGGCACGAGTTGCACCCACAGATCGCCCATTTCGTCGGTCGTGTTCTGTCCCCAGACGATGCGGCGCGGCGGCTGGTAGGGATTGCGCGGGTTGCCGGCCGAGTTGTCGTAGGTGAAGCGCATGGAGATCTGGCTGCCCTTGGGGAGCAGCACAGGGTCGGTGAAGCGATACACATCCTGCCAGCGAAAATCCCAGTCGCGGATGCTGACCAGCGGGATGGTGCTGCCGTCGGGCAACGTCGCCTTCGCGTACATCTCGCGTCCGAGATAGTGCGCATGCGGTTGCAGCGCAATCACCTGCGAATCGACCGGGACCACGAAGGAGTCGAGAATCTCGTAGGTGCCGTTGCCCGCCGCGATGTCGATCGTCTCGCTGCCCATGCGAAGGCCGAGCGGCGTGCGAGTCGGAGGCTGGTTCGTGAAGAAGAAGCCGACACTCACCTGCACAGGCTCGGGACGACCGGTTGGCTGCAGGTGCAGTTGCACGATGAGATCGGATTCAGCCTCGAGACGCCACGGCATGCCGTCTGGAGAGGGACGCGGCTGCTGACCAGGCGTCCATCCCAGCATGTAACCGGGTGGATAGGCGGCGTCCTGCACCATGCCGCCCACGTATCCCGGTTCGGGATCTGCCGCATCGAGTCGTCGTGACGAACGCGTGCGGTCGACGCCGATGTTGGCGTGATGCACGCCGCGGCTCTTCCCGGGCCTGAACTCGATGGCGCGCACGTACTTCATCGCGGTCGTCGGAATCGGCAGCACGAACGTTCTGAACAGGTCGGGACCATCGGGTCGCAGCACATACGGCTCGGGCATCGTGACGACCACATCGGGCGTGCCCAGTTGCCAGCCTTCGGTAAAGGTGGGCAGCGGAGGCAGGTCGTGCGGGTCACCTTCGGGACCGCCGGCATCGGCCCACGCACGGATGGTTCGAATCTGTTCCGTGGTGAGCGAGCGATCATCCAGGTACTGTCCTGGCGCAGAGTCGGCCTTCCACGGCGGCATCACCCGCCTGGCCGTCGTATCAGCAATGAGCGTCATCCGTTGACGCGCGTCGCGATACGTCAGCAGACTGAATGGCCCGATTTCGCCAGGGCGATGGCACGAGGCGCAGTGCTGAAAGACGATCGGCGCGATGTCTTTGGAGAACGTCACGCTGTCGGCCGCCTGCGCAGACGACGCGAGGACGCATCCGATGGCCAGAGCGAAGACAACCCGGATGGTGTGCACGGAATGAACCTGAGACCTTATGATACTGCCCTGGTCCCTGGCCTGATCGCCTGATGAATGCCCCACGCCGCAAGAGCCCGCCTGAGGATGGTGCGGCGCAACCCTGCGTCTCGCCGGCGCGCCCAGATCGGCCGTTCCTTGCCTACGCGGCGGCGATCTTTTCGCTCGCCCTGATCGTCCGACTGCTCCACGTCTACCTGCTCGGTCGTTCGCCGTTCTTTACGGCTCTGCTGGGCGACGCGCGGAGCTATGACGAGTGGGGACGCCGGATTGCCGGCGGTGAATGGATCGGTCGAGACGTCTTCTATCAGGCGCCGCTCTATCCCTATTTCCTGGGCGTGGTCTACAAGGTCTTTGGCCACAGCTTCTGGGCGCTCCGCATCATCCAGTCAGTCATTGGCGCCGGGTCGTGTGCGCTGCTCGGACTTGCGGGATACCGCTTCGTCTCGGTTCGCGTCGGCGTCGTTGCCGGATTCGTGCTCGCCCTGTATGCGCCGGCTATCTTCTTCGATGCGCTGATTCAGAAGTCGGTGCTCGACCTCTTCTTCCTCACGCTCTCGCTGTGGCTCGTTGGCAGGGCCGTTGACGCTCCCGTGGCGCGAGGCAACTGGCTGGCACTCGGCCTCGCCATGGGTGGTCTGAGCCTCACGCGTGAAAACGCGCTGGTCTTCGTGGCCGTCATCGTCGGCTGGGCGCTGTGGCGTTCGCGTGTCTCGCGTGAATCGGCCGAGGCGGTGGCGTCGCCAGGCGTCGGTGTCCAGCAGCGCACAGCCGCGGCTCCGCAGCAGTCGCCAATCCCCTTCGCCACCCGGGCGGGATTTGCCGCGACCTTTCTCGTCGGGCTCGCGATCGTGCTCGTGCCGGTGGCCGTCAGGAACTACGCCGTCGCAGGCGGGTTCTACCTGACGACCTCGCAGTT
>Ga0209023_10005773_pt1 | contig 13341 bp, 13 predicted proteins | sample LakOneMetagenome_FD_187468 | JGI IMG/M metagenome (GOLD analysis project Ga0209023, IMG submission 187468) | Freshwater and sediment microbial communities from Lake Erie, Canada (SPAdes) (version 2) | ecosystem: Environmental > Aquatic > Freshwater > Lentic | place: Lake Erie, Canada... | reverse complement strand
GAAGGTCAACGACGGCGACGTGCTGGTGGTCGACGGCGGCAGCGGCCTGCTGGTGCGCGAACCCGATGCGTCCGACCTGCGGGCGCACCGCGCGCGGCTGCGCGACCAGGCGCGCGAACGCAAGCAGTTGCACCGCTTGCGGCGCGAACCCTCGCGCACGCGGGACGGCGCCGACATCAGGCTGTGGGCGAACGCCGAATCCCTGGACGACGTGGCCGAGGCGCATGCGTTGGGCGCTGCCGGCGTCGGCCTGTATCGCACCGAATTCCTGTTCCTGCAGCGCAACGAGGTACCGGACGAGGGAGAACAGTTCCGCGCCTACCGCGACCTGGTGCTCGGCATGACCGGGCGCACCGTCACCATCCGCACCCTGGACCTGGGCGCGGACAAGGCCGACCGGACCGGGCTCGCGCTGCGCGGCGAGGAGAACCCGGCGCTGGGACTGCGCGGCGTGCGACTGTCGCTGGCGCGCACGGCCCTGTTCGAAACGCAGTTGCGCGCGATCGTGCGCGCCTCGGGCTACGGACCGGTGCGCGTGCTGCTGCCGATGATCAGCGGCCGCGAGGAAGTGCTGGTCGTGCACAAGCTGCTGCGGCGCGTGGCCCGCGACCTGCGCAGCGAGGGCCACGAGATCGCCGAATCGATCCCGCTCGGGGCGATGATCGAGGTGCCCGCGGCCGCGATCGCCCTGCCGACCTTCATCGGCGCCATCGATTTCGTTTCCATCGGCACCAACGACCTGGTGCAGTACCTGCTCGCCGCCGATCGCAACAACGAAGCGCTGGGCGAGCTGTACACGCCGCTGCACCCGGCGCTGCTGCGCCTGCTGTATACAGTGATCCGCACCGCGCGCGCGCGCGGCAAGCCTGCCGCGGTCTGCGGCGAGATGGCCGGGGACGCCGCGCTCGCGCCCCTGTTGCTCGCGCTGGGACTCGAGGAGTTCAGCCTGCATCCCGCGACCCTGCTGGAGTTGCGCCGCGCGATCCGCGGCAGCGACCTCGGCGCGTTGCGTGCCCGCGCCGCCGCCCTGCTGCGCGCGCGCGACCGCGAGGGCATCGAAGCCTGGGTGCGGGCGAACGCACCCGCGCTGCCGTAGGAGCGCACCGGGAGCACGGGTCCAGGTCGCGACACAAGACGCACCCATCGCGCCCTGGAGGGCGCTCCTGCATGCGCTTCGGGGTGTCCTTCCCGCGCTTCGCGCGCGATAATGCCGGCATGAACGCCTGATGCTGTCGCGCCTGCGTGGCGTGACGACGACCACCGTCCTTCGGAAGCCCGGCATGGCCGAAGCCGTCCGCCACGACAAGACAGCCAGACAGCTGCGCCTGCTCTCGGACGCGCTCGACAGCGGCCGCCTCGGGCCCGTGCGCCGGCTGGTCAACACGCTGTCGCCGGCCGAGATCGGCAACCTGCTCGAATCGCTGCCGCCCGCGCAGCGCACCGTGGTCTGGGGCCTGGTCGATCCGGAGGACGACGGCGAGGTGTTGCTGCACGTCGGCGACGAGGTGCGCGAAGGCCTGATCGCGGACATGGATCCGGACGAGATCGTCGCCGCGGTCGAGGACCTCGACATCGACGACCTCGCCGACCTGGTCGAGGACCTGCCCGACACGGTGCTCGACGAGGTGCTGAAGTCGCTGGACCGCGACAACCGCGAGCGCCTCGAGCAGGTGCTGTCCTACGACGAGGGCAGCGCCGGCCGCCTGATGAACCCGGACGTGGTCACGGTTCGCACCGACACCACCATCGACGTGGTCCTGCGCTACCTGCGCCTGCGCGGCGAACTGCCCGACCATACCGACCACCTGTACGTGGTCAGCCGCCGCCACCAGTACCTCGGGCGCATCGCATTGCAGTCGCTGCTCACCAGCGAGCCGAACACGCCGGTCAACCGCCTGATCGACGACGAACAGCCGGCGATCGACGTGCACGAGTCGGAAGGCGACGTCGCCCGCCAGTTCTCCGACCACGACTGGATCTCGGCGCCGGTGGTGGACGACAACAACATCCTGCTCGGCCGCATCACGATCGACGACGTGGTCGACATCATCCGCGAGCAGGCCGAGCACCAGGCACTGGGCGCGGCCGGCCTCGGCGAGGACGAGGACCTGTTTTCGCCGGTCCCGCGCGCCACCAAGCGCCGCCTGCTGTGGTTGGGGATCAACCTCGGAACGGCGTTCCTGGCTTCGTCTGTGGTGGGCCAGTTCCAGGCCACCATCGCGCACATCGTCGCGCTGGCGGTGCTGATGCCGATCGTCGCGGGCATGGGCGGCAACGCCGGCACGCAGGTGCTGGCACTCGTCGTGCGCGGCCTCGCGCTGGGCCAGCTCGGCGCTTCCAACGTCCAGGTGCTGATCTGGAAGGAAGTGCGCGTCGCCGCGCTCAACGGCCTGACACTCGGGCTGGTGCTGGGCCTGATCGTGTGGGCGTGGTTCGGCGAATGGTCGCTGGCGCTGGTGATCGCGAGCGCGCTGACCATCAACCTGCTGTTCGCCGCGCTGGCCGGCGTGCTGGTGCCGGTGACGCTGAAGCGCATGGGGTTCGATCCCGCGCTCGCGGGCGGGGTGATCCTCACCACGGTCACCGACGTGATGGGATTCCTGAGCTTCCTCGGCCTCGCGACGCTGGTGCTGGTCCGCTGACCGTCCGGTGGACTTCCTTTACCCGACCGCCGAGTACCTGCGTCCGTGGAAGCTGTTTTCCCTCGCGGTCGGCATCGCCCTGCTGGTCGCCGGATCCATCTGGACGCCGGCCCCGGACTGGGATATCCCCGTCAGCCTGATCATGGCCGCGTGCACCTACCTCACGGCGCCTTGCAGTGTTCGCGCGTTGCTCGATCGCAGGTGGCGGCGACTTCCGGTCGCCGCCTTCTGTACCTGGTTCTCGGTCGATGGCTGCTACGCGATCTACTGGCATTTCAGGGATCCCGCGGCTCTGGCGCTGATGCGTTGGGCGAACGCGCCCGCATCACTCGGGCTTTACGCACTGTGCGGCGTGATCTGGCTGCACAGGGGTACGCTGCGGCAGTTGTGGATCCGGCTCAATGCCCTGCGCACGACCCAGGATCCGCGAACCCGTTAGCCACGGAGGAACCCATGCACGCCTTCCGCAAGACCGTCATCCTCGCCGTCGCGCTGCTCGCCGCCGCCTGCACCACGCTCCCGAAGGACGCAGCCATGGGATCGCAAACCGGCACGTTCGTCGAACGCCAAATCGTCGTCGACGGCACGGCGCACAAGTACCAGGTGTTCGTACCCTCGCCCGCCGCGGGTGGCGAACATCCGCCGATCATCCTGTTCCTGCACGGCACCGGCGAGCGCGGCAGCGATGGCGAGAAGCAGGTGAACGTCGGACTCGGGCCGTACGTGCGTGCGCATGCCGCCGAGTTCCCCGCGATCGTGGTGTTCGCGCAGGCCCCGGACGACCAGGACTGGATCGGCCCGACCGCGCAACTCGCGATCGACGAGCTCGATGCCGCGAGTCGCGAATTCCGCGCCGACCCGAAGCGCACCTATCTCACCGGCCTGTCGATGGGCGGCTACGGCACGTGGGAAGTCGCGCTGATGCAGCCGAATCGCTTCGCCGCGCTGGTGCCGGTGTGCGGCGCGCTGACGCCGCCGAGCGACGAGCGCAGCCTGTTCGTCACTCCGCTCGCAGGCGTGGCCGATCCGTACGCGACCGTGGCGCGGAAATTGCGCGACGTGCCGATCTGGATCTTCCACGGCACGAAGGACGACCTCGTGCCGCCGCAGGACGACCGCAGGACCTACGCGGCGTTCCAGGCGATCGCCGCGCCGGACGTGCGGTTCACCGAATTCCCCGATGCGAACCACAACGCCTGGGACCCGGCGTATTCGCAGACACCGGAGCTGTGGACCTGGCTGTTCGCGCAGAGGAAGCCTTGACCAACGACCTCGCCGCCATCGACGCGCTCGCCGCGCGCATGTACGCCGCGTTCTGCAATCGCGATGGCCGGGTTCCCGATCTCGAATCCCTGCGCGAGGTGTTCCTTCCCGGATGCACGATCTGCAAGGCCATTCCCGGCCAGGAACAGGTGCAGTCGCTGGATGAGTTCATCGGACAACGACGTCCGCTGCTGACCGAAGGTCGGCTGGTCGAATTCGCCGAATGGGAGATGGATTCGCGCACGTGGATCGCCGGCAATGTCGCCGGTCGCGCCAGCCTGTACCAGAAATCCGGCGTGCTCGACGGGACGCCGTTCCGCACGCGCGGCGTGAAACAGTTGCAGTTCGTCCGCCTCGACGCTCGCTGGCGGATCGCGGCGCTGGCCTGGGACGATGCGCGGGAAGGCTTCGAACCGCCGGCGTCGCTGGATTGAGCACCCCCGCGCTAGGATGAGCGTTCCCCACGGAGTTCCTCCCATGCGCCTTCGACCCCTGGCCCTGCTGATTCCCGTCCTGCTCCTCGGCCTGGTCGCCTGCCAGAAGCACGCGCCGGCGGCCGCGCCTGCCGCGAAGGCCGCCGCTCCGGTCACCGCCGCGGCGACACTCTCCGCGGTCGAAAGCTTCGACGAGGGCATGGCCAAGGCGAAGGCCGAGGGCAAGGCGGTGCTGGTCGATGCCTGGGCGCCCTGGTGCCATACCTGCCTGTCGATGCAGCACTACGTGCTCAACGATCCCGCGCTGGCGCCGCTCGGTAAACGCGTGGTGCTGGTCGAACTCGACACCGACAAGGAGGAAAACGCCGGCTTCCTGGAAAAGTACACAGTCAACGTCTGGCCGACGTTCTTCGTCATCGACCCCGCGACCGGCAAGGCCGCCGGTCTCCTGCCGGGTTCCGCATCGGTCGGCGAGTTCCGCGAATTCGTCGAAACGGGGCTGGCCGACATCGAACTCGCGCACGACACGAGTGCCGACCCACGCTCGCCGGCGCGACTGATGCTGTCGGCGAACGCCGCGCAGGGAGCGGGCGATTACGCGCATGCCGCCGGCGACTACGAACAGGCGGTGGCGAAGGCGGATGCCGCGTGGCCACGACGCAACGAAGCGCTGTCGAACTGGCTGTTCGCGCTGCAGCAGTCAGGCGATTACGCCAAGTGCATCGCCGTCGGGCGCGCGCACCTCGCCGAGATCCGCGGTGCGTCGATGCCCGCCGAATACGCGGGGACGCTGCTCGATTGCGCCGACAACGGCGGCACGGGCGCCGATGCGAAGGCCGCGCACGACGAAGCCATCGCCAAGCTGGACGACTTCACCGCGCATCCGCCGGCCGACGCCAGCGCCGACGATCGCGCGGACGTCTGGAACATCCTGTCCTCGGTGCTCGCCGATGAAGGCGACGCAGCCGGGGCGAAGCATGCGCAGGAACAACGCCTCGCGATCCTGGAGAAGGCAGCGGCCGGCATCAAGGATCCGCTGCTCGCGCAGACCTTCGATTACGCGCGCGCGCAGGCCTACGTCGCACTCGGTCGCGGCGACGAAGCGGTGTCGATGCTGGAAGCGCGCGAGAAGGAACTGCCGGATTCCTACGAACCCCCGGCGCGGCTCGCGAGCGCGCTGGCGAAGATGGACCGCCTGCCGCAGGCATTGATCGCTGAGGATCGCGCGATCGCGAAGGCCTACGGCCCGCGCAAGTTGCTGTACGTGCGGCAGAAGGCCGACATCCAGTCGCGCATGGGCGACCGTGCGGGCCAGGTCGCGACGCTGAAGCAGGAAGTGGCCGGTTACGAGGCCTTGCCGAAGGGCCAGGCGCGGCCCGATGCGCTGGCGGATGCGAAGAAGCGCCTCGCCGAGGCGCAGAAGGGCTGAGCCGGATTTCCGATCAAGCGCGAAGGCGACCGGCTAAGGGTCCTTTTGCTGGTATGTCGACAGCATCTGCTTGACCGCGAGAACCGCAGGGTCGGCGGCGTCCACTTTCTGCAGGCGCTGCTGCAGCTCCTCGTCGGACAGCACGCCTTCGTCGTGCAGCCACTTGAAGCGCTTGCGCAATTGCTCGGGGTTTTCGGTTTCGGGCACGAAATCGTATTCCCGCCGCAGATAATCGGCCCTGCGCGCCTCGATCTCGCCGAGGATACGGTCGCCATCCGGATTGCGAATGACCAGCATGTTCCCCTTCTCCGTCGGAACGATGGTGAACGCGATCTCGCGGACGCGGTAGGCGATGTAGCAGCCGAGGCCGACGAACAGCCACATCGACGGCACGATCTCGTGCTTGTCGGTGTATCTCACGACGGTTAGCAACAATCCGATGGCCAGCCACAGCAGGCCCGCGTTGCGCAGCCACGAATTGCGCTCCACCAGCATTTCTCGGTCCCGGCTGATTCCACCATATGCGATGGAAAAACTCCGGCTACCGGAATGATGTCGCCACGCAGAACGCAACTGGTCTTCCTCGAACACGTATTCGATCTTGTACGACTGCGCGCTTTGCCGGATTTCCATTGCGACCCTGACCCCCTTGCCTGCATCCCATCCCGTCGATTCGACGCGAATCAGCGGCCCAACACTTCCTCCAGCACCGCCATCCGCACCGCGACGCCGTTCGCGACCTGGCGCAGGATCAGCGACTGCGGGCCGTCGGCAACGGCGTCGTCGATCTCCACGCCACGGTTCATCGGCCCCGGATGCAGCACCACCGCGTTCCGCGCGGCCCGGCGCAGGCGCGCTTCGGTCAGGCCGTAATCGCGGTGATAAGCCTCGAGCGAAGGCACCAGCCCCTCCTCCATGCGTTCGCGCTGAAGGCGCAGCATCATCGCCGCATCCACGCCGTCGAGCGCCGCGTCGAGGTCTTGCGTGACCATGCAACCGGCGAGCGTTTCGTCGTCCGGCAGCAGCGAGGCCGGTCCGCAGACGCGAATCTCGCCGGCGCCCAGCGTGCGCAATGCGTGCAGGTCGCTGCGCGCGACCCGCGAATGCCGGACGTCGCCGACGATCGCGACCTTCAGCTTCGAGAAGTCCGCGCCTTTCGCCTGACGCAAGGTCAGCATGTCGAGCAGGCCCTGGGTCGGATGGTGGCTGCGGCCATCGCCCGCGTTCACCAGCGCGGTTCCGGGCGCCGCGGCCTCGGCCAGCGCGGCGACCGCGCCGTCTTCCCTGTGCCGCACGACGAAGCCGCGCACGCCCATGGCCTCGAGGTTGCGCAGGGTGTCCAGCGCGGTCTCGCCCTTGCTGGTGGACGAGGTGGAGGCATCGAAGGCCAGCGTGTCCGCGCCCAGGCGCTGCGCCGCGAGCAGGAAACTCGACCGCGTGCGCGTGGACGGTTCGAAGAACAGGGTGCACACCGCGGTGCCGGCGAGCGTGCCGCGCAACGCGGTGCCCCCGTGCGCATCGGTCGTCAGCTGCTGCGCGCGATCGAGCAGGCGCTCGAGCGCGGCGCGCGGCAAGGCGTCGAGGCCCAGCAGGTGGCGCAGGCGTCCGTCGGCGTCGAGCTGCTCGGTCATGGCGGGTCTTCGCGGGTGGATTCAGGTGACGGGTTGGGCATCCTGCGGCGCGGCGAGCCAGCGCTCGACGATCACCGCGGCGGCGACGGCATCCAGGGCGGCCGCGTCGCGCTTCCGGCGGCGGCCTTCGGCGCGATCCGCGGCGAAGCGTTGCGCGGCTTCGATCGAACTCGCGCGCTCGTCCACCATCACCACTGGCAAGGCGTAGCGCGTGCGCAGTTCGCCGGCGAAGGCGCGCGCGAACTTGCGGATCGGCTGGTCGCCGCCGTCGAGCGTCATCGGGTCGCCGACGACGAAGCCATCCGGCCGCCACTCGCGGCGCAGGCGATCGATCTCCACCCAGTCCGGCCCATGCGCGTGCACGTCCACCACCGCCAGCGCGCGCGCGCCGCTCCCGAACGCGCTGCCGACCGCGACCCCGATGCGGCGCGCGCCGACGTCGAAGCCGAGCACCGTGCCGTCGCGGCGCATCCCGCTGGCGTCCGGGTCAGGCATGCCCGCTGTAATCCGCGATGCGCGCGAGGTCCACCCCGATGCGTCCCGCCGCAGCCTGCCAACGCGCTTCCAGCGGCAGCGCGAACAGCAGTTCCGGATCGGCCGGTACGGTCAGCCAGGAGTTCTCGCCGAGTTCGTATTCGAGCTGGCCCGCGCCCCAGCTGGCGCAGCCGAGCGCCACGACCGCGCGCTCCGGGCCATCGCCGTTCGCCATCGCCACGAGCACGTCGCGCGAGGTGGTGATGCGCAGCCCGTCCCCGAAGGTGAGGCTCGATTCCCAGGCGCGTTGGCCGTCGTGCAGGACGAAGCCGCGCTCGGGATGCACCGGTCCGCCGCCGAGCACCGGCTGTTCCACCAAGGCCATGTCAGCGCTTTGCAGCCCGACCTGCGCCAGGACCTCGCCGAGCTGGTACTCCGACGCGCGGTTCACCAGGATGCCCATCGCGCCATCGGCGTCGTGCTGGCACAGCAGCACCACGCTGCGGGCGAAGTGGGGGTCGGCGAGCGACGGCAACGCCACCAGCAGGTGGTTGGCGAGGAACGTGGCGGGCATTTCGCGCATGCCGGCATTCTAGCGCGGCGCCCGCGACCGGCTCCGGCGAGGCGGGACCGCGGCGGCGTACGATGCCCCTTTCCCCGCACGGAACCCGCCATGCGCCGCCACCCGCTCGTGCTCGCCTGCCTCGCCACCCTCGCCCTCGCCGCCTGCCAGCGGCCGGGATCGACACCGGCCACGAGCGAAACGCCGAAGGCCCCCGCCGCGCAGTCCTACGCCGAACAGCACGCCGGCGATTACGCGACCGTGCCCCTGAAGGCCGATCTCTCCGCGTTCGACGAGAACGGCAAGCGGATGCTCGCGCTGCTGGTCCAGGCCAGCGAGGTGATGGACGACCTCTACTGGCGGCAATCGTGGCCGGACAAGGCCGGGCTGCTGGCGAAGGCGCCGGATGCGGCGACCAGGGACCTGCTGGAGGCGAACTTCGGGCCGTGGGACCGCTTGAACGAAGACGCGCCGATCGTGCCCGGCATCGGCCCGCGCCCCGCCGGCGGCGTGTTCTATCCGGCCGACATGGCCAAGGACGAATTCGAGAACGCGGACCTCGCCGACAAGGCATCGTGGTACACGCTGCTGCGCCGCGATGCTGGCGGCAAGCTGCAGACCGTGCCCTACCACGATGCGTACAAGGCCGATCTCGAGCGCGCCGCCGCGCTGTTGCGCGATGCCGCGAAGCTGAGCGCCGACGAGTCGTTCGCGCACTACCTCGAGATGCGGGCCGACGCCTTGCTCAGCGACGACTATCGCCCCAGCGACATGGCCTGGATGGACATGAAGTCGAACCCGGTGGACATCGTGATCGGCCCGATCGAAACCTACGAGGACCAGCTGTTCGGCTACAAGGCCGCGTACGAGGGCCTCGTGCTCGTGAAGGACCAGGCCTGGAGCGCGAAGCTGGCGCGCTTCGCGCAATTCCTGCCGTCGTTGCAGCAGGGACTGCCGGTGGACGCGAAGTACAAGGCGGAAAAGCCCGGCTCCGCCGCCGACCTCAATGCCTACGCGGCGATCCATTACGGCGGCAACGCCAACGTCGGCGCCAAGACGATCGCGATCAACCTGCCCAACGACGAGGAGGTGCAGCTCGCCAAGGGCACGCGCCGCCTGCAGCTGGAGAACGTCATCCGCGCGAAGTTCGACGCGATCCTCATGCCGATAGCGAAGGAGTTGATCGCCAAGGACCAGTTGCCGAACGTCACCTTCGACGCGTTCTTCGAGGACACCATGTTCCACGAAGTCGCCCATGGCCTAGGCATCAAGCATGTGCTGGGCGCCAACGGCACCCCCGGCAAGACAACGGTCAGCGATGCGCTGAAGGAATTCTCCTCCAACTTCGAGGAAGGCAAGGCCGACGTGCTCGGCCTGTACATGATCGACGCGCTCTCGCAGCGCGGCGAACTCGACAAGTCGAAGCTGATGGACGGCTACGTCACCTTCCTCGCCGGCATGCTGCGCTCGGTGCGCTTCGGCGCCAGCGACGCGCACGGCAAGGCGAACATGATCCGCTTCAACTTCTTCGCCGACCGCGGCGCCTTCATCCGCGACGCCGACGGCCGCTACCGGGTCGATTTCGACAAGATGCGCGATGCGGTGAACGCACTGAGCGCGAAGCTGCTCACCGTGCAGGGCGACGGCGATTACGCCGAGGCGAAGCGCATGACCGACACGCTCGGCGTGGTGAAGCCGCAGCTCGCCGCCGACCTGGGGCGGTTGAAGGCCGCGAGGATTCCGGTCGACGTGCGCTTCCAGCAGGGGCTGGAGGTGCTCGGCCTGGGGCGGTACGCCACGAAGGCGGAATAGGCCGGGCCGCAAGCAAAAACCCCGGCGCGAGGCCGGGGTCCGGGCGACTTTGCAATCGGTCAGGTGCCGATGTCTTCGTAGTAGTTGGAAAGCCCGAGATCGAGGCTGGTGCCAGGCGGCAGGATGCAGGTGATGGAGAAGACGCCGGACGTGGGAATGCCGCTGCCGTCGCTCACGCCGAAATCGGCTTCCGCCCACCAGAACTGGACAAAACCGCCGTTGGTATTCTGGGTCTTCGGGACGAATTGCTGGTCGCCGAAGACACTGAAGGAATTAACCGCGGTGCAGGTGACATCCCGGGCGACCCCGTCGTAGGACGTGACCAGGAGACCCGCGTCGAACAAGGGCGAGGAAAAGGTGCCGTTCGGCCCGTTGTTGGTATGCATGGTGCATATCACGAACTGGTTGGTCGTGCCCTCGTTGCGGAAGCCGGTCGCGCGGGGGCGCACCTTGCTGTCAATGGTCGGGACGCTCAACTTGCACATGTCCGAGCCCAGCACTTCGAGCAACCGGTTGGGCGTCAAGGCAGCCTTCGCGGGACTGAACACGGAAGCAACCAGGACGACGGCGAGCGAGGTGACGAGAACACTGCGCATGACTTCCCCCTTCCTCGGGCCGGAATGGCCCTCCTCCCGGGAGAACGCAACCGACGCCGCACACCGGCCAGTGGCCGCGACTTCGTGGTCCGGAAACGAAAACCCCGGCACGAGGCCGGGGTTCTCGAAGACACCGCGTCGGGAATTCAGGCCGGCGGATTCGGTACGTTCACCGTGAAGCGGGTGGTCATGTAGCCGACGCTGGTGCTGCCGGGCAGGGTGCAGGTGACCGACCAGAAATCGCTTTCCGGGAAGGGGTCGCCGGACACGCCGCCGAAATCGGAGGCATCGAACGTCAGCACGGACTGGGTGCCGTTGGCGTTGGTGTTCACCGCCTTGGTCGCGTAGATCGGCGCGCCGTTAGCGAAGCCGTTCACGGCGGTGCAGCTGACCGACTTGGAACTGGCGTTCAGCGAATACATCGCGAGGGTGATCTGGTTGATCGTGCCGACATCGGAACGGCTGTTCGAGGATTCGAAACCGCAGATGATGAAGGCCGAAGCGGTGCCCTCGTTCCGGAGGCCGGTGGACTTGGCCTTGATGTAGGAGTTGGACACCATGTCGGTGGTCTTGCACACCACGCCGCCCTGCGCGGTCTGGAAGCGGTTTTCGGTCGCGGCCCGGGCGGGGCCGGCAATGGACGCCAGCACCGCGACGGCAATGGATACGCCAAGCAAAGTACGCATTTGTTCCCCCTGTTGGGCGAATCGGGATGATTCGCCGGTGATGGCCTGCTGCTCCTGGCCCCTGTCGACACGCCGAACCCGGACCGTGCCCGAGGCAGGGTTGTGCCCCAACCTCGAACGCCGAAACCGGCAGGATCCGGCCAGTAATGTGACTGAATGCAAAAAACGGGCCAAGGCGGACTTTACTTTCTCGGGCACCCGGAAATCCAGCGCGACGTGCACCCGCCTCGCAAAAAGCCGGAGGAGCCTGCGTGGCCGGTGCGACGCTGGGTGTCAGGACTTGTCCCCTGGCGTACCTCGAGGATGCGACGAACGCACGCCCGCGCACGTCGCGGAGGAGACGGTGTCAGGCCTGCCCGATCCCCCAACGAAAAAGCCGGGCATTGCCCGGCTTCCTCGCGCACGACTGAATGGTTCAGCGCAGTTCGGCGACTTCGACCCCGTCCAGGCCCTGGGCGAGGGTGCGCGCGTCCCCGCCCTGGGCGAGCTTGATCCGCAGCCGCACTTCGTTCTGCGAATCGGCGTAGCGCAGCGCGTCCTCGTAGCTGATCTCGCCGGCCTGGTACAGCTCGAACAGGCTCTGGTCGAAGGTCTTCATGCCCAGCTGCACGGAGTCCTTCATGACTTCCTTCAGCTTGTGGATCTCCCCGTCGCGGATGTAGTCCTGCACCAGTGGCGTGCCAAGCAGGATTTCCATCGCCACCCGGCGACCCTTGCCGTCCGGGGTCGGGATCAGCTGCTGCGCGACCACGCCCTTGAGGTTCAGCGACAGGTCCATCAGCAACTGCCCGCGGCGGTCCTCGGGGAAGAAGTTGATGATGCGATCCATCGCCTGGTTCGCGTTGTTCGCGTGCAGGGTGCAGAGCACCAGGTGGCCGGTTTCGGCGAACGCGATCGCGTGGTCCATGCCTTCGCGGGTGCGGACCTCGCCGATCATGATCACGTCCGGCGCCTGGCGCAGGGTGTTCTTCAGCGCCGCGTCCCAGCTGTCGGTGTCGATGCCCACCTCGCGCTGGGTGATGATGCAACCCTCGTGCTTGTGCACGAACTCGATCGGGTCCTCGATCGTGATGATGTGCCCGGTCGAGTTCTGGTTCCGGTAGCCGATCATCGCCGCCAGCGAGGTCGACTTGCCGGTGCCGGTGGCGCCGACGAAGATGATGATCCCGCGCTTGGTCATCGCCAGGGTCTTGATGATCGGCGGCAGGTTGAGTTCCTCGACCGTCGGGATCTTGGTCTCGATCCGGCGCAGGACCATGCCCACCTGGTTGCGCTGGTAGAAGCACGAGATGCGGAAGCGGCCGACCCCGGCCACGCCGATCGCGAAGTTGCACTCGTGGGTCTTCTCGAACTCCTCGCGCTGCGGCGGGCTCATGATGTTGAGGACGAGGTCGCGCGACTGTTGCGGCGTCAGCGGGCTCTGCGTGATCGGCGAGATCTTGCCGTGCACCTTCATCGACGGCGGCATGCCCGCGGTGATGAACAGGTCTGACGCCTTCTGGTGCGCCATCAGCTTGAGGAAGCTGGTGAAATCGATGCTGCTCATGTGGTTCTCCGGCTTCTTCGGGCGTCAGTCGAACAGGCGCTTGTCCTTGGCGTATTCGCGCGCGTGCTGCTTGGTCACCACGCCGCGCTTCACCAGGTCCTGGAGGTGCTGGTCGAGGGTCATCATCCCGGACTGCTGGCCGGTCTGGATCGCCGAGTACATCTGCGCGACCTTGTCCTCGCGGATCAGGTTGCGGATGGCGGGCGTGCCGACCATGATCTCCCATGCCGCGGTGCGGCCGCCGCCGATCTTCTTCAGCAGCGCCT
>Ga0209023_10005772_pt1 | contig 13343 bp, 12 predicted proteins | sample LakOneMetagenome_FD_187468 | JGI IMG/M metagenome (GOLD analysis project Ga0209023, IMG submission 187468) | Freshwater and sediment microbial communities from Lake Erie, Canada (SPAdes) (version 2) | ecosystem: Environmental > Aquatic > Freshwater > Lentic | place: Lake Erie, Canada... | reverse complement strand
CCGCCGCTATTTCGCGCTGATCGGCGTCGACGACATGATCGGCCTGCTGATCCCGGCGAGCGATGCCGAAACGGTGTTCATCTCCTTCTCGCGCAGCACCGGCAGCCGCCGCTTCACCGCCAGCGATGCCAAGGCCCTCGATCACTGCGCCGAACTCCTCGCCGCCGCCGTCACCCGCCACTGCCAGATCGCCGGGCCGCTGGCCAGCCGCCACATCGCAGCCGCCGCCGCACCCATCATCCACCGGTCCGCCCCCTCGGGCCTCACGGCGCGCGAGGCGCAGGTCGTCAACCTCATGCTGGAGGGCCATTCGGCTCGCGCCATCGGCGAAGCGCTGCGCATCTCCAACGAAACCGTGCGCGTCCACCGCCGCAACATCTACGAGAAGCTCGGCCTCTCCTCCCAGGCCGAGCTGTTCCGCTGGTTCCTCGCCAGCCGCGCCTAACCCTGTTGCGGTATGGCGCGCCGCGCTGCGCCGCCCTAGGCTCTGTGAAACCCGAGGGAGAGAACCATGACCACCATGCCGCTGCGTGCCCGCCGTGAACAGGGCGGAACCCCGAAGATGACGGGCCGCTTCCAGATCAGGTCCGAGACCGGCGTGCTGAAGGACGTGCTCCTCGGCCCCGCCGAGAGCTTCCGCTGGATGGGCCTGGAGAATGCCGCGTGGTCGTCGCTGGTGCGCGACACCATGCGCAAGGGCTACAAGTTCGACAAGCAGGTGGCCATGCGCCAGCACCGCGAGATGGTCGATGCCTATGCCCAGGCCGGCGTCACCACCCACTTCCTGCCGCTCGACATGACCAACCCCTACCAGGTCTATGCCCGCGACAGTTCCTTCATGTCGCCCTATGGCGCGGTGGTGTGCCAGCTCGCCAACCCGCGGCGGCGCGGTGAATATGCCGCCGTGCTGCGCTTCTACCTCGAGAACGACATCCCGATCTACGACATGATCTCGGCCGGAAATTTCGAGGGCGGCGACTTCAACATCATCCGCGATGGCCTGGCGCTTGTCGGCTACACCGACCACCGCTCCGAGGAAGTGGCGGCCCGCCAGGCGGCCGACTGGTTCGTCAAGGAAGGCTGGGAGATCAAGTATGCGCCGATCGACCAGTTCTACGTCCACATCGACCTGATGGTCTGCATGCTCAACGAGCATTGCGCCGCCGTCTGCCTCGAGACCACCGAGGACGACGTCATCGCCTGGCTGAAGTCGAAGAAGATCGAGATCATCCCCGCCACCTTCAAGGAGACCATGGCGCTGGGCTGCAACGTGGTGACGCTGGGCGGCGACCGCGTGCTGTCGACCGAGAGCGCCAAGGACCTCAACGCCAAGATGCGCGCCGCGGGCTTCACCGTCTACGACCCGGACATGACCATGTTCCTGCAGGCCGGCGGCGGCGTCCACTGCATGTGCCAGCCGCTGTCGCGCGAGGCGGCATAAGGCACGTACCTCTGCTCTTGTTTCCGTCATCCCGGCGAAAGCCGGGACCCCGCTTTCCTTGCCTGCATGCTGAACCAAAGCCGGACAGCAAGCGAGGAAGCAGCGCAACCACGCCATCATCCGCCACATCGCGCCGAGCATCACCCGTCCTCAAGTCTCTGATTGCCAACCCCCTTGAGACCGTCACTTCAGCACACACGGAAAGAACGCGGGGTCCCGGCTTTCGCCGGGATGACGTCGATGAGGGTATTTCTGGAGTATGCCCTTTTCTAGCACATCGAGCGCGCGCTGTCACGGACTAAATTCCGATATCAGGGATTGCTCATGAATACCAGACTTTCACCTCGCCCGGGCTTGACCCGGGCGTCCTTTTCCACCGCCCCAAAAGGATGCGCGGGTCAGTCCCGCGCAAGGTGAACCGAAGGGTCAGACCGCATCACACACGCCCCCCAGCGATTCCCCTTGCATCCCCACCCCATCCCGGCGAAAGCCGGGGAAAGCGGGAGTGCAGCAGTGGCGAACGTCAACATCATCGGAGCCGGCCCTTCAGGCCTCATGGCGGCGGAAGTTCTCGCCACCGCCGGCCACGGCGTCACCATCCGTGACCAGATGGCCGCTCCCGCCCGCAAGTTCCTGCTCGCCGGGCGTGGCGGGCTGAACCTCACCCATTCCGAACCGCTCGACCAGTTCCTCGAGCGCTATGGCGAGGCCAAGGACTTCCTCGCGCCCGCCATTCGCGCCTTCCCGCCCGATGCGCTGGTGGCCTGGGCCAATGGCCTCGGCATCGAGACCTTCGTCGGCAGCTCGGGCCGCGTCTTTCCGAAGCAGATGAAGGCCTCGCCGCTGCTTCGCGCCTGGCTGCGCCGTCTCGACGGCCTCGGCGTCAAGCTGGTCACCCGCTCGCCATGGCAGGGCTTCGACGGCACGCCGACGATCCTCGGCCTCGGCGGCGCCAGCTGGCCGCAGCTCGGCTCGGATGCGAAGTGGCTGCCGCTGTTCGCCGCGAAGGGCATCACGGTCAATCCGTTCAAGCCCGCCAACAGCCGCTTCCTCGTCCACTGGTCGCCGGTCTTCCGCGACAAATTCGCAGGAACCCCGGTGAAGAACGTGGCGCTCACCTATGCCGGAAAGCGCGTGCGCGGCGAGTTGATGATCTCGCAGGAAGGGATCGAGGGCGGCGCCATCTATGCCCTCTCCAAGGGCCTGCGCGAGAAGCCGGGCTACCCGCTGATCATCGACTTCCGCCCCGACCTCAGCGAGGAGGTGCTGGCGCAGCGCCTCGCGAAACCGCGCGGCAAGGACTCGCTGTCGAACTTCCTGCGCAAGGCGGCGGGCCTGTCGCCCGTCGCCATCAACCTGCTGCGCGAGACCGGCACCGCGCCGGACGCACATGGCATCAAGGCCATGCCGCTGAAGCTCGAACGCCCCGCCGGGCTGGCGCGCGCCATCTCTTCGGCCGGTGGCGTGGCGCGCGAGGAGGTCGACGAAAACTTCCAGCTCCACAAGGCGCCGCTGACCTATTGCGTCGGCGAAATGCTGGACTGGGAGGCGCCCACCGGCGGCTATCTGCTGCAGGCCTGCTTCTCCACCGCCGTGATGGCCGCGCGCCATCTTGCCAGCGTGCTCGAAAAGGTCTGAACTCCCGCCATGGATCTCGATCTCCGCAACAGGACGGCGCTGGTCTGCGGCGCCAGCCAGGGCCTCGGCTTCGCCATCGCCGAGGCATTGGCTCATGAAGGCTGCAAGGTCGGCCTGCTCGCCCGCAACGCCGCGAAGCTCGACGCCCATGTGCGCAGCTTCGGCGCGCATGGCCTCGACGCGCAGGCACTCCCCGCCGACATGGGCGACTGGAGGCAGGTCGAAGCCGCACTGCAGCGCTTCGGCATGCCGGACATCCTCGTCAACAATTCCGGCGGCCCGCCGCCCGTCGACGTCACCAAGGTCGATCCCGATCTCTGGCGCGGCCAGTTCGAGACCATGGTGCTGAACCAGATGCGCCTCACCGAGGCGGTGCTGCCGCACATGCGGACGAAACGCTTCGGCCGCATCCTTTCGGTTGCTTCCACCTCGATCGTCGAGCCCTTCGCCAGCCTCGCCATTTCCAACTCGCTGCGCGCCGCCCTGGCGGGCTGGATGAAGACGCTCTCAGGCCAGGTCGCCGCCGATGGCGTCACCGTCAACATGCTGCTGCCCGGCAGCTTCGCCACCGAGCGCATCGACAGCCTCAACGCCCGCGAGGCGCAAGCCCGTGGCGTGGCGCTGGCGCAGGTCGTCTCCGAATCCTCGGCCGAGATCCCCATCGGCCGCTATGGCGAGCCGAAGGAATTCGGCGCTGTCGCCGCCTTCCTGGCCAGCCCGAAGGCCTCCTACGTGACGGGCCAGATGATCCGCATCGACGGCGGGGTCACGCGCTCGCTATGAGTCTCATCGCCGAACTCCGCGCCGCGCTGGGCGATGGCGCCGTTCTCGAAGGCGAGGCGATGGGCGCGCGCCCCGCCTCCGACATGAGCCTCACCGGCACCTCGCCGCCGCGCGCCCTGCTCCGCCCGCGCACGACGGAAGAGGTCGCCACCGCACTGCGCCTGTGCAACGCCGCCGGAGTTCCGGTCATCGCGCAGGGCGGCATGACCGGGCTTGCCGGCGGCGCCAACCCGGGCGGCAACGAGATCGCCATCAGCCTCGAACGGCTTCGCGGCATCGAGGAGGTCGACACGGCCGCGGCCACCATGGTGGTGAAGGCCGGAACCCCGCTCGAGGAATGCCAGCGCGCCGCCGAGGAGGCGGGGCTGTTCCTCGCCCTCGACCTGGGCTCGCGCGGCTCCTGCACCATCGGCGGCAATCTCTCGACCAATGCCGGCGGCATCCGCGTCATCCGCTACGGCATGGCGCGCGAGCAGGTGCTGGGGCTCGAGGCGGTGCTGGCCGACGGCACGGTGATCTCGTCGATGAACCGCATGCTGAAGAACAATGCGGGCTATGACCTGAAGCACCTGTTCATCGGCTCGGAAGGAACCCTCGGCCTCGTCACCCGCGCGGTGCTGCGCCTCCACCCGCCGCCGGGCGAGATCACCACCCTGCTCTGCGCGGTGGAGAGCTACGAGCAGGTCGTCGCCCTGCTCCGCCGCGCCCAGTCCGGCCTCGGCGGCATCGTCGCCTTCGAGGCGATGTGGCGCGACTATTTCCACTTCAATGCCGAGGCGCTGAAGCTCCGCTTCTTCGCGGCGGAACATCCCTTCTGGGTGATCGTCGAGAGCACCATGGGCATGGACGCCATCGAATCCTTCCTCGCCGCCTGCCTCGAGGACGGCCTGATCGCCGATGCGCTCATCGCCCAGTCGCAGGCCCAGGCGCGCCAGATCTGGTCGGTGCGCGAGGGTCACCCGGTCGAGGTGCTGCCCAACCTGCTGAACTTCGACGTGAGCCTGCCCATCGGCCTGATCGGCGACTATGCGGTGGCCTGCACCGCGGCACTGAAGCAGCGCTGGCCCGCGGCGCATGTCTCGTTCTACGGCCATGTCGGCGACTCGAACGTCCACATCTGCGTCTCGGCGCTCTATGCCCCGGGCGAGGACATGCATGACGTCGACGGCATCGTCTATGGCGTGCTCGGCCGCTACCACGGCTCGATCTCCGCCGAGCACGGCATCGGCACGCTGAAGCGGCCCTGGCTCCACCTGTCGCGTTCGCCTGCCGAACTGGCGCTGATGCGAAGCCTCAAGCAGGCGCTGGACCCCAACGGCATTCTCAATCCCGGCAAGGTGATCTGAGGTGCTGCGGCGCCTCGTCGACTCGCATTGGGCCTTCCGCCTGGCTCTGGCGCTGCCGTGGATCGGCATGCTGGTGCAGTTCGCGCGCCTCGGCAGCTGGAGCCTGTTCATCGACCAGTCCGGCGAATGGGCGGTGCGCATGCTGATCCTCACGCTCGCCGTGTCGCCGGCGCGCATCGTCATGAAGCAGCTGCGCATGGGGCCGCACTGGCCGATGTGGCTCATGCAGCGCCGCCGCGAGATCGGCATGGCCACATTCCTCTATGCCCTGCTGCACCTCTGCCTCTACCTGGTCCGGCAGTGGAACATCCACGTCGTGATCTTCGACCTGCATTCCATCGCATACCTCGCAGGCTGGTTCGGTTTCGCCACCCTCCTGGCCCTCGCCATCACCAGCAACGATGCGAGCGTGCACGGGCTGGGCCGGTGGTGGAAGCCGCTGCAGCGGCTCGTCTACCTCTCGGCCATCGCCATCTTCCTGCACTGGTACCTGATCCGCCAGGATCACGGCGGGCTGTGGCTGCACCTGGCGCCGCTGCTCGCGCTGGAGGCCTGTCGCCTGATCCACAACTACGGCCGGCCGGCGGGGATGAAGCACTAGCGTCGCCGCCCCTGTCGGCCGTCTGCCTAGGCGCTGGACGCGTAAGGCCCGGGCGCGGGCGATGGGCCCGGCGCGGGGCTTGGCTGACCGCCGCTGCCGTTGGGGTCGGATGGCCGGACCGGATACTGCTCGAACTCGCAGCCCCGCATGCCGTAGGTGCCGGACTGCGCCTCGTCCTGCTTGCAGCGCCAGCTGTCCTCTGTGGCGGCGGATGCGCCGTGAAGCGAGATCAACGTCGTGCCGGTGAGGGCGCCGAGCAGCGAAAGCGCCCACAATTTCTTTCGTTTTGCTGTCATGATGGCGCCGGATTACATTGGCGCATCGCCAATTCGCAACCGGTGCAGGGTTAATTTACTCCTAATTTCCACGCGCACGGTTAATTGACGTGACGCTCGCCAATGCAGCCACGGCCGGCATTTCTCGTGCACGCCACTCCGGCACAATGATTTATTTACGTGACCTATCGTAAGGTAAGTTTTGTCGTATGGTAGGTGGTCGCGCATGAGCCAGTCTGAATACGAACCGGGCCCCATCCTTCGCGACAGGCCCATGCCGGCCGGAACGCCTTCCGGCAAGGCGCTCGTCTATCGTCAGGATGTCCTCGACTATATCGCCGGCATGCTGTCCAGCCTGCGCGAGCTTTCGCTGAAGGCCGGGCAGGATTCGCTCGTGAAGTCGCTGGAGGCCGCCTACTACCAGGCCGAGGCGGTGCGCAGCTCGAACGCGGCGGCGGCGAGGTCGGTGTAGGGCCACGACTTCGCCTTGCCTGTCATCCAGCGCGAGAGGACGCCGAACGGCCCGCCTCGAGGATGATCTCCGCGCCGCGCCAGCCCACCATCATGGCGGGCGCATTGGTGTTGCCGGCGATCAGGTTGGGGAATACCGAGGCATCGCACACGCGCAAGCCCTCGACGCCGTGGACGCGCAGCCCTGCATCCACCACCGATGTCGCCGCATCCGGCCCCATCCGGCAGGTGCAGGAATGATGATAGACGGTGCCGCTGCGCTGGCGGAAATCACTGATCATCGCCTCGTCGGTGTTGATCGCGGGTCCCGGCCGCAGCTCTTCCGCCATCAGCCCTTTCAACGGTTCCTGGGCCGCGATCTTCCGCAGGAACTTCACCGCCGCCAGCATCTCCTCGACATCGGAGTTTGTGGAATAGGCGTTGAAGGAAATCCGCGGGTGCGCCAGCGGGTCGGGCGACGCGATCATCACCTCGCCGGTGCTGGAGGGGCGGCAGTTGGAGAGCCCGAGCGACAGGCCGGAGAAGGGATCGGGATTGAGGATCGGCCGCTCGCCCGCCTTGGGGATCAGCGTCGAGAAGGCCTGCATGTAAAGCTGCATGTTGGGCCTGGTCATCCCCGGGTGGGTGCGGAAGAAGCCGCCGCCCTGGTTGATGGAGAGCGACAGCGGCCCCTTGCGCGTCAGGATGTATTGCAGCCCGGCCTTGAGCTTGCCCCACCATGGGCGCAGCTCGTCGTTGAGCGTCGGCACGTTCATGCGCCAGGTGTAGTTGACGCCGTGGTGGTCCTGCATGCGCGCGCCGACGTTCGGGTTGTCGCGCAGCACCGGAATGCCCAGCGACTGCAGCAGCGCGCCCGGCCCGATCCCTGAAAGCTGCAGCAGCTGCGGCGAGTTGATGGCGCCGCCTGCGAGGATCACCTCGCGCCCCTTCGCCTCCAGCTTCATGCCGCGCTGGACATAGGCGACGCCCGTGGCGCGGTTGCCTTCGAACAGGATCTTCGTCGCCTGCGCATGGGTTTCGACCAGCAGGTTCCTGCGCTTCATCGCCGGGCGGAGGAAGGCGCGCGCCGCCGAATTGCGGATGCCGCCCTTGATGGTGAACTGGTAGAGGCCGACACCCTCCTGCTCGGCGCCGTTGAAGTCCGGCGTGAAGGCGAGGCCCGCCTTCTCGGTCGCCTCGAGATAGGGCTTGCATAGCGGATGCGCCTGCGCGCCGAGGTCGGTGATGGTCAGCGGCCCGCCGCGCCCGCGATAGGCCGGGTCACCCGCCGCATAGTCTTCCATCTTTTTATAGGCTGCGAGCACCTCGTCCCAGCCCCAGCCGATGTTGCCGGCACTGCGCCAGTCCTCGTAGTCCTGGCGGTGGCCACGGATATAGACCATGGCGTTGATCGAGGATGAGCCGCCGAGCAGCTTGCCACGCGGATAGAAATCGCTCTGGCCATTGAGCCCCGGGTCGGGCTCGGCCTTGTACATCCAGTTCACCGACCTGTCGTAGAAGGTCTTGCCGTAGCCCAGCGGCATCTGCACGTAGAAGCGCCGGTCGGTGCCGCCGGCTTCCAGCAGCAGCACGCGGTGTCGCGGGTTCGCCGACAGCCTTTCGGCCAGCACGCAGCCGGCCGAACCGGAACCCACGATGATATAGTCAAACGTCTCTGCCACGATGCACCGCCGCTGGTGAGGAATGCCCGCTTTTGCTCCGGTTCGGGCAATCAAAACAAGTGTTTCCGCCTCACGACCGGTTAGAAATTTTCATCGCCCGGCCAACAGGCTTCCTGCTAGAAGCGAGGCATTCCAGGAGGGCATGCAGCATGAAAGTCAAGGACCTCAAAGTCTTCATCGTCGGCAATCCGCCGCCCTCCTGGGGCGGGCGCTATTTCATCTTCGTCAAGCTGACGACCGACAACGGCATCACCGGCATCGGCGAATGCTATTGCGACACCTTCGGCCCCAAGGCCATGACGGCGATGATCGAGGACACCTTCTATCGCTATGTCGAGGGCATGGACCCGTTCCACCTCGAGAGCATGTGGCGCAAGGTCTATGGTTCGGGCTTCTCGATGCGCCCCGACATCTCGCTGATGGGCGTGCTCTCGGGCCTCGAGATCGCGCTGTGGGACATCAAGGGCAAGGCGCTGGGGAAGCCGGTCTACGAACTCCTCGGCGGCCGCGTGCACGAGAAGCTGCGCTCCTACACCTACATCTATCCCGATCCGGCCAAGGGCCAGGACTCCTCGATCTTCTGGAACGCCGAACAGTCGGCCGAGCGCGCCGCCTACTACGCGAGCCGCGGCTTCACCGGCATCAAGTTCGATCCCGCGGCACCTTACTCGGCCTTCGATCCGCGCCAGCCCTCGCTCGAGTCGATGGAGCTCTGCGTCAAGTTCTGCAAGCTCATCCGCGAGGCGGTTGGCAGCAAGGCCGATCTCCTCTTCGGCACGCATGGCCAGTTCACCGCGTCGGGCGCCATCCGCTTCGCCAGGAAGATCGAGCCCTATGATCCGCTGTGGTTCGAGGAACCGACCCCGCCGGACAAGCCGGAGGAAATGGCGCTCGTCGCCCGTGGCACCTCGATCCCCATTGCAACGGGCGAGCGCCTCACCACCAAGTACGAGTTCGGCCGCGTGCTCGAAAACCGCGCCGCCTCGATCCTGCAGATGGCGCTGGGCCGCGTCGGCGGGTTGATGGAGGCGAAGAAGATCGCCGGCATGGCCGAGACCTTCTATGCCCAGATCGCGCCGCATCTGTACGCCGGCCCGGTCGAAGGCGCGGCCAACATCCACTACGCCGCTTCGCTTCCCAATTTCCTCATCCTCGAGTCGATCGAGGAATGGGGCGGCTTCCATGCCGAGCTGCTGAAGAAGCCCATCCTGTGGCAGGACGGCTACGTGATCCCGCCGACCGAGCCGGGCCTCGGCATCGAACTGAACGAAGAAGTCGCCGAGGCGCACCCCTACACCGGCACCAGCCTCCACCTCGAAATGACCAACCGTCCCCTGCGCAAGGAAGAATAGGCATATGCGTTACGGCTACATCGGATTAGGCAACCTCGGCGGCCACCTGGCGCATTCGCTGGTGAAGAAGGGCTATGACGTCACCGTCTATGACCTCGACCCGAAACTCGCCGAGCGCCACCTGAAGGACGGTGCCAAGTGGGCCGCCTCGCCCGCCGAGCTGGCCTCCAAGGTCGACGTGGTCTTCACCTGCCTGCCCTCGCCCGTGGTGTCGGAGAAGGTGCTCAGCGAAATCCTCACCACGCTGAAGCCGGGCTCGGTGTGGATCGAGAACTCGACCAACGGCCGCGACGAGATGATCCGCCTCGCGGGCATGGCCGAGGCCAGGGGCATCAAGGTGCTGGAAGCTCCGGTGACCGGCGGCGTGCACCTCGCGGCGCGCGGCGAGATCACCGTGCTGGTGGGTGGCGACAAGGCGCTGTTCGAGCAGTTCCGTCCCGCACTCGAAACCATCGGCCGGAAGATCTTCCACATGGGCCCCATCGGCGCGGCGGCGATCATCAAGGTGATCACCAACATGCTGGCCTTCATCCACCTGGTGGCCGATGCCGAGGCCCTGATGCTGGCGAAGCGCGGCGGCCTCGACCTGGGCCAGGCGTGGAACGCCATCACCGCCTCCTCGGGCTCGAGCTTCGTGCACGAGACCGAGGGACAGCTGATCCTCAACGGCAGCTACGACATCGCCTTCACCATGGACCTCGCCTTGAAGGACCTCGGCTTCGCCATGACCTTCGGCAAGGAGTTCGGCGTGCCGCTGGACTTGGCCTCGATGACGCAGCAGACCTTCATGAAGGGCAAGGCGGCCTATGGCGGCCAGGCGCAGTCCACCCAGATCGCCAAGCTGCTGGAGGACGTGCTGCACACCGATCTCCGCGCGCCCGGCTTCCCGGCGCGGCTGGAATAGCGATATCTGACTTAAACGAAACTTAAGGTTGGGTCACGGAGAGTCTCTCCATGACCCGATCCGCCCTCCAGGTCGGCCTGCTGTCCGGACTCGTCGTGCTCGGCGCCGTGCTGCTCGAGGCCTACAACACCGTCGACTACGACGTCGCCTATCTCACATGGGGGGCCCATGCCGTGGCGGGCGGTGCGGTCTATGGCGTCGACGTTCTCGACATCAATCCGCCGCTGTGCCTGCTGGTCTACATGCCGGCAGCGCTGCTGGCCGATGCCGTGGGTTTCGAATGGGGCGTGCGGCTGGCCATGCTCGGCCTCTCGCTGCTGTCGCTCGCGTGCTTCTGGCACACGGCGGAGACGCCTGTGCGCCCGGCCGTGGGCACGGTCTTCGTCGCCTTCCTGCTGCTCGCCTATCCCAACCACTTCGCCCAGCGGGAACAGATCGCCTTCCTGCTCTGCGCACCCTATGTCGCCGGTCCGGCCCGGCGGCGGGGCTGGGCGATCGCCAGCGGCGCCATGGCGGGCATCGGCTTCCTGATGAAGCCGCACTTCCTCATTCCACTGGCGCTGCTGCTGGCCCTCAGGCGGCAATTCCGCAACGAGGAGCGCAGCATGCTGGCCGTCGCCGCGGCCTATGCGGTGGTGCTCGCCATCCTCTTTCGTCCCTATCTGCTGGTCATGCTGCCGGCGGCCCGCGCGACCTACTGGGCGGTGGCCCTTCCATGGCGCGAAAACGCGGTCCAGGCAGGCTTCGTGTTGCTTGCCGCCCTGCCGCTGGCTGCTGCCGGGGCGCAACGCGGCAGCATTCCCTATCTGCTGGCGGCCCTGGGCTTCACCGCAGCCGCCGTCCTGCAGGGCAAGGGCTTCTACTATCACTACATCGCCGGTTTCGGTTTCCTGGCGATGTTCCTCGCCGCCAGCCTCAACGGCGGCAGCCGCCTGATCGCCGCCTGCGCCGCAACACTGCTCGTCATGGAAGCGATCTTCCTCGCCCGCCTGATGCAGCCATGGTTCGCGCTGCAGGCGCGGACGGCTGCCGACCGCCAAGCGATCCAGCGCCAGATCGACGGTTCGGCGAGCTTCATCTCCCTCGCCATCCAGCCGGGCATCGCCTTTCCGGCCGTCATCCACACCGGCGCGCGCTACCTCGGCCTGTCCAGCTGCCAGGGCTACATGTCGGCGGTCGAGCAATATGCCACGGGCAAGGCCAGCGGCGATCCCGCGCCGGCCTACCGTCTCGCCCTCGACCAGGCGAAGCGCGAGTTGCTGCGCCGGCCGGAGCTTGTGCTGGTGGCGCAATATGGCCAGGACAACGCCGCCTGGGACATGCTGGGCTGGTACCAGCGCGATGCCGGCTTCCGCGAGCTCTGGAAGGACTATCGCCGCGACCGCAGCGTTGGCCCGGTCACGCTCTACCGCCGCAGCGCCGCTGCCCCATGAAAAAGCCCCGCAGGCTCGAAGCCTCGCGGGGCCGGTTCGCGCATCCTGCGCTCAACCCTTTCTCTTGGGTGGTTCATGCCGCATCACGCGGCTGCAACTTCAGCGATGTGAGATGAGCGCGTCGCCCGCGGTCCTTGCAAGCGGAGCGTGCTCAGATGATGTGGTTGTGCGTCGGGGGCATCAGTGTTCGAGACCTCTCGCGTTCTGATGCCAAAAGGTGATCCCGCGCGGCGTTTTGGTCAAGTCACGCTTTGGGTCAGCCGCCCTCACCCAACGCAAAGCTTTTAATAAACAAGATTACAGTTTACACTGGGGAAACTTACCGAGTCGGGCTTCTTCTTCCTCGTGACCTCCCGTGCGTACAAACTGGGGCGGACCTTGCGAAAGGACCGCCCCTTTTTCGTCAGCCGTCGCCGCAAGCTCAGTCCTCGGCGGTGATCATCCGGTGGATGATGGCGCCGAGCACGCCGCCCACGATGGGGGCGATCCAGAACACCCAGAGCTGCTCCAGCGCCCAGGGCTGTGCGAACAGCGCCGCGGCGGTCGAGCGCGCCGGGTTCACCGAGGTGTTGGAGACCGGGATCGACACGAGATGGATCAGCGTCAGGCACAGGCCGATGGCCAGCGGCGCGAAGCCGGCGGGCGCGTTCTTGTGCGTGGTGCCGAGGATGACGACGATGAACATGGCGGTCATCACCACCTCGCAGGCGATGACGGAGGACAGCGCATAGCCGCCCGGCGAGTGCTCGCCGAAGCCGTTGGCGGCAAAGCCCCCGGCCTCGAAGCCCACCTTGCCGCTGGCGATCAGGTAGAGCACGGCGGCGCCGGCGATGCCGCCGACCACCTGGGCGATCACATAGCCCGGCACGTGGCCCCAGGGCATGCGCCCGGCGGTGGCCATGCCGACCGACACGGCAGGGTTGAAGTGCGCGCCCGAGACATGGCCCACGGCATAGGCCATGGTCAGCACGGTCAGGCCGAAGGCCAGCGCCACGCCGGCGAAGCCGATGCCCAGCTCCGGGAAGGCGGCGGCCAGCACGGCCGAGCCGCAGCCGCCGAATACCAGCCAGAAGGTGCCGAAGAATTCGGCAAAATACTTTTTCATCAGATCATTCCCCCGTTGAACTTGCCCGGCAATTGTCGAATCGCCGGGCCGCACCGCGGATATACCCCGGCCACCGCCGGAGATTGTCGCGAGGGCCGCAATTGCGCAAGCCGTTGCCCTTCGGTGAATTGACTTTCCCCACCGAAATCCCTATGTGCGGGCCTGATTATGGCGCCCGGGCCCTTTTGGCGCACCCGCCCGCAAGCGCATTTCCGTATGAAACCAAAGTCGCCAGAACGGTCTTTCACGACACATGAATTTCTCCGAGCTCGGACTGAGCCCCAGAACCCTCGAAGCGGTCACCGCCGCGGGTTACACGACCACCACGCCAAT
>Ga0209023_10005771_pt1 | contig 13344 bp, 14 predicted proteins | sample LakOneMetagenome_FD_187468 | JGI IMG/M metagenome (GOLD analysis project Ga0209023, IMG submission 187468) | Freshwater and sediment microbial communities from Lake Erie, Canada (SPAdes) (version 2) | ecosystem: Environmental > Aquatic > Freshwater > Lentic | place: Lake Erie, Canada... | reverse complement strand
GCCACGACTTCGATGGCGATCTTGTCCTGCCCATAGGCTTTCTGCAGATTGCTCGCGACACTCAAAACGAGCCGCTCTTTCTTCGGATCGGAATCAGAAAGCTGTAATGCAATGAAATGCTCGGCGAATGGTTTGTCGTTGGGAGGCTTGACCGCAGGTGTCGCGCGCTCGACGCCTGCTGTCTGCGCGCCCGCCACACAAGGCATCGAAACCAGTAAAGCAAAAGCCATCGAGGAGATCAGCTTGCGGATGTTCATGACTTTTCTTCTTCCGGCTAAATGCAGCGGAAGGATGCCGTAGCACCGATGTCACGACAAGCGATTTGAGAAGGGGCGCCGCGGCCGGAACCGCCTTCGCGATCAGCGCGTGGCAAGCGCCGGAATAACGACTGCCCCGCGGATGGCCAGCGCTGCGCCCAACAGAATACCAGCCACCGCGATAAATGAGGGCATGCCGAGGGTGGACAGCCCAGTCAGGCCCTGCCCGATCGAGCAGCCATAAGCCATGGCGCCGCCGATTCCCATCAATGCCGCACCGGAAATAGATCGCAGCATGTGGTTCGCCGAGGTGTAGCTCTCAAGATTGAAGCGGCCTGTGAGAACCGCTGTGAAAAGACTTCCGCTCAAGACACCAACAACCAGCGCGACGCCGAAATTCAGCGAGAGCCCGGTAGAGAGCATGGTGTACTGCAGCGTATCGGCGATTGGAGAGATAAAGGTCAGCGAGGTCACGGGGATCGGATCGAAATCGTCGGCTCCCAGCCATCCGGTCGCCAGCCAGCCGACAACCACCAGTGAGCCGATCGCGAGCCCGGCGGCAATCTGGCCATAAGAGCGGCGGAACTGCCGGTCTGAAAAAGCGAAGATCAGAAGCGCACCGCTGGCAATCAAAGTCACCACGATGCGCGCTGCAAATTCATCGATGCCCATATTGGCAAGAAGCGCCGGAGCGGACACGGCGCTTGGCGTCGTCTGTGTTGCCTGCAGGAATGCAAGACGCGCTGGCGCGATCAGACCCTTCAATGTCATCTGAGCGGCAATGCCGATGATGGCTATCACGATCAGCGAGCGGAGGTTACCTTTGCCAAGCAAAACCAGCGCACGCGATGCGCAGCCGTTCGACAAAACCATCCCGAAGCCGAATAGCAGGCCTCCTGCGAAAATCAGCGGCGCCGAAAACGACGGCTGCAGATAGAGCGACTTCGCAATGTCTACGAGACCTGCGCCCGCAATGAATTGCGTACCCAAAATCGCGATTGCCAGCGCAACCGCGTAGCTGCGGACTTTGCGGCCATCGTTCGCCGTCCACCATTCGCGCAGGCTGCTCATCAAACAGAACCCGCTCAACAACCCAATCACGCCGAAGGCGAGGCCTATCGCAAGACCGGCCGATACTGAGATGATGGGCATAGCGAGCTTCCTGGGAGACAAGAATAAAGGCTCTAACCAGAGAAGATTTATTCACCGTGGCGGAAGCGGTCCATACCTTTGAAAAACTAAGACAAATCTTGCCTGCTCTAGTCAAAAAAGAGAGACTCTTGCTATGATCCCGCGCCTCACGGGTCAATTCTTCCCTCTCCATTCCCGCCAAGTGGTTTGGCGCGGCTCGAACGTGTTAGGTCGCCCAAAAGGCCCGATGCGTCGGCAAACTCACTTCGGCCAACCGAACAGCATCCTCATTTTTGTCGAGCGCGATGTACTTTCCATGCCAGTAGGTCAATGCCGACCTATGGGCTGACACACGCACATCCAGAACGCGGCCGATGACGATGGCATGGGAATAACGCTCAAAAACGTGCTCGACCTCGCAATCGAAAGCGGCCAGTGCGCCATCCAGCAGCGGCACGCCGGACGCCAGACTAATCCATTCCGCCCCGGCGAAACGCTGCGCGCCCTTCAGGCCGCCGATGCCGGAAAACCGCTCCGCGATGTCAACGTGCTCCGAGCTGAGAATGTTGACACCGAAGACGCCGTGTTTCTGAAGCAGCGGCCACGACGATGACTGACGGTTGATACTGACGATCAGCGTCGCCGGCTCGACCGAAAACGACGATACCGACGTGACCGTCAAACCGGAGAGTTCATTGCCGCGACCCACGGTGATGACGCTGACGCCGCCCGCCAAATGCCGCATCGCGCCTTTGAAGCTGGCGCTCGCTGCTATTGGATCGATTTCGCGCGCGCGTATGTCTCGTACGATCGAATTCATGTCGGCCTCATATCCCGGCGAGATCGCCGGTCTCTTTCAGAAGTTGACGAAGGATGTTGCCTTCAAGCGCAGCGAGATCCGCCGAGCCGCGCCGGCGCGGACGCGCAAGATCCACATTGATATCGTGCACCACGCGCCCGTCTTCAATAACGAGAACGCGATCGGCGAGTGCTACCGCTTCTGAGACATCATGCGTTACGAGAATGGCTGTAAAGCCCTGGTCTTTCCAGACACGTTCTAAAAGCCGCTGCATCGAAATGCGCGTCAGCGCATCGAGTGCGCCGAGCGGTTCGTCAAAAGCAAGCACGCGCGGATGGCTGACAAGCGCACGCGCCAGTGCAACGCGCTGCTTCTGTCCACCGGACAGCACAGCGGGCCACTGACCGCCCTTCTCTTCAAGACCGACTTCGCGCAAGGCATCTGCGGCGCGCGTCTTTACATCTGCAGATGAGCGATCGCGTCCCAGACCCACTTCTACATTCGAGAGCACCTGCGCCCACGGCAACAGGCGTGGCTCCTGAAACATCACGCGCACATGATCGCTCGGATTTCCTTCGTGATCGCCGAATTCGATGGTGCCTGCAGTTGGCTGCTCCAGCCCCGCCATCAGCCGCAACAGCGTGCTTTTTCCGCAACCCGATTTGCCGACGATGGCAACGGACTGCCCCGCAGGAATGTGAAGATCGATGCCGCGCAGCACTTCATTTCTACCGAATGATTTGCGAAGGCCGCGAATGGTCAGCGATAGCGCGCGCGAAGATCCACGTGCTCCATCGCGCACGATCTTGGCCTGCTCGATAAGATCGGTGGCTGCATCGAGCGCCTTTGCGTTCGCTGGAGCGAATCTGAATGCATGCGTCATTCTTATTCCTGTTATTTTTGAAAGGCCGGATGCCAGGACAATGTGAACCGCTCGAGCACGCGCGCGGTGGAATCCGCGAGTTTGCCGAGCAGCGCGTAGATGAGGATGCTGAGCACCACGACATCGATCAGCATGAATTCGCGCGCCTGCATCGCCATGTATCCGAGGCCCGACGACGCGGCGATGGTTTCCGCCACGATGAGCGTGAGCCACATGATGCCGAGCGCGAAACGCAGGCCGACAAAAATCGACGGCAATGCTCCTGGAAAAATCACTCGCCGGAACAATTCACCGTTGCTCATGCCATAGATGCGGCCCATCTCGATCAATTGCGGATCGACCGTTTTGATGCCGTGAAGAGTGTTCAGGTAGATCGGGAAGAAGACGCCGAGCGCAACGAGAAACAATTTGGCGGACTCGTCGATGCCGAACCACAGGATCACCAACGGAATCAGCGCCAGATGCGGTATGTTTCGAACCATCTGCAGGGTCGTGTCCGTCAGCTTGCTGCTGAGCTGCGACAGGCCATTGGCCAGACCGAACGCGAAGCCAATGGCGCCGCCAATGACGAAGCCGACGCCCGCCCGCCAGAAGCTCACCCAGATATTGCGCCCGAGTTCGCCCGATTTCAGCAGCTTCCAACCCGCCAGCGCCACATCGCTCGGCGCAGGCAACACGCGCGCGGGAACAAAGCCCGTCACGCAGGCAATCTGCCAGACCAGTAAAATCAGCAGCGGCACGATCCACTGCGTCAAACCATCTGCGCGCGGAATACGGAAGGTCCGCGACCGCGCCGGGATCGTATCGGCAACGCTCATGACGAGGATGCCTGCTTTTGAGGCCGGTAGTCGTTGCCGATGGTCTCACCGAACGGGCCTGTGTTGACCCTCAGGTTTGTCACGTTCGGCTGGTTCAGATTGAGCAACGGAAACACTAGCTCAGCGAAACGATAGGCTTCCTCAAGATGCGGATAGCCAGACATGATGAACGTATCGACGCCGACGTCCTGATATTCCTTGATGCGTGCCGCGACTGTCTGCGGATCGCCGACCAGCGCGGTGCCTGCTCCGCCGCGCACCAACCCGACACCGGCCCAGAGATTTGGGCTGATTTCGAGCTTGTCGCGCCGTCCACCGTGAAGCTGCGCCATGCGTTGCTGGCCCACCGAGTCCATGCGTGCGAAAATCTTCTGCGCGGTAGCGATTGTATCGTCGGTCACATACTGAATGAGTTCGTCGGCAGCCCGCCATGCTTCTTCATTCGTCTCGCGCACGATCACATGCAGACGGATGCCAAATGAGAGCTTGCGTCCTTTCTTCGCAGCAGCGGCTCTGACGCGCGCGACCTTCTCGGCGACCTGCGCCGGCGGTTCGCCCCATGTCAGATATTTATCGACGGTATCGACCGCGACATCGATGCCGGCATCGGAAGAACCGCCGAAATAGAGCGGCGGCCGCGGGGATTGCACAGGCTCGAACAAAAGACGGCCGTCTTCAATCGAGATATGCTTGCCTTTTACGTTGACAGTTTTTCCTGACAGTAGATCGCTATAAACATTCAGGAACTCGCGCGTGACCGCATAGCGCTCATCGTGATCGAGGAAGATGCCGTCGCCCCTGTTCTCGACCGGATCGCCACCGGTCACCACATTGATGAGGAGCCGCCCGTTGGAGACACGATCCAGCGTTGCTGTCATACGCGCGGCAACCGCCGGCGATTGTGAACCGGGACGCACGGCGACCAGATAACGCAGCCGTTCGGTCCAAGGCGCGACTGCAGACGCGACGACCCACGAGTCCTCGCAGCTTCGCCCTGTCGGCAGCAGCACACCGAAATAGCCGAGTTGGTCAGCGGCCTGCGCGATCTGGCGCAGATAATTGAAGTTCACCTCGCGGCCGCCGGTAGTGGTGCCAAGATAGCGGCTGTCACCATGTGTCGGAAGAAACCAGAGGATGTTGGCTTTGTGAGAACTCATGAGCCGGACTTTCTTGCAACGTCGGAAATCTTGATTGGCTTCGGCAAAAGCCCCAGCGCGAAAAACGTATCGGCGACCTGCTGCTGTTCGGCGATCACCGTGTCGTTGACTGGCCTGATGCCGTAGGACTGACGCTTGAGCGCAAGTTCAAGAACCGGCACCGGCAATCCGACGGATGGACTAAGCAGTTCCGCCACAGCCTTGATGTCCGTCTTGGCCCAACTATCGACTTCGCTGAGCTGCGACAGCACAACGTCCACGATCTTCGGATCGGCCGCGATGAACTTCTGCGATGAGAAATAGAACTGATAGTTGGAGACAATGCCCTCGCGATCCACCAGCGTGCGCGCCTGCGTGGCGACTTCCGCCGCTGCCTGGAACGGGTCCCAAATCACCCATGCATCGACCGCGCCACGCTCGAACGCTGCCCGCGCATCGGCTGGCGCCAGAAACACGGTTTCAATCTCGGTGTATTTCACGCCGGCCTTCTCCAGCGCCTTCACGAGCAGATAATGCACGTTGGAGCCCTTGTTGAGCGCGACCTTCTTGCCCTTCAGATCAGCGACCGACTTCAGCGGGCTGTCTTTCGGAACAAGAATCGCCTCGCCTTTCGGCGCGGGCGGCTCATAGGCGACATATTGGATCGGCGCTCCTGCCGCTTGCGCGAAAATTGGTGGCGCTTCACCAGTGTTGCCGAAATCGATTGCGCCGACGTTGATCGCCTCCAGCAGCGGCGGACCCGACGGAAACTCGGTCCACTGAACCGTGTAACCTAGTTCCTTCAGTTTCGGCTCCAGCGACCCCTTGCTCTTAAGCAGAACGAGCTTGCCGTATTTCTGAAAGCCGATGCGAACGACTTTTTCCTGTGCTTGCGCACCGGAAGACAGGGTGATCAGCGTCAGCGCGGCGGAAGCCGTGGCTACCAGAGCGAGCTTTGCGATTGAGCGGCGTGTCGGCATTGAGCGATGTCCTTACTGGAAATGAGGGATAGCGTGAGGTCATGTCTGCGCGGGCTTCCAGACGATGTCGCGCACGACAATCGGCTTTGGAATGAGACCCAGCTTGTGGAAACGGTCTGCCACGCCCTGCTGCGTCTCGATCACCTCGTCGCTGACCGGGCCGATAGCGAACGATGCCCGCTGTGCGGCCACGGTTTGAACGTCCAGTGGAACGCCGGTGATTTCGTGCAGCGATTTGGCGACATCATCGCGGTGGTTTTCCGCCCATGTTGCCGCCACGGCGAGACCAGCGATGACCTCGCGCAATTGCGCGGGCTGCTGGTTGGCGAAATCGCGGTTGGCAATGAAGAACGCGTTTGTCTTTGCCACCTCGTAGGCGTTGATGAGAACGCGCGCGTTCTGCTTTTTCTCGCCAATGGCAAAATATGGATCCCACACCGCCCAGGCATCGATGCTGCCATTGGCAAAGGCAGGTCCGGCATCCGGCGGCGTGAGGTAAACCGGCGCGATGTCGGCATATGTCAGACCGAATTTCTCGAGCGCCTGCACCACGACATTGTGCGCGCTCGATCCCTTGGTGAAACCGACGCGCTTGCCTTTCAGGTCCGCGATTTTTTTGATGTCGGACGTTGAGGGAACGAGGATGCCCTGCCCGTTACTGATCGGCGAAGCGGCGGCATAGACGATTTTGGCATTCGCGGCTTGCGCAAAGATCGGCGGCGAATCGCCGACTGCTCCGAAATCCACCGAACCATTGCTAATCGCTTCCATCATCGGCGGTCCGGACGTGAACTCGATCCATTTGACCTGAGTGCCGTTCGCAGCGAATCGCTTTTCAATGGCTGCCTGCTGACGCGCGATCACCAGAACGCCGGTCTTTTGATAACCGATACGAATTTCTTTCGCCGGCGACTGAGCACGCGATGCGCGTGTAGCCGCTAACGATGCGATCAGCGCGGAAGATGTTTTCAGAAATGCGCGGCGATCCATGACAAGTTCCTCGACAGCAATTGCGCAACAACTGCAGTGGAGGATGGTCGTGACACATCAACGTGTCGAGTGCTTCGCGTAAATAACGATATTCGCACTCACATTGTACGGCGGGTCGAGTCAGTTATTTCAAAGCGCGGCGAAACACAGACTCAATCTTCTAGGCCTGAAATTCACGAACATAGATATGCTCGCGATTTGCCGTGTGACAGAATATTTGTCTGTCCCGTTAGAGTGCTGGATCTTGTCGCGGGTGAGCAGCATCTACCTTTGAGTGAGAAAGCCCTACCTGCTTTCTCGCTCAAAACGATCCGCATTATCTGACGTCGAGACTTCACGGTCGCGCACTCTCCGCACACAAAACGCAGCAGAGTTATGAAGGCTACGCCAAGCGCAACATAACGCGCGCTCGATCTGCTACGAGAAACGTCACGCGCATCGTCTTGCGAACACGACGGCAACATCCATTCAGAATGAGCAGGAAAATTCTATTCAGAATGGACCGCTAAAAAACACCACGTCGTTGAACAAAATCAACTGGCTGGCGACGCAGTGCTGATCGCACCCGTCTCTAAGCGAATTCCCTGGTAACAGGGAATTTTACAGGGAAATTCGCGATTTTGGCCTCCCCAGAGGAGCTTGGAGGCGAGAAACCACTGCGGCGCAGCGCTTTTGGCGATAATTCCCTACAAAATTAACAGGGAACGCATTTCGAAGAACAGGGAAACCTCGCGCGGACAACAGGGATCTAGGTGAGCGCTGAATTCTTACACGCTTGAATAGGCTCTGGCGGACGCGATCTGTTCTCGCTCTCGATTTGTAGATGAGGAGAGCGAGATGGCGAGCAAGAACGGAGTGTGGAGACGTCAGGGCGAGACTTTCTGGCGGGCACACCATGAGGCGTGGAAGCGTAGTGACTTGAACCAACGGCAGTATTGCGAGGCGGAGGGTATTCCGCGCAAGGCCTTCGAGAACTGACGCGCGATTTTTGAGGCTGAGCCGCAGCCTCCGGAACGCAAGCTGCTTTACCGGCGGCGCAACTTAAGTCCTCCCTTTAGTCCGCCGCTTAGTCCTCTCGTTAGTCCGGGGGCTTATCCCTCCTCGTGGTCGGGAGCGCCGATCGTGCAGCGCTGGCGACCGGCCCTGGCCGGATGATCTGAGACGGATTGAATGGTGCATTCGGAGCGGCGGAAGCGGACACGAGTCGGCTACACTCTATCGTCATGAACATCGATCTCACCGCCCTGCCGGCCGATGTAGAGACGCTGCATCGCCGAGCTCTATGCGATCGAGGCAACGATCCGGGGCAAGACCGCCGACGCACGGCGGGACGTACGACAAGTTCGCTCGTTGCCGCTGGTTGCTGCGATGAAGGCCTGGCTCGAGACGCAGCTGACCCACATCCCGCCGCGCGGCGGGCTTGCCGATGCGATCCGCTACGCACTGACCCGCTGGAGCGACCTCAGCCGGTTCCTCGATGACGGGCGCATCGAACTCGACACCAACACCGTGGAACGCGCCATCCGCCCCATCACACTCGGCCGCAAAAAAACACCTGTTCGCCGGATTCGATCGCGGGGCTGCGCGCTGGGCGACCATCCGCTCCCTTATCACCACGGCAAAGCTTAACGACGTCGAGCCCTTCGCCCACCTCAAAGACGTGCTTATTCGCATGTCCAACGGTCATCCTATGAACCGACTTGACGACCTGCTGCCCTGGAATTGGACCCCGTCAAATCCCGCAACCTGATCCCACGTGTCAGGAACGGACGCTTACGCAAGCATCGCCGGATGAGGTTTTCGGTATGCGCCCAAGGACGCCTTGCGTGCCGCTGCGCCCGCCACCGCAGATCAGTCCGAACGGAAGACGCCCGGTCTGATCTCCACTGCGGGTTCGGACGCTAGTGACGCTTCTGATTCCATAGCCAGTTCCTTAGCCCGCCCCGTTACCCGGCGCAGCAGGACAGTTTCTTCACGTCTCTGTCGAACGTCTGTGCCGCGAGCTTCAGGCCCTCGACGGTCGTGAGATAGGGGAAGATCGTCTCCGACAGATCATCAATCGTGAGACCGCAGCGGATGGCCAAAGCCGCAGTCTGGATGCTATCGGCACCCTCTGGCGCAAGAATATGCGCTCCGAGCAGCTTGCGCGTTACCCCATCCGCGATGAGCTTGATAAGCCCCCGTGTGTCGCGCGCTGCGAGCGCACGCGGCACGTTGTCGAGCGAGAGCACCGAAGTCCGCACGGCGTACCCGGCGGCACGAGCTTGCGATTCCGTCAAACCGACACTCGCCACCTGAGGGTCCGTGAAGACAATGGCGGGCATGGTGGTGTTGTCATAGCGCAGGCTGTTGCTATTCAGTGCGTTCTTGGCCGCAAGCTTTGCGCCATAAGCCGCCATGTAGACGAACTGGTCCCTGCCCGTCACGTCGCCGGCGGCATAGATGCCGGCCTTCGAAGTGCGCATGCGGTCGTCGATGACGATCGCGCCAGACGATGTCTGCGCGACGCCCACCTCCGGAAGCCCGAGCGTTTCGGTATTCGGGGTGCGTCCTGTCGCCACAAGAATCCGCTCGGCGGTCAATATCTCTGGACCGCCGTTGCGAGTGATCGTGAGTGCGACGCCGCCATCCTCGGTTTTGTGGACGAAATCGTAGGCCAAGCCACCCACAATCGTGATCCCCTCGTCGGCCAGATAGCCCGCGAGCGCCTGCCCGATCTCCGGCTCGGCCTCCGGCAGGAGGCGACTCCGGAAGACGAGCGTCACCGCCACGCCCGCGCGTGCAAAGGTCTGAGCAAGCTCAGCTCCAATGTAGCCGCCGCCGAGCACGATCATCGAGCGCGGTAGCTCCTTCAGCGACAACGCCGTCGTGCTGTCGAGAGGCGCAACCTCTGCGATGCCTGGGATGGTGGGTAGCGCAGGCCGCGCGCCCGTCGCTATGATGATGCGGTCCGAGACGAGGCGCTGATCGTCCACGTCGACGCCTCCTTCGACGAGGCGCGCCCGACCTTCACGGTAGGCTATGTTGTTGTATTCGGGCAAAAGATCGGCGTACTTCGCCTGACGAAGGCTGGCGACCAGCGCGTCCTTCTGGGCGATCTGTGCGGCCCAATCGACCACGCGCGCGCTGCTTTCGATGCCGTCGAACTGAGCCGGGGCGGCGTTAGCGTGGTGCATCGCCTCTGTAGCTCGGATCAGCGTTTTCGACGGCACGCAGCCAATGTTGACGCAGGTGCCGCCAATCGCGCCGTGCCCGACGAGCGCAACGCGCGCGCCCTGCTCGGCGGCAGTGATCGCGGCCGAGAAGCCGGCGGAGCCGGCGCCGACGACAACAAGGTCGTAGCCGCTGCTGCCGCCATTCGTGCTCGGGGTACAGCAGTCGTTCATGGTTTCAACTTTCGTGTGTTCGCATCCACGTTGCAGGAGTCAGGGCCGCACAGCAGACAACCGGAGTACACCGTGCCCCGATGATGATGAGTTTTGAGACGGTCATACCGACGCGGCCTTACTGCACGATGCGCGAGGGATAGCCAGCGTTGGTGGTCGCCGAAATGAGCGTCGGGACGTCCGTCCGGCTATCCTCAAACCGAACCTTTGCAATCGCAGCTCCATCTGCCTCCGACATCTGAACATCGAGCACGCCGGATATGCGGGTGAGAGAGCGTTTCACGATCGGGCCGCAAAGTTCACAGGTAGCGTTGGCGACATTGAGCGTCACGGTTCGCTCGGTGGCTGAAGCCGCACCGTATGAGAAAAGGACAACGGTCAGGGCGACGAGAGGCAGAATTTTCATGGCATGTCTCCTAGTTGTCAGGTGTCGAGGAAAAGGCGACCAATGTGGGGGAAGCCCAGGGCGATTATGATCAGGAGCGTCGCGAACCACAGCCCGACCTTGGCGGTCCGACGAGATGACGGGCTGGCGCAGTAGGAGCCTTCGACGCAATCGGCCGTCTTCGGTTTGCGGTAAACGGCATAGTAACCGCCGCCGAGGCATGCGACCGCGAGCCCGATAAACAATGGCTGATAGGCCTTGAGCGCGGTCAAATTGCCGATCCATGCACCACTGACGCCGGCGAGGAACAAAGCGAACGGGACCACGCAACAGGTCGCGGCGCCAAGGGCCGCCAAGATGCCGCCAACCGACAGCAGCGCTACGCTGTCAAAGCGCCTCTGCGTCGACGTAGCCTTGCTTGGCAGCACAGTCGCCTCGTCTCGCATCGTCATTGAGCCCGCTCCCGCGATTGGTCTATGGTGACCCTAGTGCCTGTAGCGACTACAGGGTCAACCGGGAACTTCTCACGGGTGTGTGAGGCCAATAATGAACCAGAATGAAGATTTTTCGATCGGGGTGCTGTCAGAGCGCAGCGGAGTGAATATCGAGACCATCCGCTATTATGAGAAGATCGGTATTATGCCGTCGCCCGCCCGCAGTGCGAGTGGTTATCGCCTCTACGGCTCTGACGATGTGAGGCGGTTGCATTTCGTTCGTCGCGGTCGGGAACTTGGATTTGCTCTCGACGAGTTGCGGGGATTGCTGCGTCTTGTCGATGGGCACACCTACAGTTGCGAGGAGGTACATGCGCTCACAGTCGAGCATCTCACGGATATTCGTCAGAAGATCGTTGATTTGCGACGCCTCGAACGAGTGATGTCGGACATGGCTGCACAGTGCACGCGGGATCAGGTTCCGGAGTGTCCGATCATCGATGCGCTGTTCGAGATGATGCCCGTCGCAGGACAAACGCGTCGACCCAGCGCTCGCACCGTAAAAGGCACTTCACCACGATGAATATGCCGACTTCGATGCTCTTGGTCGGCAATTGGAACAATGAATAACCGCCAATGTTGGGAAGTTACCTCTGGGCTACGACCTACATTCCGACCGAGCAAATTTCGAGTGGCCACCCCCCGAAACTCTGTGGCTTTTATCTAACCAGGTCGACCTTTCTGCGTCGGATTCTTCTCGTCACGCCGATCGTTCTTGCTCTGCATCATTCGGTTGCAGTTCTCCATCATCTGGTTCATCTGGCCCATCATACCCATCATTGCTTTCATATCACCGCTCATCATGCCGTGATCGCTGGCCTGCGGAGTCGATGGCGTCGGCGTATCTTGGGCGCGAGCAACGGGACCAAGAGCCAAGCCTGTTCCAACGGCGAACAAAACGACTGCTAATGTTGCAACTGTTTTCATGGAAGATTCTCCTCTCTGTTCCAATTTACGAATGAACCGACGTGCGTCTGCGCGCGCCAGTCAATCGGTTCGGTCGCGCATCTATGTTGCAGTTCAAGCGGCTTACCTGATCGAGATGGTAGGATCTTGGTTGACTCCGTACCTGGATCATTTGGCGATTGCGCCCCGTGTTTCATGCACATGAACATCATCAACATGCAGGGGAGAAACGCCAGGACAGGAAGGAACCCCGCTGCTGCCAGCCAGTTCCAGTTCAACGCAACACCAGCAGCAACTCCCGCGCCCGAGAAGAGATACAGCGCCAAGCGATACCGAGTGAAATAGCTGGTCACAGTATCGCGCGGTCGATCGCCTGACCCGCGGGTGTTTGCATTGTGATCAATCAAGGTCATCCGATTGCTCTTCCGTTTGGTGAAAATGCAGAATCGTCGCTGTGAATCGGTTGCAACGATTGGTCCGGATCCGCAACCGGTTCTGGCTTCAGACCACTCATTGGAGGCTCATCAATGATGAGTTGAGTATTTTGGATAGCGCGCATCATTTCCCTCTTGTGCGTATCATCGGAGATTTCGGACCTCCTTGATAGCGCCAAACGTATCCGCCACTCTGGACCGTCGCCGCCGCTTGGGAACTGACCTTCGGCGCTATCTGGGAACGTGGCTTCCTTCGGTCGAATGCAAACGCTGAAGCCAAGTCGCTTTGCGAGCGACCAGCGTTGTAGGCGCTCGGCCTGGCCTCATTTGGCCAATAGCTCTTGTCGGTAATTGTCGATCCCGCGTGGGCCGTTGCTGATATCGCTACAAGTGGCAGCAAGAGCGAAATCGTGAGAAAGTGTTTCGTTAACATTGTCCGGCTCCTTGTCATTGTGAAGTGTCTCATGCGCTTCTACAAATGAGTTCGGAGCAAATCGTCGGCCGGTTACACACTCACGGTGACGTGAAAACGACCACCAAGGCCCGTTACCACCGCAACAAGCGCGGCCCCAATATTGCGCCTGCGAAGGTGCAAAGGGCGATCGTGCCACCGTACCAGACCGCAACAAATGGCAATGAATCGTCCATGCAATGAAGCGCATAAGCCATCGCACTCACGCCGCCAGCAATGAGGCCGGCGAAGGCGCCTGTGCGGGCGAGATCCGTTGGGGCAGCCTTCGCACCG